>OMDB01000038.1_pt1 | contig 82595 bp, 68 predicted proteins | sample 1645161 | NCBI WGS metagenome assembly OMDB01 (sample SAMEA103958135, study PRJEB25191) | human gut metagenome
CCTTATCAGATGCTTTATATCCATCTGCTGTAGCATAAACAGAAATATTATAGGCAGCAGAAAGAGATACTTCCCCATTTTCGCTCAGCGCATCAGACTTAATATCTGTATCAGTTATTGTATAATGATACTTTGCTCCTGTTGTTTCGCAAGCGAACTTCAACTTGCCTGATTCGTAAGAGATAGATGGTGTAGAGCATTGAGTAACAGGCTTGTTATCATCTCCTGTTTCGTCTGGATTCCAGGCATAGATATATTGATAATCAGATCCAAAAGCATCTTTATATTCCTGAAGGTATTCTGTTGGAACCTTGATTATACTTGTCGTTGGTATATATAAGTCTTTGTAATTTGAATTACATTTTTTACCTTTAAAATAAACTGTTTCCAGATTTTTGCAATCAGAGAAGCATTTATAATCCAATGAGGTAACAGATGAAGGGATGGTGATAGAGGTTAAGCCACTGCAACCTGAGAAGCAAAACCTACCCAATGATGTAACAGATGAAGGGATGGTGATAGAGGTTAAGCCACTGCAATAAACGAAGCAATCTTCACCCAATGAAGTAACAGATGAAGGGATGGTGATAGAGGTCAAGCCACTGCATCTACCGAAGCAACCATCACCCAATGAAGTAACAGATGAAGGGATGGTGATAGAGGTTAAGCCACTGCAACCTTTGAAGCAACCATTACCCAATGAAGTAACAGATGAAGGGATGGTGATAGAGGTTAAGCCATCGCAATCATAGAAGCAAGACTCACCCAATGAAGTAACAGATGAGGGGATGGTGATAGAGGTCAAGCCACTGCAATCAGAGAAGCAATAATCATCCAATGAAGTAACAGATGAAGGGATGGTAATAGAGGTTAAGCCACTGCAACCAGAGAAGCAACGCTCACCCAATGATGTAACAGATGAAGGGATGGTGATAGAGGTTAAGCCACTGCAACCATCGAAGCAAGAAGCACCCAATGAAGTAACAACATACTCTACCCCATCATTACCCTTAACCTTCTCTGGAATAATAATATCACCAGAATAATATCCATTAAATTGAGGAAGAATCGTAGCAGTTTTCTTAACAGGATCCAGCATATAACGAATTCCATCTATGACTTCTGCCATCGCACTACTCGTAGTCATGAGCATCAGAACTACCAACATAACAAAGCCTTTAAAAAGACTACAGGTTCCGCTTTTACAATCTAAGAACCTTTTTCTTAAAGTAAAATCTTTCATAATCTTCTGTATTTAAATCTTTTCTCCGCAAAAATACAACTTTATTATTAAACCAACAAGAATTTATGGTAAAAAATCAAAAATATCATGAAAATCTTTCACGTGTATTATGTTCTTCATATTGTACTTCGGTCATAATGGTCAAAGGCATTTCTGGTCAAAATCATTGAATGTATTACTAAGTAATGGCTACAGAAAGAGGGCGCTGACAGAATGATTCCATCAACGCCCTCGTTATCTTTATCAGCAACAGGTAGTTCTTATCAGATTGCTGATAAAATGATTTGCTTTATCTTAGCATGCATTTCCTTTGTTAATGTAGTATTGCTTGTTCCAAAATCAGCATGGTTGGCAATATAGGCTCTCACATTCAACCCTACAGCATCGCTAATAGCCTGAATACTTCCCTCTAACACAAACTTCCCGTCATAAGGTGTAGCACGCAGAATGCCCAGAACATTTGCTACCAGTTTCAGATTAAACCCCCATTTATTGTTTCGAGGTTGTTCCCTTGTAAGCAAAAGGGAAATTTCTTGCTCAGTACAAATATTCCTCCAAATATTTTTGTAAACATCCCAGTCTATATTCAAAAAGTATTTGATTCTTAATGTCCGGTTTTCTATTTCTCCTACCCACTTCTCCACTTTCGCCTTAGCTTCTTCATCCATCAATTCCAGAGGAGATTTCACATTCAAATAGTCAGTTATGGGTAAAATAATCTTATTTCCCTCGTTATCGTAGCGTCTGCTTTTATATGCCGCGATTAATTTCTCAAAAAAGGCCTGTTGGCAGGATTCATCAAAAGACGAGCCAAGACCGTACAGACAGCCCGGTTAGGATTACGCTCGGCAGCATCATCCTCTTCATCGGGTGCAGCATCACACATCTGGGTGAATAGAACCGTAAGAATGATTATGGCGGTGGACTCAGACTGGTGCCGTTTCACGAGATCTCCATAAAGAAATTCCACCTCATTATCACGATGTTCTTTGATTTCAGATAGTTTCTGGCAAATCATTTCAGTTTCACTCCATATTTCCACGGCATTCAGTCCGTTCAATTGCTGTTCCAGCAAACAGAGGAGCCATGTCCACGTTCTAAACAGGTCATCACCTCGATAACGAGCTCTTAGGGAGGCATTTTTCTCCTCGGGAAAACGTTCAAACTTTTCCATCCATTTAAGCAGTTTAATGGCTGAATATATCAGGCATATCCTTCATAAAAATCTTCACCTTATCCATAGCAGATTGTTCCAAGCCAGGAATCGGCTGTGCTCCTGTCAACAGATTGTTGAACACCTCTGAATCAAGTTCGCGCACCACGAATTGGTCTTTACCGCATAATATAGCCTTTCCCTTTTCGCCCTTAGGTTGCATTTTAATCCACGCACCCGCCCCAGATGCTCCAGCAATAAGTGCTGCCTGACGCTGATTGTTGCGATCAATTGACACTGCACCGCCCTCATTTGCTCCAAAAGTAAAACTCAGATCACTATCCCAATCTTCTCTTGCAGTTTTAAGGTAATTGTCCATTGCCTTGGTAAGACGGTCTAAATTGAGATGAGGGAAGTGAAAGGTTACTTTACTGAAACCATTAGGATACTTATCCAGCATATTCCAGAATACATTCGTTCCAAAAACCGCAGATAGTTTTACCTTCAGGAGTTTACTCTTCAGTAGTTTGCAGAAAGATGCTTCGATTATATTAGCCACCGTCTTAGTATGGCTGAAAGCTTTTGATTTTTGCTCTATGGCGATACGTTGGATACCAGGACGATTGTCGATGATGACCAGACAATTTCTATAATCAGCATATTTTTGAGACTTCAAATGTTCATCAGTAATGGTTACATTAGTAACATTTGCCACACGCATCACATAGACATTATCTTGTGGTTTCACTATCTGTTTGTGCCAGTAAAGTTTCTTTCTGGCATTCTCAAACTGGAATGGTTTATCGTAATCAGCCAGCAAAAGCTCTTCAAGCAATTGCTGGCGATTTTCAAATGATTCTTTCACATTTACATTTTCCCAGTCGGGGAACTCTAATTGATGTTCTACGTTAGGTTCTATTATGCGTAAGAAATTGTAGTTGTATATAGCGAATTTAGACATAGTCTTAATTTTTATTATTCCTTTATAAGATTGCCAACAGTAGTATCCGTGAAAGTTCTCCAAATCTTCAATTCAATAGGTTTATAGTCCTCGAAGAGCTGTTTTACAAACTGCACCTCAAACACCAGTCGGAGATCGTTCTTATCTTCTTCCGGTGTTCCTTCCTTGCGGTATCCTAAGCGGGCTATTTTAATAAAGAATAGATCACGCACACCTTTGCCTTTTATATAAGGCATAAAGTAATACAGTTTGTTGAGTGCCACGGATGTAGGAAACTTCTTGCCAGTATAGTATATAGTAGCAGACCCATCAAGAAACATCTTCTCGTTGTCTTTCTTTACAAGCGATATAAGTACATTCTTGGTTTCATCCACCATAGGTGTCTCAAGCGGCTTTTCTCCGTATTTCTCCCAATTAATATCATCGTGCGCCATACTGTTGTCAGTAATAGGTTCATCACCATATTTATCAAACAAAGAGAAAAAATCTAATTGATGATACTCAACCTTCTTTTTACATTTAACAGGCGCCTGCATCAATTTCTCTCCCTGTGTCTTATCAAAGATAAAGTATGCAAAATCACCTCCACCTTTCCAATTAGAGATATCTGATATTCCTCCCTTTTCTCCCATTATTACACTTTTTAAACGATTAACTACTAATTCCGTCATCTGCTCACCAATCTCTATACCGATATAGTTTCTTTTGAGTTTGTGAGCAACAGCTATTGTCGTTCCAGAGCCAAGATAACTATCTAAAACCAAATCTCCTTCATTGGTTGCTATTTCAAGAATTTGTTTTATCAACTCCTCTGGTTTAGGTGTATCAAAAACCTTTTCCTGATGTGGAAACAATGACAACAAATGCTTTTTGGCACTATCAGTAGTCCCAAATTCATCACCAGCCCATAATGTTTGCGGAGTTAAACCTATTTTAGCTGTAGAAAGAAATTTCTTTATTCGTGGAGCATTCAATCCCTCTAACCCGAACCAGATGTTTCCATTAGCAATTTCTTTTTTCATACGTTCTTCGTTATATGCCCAACATCTCCCTTTAGGAGGATTAAACTCAATTCCGGAAGGTGAAACTATTGTATAGAACTGACTACGTACAGCGTGTCCAGCTTGTACGCTGGCACTTATAGATTGCCATGGCCCACGAGGGTCATTATCGGGATTTTTATATTTACTATTGATAAAATCTTTTCCAACAGGGAGTAAGTGTCTTGATTTTTTAAATTTCTTTATATCTTTTGCATACACTAATATATACTCATGATTACAAGAAAATACGGCTCTATTTTCTCTTGTTTTGCGCTGCTGCCACACAATAGTACCAGCAAAATTTTCTCGTCCCAACACCTTATCTGCCGCAACCTTCAAGTATGCCATTTCGCTATCGTCAATCGAAATCCATATACTACCATCTTTTGTAAGTAGCATCTTAAGATACATTAAAACATAACTAATATCTTTGAGCCAACTTGCCTCAGAGACATTGTCATTATAGTAATGATACGAATCTCCATTGTTGTAAGGAGGGTCTATATAGACACACTTTACCTTTCCCCCAAACTCTCCTACGAGTTCTGGTAAGATATCCTTATTATTACCCTTGATGAGCATATTCTTACTATCGGATGTACCCATTGAAGAATTTGCTTCATATATAAATTTAATATTTGGCCTCATTTTATTTATTTGTACAAACTATAAGAACTTCCGCCTCCTCAGAAGCATATAGAAAATGCTCTGTCGAATTTAACTTGTTATGCTTAAACATGCCAGCAGAAATCACACGAACATGCAAGAAATAATCCTTAGCCCATGTTATAAGCTCCTGCATTGTAACCACCCGAGGGTGTGTTTTTTTTGTTTCATCATATGGAGAATACGAAAGTAAGAGATTTCTTCCTCCTCGCGATATTATCTCAAACATATTACGGAATGCTTCTGGAGCCTTACTCTTTATGCAAAACGGTGATTGATGTCTATCCTTTCGATAAATGCCATTACTAATATGCTTCTCACCACGGATATTGGTAGTAGATAACTTTGGCGAATCTCTAAGGGTGATTGTTTCCAACACATGATAGAATCTACTATAATGATCTCGCGTATATGGAGGATCTGCATAGACTGTTCTCACTGTATTGGGTAAATTTCGTAAACATTCCAGATAATCTCCTTGCACCGCACAACAATCATGTTCAGACCTAGGTAAGGTTAAATAACGCAAAAGCCATTCTTTATACAAATCTAACACACTTACTGTCTTGTCTTTTACAGCTTTATTGTACACTGTCTTTTTGATTTTACCTTTAGAATCCCTAGCTTTTATTGGCTGAGCAAAATGTTTGCCTACTGTATCTACTATATCACTTGAAGTGCTTAACAACGCAGCTAAATACAAGTCACGTTTATCTTGGGTAACATATTTATTTATAACCTCAAGTATCATATCAATCCATACAGCTTGACGATATGAAAAATAGACCCCACCATAATAACGACTTATCAAAGACTTCTCATTCAATAATCCATTTTTTTCAAGGTTGGTATAAACCTCTTGAAGTGGAATACACAACGAAGTTCTTCTTTCCTCTATGTGATAAACCTCAACAGAACCATTTTCCAAAATCTCTGTAAGCATTTCCAGATTTTTCAACTCAATTGCTTGTTCTTCTATCTTAATGAGCGGTAAAAAGCTATCGAGCAATTTGCCATCATTACATACATGAGAAATAAAAATATTAATTTCTTCTTCCGTTATCGAAATTTTCTTTAATATAGCATTGCTAATGATTTGAGAATACTTCTGAATATCACAAGATAATACAGAAAAATGATTTGAAAGCTTATATGAAACACAACCAGAGCCTGCAAATAAATCACAAACTCCCTCGCCTTCCTTGGTTACCTTGAGTATATTTTCCTCTATGAAATCAAGAAGGCGGAACTTACTCCCTAAATAATTTAACGTTCGAAAATTGTATTCCATAATTATATAATCAGTTCAGGATAGAGTGCATGTATAGCCTCTACATCAACAATAACACGTTTTAATTCATCTGCGCGCTTAGATTTCGCTTCAAGCGTTAGATAATCCTTAATTTTGCCATAAGCAGGATAATTGGGCATCAGTACCTGATACAAGAATTCTGTATCGCCAAGCTTTACAAACAAGCCAATAGGACGGTTGCCCTTTCCAGGATAATTTCCGTCAGTTTCTTTGCACTTTATCTCAAAACGGAAATTATTACTCTTTACAGTTACGGCCTTCCTTATTTCTACACTACCCAAAGTTCCATCTTGTGCTATATTCATAAGTTCAATTTTGTAACTATTATTACCACGTTCTGCCCCGAAGAATTCCTCAAATATTTTTATAGGAAAATTCACCTGTTTCCAACGGGGACCACCTCCAATCTCAGCAATAAGTACCTGTTCTCCGATATTGCGTTCCTCCTGTGTTTGCTTATAAGAACTTGATGCTTCATGCCTAACCTTTACTTTGATTTTTCTTTGTTTACGTTTAGGAGTTAATCCCTTCGGTAACTGCTGAACACCCTTTTTTAGAAACGTGATTTTCTTTTCAACTCCATCGTTAGGAGACTCATCTTCTCCTTTATCATATCGTGCTTCACGTTCGGACTCAAGAGTGATTATTTTATCATTATAAAGAGCATCTATCAATTCTTGTGAAATAGGATAAAGATTAACTTCTGTTCCATTTAAGATTCCACCCCAGTAGTCATAAAATTTAGCCAAAACCGGATTACTTTTAATGTCCTTTATCATTAATGAACATTCTACATTCTGCACTAATCCTGGTATAGTAAGGTTATTCGAACCGACTATCAGCGCAAAAATATCTTCATTTTCGAATAAATATACTTTAGGATGAAATATATTGGAATCATTAGTGTGATAGATCTTAGAATCTACCCCCCAGGAAAGAACCTCTTCTAAAGCCTCTTTAGACGTTCCCTTTTGATCAACACCAAGAATTACTTTTATGTTGACACCATTAGCTTTGGCTTTAAGTATTTCTTCACTTAAAGCACTAACTCCTCTATAACTTGCAAATGCAACAAGACACGTAAATGCAGAAAACCTACGAGACTTAAACAATCCTATCAGCTCTTCTCCAACGGACGAATTGTCTTTAAGATTATATCCTTGACCAATAATAATTGTATCCATAATTATTTATTCTTAAGTTATTACATAAAATTCTGCTCAAATATCAAAGATGTATGGATAGACTAAAGCCTTGGCTAAACCAATAAATTGAGAATCTTCCTCTATTAATGTTGTGACATAATTGATGAAAAAGGGGTTCAAATCAAAGCTACTCAGATGAAGCTTGTCCAGATTCTTCAAATGATTAGGTATGATAATAGAGCGGAAATATTGCTTTCCACTTTCTATGATTGCTTGTTTTTGCTCCTTTTTCATTTCCTTATGTTTTAATTTTTTATTTTATCATCTGCATATTGTCGCAGAATAGCCTCCAAAGGTACTAAATAATTGCGAAATATCTACATTTTATTATAATTATTAACACAAAAAAAATCTAAGGGGATTAGAAATCTAACATAACGAATTAACAACACATATAGATTCTGTAAAATAATGCTTATCACACATCCTATCCGGTCATTAATGCCCGGTCATTTTCGGTCATTAAGGTTTTCGGGGGGCGCAAAAAATGGCTATAATATAATATTAAATAATTTAATATTATATTATAGAGCTAAATGACCGGATTGATTTTTCTTAATGACCGATAATGACCGGTCACTAATGACCGGATGCCAGTGTACCATTTTGTATCTTTCACTTTCTCTTTGGAAGGCTATTTTCACAAGATTCCGGAAAACTGAATCCAAGTTACCGGAAAACTATTGCATCCTACAACACTTTTTTGTACCTTTGCACCAGCAATCGAAAGAAAGCTTCTCTTGTACCGAAAGTCGGTCTTCATAGACGACACATCCTGGTCTTATTCGATGTCAGGCGCCGGACATCAATGACGACCCAAATAAGGGCAAGAAATGGGGCTTCTGGGGAATTGAAATATCAACCATCTAAACACACACAAAGTATGATTAATTACAGCATTACCATGCGTTCCGTGAACACCAACCTCCTTGAAATCAACCAGGCTAAATCACGTATCAACCAGGCTAAGAAAGAGGGCAAGAACCCAGACCAGGCCGACCTCAACCTGGTGAAGACCGAGAAGAAAAATGCCTTCGCCGTATCTCAGTATTCTGATGTGACGAGTTGTGTGGGATAAAGGAAAGATATTGCAAAAATAATTTTTTTTATTGATATTTACAATCTATGATACTACAAATTTTCCAGTTTCTTGAAAAGTTATAGGGAGATAAAGAAAAAATCCAAGATTTTCTTGATTAATAGAAATAAATGTCTTAACTTTGCAGGATATAGGCGGCGCTCGGCAATCAGAAAGCATGCTTTCATTACACTCGCAGTCACTATATTTACAAATAATTTAAATTGAATATCGTATGAAACAGGTAGAAGAACGATATATCAGCTTGCTGACCGATTTCGGCTTCAAGCGCATTTTTGGAACGGCAATGAACAAGGATTTGCTGATTTGCTTCCTCAACAGCTTGTTTAATGGCAGACAGGTTGTGAAGGATGTATCGTATCTGAATCCAGAGCACGTCGGGGATGTCTATACCGACCGCAAAGCAATCTTCGACGTGTATTGCGAAGGAGAAAACGGCGAGAAGTTTATCGTAGAAATGCAGAATGCCTACCAGACGTATTTCAAGGACCGCTCTCTCTTCTACTCCACTTTCCCGATTCGCGAGCAGGCGCCAAAGGGGAGTGAATGGGATTTCAAGCTCAATCATATCTATACTGTTGCCCTGCTTAACTTCAACATGAACGAGGCTGCCTTCGACAAGGAGGAAATCCGCCACCATGTACAATTGTGCGATACTGCTACCCATAAGATTTTTTACGATAAGCTGGAGTTTATCTATGTAGAGATTGCCAAGTTCAACAAGAGTTTGGATGAACTGGAAACATTGTATGATAAATGGCTATATGCGCTGAAAAACCTTTATAAGCTTACACAGCGTCCGAAGGAACTGTGTGATAAAGTTTTCGACCGTCTCTTCGAGGAAGCAGAAATAGCCAAGTTTACACCTCAGGAAATGAGGGAGTATGAAGCAAGCAAGATGGCATACCGGGATATCAAGAACTCCATTGATACGGCGAAAAGGGAAGGTAGAATAGAAGCTAACATAGAAACTGCTCAACGTTTGCTGGCTATGGGACTTTCAACAGAACAGGTAGCCAAAGCGACCCAGTTACCTTTGGACATGGTTCAAAATCTGAGCTACTGATAAAAGCGAAAACTAACGTTTTTCTTTTATGCTGGATACCATAACAAATAACCCCAACCTACTTTCTTAAGCGGGTTGAGGAATTTTTATTTCAGTATAAAATATGACGATAGCTACCCTTTCATCTTTACAAACATCAAAGGTCCAATCCTTGTTAAGGAGGAAGATATGGATACTTATATCAGAAACCACGAAGACTATTTTTACAAGGCTGCAGCCACCCTTCTTACTTTTGCCAATCTGGCCATAAAGGTAGAATCATTTTTTGTTGATAGCAGATTATATCTCATCTGCATTTTCAACAAAGGCTCAGCATTCACTCCAAGTGCAGCCTCAAAAAGCAGGGCCGTTTTTTCCGTTACCGGGCGACGTGCATTCAGAATTTCATTCAGAGCAGAATAGGCAATGCCCATTTCCTCAGCCAACTGTCGCTGAGAAATTCCACGATGTTCTATTTCATCCTTCAGAACATCTCCAGGATGCGTAGGAAAAGCCGGAGTCATCTCGTTTGCTCGCATTCCCTTCATTGTTGTTTTATCGTTGCTCATAATTATATCATTTATATATCCCCCATCTACTTCTCCGCAAATAAATTGGAGATAGCATAAAGAGGAATGATGTCTATCTTCTTGCCACCAGGACTCGCGAATGTACCAAAATTTTCGAGAGAACAGCGAATACCCATTTCTATATGCTTCTGCGGATTGCGCATCAGCGAATACATACTACTCATAGAACCCTTCACGCCCGATTTTACTTCTATCGGAACGATGCTGCCACTGCGAGCTATCACATAATCCACCTCGGCACAAGTACCTTTGTTCATATTTTGCCAATAGTACAACTGGTGCCGCTTCTGCGGAGAAGAATATTTGATAAGTTCCAAACCCGCCATCATCTCTGCCACATGCCCCTTGTCAACAAGATCGATGGAGTCTGCCACCATCATCTCCTTGATGCGATCATCTATATCATCATCTATTCCCAGAATACCAAGTAGCACGCCAGTATCATGAATCAGATATTTTACTACCCGCTCATTGATTTCAGCTCCAAGCGGCACCCCATTGGCATCCGTATGATAGGTCGGTATGATTAGCCCGGCATCCTTCAGCATCTCCAAAGCCACCTTTACTTCTGCCGAACGATATTGTCCTTCTACCCTACTGTAAACAAACTTGGCTCCTGCCTGATGCGCTACACTTATGAGAGTTTGGCGCAAAAGCAGAGGATTTGCCTTAGCTCCGTATTTGGCAAAATCGTCCTGATAGCCCTGAATGATTTCGTTTACAATGTCACTACTATAGCGATAAGATCCTGTCTCCGTGTAGGTTGCCACGGCTTCTGGCATTCCGCCAACCAGCATATAACTTCGGAAGGCTTCCACCAACCTATTATAGAATGCCTCGGGAAGCGGATTCGTAGGACTGCTATTTCGCTTGATTCTAAGAAGCCCCTCTTGCCTCGTTGCTGTCAGGAATTCATCAAAAGACATCGGATAGACAAACAGGGAACTAACTCTGCCCACTCCAAATGATGACAAATTCTTCAGCGCAAACTCCAGGAGCGAACCTGCAGCAATGACATGAAGTTCGGGATAATCTTCCTTAAAAAACCAAAGGCTATGAATGACGTCTTCACACTTTTGTATCTCGTCAAGGAAAAGAAGGGTTTCGCCCGGAACAACTGGCACATTAAAGAAGTCGGAGAGCTTAGCAGCAATGCTCTTCACATCACGACTGCCCTTAAAGAATTCCATCACCTCAGGATTTCTTTCCACATTAACTTCCAAAAAATATTTGAAGTTCTTGCCTAAATGCCGAATAGTGCTCGACTTGCCTACCTGTCGGGCGCCCCTCACCAAAAGCGGTTTCCTTCGAGGATTATCCTTCCATTCCAGTAAAGCCTGGTCGATGCTTCTTGACAAGTATTTATCCATATCTTTGCGTCTTAATGATTATATGGCTGCAAAAATACTGATTATTAACGAGATATGCAATTATTTTACGTTAACTTTGCTAAAAGATAGAGTTATAAAGGGGTGTTTTATGATAAAAGATAGAGTTATGAAGGGATATTTCGTGATAAAAGATAGAGTTATAAAGGGATATTTTATGACAAAAGATAGAGTTATAATGTCTTATATGTAGCAGCTCCCCAAAGTGGACACGAAAAATGATTATTAATTATATATATTTTTAAAAGTACACATATCTATCAAATTTCGTTCATTTTCATTTGCAAAAGTAGACAATCTCATCCATATTTGCAAGTTTTTCTTTATAAAAGTGAACATTATTCTTTATTTTTCTCATTTCCAGCCATTTTCTTCCGTTCTGTGACGAACTTCGGTGTTGCATTAGCCTCTCGCTTCCCAAAAGTGTCCTTTCTTGGAAGCTCCCCTTTATAATACCTCTTCCTGTAATTATTTGGCGTATCATAGCCGATAGCATAACATGGTCTTTTCTCATTGTAATAATCCACGTATGCGTCCAAGGCCTCCTCGAACTCCTCTCTTGAATTACATGTCTCAATCTTGAAGTCTATGAACAATTCCTCTTTTATCCATCCGTTGAGGGATTCGTTCACAGGGTTGTCTGTAGGCTTTCCTGCCCTGGACATAGACCTCACAATCAACGTGTCCTTTATCAGCTCGTTATAGGCGAGCGAAGCATACACGCTACCTTGGTCCGTATGAAGAACAGTTGGCTCATCTGTACCCTTCAACAGGTTGATGACATCATTTAGCCCATCAATGTACTGGTCTCTGTGCCCACGTCTCTCAGCCACATGCCACGTTAGGATTTCTTTCGTAAAGACATCGAAATACATGGTCAACTCAAAGAAGAACCAAGAGTATTTGATGACCGTCATGTCAGAGACGATAACTTGTCGAGGTCTGTCTACCGTGTCCCACGTGGAAAAAATGAGGTTGGGGTACTTATCCTTTACCTTACGTGGCTTGTAATGTATCTTGTGTCTCGTTTGTGACTGAATACCAAGATATTGGAAGCATTTATAAGAAAAATTGTCGCTGATACTCAACTGTAAATTGATTCTTATGTACGCTGCCACCCACCTGTAGCCATGTGTAGGGTGTTCCGAGTGTATGTCCTCAACCACACCCACCATGAACTCACGATTGATCTCACGGGATGAAGGCTCTCTTCTAAGCCACTTGTAATACCCCGACCGACTTACTCCCATCATCTTGCAGATATCCTTGACAGGATACTCTTGCGATAGCATGTCCACTATTTTGAACTCTTCATTTTTAAACGAACATACTCCGTTTGCCCATCCTCGTTCTGCCTCGCCAGATATTTTTTTTTGAGCCGTTCATTCTCAATACGCAAGCGTAGGATTTCTCGCTTATACCCCTCCTTGGTTTTGTCAACGCCCTCAGGAAGTATGTTCCCAATCTCAGCATCAGCACGAGCTAACCCCTCTATGCCTGCTTCTTCATATTGCTTCAGCCATTTCTTAAAAGAAGTTCCCGAGACATTGTTTGCCCTGCAGAAATCGCCGAGCTTAACTTTGGAGTTTCCCTTGAACTTACGAATCAAGAACTCCTTTTCCAATGGATTTAAATGCTTTGCCATAAAAAGTTTCCTTTCTGGTGAATACTTGACGATAAGATAACCATGCTTCGGCAAGTTGTGCGCCCTTACGTTCGGGCTACGCCCTCTCTACAGGGCGCACAACTCTATCTGCTTGCAAAGGTAATCATTTTCCATCAGTTTTCCACCTTTCTGTGTCTACTTTTTGAGGGGCAGCAGACAGAGGAGAGAGGCATAGTCTCATGTATAAGTTTCTTATTATGAACGCTCATGCTCAGTCAGGATAATAATATATAATAGACGTCATAAAATTCCCTCAAGGCTTCAAGAGCTTTAAATCTTGTATTGCCCATTTTATTAGAAATGACAAAGGAAAAATGGCAAAAACGTATGGGTATCGTTAAATCATGTTGGCATATTAAATTAAAAAAGGCTAATTCATTCCTCCATTAGAATAAATATTGTATTTTTGCATTTGAATTATCATCAATAGTTAGTAATAAAAAGAACAGAAAACAAATTTAAAAATTACAATTATGAATGTAGGAGATAAAATACCAGAGATTCTGGGCATTGACCAGGACGGACGTGAAATCAAGGCAAGCGACTATCGTGGTCGCAAGATAGTACTCTACAGTTATCCGAAGGCTAACACCAGCGGATGTACTGCCGAAGCCTGCTCCCTGCAGGCTCATAAGGAGGAACTGGCAGCTGCCGGTTACGAGATTATCGGCGTGAGCAAGGACAAGCAGGCTCTACAGAAGAAGTTTTCTGAAGCCAAGGGTCTGCAGTTCCCTCTTATTGCTGATACCGAGACCACCCTGTTGCAGGAACTCGGCTGCTGGGGCGAGAAGGTAACCTGCGGCAGAAAGACCATCGGAATCCTCCGCACCACCTATCTCGTCAACGAAGATGGCATCATCGAAAAAATCTTCACTCCTAAGGAAATCAAGACCAAGATTCATGCTGAGCAGATTCTGGATTACATCCATCAATAAGCCTACAGCAGAATGGACAATATTGTCATCGAACTTTTTCTGTTGAGCATCGGAGCCAGTTTTGTACAACGCACTACTGGCTTCGGCTTTGGCATCTTCATCATGACGATGCTCCCCTCTATCATGCCTTCCTTCGGTGAGGCAACAACCCTCTCAGGCATCCTGGCGATGACCACCTCGCTGATCATCGTCATTCAGAAATACAAGTACATCACCTGGAGACGGCTGCTGCCCATACTGTTCACCTTCATCATCATCTCCATCGGAGCCATCTTCGTGCTCAAGCGGATGGAATATCATATACTGAACATATTGCTCGGTATTACGCTGATCATCGTGAGCATCTACTTCGCCTTCTTCAGCAAGCGCATCAAGGTGAAGACTACGCTGCCCGTGCAGGTTACAGCAGGAACATTGAGCGGACTGATGGGAGGATTCTTCGGAATGCAGGGTCCCCCAGCCGTGCTCTACTTCGTAAGTTCAGAGCCAGACAAGGAACACTATCTGGCGATGACACAGACCTATTTTCTGGCAGGCAATCTGATGATGACACTGGCAAGAGCCTACAATGGTTTCTTCACCACAACGGTCTCCATTGGTTATGTGTATGGAATAGCGGGAGTCTTCATTGGCAACCTGATAGGCGCCTGGGTGTTCAGGCACCTCAGCGGCTTCCTGCTCAAATACATCATCTATGCCTATATCGGAATCAGCGGATTAACCTTCCTTCTGGAGGCGTAACCCTCTGTCAGGCAAACATAAATAGCAGAACTTTGCTAAAAGATAGAGTTATAAATAAGCATTTTATGCTAAAAGATAAAGTTTAAAATTTAAAGAGTATGTTAGAACATATTGCAGATTTCACAGCGTGGCCAATCCTTACTGGTATTTTCATTGGCTATATTGCCAACCGCATTATGAGCGGTGAAGGAAAAGGATGTTGTATGAATCTCTTCATAGGTATTGTAGGCAGTTATGCCGGTGCCTTCATCAGCAGTCTGCTGAACATTGAGCTGTTTGGCAAGGGGTATCTTACCAACTTTATTTTCTGCGTCATTGGTGCCATAGCGGTATTGTGGATTTGGAAGAAGCTTTTCGATTAACATCCCATCAAGTAGATATAAATATTGGTTTAAAGACATAAGATAATGACAAATAAGGATTTGATACTCGCCAGTCTGATGAGGGCGATGATAAAATACGATGGTGGCGATGCGCCACGCATCCAGCATTTCGTGAAGGTGCACGACTTTGCCCGCATGATTGCGATAGCAGAGGGGATGAACCAGGAAGACCTCTTCGTGCTCGAAGCAGCAGCCATTCTTCACGATGTGGGCATTCACGTTTCAGAAGCCAAATACGGTAACTGCGATGGTAAGCATCAGGAAGAACTGGGTCCTGATGAGGCAAGAAAAGTACTGTCAGAAGTTGATGGATTCACAGCCGCGCAGACAGATAGAATCTGCTGGCTCATCGCACATCATCATACTTATAAGGACGTAACCAGCCTCGACCATCGCATTCTGCTCGAAGCAGATTTCCTGGTGAATTCCTTTGAAGACCACCTTGCTCCCGAAGGCATCATCACCTTCCGCGACCATGTATTCCGCTCGGAGTCAGCCATCAGAATGCTGAATGATATGTGGGGATTGGAATAAAAAATCCGCAGCCTTGTTTCTACAAGGCTGCAGCCACCCTTCCTACTTTAGGCATTCTCATCATAAAGATTACCTTTATGTTTTTGCAGAGATAATCATCAAGAATGTTTCTCTCTCCAAACCTCCTCTGCCAAGTATTTTTCGCTTCGGCAATGAAGGTCAGCAACCCCCTCTTCCATCAACTGCATTGTTTCTGAATTATAAAACATATCCATCGCATCATCTAGTGACACGTTATACATCTTACTAATTTCAGATATGATTCTAGCAAACTTTGCTTCCAATATAGCATGCCAACCTTCATCATGCAGAACTGTATTGTTTGTCATAATCTTATACTTTCTTTAAAAACTAAACAATTATCTAATAACTTTTGCGAACGAACACACAGTTGATTATTAGGAATTTCAAACAAGAGCCGACGCAAAGCTTCTTCCTTTGTTATATCTCCTGCAAAAAACAAATCAACAGTTCGAAATACCTTATCATTAGCAATGCCACCTTGGATAATGTCATAATCACCAACAACATTTCCCTTACGGCAAGCAACTACAAAATCCAGCCATTCCTCATCATATTTTTCAAACTCTTTCAGAGAATAGGAAGAGGTTATAAGCTGTTCGTCCAATTCGTAAACATTGAGCCAAGCTTCTTTTCCTCTACGAATGAAACGCTGCGCATATTTAACGGCTTGTTCTCGCAAAGTCATTACATAAAAACCTTGACCAAAATCCAAGAACTTACGTGAGTGTAAAACATCAGGATGTTCAACTCTCACCATTGAAGCATGGTAAACTTTCATGAGTCTAACACTCCTTTCTCTTTCATAAAATCAGTAAGATCTTCCATCAGATACTCCTTGCTGAAAGTATGGAGCACATCATAGCTTGGGATAATATAATCAGCAAGTATACCAGAAGTTTTAAGACGGTGATATACATCACGAGCATTCAATCCCAACCTGCGAGATAAGTTACCTATGCAATAAGTTACAAAATCTATATTATCACTATTCATATCTTTGCTTTTTGACAATACCAAAACACTACGCTTACAACATCCATCCGTTTAGTTAGCGCAATAACAAATTCATTCTCACTATCTTTGCAGTTGCAAAGACCTGCATCAGAAAACAGACCAGAGAAACTGAAATCTTCATTTATATCTAACGTATATTTCTTTTATACCTAACGTATATTTCTTTTTGTGCAAAATTACAGAAAAAAGAGGTAACCTACAAGAAAAGAATGTTAAATATTAAATATAAAATAGCAATAACATTGTATTGATACCCAAAGGTGAATATAATCAGCTCTGACATCTTCCGTTATATTGATAGCAAGTTACCCAGACATACGTTTTTCATCATTCAACAGGATAACCGATATCAGTTATTGGTAAACTACAAGCAATGGAAGGATGCTTCTGCTGGCACATTCGAGATCATCAAGTCATTTTCTACAGACTGGTTATCAGAAGAAATGCTATCTCTCCGTTTGGATTGTGCTTCTAATATGGATACACTCTATGAATCCTTGGTTCGCCAGATTGCATCACCCCAGATTACTTCTTCTCAGCAGGATCTGCATCAAGCTGTTTCCCAGACCATTCAAATAGAAGTAATAAAAAAGGAAATGGCTGCTATCAGAAAGAAAGAACTGAAAGAGCAGCAACCGCAAAAGAAATTTGCCTTGCATCAAAAATACATGCAGCTAAAAAAGAAGCTGGAGGAACATATTTAGCGAATGGGAATAATGACTGCCATCATAAAAAGATATACATAAAAATAAAGTTTAACTTGAAATCCTTGCAAAAATCAACTTTTATATTTATCTTTGTATAAGATAAGCTGCACTCGGCAATTTGAAAGCAAGCTTTCATTGCGCTCGTTTGCATTATCTTTGCGCAATATAAGTAATTGGTTTAAAGACATAAGATAATGACAAATAAGGATTTGATACTCGCCAGTCTGATGAGGGCGATGATAAAATACGATGGTGGCGATGCGCCACGCATCCAGCATTTCGTGAAGGTGCACGACTTTGCCCGCATGATTGCGATAGCAGAGGGGATGAACCAGGAAGACCTCTTCGTGCTCGAAGCAGCAGCCATTCTTCACGATGTGGGCATTCACGTTTCAGAAGCCAAATACGGTAACTGCGATGGTAAGCATCAGGAAGAACTGGGTCCTGATGAGGCAAGAAAAGTACTGTCAGAAGTTGATGGATTCACAGCCGCGCAGACAGATAGAATCTGCTGGCTCATCGCACATCATCATACTTATAAGGACGTAACCAGCCTCGACCATCGCATTCTGCTCGAAGCAGATTTCCTGGTGAATTCCTTCGAAGCCCACCTTGCTCCCGAAGGCATCATCACCTTCCGCGACCATGTATTCCGCTCAAAGTCAGCCATCCGAATGCTGAATGATATGTGGGGGCTGGAATAAGGAGAATACTTTTGCCTAAAAAATAATAGTTTAAAATCATGGTAAAAACAATAAATGATATGGGAAATAGACAGCCGGACAGCAATGCCGGCTGCAGTAAGCAAAAAGGAGTGAAGAATAAGCAAACCCGGCAGCTGGTACTATGGATTGGCGCTTTGATAGTAGGCGCAATCTTAGGTATGTTCGGCATCAGCTGGCTGGATGGCCTGATGAATTTCATCGCCACGGTCTATACCCGCTTATTCCAACTTCTGGCAGTACCAACCATAGCCTTGGCAGTCATCACAACCCTGGCATCCTTGGGCAACCAGGCAGATACCGGTAAGATATTCCGCCACGCCATCACCTACACCCTGCTCACGACAATAGCGGCAGCAGCAGTGGGACTGGTGCTCTACAACATCGTTTCTCCTGGCAATTTACCTACAGCCTTGGTACAGAGCGGTATGGCAGATGTTCCCCAAAAGCTGGGAGAAACCAGCTATTATGACCATATTCTTGGGGTAATACCCAACAACATCATCAAGCCGTTTGCCGAAGGAAATGTACTCTCCATTCTGATTTTGGCGGCAGCAGCAGGTATTGCTTTAACCAAAATGCCATCAAGCGATAAGAAAGAAGTCGTGATGAAGGGATTGTTTGGATTACAGGATTTGCTTTTCATGCTGATTCATGGATTAATCTGGGCTCTGCCTCTGGGTATCGTTGCCTTTGCAGCACAACTCTCAGCCCAGTTCTCTGCGGGTATCGTGATGGCTTCTCTAGGCAAGTACGTAGCTGTTATCCTGGGAGGCAATGTCATTCAATTCTTCATCATCCTTCCGCTCTTCCTCTTGGCAAGAGGCTTAAATCCTGTGCGTACACTGGGCAAGATGATGCCGGCAGTATTAATGGCTCTGTTTACAAAGAGTTCTGCTGCTACGTTGCCGGTGACGATGCAGACAGCAGAAGATAGACTGGGAGTTTCCAATCAGGTTTCCCGCTTCGTATTGCCTATCTGTACTACCATCAACATGAATGGTTGCGCAGCGTTTATCCTCGTAACCTCCTTATTCCTGATGCAGAATGGAGGAATGCCTTTACCTTGGACTACGATGATTCTCTGGCTCTTCATTTCAGTTATCTCAGCAGTGGGTAATGCAGGAGTGCCGATGGGTTGTTATTTTCTGACCCTATCTCTGATGTCCGGCATCAATGCTCCTATCGGCATCATGGGTATCATCCTGCCAATCTATACCATTATCGACATGGTAGAGACGGCAGAGAATGTATGGTCAGACTCCTGTGTCTGCGCAATGGTGGATAAGGACTTGAAAGGATAGAGTTATTAAGGAAAAGAAAAATCCCTGCCGCAGGAAGCCTTTCCTACAGCAGGGATTTTCTATGTATTATAGTGAATCATCGAAAAGAAGGACTTACAAACATCATACACATCTTGTTCTATAAAGATACTCCCATACTTCTCTTCCCGACTTCTTCAACTGGATAATCGGGTCTATGAAATACAATTTGCCATCTTCATCACACAGCACATTATCACTGACATTAGAAACATCAGTTATTGCCAAATATTCATTTCCATAGAAATATCTATCCTCCTTTGTCAAGCCCAATTGATTAATGAGATAATCGTCAATCGTTTTCTGCGATGGTACTTGATACATATCGGATATATTTCGTTGCTGAAGAACAATCCGGATTCCCTTTATATCCTCTGAAAAGCCAACAAAACGATACCTCGTTGATGGGAATAACATGTTATGAATCAGATGTTCATAAATGATATCCTCTGGCAAGATATGCTTCATCGAAGCCTTTGCAAAAGGAGACTTCATTTTGGTGAAAGTTGTTCCGTCTTCACTTAAAAAGACAATACTTTCTCCCGTTGGAATCATTCGTCTGTCACCAAATTTACCCCAGTCCGACTTATCTATATACAAGCCTTGTCCTTTGGCGATTTTTATCAAACGTAGACATTCCTCTTCCTCTGCAGTTCTCGTGCTTTGCCTGTTATCTCCATATTGTTGAGTGGATAGCCCAGTCTCAAACACTCGAATATCGCTTCGGTCGCTATCTGCCTGTACTTTTCGCTCAGGCTCATAACATATTGCAGGGCGTTCCGTCCATCTCTTAAATATATAGTCGATAATTTTTCTTCCATAACTCTTCATTATTATAGTTTTTGCTGCAAATTTACGATTAAATTTTGAAACGACCAAAGTTTTCACAGTTTTTGGGGTTGCACCAGTAAATTCCTGTATCCATAATCCCACATTATAAACACAGGAATTTACTGGCATACCCTTATCATTTGACTATAAATCTCAAAAATTACAAGAAATGTTTGACTATATCAATTATTCAGCGTATCTTTGCTACAATAATAAAAGAAAGGAAAGCTATATGGAAACAAAAGACAAGAAAATACAAGTTCATACTATAGACTACAAAGACATCGACAAGTTTTTCCCTGCTCATAGCGAGATTACAATGTCTCCACTTCCGAAAGGACACATAGCACGACTCACTACCATCCACAAGGTTAAGATTCAATAAAAAACTTCAGTGGGATTATGCACGCTATCATAAAAAGATAAACATAAAAGTAAAGTTTAACATGAAATTTTTGAAGAAATCAACTTTTATGTTTATCTTTGCATCAAAAATATAAGTTATATGGAAAAGAACTTATTAATAGAGCTATTGGAAACGGGAGAAAAAGTCAGCCTTTATTCTCCAAGATTCGAGGGTGAGGAATATACCGAATTTGAGAAATTCCTTCTCACCTATAAGGACCAATATGCCCAAGATGTACAAATCCTCATTAGAAGGATTGATATTATCAAAGAAAATGGTGCAGAAGATAGATTCTTCAGATATGAAGGAAGCAAACGTGACAGGGTGATGGCACTACCCTCTCATCTTGATACATCTAATTTAAGATTGTATTGCCTTAATATCAGCCATAAGATTTTAATCTTAGGTAATGGTGGTATAAAGAAAACGCAAACATATCAAGAAGATGTAAATCTGCATAGAGCCGTACGAAACTTACAAAAGATAGACATTATTATAAAGAAACTTGAAAATAGAAGAATCATAACAATCAATGGTACAAATCTACATGGACCACTTGAATTGACTATAGATATCGACTATAATAAGGAGGATTTAATATGAAAACAAATAAACTGATGGATGAAATCCGCAAGTCAACTCCTGCGGACACTAACAAACAAGTTGATTTATGCGTTGCTATTGCCAACAGAGTCTTTGAACTATTACAGGAACGAAATATGAAACAGCGTGATTTCGCAAAGGCTCTTGGCAAGACAGAAACAGAAGTAAGTCGTTGGCTGAGTGGAACACATAATCTCACATTAGCTACAATTGCAAAGATGGCAACGGTTCTTGGTGATGACATCATTACCACAACACAGAGCCATCGTCCATACAAATTTCCAAATACGCAAAATGTAGCTATGATGGTAGCTGAGGATATGTGCAAAAAATAGTCATACAAATAATAAAAATCCCTGCCATAGGAAGCCTTTCCTAAAGCAGGGATTTTTCTATTGGGAATCATCAAGAATGACTTAACTGTCAATTCTTAACTACTAATTATCAATTATTAATTATTTATACTCTCCCCAAGCCTTGATGTCGATATCCTCCAACTTGGTGGTGCAGAATGCATAGATGAATGCACTCGCCAGACGGCTATTGGTAATCAATGGCACGTTCAGGTCGATGGCGGCACGACGAATCTTGTAACCATTTGAAAGCTCGCTGCTGGTCAAGTTCTTTGGAATATTCACTACCATATCAATCTCGTGGTTGTGGAGCATCTCCAAAGCCTTTGGCGCACCGCCTTCAGCCTCCTCTGATGGCCAGAGTACACGGGTATTCTCAATGCCATTCTCGGTGAGGAACTTGCTACTACCACCAGTTGCAAACAACTTGTAGCCATGCTTAACCAGCATCTGGGCTGCATCGAGCAAATCTACCTTCTGCTTGGCTGAACCCGTAGAAAGCAGGATGTTCTTGGCTGGAATACGATGACCCACAGAAAGCATACTCTTCAGAAGAGCGGTAGATGTATCGTCGCCCAAGCAACCTACCTCACCGGTACTGCTCATGTCCACACCCAATACAGGGTCCGCCTTTTGCAGACGGTTGAAGCTGAACTGAGAAGCCTTGATACCTACATAGTCGAGATCAAAGAGGTTCTTGTGTGGCTTCTCTACTGGCAAACCGAGCATCACGCGGGTAGCCAACTCGATGAGGTTGATCTTCAATACCTTGCTTACGAATGGGAACGAACGGCTGGCACGCAAGTTACACTCAATAACGAGAATATCATTGTCACGAGCCATAAACTGAATGTTGAACGGACCGTTGATGTGCAACTCCTTGGCAATCTGACGACCTACTCGCTTCACACGACGAACTGTCTCTACATACAACTTCTGAGGAGGGAACTGGATGGTAGCATCGCCTGAGTGAACACCGGCAAACTCGATGTGCTCAGAAATCGCATAGGCAATCACCTCGCCATTCTTTGCTACAGCATCCATCTCTATCTCCTTGGCATGTTCGATAAACTTACTTACTACCACTGGGTGATCCTCACTTACGTTGGCAGCCAACTGCAGGAATCGATTCAACTCTTCCTCGTTAGAACATACGTTCATCGCAGCACCAGAAAGAACGTAACTTGGACGAACCAATACAGGGAAGCCTACACGCTCGATGAAGTTGTCGATATCCTCCATAGAGGTCAGGGCGCTCCATTCTGGCTGGTTGATGCCGTTGTTGGTCAACATCTGAGAGAACTTGGCACGGTCCTCAGCATTATCGATGTCCTTGGCAGCAGTACCTAAGATTGGCACGTTCTGTGCATCCAGATGCATAGCCAGGTTGTTTGGAATCTGACCACCGGTAGATACGATGACGCCATGAGGCTGCTCCATCTCGATGATATCCATCACACGCTCGAAGGTCAACTCGTCGAAGTAGAGACGGTCGCACATATCGTAGTCGGTAGATACGGTCTCTGGGTTGTAGTTGATCATCACTGAGCGCCAGCCTTCCTTGCGGATGGTGTTCAATGCCTGAACGCCACACCAGTCGAACTCTACGGAAGAACCGATGCGGTAAGCACCAGAACCGAGTACGATGATAGAACGGTGGTCGTTCTCGAAGGTGATGTCGCTCTTCACGCCTGCGTAGGTTACATAGAGGTAGTTGGTCTGCGCAGGATACTCAGCTGCCAGGGTATCAATCTGCTTTACTACAGGAAGGATACCATAGCTCTTACGCTTGTTGCGAACCAGGAGGGCAGCCTTATGCATGTTGCCCAACTCCTGCTCCAAGCCCACGGCACGAGCAACCTGGAAGTCGGTGAAACCGTAAACCTTAGCGGTGCGGAGCAAATCCTGGTCAAGAGTATTGATGTTGCACTTCTTCATCGCCTCATCGATATCGATGATGTGCTTCAACTTCTCGAGGAACCACTTGTCAATCTTGGTCAAGTCGTGAATCTGATCTACGGTATAGCCCTTGTGCATAGCCTTTGAAATCACGAACACACGCTTATCTGTTGGCTCGCGCAAAGCTGCATCGATATCATCGATTTCAAGTTCCTTGTTCTCTACGAAACCGTGCATGCCCTGACCAATCATACGAAGACCCTTCTGGATAGCCTCCTCGAAGTTGCGGCCGATGGCCATTACCTCACCTACTGACTTCATAGATGACCCCAACTCCTTATCTACGCCACGGAACTTAGACAAGTCCCAACGAGGAATCTTACAAACCACGTAGTCCAATGCTGGCTCGAAGAAAGCTGATGTGGTCTTGGTAACAGAGTTCTTCAACTCGAACAGGCCGTAACCCATACCGAGCTTGGCTGCAACGAAGGCCAGAGGATAACCGGTAGCCTTAGATGCCAAGGCAGATGAACGGCTCAAGCGGGCATTCACCTCAATCACACGATAGTCCTCACTCTTTGGGTCGAAGGCATACTGCACGTTACACTCACCCACGATTCCTATGTGACGGATAATCTTGATGGCGAGGGCACGGAGCTTATGATACTCAGCATTGCTCAGGGTCTGAGATGGAGCGATGACGATACTCTCACCGGTATGGATTCCCAGTGGGTCGAAGTTCTCCATGTTACAAACTGTGATACAGTTGTCGTAACGGTCGCGAACCACCTCATACTCTATCTCTTTCCAGCCCTTCAAGCTCTTCTCTACCAATACCTGTGGAGAGAATGAGAAGGCCTTCTCAGCGAGCTTGTTCAGCTCCTCCTCGTTATCAGCGAAACCAGAACCGAGTCCACCCAGTGCATAAGCAGCACGGATGATGACAGGATAACCGAGCTCAGCAGCAGCCTTGCGGGCCTGCTCGATGTTCTCGCAAGCCTCGCTCTTGATAGTCTTCACGTTGATTTCATCCAGCTTCTCTACGAAGAGTTCACGGTCCTCAGTATCCATGATAGCCTGTACTGGAGTACCCAATACCTTGACATTATATTTCTCCAAGATGCCCTGGCGATAGAGTTCCACACCACAGTTGAGGGCAGTCTGACCACCGAAGCTGAGGAGGATACCGTCTGGCTTCTCCTTCTGGATGACACGCTCTACGAAGTAAGGCTGCACTGGCAGGAAGTAAATCTGGTCGGCAACACCTTCTGATGTCTGTACGGTTGCGATATTCGGGTTGATGAGCACAGTCTCGACACCTTCTTCGCGCAATGCCTTCAGAGCCTGCGAACCTGAGTAGTCGAACTCACCTGCTTCACCGATCTTCAAGGCTCCAGAACCTAAGAGGAGCACCTTCTTTATATTTTCGTCTTTCATTATTTTCCTAAATTACAATAAAATCAATCGAATTCTTCACTCTTCACTTACTTGAGTGTTTCTACAAACTTATCAAACATGAACTCTGTATCCACAGGGCCTGAACAAGCCTCTGGGTGGAACTGACTTGAGAACCAAGGGTTCACCTTGTGGCGGATACCCTCGTTAGAGCCATCATTCATGTTGACAAAGAGTTCCTCCCAATCGTTGCCCAATGTCTTGGCGTCAACGGCATAACCGTGGTTCTGAGAGGTGATGTAGCAATTGTTGGTTCCTACCATGCGCACTGGCTGGTTGTGTGAACGGTGACCATACTTCAACTTGTAGATGGTAGCACCGGCAGCCTTAGAAAGCAACTGGTTACCCATACAGATACCGCAGATAGGCTTGCGACTCTGGTTGATCTGCTTGCGGATAATATTCACAGCATCCTCGCACATATCTGGGTCACCAGGACCATTTGCCAGGAACAAGCCATCGAAATCCATATCGGTGTAATCGTAATTCCAAGGCACACGAATTACCTCAACACCTCTGTTGATGAGGCAACGGATGATGTTAGCCTTCACACCGCAGTCAACGAGTACCACCTTCTTACCGGCACCCTCGTTATAACGGATAATCTCCTTGCAGCTCACCTGGTCAACGAAGTTTACACCCTCGTAGTTAGCTTCAGGTATGTTGTCAGGCTCATCATCAAAGAGAATCTTACCCATCATCACGCCATGCTCACGGAGCACCTTAGTCAACTCACGGGTATCGATGCCTGTGATTCCTGGCACTTTCTCACGCTTCAACCAGTCGGCAAGACTCTCCACTGCATTCCAGTGGCTGTACTGCTCACTGTAATCATTCACGATGATGGCAGAAGCATAAATCTTGTCACTTTCCATAAAGGTAGGCAAACCATTTGCTTCGAAAGTAAATGGAGGCACACCATAGTTACCTACAAGAGGGAAAGTAAGGGTCATCAACTGACCGGCATAAGAAGGGTCGGTCAAACTCTCAGGATACCCCATCATGGCTGTATTGAACACAACCTCGCCCGCTACAGGAGCATCGTATCCGAAAGATTTACCATGGAACTTGGTTCCATCGCTCAAAACTAAGGTTACATTTTTCATATCTGACATAATTTCTTTATTTCATACTAATAAGAATAAACGAATTCTTCATTCTTCTTTTTTCACTTATTTATGATACACATTCTCAATGTAGTTCACGAAAGACTGGTTGCAAAGCTTAGTACCACCAGGAGTTGGATAATGACCGGTGAAATACCAGTCTCCCTTGTGATTAGGAATCGCCTTGCGCAAACCTTCGATACTCTGGAACACGAGTTGGATAGGAGTTGTCATGCCTTCCGGTCTGAGCATCTCTACAATCTTCTCATTGATTTCCTCAATAGAAAATGGCTTATAAATGGCACGCACAGGATTGATCTGTTCTTCCTTCGGTTTCTGAAGTTCAGCCTTACAAGCCTCATAAGTCTGGTCGATGAGACTTTCCATATTGCGCTCTTTGAGAAGCTGGATAGCCGCACGGAACACACAGAATTCTTCCAGTCTCGCCATATCGATACCATAATAATCCGGATAACGAATCTGAGGAGCACTGGATACTACAACAATCTTCTTAGGATGCAGACGGTCGAGGATGCGGAGGATACTCTCTTTCAGAGTAGTACCACGCACGATACTGTCATCGATAATCACAAGATTATCCACTCCTGCTTCAATGCTACCATAGGTCACATCATATACGTGACTCGCCAAATCATTGCGGCTATTTCCTTCGGTAATAAAGGTACGGAGCTTGATATCCTTCCATGCTATCTTTTCAGAACGCACAAAGTCGCCAAGTATATCATACAATTCTTCTTTCGAAGGGATGTGATCGAGACTGGCTATCTTCTCTATCTTGCTTTCATTGAGATACTTCTTGAAACCGCTCAGCATGCCATAGTAAGCCACCTCGGCTGTGTTCGGGATGTAGCTGAACACGGTGTGATCTACATCGTAATCCACTGCCTTCAGGATAGGCTGGGTCAACTGCTCGCCCAACTGCTTGCGCTCCTGGTAGATATCCTTATCGGAACCACGACTGAAGTAGATGCGCTCGAATGAGCAGGCAGAATCACCCTTCTGTTCCATGATGCGCTCGATACTGCACTCGCCATTCTTCTTCACGAGAAGTGCCGTGCCCGGCATCAGCTCCTGCACATCCTCTGCCTCCAGGTCGAAAGTGGTCTGAAGCACAGGACGCTCACTGGCTACTACCACGATTTCATCGTTCTTGTAGTAGAAAGCAGGACGGATGCCCCAAGGGTCGCGCATGGAGAACATCTCTCCCGAACCGGTGATACCGCAAACCACATAACCGCCGTCGAAATCCTTCATCGTGGTCTTGAGCACATTGCTCATCTTCACGTGGTCCTCGATGTAGTTGGTGATGTCGGTGTTCTGCATCTCCATCGCCTTAGCAGCCACGAAGTTGCGCTCCACCTCTCTGTCCAGGCGGTGACCCATCAGTTCGAGCATGATGTAAGTGTCGCTGTAGATACGTGGACTCTGACCCTGCTTGGTCAGTTCCTCGAAGATTTCATCTACGTTGGTCATGTTGAAGTTTCCACAGAGGCAGAGGTTCTTCGCCTTCCAATTGTTACGGCGAAGGAAAGGATGAACATACTGAATGCCACTCTTGCCAGTAGTACTGTAGCGCAGATGTCCCATATAGAGTTCGCCGGCAAAAGGAAGTTCTTCCTTAGCGAACTTGGCATCAGCCAACTGCTCTGGAGTCAGATTCTTGAAGTTGGCATTCGCTTTACCAAAAATCTCGGTAACGGCATTCTTACCTTCAGCACGCTCACGGAACATATACTCATGTCCAGGTTTGCCACCAAGCTTGACACAAGCCATACCAGCACCTTCCTGGCCACGGTTGTGCTGCTTCTCCATCATCAGATAGAGCTTGTTGAGGGCATACATCCAAGTGCCATACTTCTGCTGGTAATATTCTAACGGTTTGAGTAGCCTGATCATGGCCACACCACATTCATGTTTTAATGGTTCCATCTCACTATTATCCTTTATCTTATTAGTTAAATTTGAATATTCATTTATGAGGACTGAGGAAATAAATCCATTTTAGCGTCCCCCTCTAAAAAAAGGGAAACGTCAAAAAATGACGATTCCCTTTATATATTATTCAACGGTAACAGACTTGGCCAAGTTTCTTGGTTGGTCAACATCCTTACCCTTACATACAGCAACATGATAAGCTAATAACTGCAAAGGAATGGTAGCCAATAATGGCTCCAAGCACTCCAATGTCTCAGGAAGTTCAATCACTTCGTCAGCTATCTTAGAGATAGTTTCATCGCCCTTGCTAACAATAGCAATGACACGTCCCTTACGGGCTTTGATCTCCTGGATATTAGACAAGACCTTCTCATACATGAAGTTATGGGTGGCAATGACAACCACCGGCATATCACTGTCAATCAGAGCAATAGGTCCATGCTTCATCTCAGCAGCAGGATAACCCTCTGCATGAATATAACTGATTTCCTTCAACTTCAATGCACCTTCCAAGGCTACTGGATATTGGAAACCTCTACCCAAGTAGATGAAATTACGGGCATAAGTGAAAGTACGGCTCAAATCAGCAATCTTATTATTCAACTTCAAAACCTCCTTCATCTTTGAAGGGATGTTCCAAAGCTGTTCTGTAATCTTCTGGTAATCCACATCACTGATAGTACCCTTCTCCTTTCCGATGGCAAGAGCCAGAAGAACGAGAACGGTTACCTGACCGGTAAATGCCTTCGTAGAAGCCACACCGATTTCCGGACCAACATGGATATAAGTACCCGTATTGGTTTCACGTGCAATGCTGCTGCCGATAGAATTACAGATACCATAGATGAATGCACCATTCTCCTTAGCCAACTTAATAGCAGCCAAGGTATCAGCAGTTTCACCACTCTGTGAGATAGCAATCACGACATCATCCTTCGTAACAACAGGATTGCGATAACGGAACTCAGAAGCATATTCCACTTCCACAGGAATACGACAGTAATTCTCAATCATCTGCTTGCCGATAAGTCCTGCATGCCAAGAGGTTCCACAAGCAACAATGATGAAACGCTTGGCATTGAGAAGTTGCTGACGGTGATCGGTGATAGAACTCAGCACCACACCCATTTCAGTCTTAGTATCTGTAGTAGCTTCATTATCGTCTGTCATCACACGGGTTTCAACCGTACGACTTACGACACGTCCACGCATACAATTACGCAGACATTCAGGCTGTTCGAAGATTTCCTTCAACATAAAGTGAGGGAAACCACCTTTCTCTATCTGACCGAGGTCGATATCCACAGTCTGAACCTCAGGATTAAGCTTTACATTCTGGATATTAACCACCTGAAGTTCTTCTCCGAGGCGCATCACAGCAATATTGCCATCTTCCAGATAAACCACCTTGTCAGTATATTCGATAATAGGACTGGCATCAGAACCCAGATAGAAATCACCTTCCTTACCGATACCCACTACCAATGGACTTTGCTTGCGGGCAGCGATAATCTGATTAGGATTACGCTTATCAAGCAAAGCAATGGCATAAGCACCGATTACCTGACGGAGAGCCACCTGAACGGCAGTAAGGAGGTCAAGATTTTTCTTAACCTGAATATATTCTATCAACTGAACCAAAACTTCAGTATCAGTATCACTGCGGAAAGTCACACCTTTAGCAATCAGATTCTTCTTAATGGCAGCATAGTTTTCAATGATGCCATTATGAATAATCGCCAAATTCTTGGATGAAGAATAATGTGGGTGAGCATTCACAGAAGAAGGTTCTCCATGAGTTGCCCATCGGGTATGTGCTATACCAACAGAGCCTGTTATATTTTTATCGGAGCAGAAATTCTCCAAATCTGCAACCTTACCTTTTGTCTTATAAACATTCAGTGAGCCATCATCATTGATGAGAGCTACACCTGCAGAATCATAACCTCGATACTCCAAGCGTTTCAATCCTTTGATCAAAACAGGATAAGCATCTTGTTTTCCTAAATACCCAACTATACCACACATAATAAAAATAATAATTCAAAATTAAGCCTTCCTTATTTGCACAAGCTAACAGTAAGTGTCGCCAAGGATATAATCGACGACACCAAGCCAATCCAGAATGTAACCGAGTTACTCAAGCCAGCTGTACCTTTCTTCGCTCCATTAGGTTCAACATACACGATGTCGTTCTGCTGCAAATAGAAATATGGAGAGTTAATCAAATTGGCATCTGTCATGTCCAAACGATGTGCTTCCTTACGACCTGTAGCATCCTCACGAATAAGCAAGATATTCTTACGCTTACCCTGCAAACCCATGTCACCACTCTGCGCCAAAGCCTCTACGATACTGATTTTCTCATTAGGCACTGTTACGACGCCAGGGCTACCTACCTCACCTGTCACTACAACACGGAAGCTAGACATTCTAACTGTGACCAAAGGCAACTCGCTCTCTTTGAAATAGGGCTGAATCTTAGACCTTACCAAATTCTCACACTCTCTTGCAGTCAAGCCCAAAACTTTGATTTTGCCGACAATTGGAAAATCTATGTAGCCAGCATTATCTACCAAATAATACTGAAGGTTCTGGTTTAGGGAAGAACCTCCCATGGACTTCGAATAAAGATTGAAAGGCTCAGACAAATCCTCATTGGAAGATTTCACGATGATAGACAACTGATCCTTTGGCATAATTTTAGCATCATACAACATTCTCGATGCGCTCAAATTCAAAGAATCAATATTTTGAAAATAAGCCACCTGTTTAGCACTTCCGCAACTGCTCAGCGCTAAAACCATAGTCATAGCGACTACGACTGCAAATAATAGTTTTTTCATCGTTGACAATTTATTTTTGAAATTTGGGTGCAAAAATAATGTTTTTTTTTAATATCAGCAAATGTTTATAGCAAAAATTAATGATTTAAGCTAAAAACATTTGCTGATTCCTTTATATTTGTCAGACAATTATTCCTCAATGCCGTTAGATGGCAAGTTGAAAGTATAACTGTTATCAAAAATCTTCTTCACCTTATTAATTTCCACGAAGGTAGTACCTCCACCCTCTCCAAAGCTACCGCTCAGATAAGCAATCTTATCCTCCTCACCTAAGTAGCCTTTCTGGCGAAGCATACGTACCGCTGCGGTAAACATAGCCTTGGTAGAAACCTGATCCTTCTGATGAATTGGAATAATACCATAGCTCAGATTCAACCAGCGCTGAAGTTTCTCCTTATAGCAGATTGCCAATACCGGATTTGGGCCACGGAAGGCTGCCAGGTCGCGTGCAGTCTGACCGGTCTCGCCATCGGTAATAATACCAGCAACACCCAACTTCTTAGTAGCCTCAATGGCAGCATGAGCCAGGAAGAGCTTCTGGTCAATCTTACCCTCTTCCATTGGATCAATATCATTCAGTGGAGACTTATCCTTCTCTGCCTGCTCAGCAATACGTGCCATGGTCTGCACAGCTTCTACAGGATACTTACCGCTTGCTGTCTCACCAGAAAGCATCAGCGCATCGGTGCGATAAAAGATAGCATTGGCAATATCGGTTACCTCAGCACGGGTAGGACGTGGATTCTTAATCATGGTATGCAACATCTGTGTAGCCACGATTACCGGTTTCTGCGCCTTCACACACTTAGAGATGATGCGGCGCTGGATGCCAGGAATTCTCTCGATTGGCACCTCGATACCCAGGTCACCACGGGCAATCATGATACCATAACAAGCATCAATAATCTCGTCAATATTATCTACACCTTCCTGATTTTCAATCTTAGAGATAATCTTGATATCACTGTGATGTTCATCCAAGATATCCTGAACAGCCTTCACGTCGGCTGCATTACGTACGAAAGAGTGAGCGATAAAATCAATATCCAATTCAATAGCAAGGAGGATATTCTTACGGTCCTTTTCTGTCAACGCAGGCAAATCAATATGTTCGCCAGGTACATTCACGCTCTTATGTGAACCTAAGAAACCCTCGTTCTGAACTTCAGCTACGAGCATCGGACCCTGATTATCAATGACCTTCATATCAAGTTCACCATCATCGAAGAGCAAATCATCACCCACTTTCACATCAGCAGCGATATCAGGATAGCTCAGATTGACAATGTCATGAGAAGTTTCCATCTCAGGACGACCGAAAATCTTGACTACATCACCCACATTATAATGAATAGGCTCTGCCACACCTGTGGTACGCACCTCTGGTCCCTTGGTATCAATCATAATACCAATGTGAGGAGACACTGCTCTTACATTCTTGACAATTGTGCGAATACCTTCTTCTGTAGCATGTGCAGTATTCATACGAACGACGTTCATGCCTGCAAAAAACAATTTGCGGATGAAATCCTGATCACAATGACGATCACTGATTGAAGCGACGATTTTTGTTTGTTTCATATCCTTTATTACCTTATTCTTTTTCTCAAATTTTCCTATAGAAAGACACGCTCTCTGCAATTTGACTGCAAAGATACTGCAAAAGCAAGACAATACAAAATTAAAAAGATTTTTTTTTGTTTTTTATTGAGAAACTTCCAATATCATTCCAGAAGTATTGCTTTGAGCGGGTCTAAACAAAATTTTAACCTGATTCTGATAACTGAAATTACGAATTGCAATTTATCCCGTTTTTAAATATCAAGATCGGGAGCCTTTTCTGCACCAGCAGCAGCCTCAAACTTAGGCATAGTCTGGAAGCCGAATAGATTTGCTATGATGGCAGTAGGCATCTTACGTACCTTCAGATTATACTGCTGTACAGCATCATTATATTTGCGGCGTGCTTCACTGATTCGGTTTTCTGTACCCTCCTCCTGTATCTGAAGTGACTTGAAATTATCGCTCGCCTTCAGTTCCGGATACTTTTCAGCCACTACCATCAATTTGGAGAAAGCATTCGCCAACTCGCCCTGCGCGTCAGAATAAGCCTTCAATTTTTCTGGAGTCAGATTGCTTGCATCAAGTTTTACCTGTCCTACTGCTGCACGAGCCTTGGTCACGGCTTCAAACGTTTCCTTCTCATGCTTAGCATACGCCTTCACGATTTTTGCCAACTGAGGCATCATGTCTGCACGGCGCTGATATTGAGTCTGCACATTAGCCAGTTCAGTAGTAGCTTGTTCCTGTACTCCAATGATACCATTATAAGAACTTAAACCCCATAGTACCAGAAGTACTACGACACCCAGAATAATCCATCCAGTTTTTTTCATAACTTTCAAAATTTAATGTTATAATTAATACTATATTTATTTCACTTGAGAATATTTTCTTTCCCAACAACCTTGATTTACCATCCACCGCCGGAGCCACCTCCGCCAAATGAACCACCACCGAAAGAACCTCCAGAGAAGCCTCCGCCAGAAGAACTGCCTCCCGAGAAACCACCTCCTCCACCCAGAAAGAACGGAGGAAACCAATCATCATCATGTCTTTTATGCTGACGAGAGGATTTACCGGAAGATGGCTTTTTCTTGATAACGCCGCATTCCTCCAATATATACCTTATTAATAAATATAGAGGAATGCCGAAACAGATGATAAGAAAAAAGATAATAAATCCCCATTCATCCTCACCTATAGGGCCATCATCCACATCCGGAATACCAGTTCTACCACTCTTCACCTTATTATATATAGAGCGGCTAACGGTAACAACTGCCATCCCCGGCTGATTCAGCCGCATATACTTCACAATACATGCTCTGGCAATATCATCACAATCCACATCGGTCAACTCGCCCTCCAGTCCCATACCGGGAGCAATAAAGTACTTATGATCCTCCACGGCAATCACCATGACAAGCCCCCTTCGGGTTTTCTTGTAACCAATACCATATTTCTCACCGATATCCTGTGACATACGGAAAGCATCCTGATCCTTCACATGTCCCACTATGACCAAGACATTCTGAACACCACATTCAAGATTCAATTTCTGAAGATAAAAATTAGCAGAATCCTTCTGGTCCTTAGACAGATAACCATCTGGATCAGAAACATATTGTGTAGAATCCTTCAGATATGGAATCGGCACATTCTCAGCACTCCACTCGCGTTGAGCAAATGAAGAAGAAAATACCGAAACTATCATCAAGAGCAATATAAAAAAACGCTTAAATCTCATTATTTTTTCAATTTTGGTACAAAAATACACAATAAAAACCTTATATGCAAATACTTAGAGCATTATTTTTGCAAAAAAATCGCTAACTTTTTTGTTATGTCGCAAAAAACTTGTATCTTTGCACACCGATTTAGATTAATAAATAAATAATTATAGTAAGAATAACATGACTAAAGCAGATATCATCAACGAGGTGTCTATAGCAACTGGAGTACCAAAGAAAGATGTTGGCGTAGTAATAGAAGCATTTATGGATCAGGTTAAGGCCAGTCTTGTCGAGAGAAAAGAGAATGTTTACCTTCGCGGATTTGGAAGCTTTAACATCAAGCATAGAGCTGCAAAGACTGCGCGTAACATTTCCAAGAACATTACTCTCACCATTCCAGCTCACGACCTTCCAAATTTCAAACCAGCAAAGAGTTTTGTAGATTTGATGTTGGGTGAAGCTGTTGAAAATGAGGATTAATTAAGTCTTTGGACATAACATTTATAAATAACAATATTTTAAAATTTTAAAATCATGCCAAACGGAAAGAAAAAGAAGGGCCACAAGATGGCTACTCACAAGCGTAAAAAGAGATTACGTAAGAACAGACATAAGAGCAAGTAAGCTTTTATAGCCTATTTTGCTCCCAGTCAGTTCGTGACTGAGGGGGTATGTCAGCTCTTAAGTGTTGACATGCCCCTTTTCTGTAAGTACTAATTTTAAAGATTTTTTGAAGAAAATGACAAGCGAAGTTGTAATTGACGTCCAACAGAAAGACATCTCCATCGCGCTCATGGAGGATAAGCAATTAGTAGAATATCAAAATGAGCCACGCGAGGCTTCCTTTTCTGTGGGCAACATCTACATCGCCAAGGTTAAGAAACTCATGCCGGGACTTAATGCTTGTTTTGTGGATGTAGGTTATGAACGCGACGCCTTTCTTCATTATCTTGATCTAGGAAGTCAATTTAATTCCTACCAGAAGTATCTTAAACAAGTACAGAGCGACAGAAAGAAACTTTTCCCATTCTCTAAAGCCACCAAATTACCTGACCTCGAGAAGGAAGGTAGCATACAGAATGTTCTGAAGACAGGACAGGAAGTGTTGGTGCAAATCGTAAAAGAACCCATCTCAACCAAGGGACCTCGACTGACGGGAGAAATCTCATTTGCAGGTCGATACTTGGTGCTCATGCCATTTGGAGAAAAAGTTTCTGTTTCGTCGAAAATCAAAAGCGGTGAAGAACGTTCACGACTCAAGCAACTCATCCACAGTATCAAACCTAAGAATTGTGGCGTAATCGTACGTACTGTAGCTGAGGGAAAACGGGTCGCAGAACTCGATGCTGAGCTTAAAGTTCTGGTGAAGCGATGGGAGGATGCTATCGCCAAGGTACAGAAAACACAGCAACGCCCGCAACTGGCATTCGAGGAAACCGGAAGAGCCGTCGCTCTCCTGCGTGACTTGTTTAACCCATCTTACGAGAACATCTACGTAAACAACGAGGATGTAATGAACGAGGTGAAAAACTATGTTTCTCTAATAGCCCCTGAAAAGGCGGGCATAGTTAAACTCTATACTGGTAAGGTGCCTATCTTCGACAATTTCAGCATTACCAAACAGATTAAGGCTGGATTTGGACGAGTTGTCAACTACAAACATGGTGCTTATCTCATCATCGAGCACACAGAGGCTCTGCATGTAGTTGATGTAAACAGTGGCAACCGCACTCGTGAGAAAGGTCAGGAAGCAAATGCTCTCGATGTGAATCTGGGTGCTGCCGATGAGTTGGCACGACAGTTGAGACTCCGCGATATGGGAGGTATCATCGTGGTCGATTTCATTGATATGCATCTGGCGGAAGACCGACAATTGCTTTATGAACGCATGTGCAAGAACATGCAGAAGGACCGTGCCAAGCACAATATCCTTCCATTGAGCAAATTCGGATTGATGCAGATTACCCGTCAGCGTGTACGACCTGCTATGGACGTAAACGTAGAGGAAACCTGCCCTACCTGTTTCGGATCGGGCAAAATAAAATCCAGCATCCTCTTCACCGACCAATTGGAAAGAAAGATTGACCGCTTAGTCAACAAGATTGGCGTCAAGAAATTTACTTTGTATGTGAATCCTTATGTAGCTGCCTTTATCAATAAGGGCTTTATTTCATTGAAGCGCAAATGGCAGTTCAAGTATGGTTTCGGATTTAATGTGATTGCTTCACAGAAACTGGCATTCCTGCAGTATGAATTCTACGATAAGGACAACCAGTATCTGGATATGCAGGAAGAACAGGAAACAAAATAGTTACTGAAACCAAATGGGTTTTTCTCATGCATAGAATAATAGATAAAAGCTCCATTCGTCACATGATACGAATGGAGCTTTTATTTATTTTGTTTTTTTTTAATTCCATGCAACCTTTTCTATTCCTTCATCGTCTAAGCTATAAGATAACATGAGTAATAACATAAAAAGAAAGGAAAAGATTATGATTTTAAGTACAACTCCAACCATAGAAGGCCACCCTATCCGTGAATATCGTGGCTTAGTGACTGGTGAAACCATCATCGGTACCAACTTTGTGAAGGATTTCTTTGCCAGTGTTCGTGATGTGATCGGCGGCAGAAGCGGTTCTTACGAAAGCACCCTTCGCGAGGCTAAGGATACAGCCCTCAGAGAGATGGCCGACCGTGCCGCATCCTTAGGCTGCAACGCCATCGTGGGCATAGACCTGGATTACGAAACCGTAGGCAACAGCGGCTCTATGCTGATGGTAACTTGCAGCGGAACGGCGGTAATTATCTAAGTTCAACTACTGTAAAATAGAACGAAATATGCTTGAAACAGGGCGGTAACTGCCTAAAAAATCGAGTTACCGCCCCTGTTCAGATATATTTTTATCTATATAGCGTGGTGACCTTCATCAGATGAAGGCCATCAACTTTCTTCTATTTCATTTATTCTATCACCCAATCCTCTATACTTCGCTGGTTTTCAGAGAAGTTAATACCCACTTTCACAACCTTCCGCCCATCATCAGCAAAAGCCTTGGCATAGTCCTTGTCGCTGATTTGCGCCATGGCGATGTCGGCAGACTTCTTATATTTCAACTCAAAGATAAAGATACTCTTATCCGTCTTGAGCACAAGGTCTATTCTTCCATCCGAAGTGGTATGCTCCACCTTCACATCTTCGCCAAGCATGGTGAAGATGGTGAATATCACGGCTTGATAGTGACGCTCATTATTGTTGATAATCGTATATGGGAACTTATCATAGAATGCCTTCAAATGAGGCATAAAAGCTCCCATGTCGTCATTGATGAGCACATTCTTGGAATAAGCATACACGATGGCATCATATCTGTTCATGTCTTGCGCAGAATAATACCTGACGAGACTTTCCGAGAAACCTTGTCTTACTTCTTGATTTGGGAAACAGAGATGATACAGCTTGCCTTTCTTCTCATATCCTTTAATGGTAAGGTAGCCACTTTGGAAAAGGACAGGAATAGGATCAGCAAGCCTTTCCGTAGGTGTATCAAAACGTGATGCCTGTATCCACAGATCGTCCAGATTGAGCATATCCAAATTCATCTGCTGCATCAGTTCTATCAGGAACGTAGGCGTACCAGATGTAAACCAATAGCTATTAAACTCCTTATCATCCAAAGCATTGATGATGCTGTAAGGATTGAAGATATCCTCGCTATTGATACTGAAATGGTAGCCATCATAATGCTGCTTGAGTTGCCCTAAGGTCTCCTCATAAGTGAGTCCATTATGCTCAGCCATCTCCTCGATTCCCTCACGGAAATACTGAGTCAATTCACTCTTGGTAATACCACAACAGCTACTGTATTCATCCTTCAACGTGAGAATCTTGAGATTGTTCAATTCACTAAAGATGCTGAGCTGACTAAACTTGGAGATGCCTGTGATGAATACAAAGCGGATGTTTCCCTCTTGCTGCTTCAAGGGGCTGAAGAAATCTCTCATGATGTTGCGGATGGTCTTCTGCAAGTCTTCGTCACTTACAGAATCATGCATCGGGGCATCATACTCATCGATGAGAACGACAACTTGTTTACCGGTTTTAGCCGTGGCAGCCAGCAAGATATTCTTGAGACGTGCGCCAAAAGACTTCTCATCTATCGGATTAACCTTTAAATCATATTTTTTCTCTTCTATTTCTAGTATTCCGTTTAGAATTGAATATGTATTCTCCAAACTATAATACTTACCGCAGCTCAGATCCAGGTGGATGACAGGATATACCGTCCATTCCTTCTCCATCTGTTCGATGGCAAGTCCCTTGAACAGTTCTTTCTTACCTTCAAAGTAGGCCTTGAGAGTAGATACAAACAAGGATTTTCCGAATCGACGTGGGCGACTCAGAAAATGAAACTTGGCATAATGAGCCAACTGATAGACGATAGCCGTCTTGTCAGCATAGAAGTAATTCCCCTTCACGATTTCGGAGAACGTTTGTATTCCCAAAGGATATCTCTTTGAAGCCATAATCTTACTCTTAATAATTAATGTACAAAGATACAGATAATATTTCAGAAAACAAGCATTTTTCTGATTATTAACAATATATCACTGCAAAAATAAAACCGCAGTTCAAGCATATTTTTATCTAAAAGCCACTGATACCAGCAAGACTCTGCACCTCACCTTCGTTACGACCTATGGAGTGGCAAAAAATGCCCAATATGGCATGATACAGAGCGAGATAACGATGGATGATTTGTTTAAGCAATAAAGTGATTACACCTGATAAAGGTCACAGAAATATACAAGCATCAAAATAATAGGAGGATATGAATATGGCAAGACCAATAAGAGAAAGCCCAATTCTAATGGGTAAAGATGCAGAACGTTTCGTTAAAGAAATGAAGCGAGTGGAAAGTTAGACTCCTGAGCAGAGAAGAGCTAACCGAAAGAAATTGCATGCAGAAATCGAAGAAATCAACAAAAAAGTGAAATCTAACATATAATGCACTTTTAGGAAGAATATTTATCGTTTTGATTCTGATAGGAACGATGACAACAGATACACTAGAGCCACGTACTTCGACATGCTTGAATTATAAAAACAAAAACGACCCGCACATTTGAGCATCGTTGAGAGGCTTGGCGGGTTCTCGTGCTGCAAAGATACGAACAATTATTGATAATACAAACTTTTGAGCAAGAAAAATAAAATAAAACCTCGGATTACCCACTTATAAATAGCAAAGGCTCCCGAGGTTTCTTCTTACTTGACAATCTGCACTCTCCAGCCCAAGTTTAAAGCCTTGGAGATTTTCTCCAACTGTTGTTTCTTGGTCATTGTACTGGAATGGGTATTGAGGAGATAGCCGTTGGGGAGAGATTGCTGTTCTCCAGCATATTTCGGATGCTCCTTCTTGGATACAAGATAGTCGCCATCATGAGGGAGTCCAAGAGCAGCAACAGTTTCTACCCCAGCCCATTTCACAGCCTCAACCATCGTGAGGTTTGCCTTCTTGGCTTGGATAAACTCGCCGTTAGGCAACCAGACACAAAGACCTGTGTTTGGACTGCGCTTGGCTCTCTGAGGCTTGTTTGGCTCTGGTTTTTCCCCACTCACCGGCTTTGCCTCCGCTACTTTCACCACTTTCTTTGTTGATGGTATTTTATATTTCTTTGCCGTTGGTTCATCCACCTCCACCTTCCCACGAGTGGTCTTCACGGTGATACCTCCCTCTGGGTCGTAATCCACGACGAGGGTGAGATGACGGCGAAGGATACCAAGCACAGGAGCCACCGACTCGCTGATAGCAGGGAGGATTTCCTCTGCTATCAATGAATCTTCCAACTGTTCAAGTTCAGTCTGCAAACGAGGCTTCAAGTCGCCCTTGAACTTATCTATAAAATCATAATAATCTTGTATCTTGCTCATATTATCATTCTTTTATTATTCACCTTTGTATGCCTCATACTCCTCACGAGTGATTGGAGTATCAGGGTCTACTACCAAGACTTCATCGTAGGTCAAGCCATAGAGGTGATAGACGAGGAAGTCTATTTTGTTTTTAACATTTACTACATTGCCCAACCGAGATTGACTCTGAGCTAATTCCAAAAGAGAAACATACCTATCGTATTGAGATGGTAATTTCACAGGAAGTTGTTTAGCATTAGCTATTAGTATTTTTTGAAATACAACCTTTTCTAAATCCAAGAAAGTATATCTATGATAAAAGCTTATCAATCTTGAGTTTAATAAACAAGTCAAAAACTTCAAGATAAAAACATCTTCATTTTTTGAAATCAAAGAAAAACCTATCTGGGTAAAATATCGCGGCTCTTCTGAATATGCCGCAACTATTTGCTGATTCGTTCCTGCCAATATTTGGCGCACAATTATCTTCGGAGACACGAAGAATTTTCTTTCACGAGGCGCCCCAAGCCAATTGCCATATTTTAAATATTCCGAGATTTCATCAGATACATAATACGGATGAATATTCTTACCTGAAATTAATGGTACATAATTATCATCTATTTTTCTTGTAGAATGGAATCCTCGTTTTTTTATAAGTTCAGAAGATTGTCCTTTTGCTTTGTCATAAGGAGTAATTCCCAAAGACGTAAATACATAATTCCCCATCGGTGTCGCCTCCATCGTAATTTTTTCCAACAGAGACAGGACTTCATTACTAGCATATATATTAAATTTTACGGCAGTATCTTTCAGCCATTTAGCGCGACTATAATAGCAATAGTCTATATTTTCCATTTTCAAAGGAGCATCTTTTCCAAATACATAACAACGAACTTTATCATTACAGTTATCTTTACATATCAGATGTATTATTGTTTCTACCGATGCTGATGAAAATGTATCGTCCGGCAGCTTTATGATAGTATCAATAAAATTAACGACTTTCTTTCTTATTTTTAGATAGGATTCATTTACCAAAATTGAATTTGGATTGATATAGCATAATACTCCTCTTGAACTAGCCAATAATAAACCTTTCTCTATAAAAATAGAATAAAGGTTTATCCTATTTTCAGCAGTTGAATAATACTCAAAATACAACTTTACATCTTTTTTAGGAAGAGCTTTAATATCAACATACGGCGGATTAGCAATGACAATATCAAACCCTCCCTTAACCCCGAACATCCATTCTGGGTCAAAGAAAGAAGAAGAGGTATTTTGGTCGAACATATCCCAATCTGCCAACTGCTGGGCTGCACCATGAGAAACAAAACCTGTCTCTTCAATGGCATCAGCCAAAGCCTTACGGGTTTCCTTGATTTGCTTCTTCAAATTCTGTTTGTCGATATTGCGACGAGCCAAGAAGATCTTGTGGTTCAATTCCTTCAACAGCTCCTTATACTTGATAACATCAGGTGCACTATCCACCAAACAACTATCGTACTCCACAGGTATCAATGTATTAGCAGACACAAACTTAGCCTCTAAATTAGGCAACGGACGGATACCAAAGTTATGGGTAGCATCATCCGTTGGTCGCTGATCAACGACCAAAGAAATGAAGAAACGCAACTTACTTATCTGAGTGGCAATCGGCTGAATATCCACACCATAGATACAATGCTCTATAAGATAGAGTTTTCGGGCATAATCCGGGTCGTTCACACTCTGATTGAATGCACTTTCGATGTCCGCCAAACGCTCCCTACGCTCCGTCTCACTATCTACGGCAAAGGCTTGTTTACTCTGACTGATGGCACGGTCTATCATAAAATCCTTCCACTTCTCATTTGTTGGGTCAATACGCTTCAGCACATGAACCATCTGCTGAAGTATGCCCATAGGAAATGCACCCGAGCCACAAGCTGGGTCGAGTACACGACAATGATAAAGTGCATTCATGATGTTATGACTCTGCTCTTCAGTCACAGAAACATCTTCCGTGGAATAGCTCAAGAGCTGGCGATACAAAGCCTCATCCTGTTCTCCACAAACTCGCTTGAGATGAGCCACCAAGCTCTCGTTCACCATATATTGCACAATCTCACGAGGAGTATAGAAAGAACCCGTCTGCTTACGAGCCGAAGTCTGTGTCTCCGGATTATAAGCAGCCAACAAATTCTCGAATGCCTTTCCCAGCAACTCAGGATCGAGACTCACCTCCTGGTCGTAAGGCGTATTCTCCTCTACCGTAAAGCAATAATGACGCAAGATGTCGATGATGCCCTGCGCTGACACATTCTTCTTTTTCTTGTCACCATACCATTTTGACAAGTCGATGCTCGCACCTACCTCATCACCAAAGAACAGATAATCAGGAAGAAACAATTGCGACAACGACCTTTCATTCTCAGAGAAACCATCATAGTATATTCTGTTGATCTTGTCATCCAAGCACTCAAACAAGCCACCATTCAGGAAAGGCACGTTGCTATTGGCAAGGCGCAAGAACTCCTCTGCACCACCAGGCATAAAGTCGCCTTCATAGCGCATCAGATTGTTCACATTAAAATCCCAGTTCTTGCCACCCTTTACAACCTTGGCACGGAAACGACGATTGTTTGCCTCATCCTTGCCCTCAGCTACAATCGGACGATTGAGCATGGCAAAGAAGAGGTTCTGCAATATCAACCTGTAATATTTACTTTTCTCCGTATCGTACAGAAGACTCTTGCGGTCGTGTGGGTCGAAGTTCTCTATAAAATGCTCCCGAATGTAATTCTCATCAAAGAATTCATTTGGAATCAAATGCTTCTGCTTCAAGAACCAGACGAAAATCAAACGGGTAATCAATCGGATGCAAGCCTCATGATTAAACCTCTCGTCATCCTCATTGGTGCACAAATCGTTAGGAAAACGAGCCACTTGTACCGCCCAAGCATACCAATCGCTCAGTTCACTATAAAATTTCTTGGTAAGCAGCTCATTGGAGAACACCTTCATCCAATGGTTGTACAGCTGCTCAAACGAAGTACAAGCCTCGTCACCCAAAGCCTCCAAGATATCAAGATGTCCACGATGTGGATGCTCACAATTGATATTGCGGAGGATGCTTACCTTGCCCAATTTCTCGCTACCTCCATTGCGCCACTCCTGCGAATACTTCATTCGCTCACAAGTAGAAAGTGACAGGTATTTTCCCTGACGGATAAACAAGATGACAGGCTGGGCTGAAGCGATGCGGTTGAAACCACGGGTCAAGATGGTACTCTCCTGTCGGGTAAGTTCCACGCCTTCCTTCACATCTACGGCAAACACCATCATACCGTCATATTTGCCTTCTTGGGTTTCGGCATTCACCTCATCAATGCTCATTCCCTTGCCATGACCAGCAAGTGTAGCCTCATCAATATTACCTATATAATAGGTGGAAGCCAACTTGTCCACCGCTTCTCTCAAAGCAATAGGCAGGGTGACAGAATAAGCTCCCTGATACAAATTCACAAAAGGGATAGGTTCACGGGTGACTTCATTCACCGAAACCTGCAGATGGTTCAGCATCTGCAAGCAAGCATCATATAATGAAGACTCTTTAAAGAGTCGCAATATCTTTTCCATATTTCTTATTTTTTACTAACATATTCCCAAACTATCAAGTCGAAGTTCTCTATCTTGAATTTCTCTTCCAACAACTTACTTTTAGTATCTTTCTTTTTCGGGTTGGCAAATAAACCACCAGCCTTGTGCGATTTAGCGATGTCGAGAATGATGGAGGTCGCCTGCTGCGGCACCTTACTTTTCATCCACTCCTTCAATATTCCCGAAAGCTTGCTGATTCGTTCGTTGTCATTGCTTTCTATCCAGTCTGGCACATACCGCTCCTGATTTTTGTTGGTTCTCAGGAACTCCAGAATCTCGGCTCTGTTCAGTTCCTGATAAGTGGCAGGAAGATGGGTATCCACCGGCTGACACATCAGATAGAGCTCGGTATATGGCTTATTGCTACCTTGCTTTCTGCGAGGATAACCAACCACGGCAACCAGACTCTCAGGTATCTTCTCAAAGAGAGTATCGTCAAAGCGGAAACCAGAGAAGATGCCATTCGGCATACGACGGAACACATCCCGGTTCTTGTCGAGGAAATCGAGCAAGTCCTGGCGATAGGTCTCAAAGGAGAAATCCTTGAGCGACAAGGTCTTTGGCGACTCTATATCGGAGATGCTGTTGTTCTGGAGTTCCTCCAGCAGACGGTCGGCATTCTTGTCTTGCAGAGGATTGTCCTCTACCATCTTCTTGAACTTCTCATCAAGTTCCTGAGTCTCGGTATCCACCAGTTTCATCAACGACATACGATTCTGTATGCGGGTCTCCAAATGAAGATAATCCTCAAACGATTTGGCTGGCCAGAAGTTAACACAACGGATCACCTTGTTAGGCGAACCGATACGGTCGATACGACCGAAACGCTGGATGAGACGAACCGGATTCCAATGGATATCAAAGTTAACCTGCGTATCAGCATCTTGCAGATTCTGACCTTCCGACAGGCAGTCGGTGGCTATCAGGATATCTATGCCATCATTTACCTGCTCCAAGGTCTTTGTATCATATTGCGCTATCAGCTCCAGCCACTTCTCGTAACTTACATTCCAACGTTGCTTCTCATCATTATAATATTTGGCTCTATCTAGTCGGGCATCAGCATACATGCCGCTCCAGTCTTTCTCCTTGTAGAGCTTGCTATAAGGCGCAAAACTTTCAAGCACTGCGGTGAAGTTCTTGGTACTGTGAGTACCTGTGGTAAAGACATTCTGTCCCGAAGCAGAAGCCATGCGAGAGAAACCTCGCTTCTTCAACTCATCGAAGATAAACTGAGCGGTATCGGCAAAGGCGGTGAAGATAACGACCTTCTTGTTTTTGGTTTTCTTCTTCTCGTTGAGAATTCTCACAAGTTCTTCCAACTTCAAGTCTTTCTCCTTGCCAGCCTCATAGTCAGCAGCAAAAGCCTCGAAGTTCTTGTAGATTTCCTTCAATTTATTGACATCCATCTGCAGATTTCGGATGAAACCACCCAAGTTCTGCATATCCGAAAGTTTTATGGTTCCCTTACGGAGGGAATAAGCCTCGTCCATCAGGTCATCGATTTCCTCATCATCAAAATCTGCATTACCTTCTCCTCCACCAGTAGAGATAGCTCCATTGCCACCTTTTTCCTTGAACTCCAAGGCAAGTTTCAAGGTGCTTTCATGCACATCGAGTACCTTCTTCACCGTAGTCATGCAAGAATACCAGGAACTTTCCAGACGCTTCATAAACAAGACACCCATCATCTTGACCAGAAAACGTTCGCGGTTTACGTTGTCATCCCAATCCTTAGCCGCTCCCTTTCGAGCCTTTTTCTTATTCACTTCGAGATAAAGACTTGGCTGATAGGCGGTAAGGCTAAGTTCATCGAACTTCTGATAAATTTCTTCCGTGGTTTGCAGCTTGCCTAGATGCTCCACGCCCTGATAGATATTGACAGGCTTCTCCTTGTCTGGGAAGCCCAAGTCTTCGCCCAAAGTCTTCTCAATCAACTTTCGTGTACGAGCCACGATAAGCTTGTCTGTCAGATTGAAGAACTTAGGAGGCAAGGTGGCGATGAATCCACCGATGGTTCTGTCGGGATTGTTGCACCACTGGGTATATTTGGTCTGCGCATCCTTGAAAAGGTTGGTAAGCGATTCCACACCGAAGTCATCATTGTCGAAAGCATCATCCTTGCCATGACCGATGAGGTTGAACTGTCCCTTCACATCGTTCAAGCCGGTGTTGATAGGAGTAGCTGAGAGCATCAGGACTTTTACATCCCTGTTTTCCTGTCCCTCCTTATTTTGGATAAGTTTCGCCATCAACTCCTGATATCTGCCAGATTTCTCATTGCGCAGATTGTGGCTCTCGTCTATCACAACCAGAATCTTCTTTCTCGTCTGAAGATAGCTCAACTTGGCATCGGTGTATCGCTCCTCCATACGGTCGTTCTGCATATCGGTATGGAAACGGACGATATAGTCGAACTCATCCTTCTCGAAACGAGAGTTGCGACGGCGGAGATACTGGTCCCAGTTTTGCTCCAACTTCTTTGGACAGAGCAAGACTGTAAGATAATTCTGAGTCTGGAAATATTTGATGACAGCCAATGCAGAGAAGGTTTTACCAAGACCCACAGCATCGGCAAGGATAGCTCCATTATACTTACGGAGCATTTTTATCAGAGAGATGACACCCTTCTGCTGGTAATTGAAAAGCGTGTTCCAAATCACACTGGTCTGCAAAAGCTGCATATCCTGTCGGTGTTCAATGCCGCCATCCAAGTCGAGATCGGAATTGAACAACTCGAAGAGTATTTTATAATAGATTTCCTCTGGTGTATATTTGCGGAAAATTTTCTCTATCTCTTGGATAAAGTATTGTTTCACATCTATTTGCGCTCCCTTAGGTTTCTCTCTATCCTCTGGCATTTTTTCTTTTGCTACCGAAGTCCACTGTTCCTCAAACCAGGAACGGAGAGAACGGTAGGTATCGGAGTTGCCTGTGTCGGCAAGGTTCAGCTCCACATTAGAGGAAGGAGTATATCCCAAGCCCGCATAAGTCAAATTGCTACTGCCCTGCACATAATAGTTGTGGGCAGGGTCATGATTATCCTTAAAGAGATAGAGTTTGGCATGGCAAAAGGCATTGATAATTGCCTTGACATGCACCTTGTCACGGCGCAGGAACTCAAGGGCATTCTTGGCGGCATCACTCAGATGGAGTGCATTCTCTATGCCACAGTCATCATTGAGCAAGTCGAGGATATGGTCTTGGAACTGATCGTCGGCAACCATCTGAGCCAGCACCATACGATACTCATTGTTGGGCGAGAAGTGCTTACCCAACAGTTCCAGACCTGTTACCGAAAAGAATCCCGTCACTATATCGAGTACACCTTCCCTGTTCTTCTCTGGGTCGGTATAGTACTTCATGTAATCCCAAACTGTCGTGGTGTTAATTCCGTCATTAGGATCTCTATCTTGTTTGTTGTCGATGATCATACTTAGGTCGATTTTCATTTCTAATCTACCCGACTCCCTAAGTAGAATCAATTACTTCTATATCACTTACACACAATCATTTACAAAGAAAAGGCGCAGGAATCATATTGCTATCAATATCCTTGTCAATTGAGGCCGTAGGAAGAGCCCTGGGTGTCAAAGATAAGAAGCAATAGAAGCCTACGCCAATAGGTATATATTTTGTGTACGGCACAGGATGCACCCTCTCCATACGAATGAAAAGAGCACACCTATGCCATAGTGTAAATATACACGATGGGTAGACGCCCACCGCTGTCTTCATCTGAACACCCTTTGAAATTTCCTACGTTTCAATTGAACAGAAGAAAACGTAAAGCAAACGTCTTTCTTATTATGATAGGCCAAGCCATGGACTTTCATTTCATAGCCAGCATCTCAATGCCAGCCATCCACAGCAAGACAAATGCAAAGGTAATAAAAAGGAATGGGACTGGCAAGAAAATCGTTAACTTTCTTGCAAATCCCAAGAATTTTCATAGAAAGAAGATAACAAAAGAATCTCTTCTCTTTTATCTCACCAGATATTTCGCAACCAAATCTCTGAGCATCATCTCCGGAAGGTTCGATACTCCCGTCTCTTGAATCGTAGCATATTCGGGCTTGTTCTTTCCGATAATAAACTTACACTCTCGCCCATCTATACTTGCATACAAATGGAAGTTGCCTTTGTAAGCCTGCTCTATGCGAACATCAGTACAACTTTTGCCATCTATCTCAAAAGAAGCAGAACTGTTGTCTTTATCCTCCAACCCCCATGATACGAGATGAGCATTTATCGCTGACTCTATGGAACTGATCCATCTATCATCGTTTTGTATGACGTATTCTCTGTGCCCTTTTCTCATCCCTTCTCATCAGATAAGGTGAAGGGGGTAGTTCTGGAAGCACATCATTGATGGCATCAATCTGCCCCACCACCTTCAGCAAGAGAAGAAAAGTGGAAAGCGAAAGATTACCTGCCGTTCCATTCTCAAACTTGTGGATGGTGGTCAAACCAAGCCCCGTAAGCTCGGCAACCTCTTTCTGGGTGAGATTGCATCTCATTCTATATTCTTTGAATCTCATTCCCAGCAATCGTACCAACTCTGGAGTAGAATATTCATATAAATCTGCCATAATCTTCTATTCATTTATCTATCATTATAATGATATTTACCCTTTATATCAGCCTTTATCTTCAATATACTGATATTTATGGTTGCAAAAATAATAAAAAGGAATGAGACTGGCAAGCTTTCAAGAGATTATTTTTTTTCTTTCTATTTTTTCTGATAAATGACGTACTTTTGATGCTCTTTTTGCACAAAGTGCCCAAAAATCACTCTATACTATGGGCACTCAATGCTCACGTGACGAGCAGTGAGTGCTCGTCTGTTGATCCATCGATGCCCATCAGTTGGTCCGTATGTGCCCATCAGACGAGCACAGACAAAGAAACGTATTTATAGGATAAGACTGACACTAACAAAGATGTCAAAAGGCATAGAAAAGCATCTATACCTCAATAAATGTTTCTCTCTTATAGGATAAATTTCTATTCAAAGACGTTGAACCGGCATTCAAAGACGTTGAACCGGCATTCAAAGACGTTGAACCGCCGTTCAAAGACGCTGAACCGACATTCAAAGACGCTGAACGAAGAATTTTCCCTGGTGCATAAACAATTTATATCAGGAGAAAAAATCACATCTTGCTATATAAGAAAAAAAAACAGCAATAGCTACTACTGAAAAGTATAGCCATTGCTGCTTTTTTTATATCGTTACTATATTTTATCACTACTGCACGATCTTGAAACGAATACGCAATGAATGGGCATGCTCATCCCAATTTGTTCCGAGCAATACAAACTTACCAATCTGCGCCGTAGAACGTACATGCTTGCCAATACATGGACAAACATCGTAATCACCAATGCGTACCAGACGCAAAGTTTCACTTGCATCATCCGGCAAACGATCAATCTTAACATTCGCAGGAATATGGTCGCGATCCACAAACTCATAGGTCACAGGCATATCTTCCTCTATCAAGCGATTCATTTCCGTTTCTATCGTCTTTTCCTCCTGACGAGTTGGCTTATGATCGACAACAAAAGTCATCTTACTCTTCTTACGCTCAATATGGGCATTGCGACTACGCTCGCAACCAAACATGCGAACCATCAACTGGTTGAGCAGATGCTCAGCCGTATGAGCAGGAGGGTACTCCTCCTTGTGGTGCTCATTCAATACGAAATCAATTTCCTCCATCTTGACATTGAATTTATAAATTCTTACTCCATTGGCATCCATTGATATTGGGAACACGCCATCCTTCTTCAGTTCTACCTTCTTCTTACCACCAGAGAACAGTTCTGTGACAAGAACCTCTTCTTCCTTGATTTGGAAGAAATCGAAGGCGTGACCAGGAATGCAAACCTGCAACTGACGAGTCTCTTGAGAGAAATTGAGTACGATGAGCATCACCTCATCATCCTTCTTGCGAAGGAAAGCAAAGTTGGTGCGCGGATCGAAGCCTTCAGACCACGGATTCACATACATCAAATCGAAGGTTTCACCCTCTCGAATCGCTTTCTCCTCATTGGCGAGACGTAGAAGCTGGCGATAAGTGGCTGCCAAATACTTCTGTTCTTGGGTATATACGTCCTCTGCATTTTCCTGATAAGCATGCGTCAAAGTCTCAGGACTCCAATAATCAAATATCGTGGTGCGACCATCTCTGCCACTGAATCCTTCCTTATCCATACCCTTCTCGCCAAATTCCTGTCCGCTATAAAGCATGAAAGGATTCTTCTGGAAGAAGAGACTCATGGCTGCTGCAGGAATCGCCTTCATAGCATTACCACAGAAGAAATCGCTGGCGATGCGCTGCTCATCATGATTTTCCAGGAAATAGAGCATGTGCTCGCGGATATCATCCACCACCTGCCATTCATGAGTGATACTGGCAGCAGGACGCTCACCACGGATTACTCCACGCAGACAATCATACATACCCACCTTATCATATAGATAATCAAAACCTGCCTTCACATAATTGCGATACTGACTTGGATCATAAACCTCACCTATCACAATGATATGAGGGAAACGGGATTTCAATATCTCAGTAGCATACGACCAAAAGGCTGTAGGAACCATCTCCGCCATATCGCAGCGGAAACCATCCACACCTTTGCCTGCCCAATAAAGCAGGATATCAGTCATCTTGCCCCATGTACTTGGTACAGGTTCATAGTGATAACTTCTGCCACCTGCATCACAATAATCAACACCATAGTTGAGTTTCACGGTCTCATACCAGTCATTACAACCTGGACAATTGTCAAAACGATCATTTCCTGTAGCCTTAGCCGGACTTTCTGTATATGGTTCAAAAATTTTAGAATCCTTTTCGGAAAAAGGAACCATTGCCGGTTTGGAATGACGGACTTCATTCAGGTCTAAGTCACCCCAGGCATAATAGAAATTATTCTTTGTAGAGAAGTGCATGTTCGTATCATCATCTTCTCCTAAATCTCGTACACCTGCTGGTTTGCAAATAGAATGGTACTCACGGGCCACATGGTTAGGCACGAAGTCCATGATGACCTTCATACCAGCCTTATGGGTTCTGTCTATAAGACGTTCCCATTCAGTCATTCGCAAGCTTACATTCTCCGCTAAATCTGGATCAATATCATAATAGTCAGTTATAGCGTATGGAGAGCCAGCCTTTCCTTTCACCACCTCTGCGTGTTGGGTAGGAATACCATAAGATGAGTAGTTTGTTTGGGTAGCATGACGAATAACTCCAGTAAACCAAATGTGAGTGAAACCCATATCATGTATGCGAGCCAGCACATCATCGGTGAAATTATTCAGTTTTCCGCAACCATTCTCCTCAATTGTTCCGTTCTCCTTTCGTGTGGTATTCTGATTACCGAAGAGCCTCGGGAGAACTTGATAAATTACAATTTTTTCCTTCATTTAGCGGTTCTACTAAAAATGAAACGATTTATCTTCTCGGCAACGCCTTTGCCAAGAAGATAAAACGTTGGATTATTTTTTAAACGATTAAGCTATACCGTGAGCTGCTACAGTCTTATCGATGCGACCAATCATACCCTGTAAAGCCTTACCAGGACCACACTCTGTGAAATCATCAGCACCATCTGCAATCATTGCCTGTACAGAAGATGTCCAACGTACAGAGCTTGTAAGCTGTGCGATGAGGTTCTGCTGAATCTCAGCTGGATCAGTATGAGGCTTACCGTCTACATTCTGGTAAACTGGGCACTTAGGAGTAGAGAATGTTGTCTTCTCAATAGCTGCCTGAAGCTCATCCTTAGCAGGCTGCATCAATGGAGAGTGGAAAGCACCACCTACCTTCAAAGGCAAAGCACGCTTAGCACCAGCAGCCTTCAGCTTCTCGCAAGCTGCATTGATAGCATCCACGTTACCAGAGATAACGAGCTGACCAGGGCAGTTGTAGTTAGCAGCAACTACCACGTTGCCTTCTGTGCTTACCTCAGCGCAGATTTCCTCAACCTTCTCATCTGGCAAACCGATGATAGCAGCCATAGTACCAGGATTAGCCTCACAAGCCTTCTGCATAGCGTTGGCACGAGCAGCAACAAGTTTCAAACCATCCTCGAAAGCCATAGCACCAGCAGCTACCAAAGCTGAGAACTCACCGAGAGAGTGACCTGCTACCATTGCTGGATTAAACTCATCACCCAAGCAAAGTGCAGAAATAACAGAGTGGAGGAATACAGCAGGCTGAGTAACCTTAGTTTCCTTCAACTGCTCATCAGTACCAGCGAACATAATATCAGTAATCTTGAAGCCGAGAATCTCGTCAGCCTTATCGAAAAGTTCTTTTGCCAATGCGTTGTTATCGTAGAGATCTTTACCCATACCTACGAACTGTGAACCCTGACCAGGGAAAACAAATGCTTTCATTTTATTTATATTTTAAGTTTAATATTAATATTTTCTATCAGAAATGTCGCATAACCATCTTCAATACTTAAACAGAAGATGTCACCATCGACTCAATTCGGCTGCAAAGATACAACAAAAAATCGAGACTTCGCAGAGATTAATTAAAAATTAATGGTTGTATTGACATTTCAGACGAAATTGTTCAATTTTACTATGAGATTGTTCGATAATTCGACTGTCCACAACAAGATATGCTACATAGGAAAACAAAAAAATCCCTTAAGTCTTTTGACAAAAGGGATTTATATTGTTTTGCTTTACAGTGCGAAAATTATCGTACTAAAAAACGGAGTAGTTAACCTACTCGATAGTTGAGTATAATTACTCAGCTGCTGGAGCCTCTTCCTCAGCTGGAGCTGCAGCAGGAGCCTCCTCAGCTACAGGAGCAGCAACAGGAGCATTCTCAGCAACAACAACAACAGGAACCTTAACCTCAACCTCCTTGTGGTAGTGAACTGTAGCCTCGTACTCACCAACCTTCTTAACATCCTTCATAGTGATGATCTTGCGATCAACCTCGATGCCCTTCTTAGCGAGCTCCTCAGCAACAGTAGCAGCGTTTACAGAACCATAAAGCTGACCTGTAGCGCTTACCTTAGCAGCGACAGTAAGAACGATGCCATTGAGAGCCTCGCCCTTCTTAACAGCCTCAGCCTTGATAGCCTCAAGCTTGTGAGCCTGCTGCTTCAAATCCTCAGCCAACTGCTTCTTTGCAGATGGAGATGCGATAACAGCCTTACCTGTAGGGATAAGGAAGTTACGACCGTAACCACTCTTAACATTCACGATATCGTTCTTGTATCCAAGACCGATAATATCTTGCTTCAAAATAATTTCCATTAGTCTTTATCCTCCTTAAATTACTTCATCAAATCGGTTACGTAAGGAAGCAAAGCGATCTGGCGAGCACGCTTAACAGCCTGTGCTACACGGCGCTGATACTTCAAAGATGTACCTGTGATACGACGTGGAAGGATTTTACCCTGCTCGTTCAAGAACTTCTTCAAGAACTCTGGATCCTTATAGTCGATATACTTAATACCGCTCTTCTTGAAACGGCAATACTTCTTCTTCTTTGTATCGATAGAAGGAGCGGTCAAATAACGGATTTCTGATTTCTGATCTGCCATGATTAAGCCTCCTCTTTTTTACCAAGCTTTGCACGACGCTTCTCTGCGTAAGCGGCAGCATACTTGTCAAGTTTAACAGTCATGTAACGAATTACCTTCTCGTCGCGGCGATAACCTACTTCGAGGGTATTGATAACAGTTGGGTCAGCCTTGAACTCAATCAAGTTGTAGAAGCCTGATGTCTTCTTCTCGATGTTGTAAGCCAACTTCTTCAAACCCCAAGCCTCTTCATTCAAAATCTCAGCACCGTTATCGGTGAGCAGCTTCTTGAACTTAGCGACCGTTTCCTTCATCTGTTCATCAGACAAAACGGGAGTCAAAATGAAAACGGTTTCGTATTGATTCATACTACTTTAATTAATTAAAATGTTATTATTAAATTTCTTGCTTTTCGCTAAAAAGGTATTCAAAACACCTATTTTCGCGAATTGCGGTGCAAAATTACGACTTTTTCTTGAATTAACCAAATATTTTTTGTACTTTTGCATTACAAACACCTCTCTTTTATAGTATTTTACCATTTTAAGGGAGAAAATGTGGCTCTTATCTATATAATCTATCACATTTTATGTACTATCAGCCATATATTACTGCATTTTAATTTTTTTTAAGTCATGAAGAAATTCGGTTCTAAAATTTCAAGAAAGAAAATCCAATCATCACTCCAGGCACTTCCTTCTATGGGAATAGCCTTCGTGGTTTTGGGCATCTTGGTTTTCGCTTCTACGTTTGTTTTCAGCATCAGAAGCAACGCATTGCTGCTCACTGGTCTTTTCCTCGTCATAGCAGGATGCCTCGGTTATGTTTATTCATTAAAAAAAGGATAGATGCGGTTTTAGAGCATCTATCCTTTTATCTTTCAACCAACTAATGTTCTATTAAGCATTATTCCTGTTCTGGAGCAATCAACTTATATCCCTTACCGTGGATATTGATAATCTCGATCTGTGGATCATCCTTCAAATGCTTACGCAACTTAGTGATATAAACATCCATAGAACGTGCATTGAAATAGTTATCATCAATCCAGATAGTCTTCAATGCGAAATCACGCTGAAGTATCTCATTCGTATGAGAGCAAAGCAATGCAAGAAGTTCATTCTCCTTGGTTGTCAACTTAGTCTGCTTGTCGCGGATTGACAAGAGCTGCTTCTGAGTATCGAATGTAAACTCACCGATATGATACAATGTTGATTCCTTATTTTTCTTACCACGAACACGGCGAAGAATTGCCTCTACACGGAACACAAGTTCTTCCATAGAGAAAGGCTTAGTGATGTAATCATCAGCACCCAACTTGAAACCTTCCAAGATATCCTCTTTCAATGTCTTTGCAGTCAAGAAGATAATTGGAATCTCTGCATTAGCCTGACGAATATCCTGTGCCAAGGTAAAACCATCCTTCTTTGGCATCATCACGTCAAGGACTGCTATATCAAATTTGGTCTTTGAGAACTCCTTATAACCAGCTTCACCATCAGGGCAAAGTACAGTATCGTAATCCTTAGCCTCCAAGTACTCGCGAAGCAACATACCCAAATTCTCGTCGTCTTCACAGAGAAGAACCTTTATTTTCTCTTCCATATTCTTTATCTTTTAATTGTTAATATTCTAAATTTATTATCTATCTTTTCTAATCATGAATGACAGGCAACTTAATGGTAAACTTCGTTCCCTTACCAAATTCACTTTCCACCTTGATTTCACCATCATGCAAATCAACGACCTTCTTGACATAAGCAAGTCCGAGACCGAAGCCTTTCACATCATGCACATTTCCTGTATGAACGCGATAGAACTTATCAAATATCTTCTTCAAGTTCTCTTTCTTCATTCCCATACCCGTATCTTTGATTGAGAGATAGAGGAATTTGTCATCATTCCAGGTTTTCATTGTGATATTCAAAGCCTCATCTGTTTTTCTGTATTTAACAGCATTGTCCATCAAATTGAATATCACATTCTGGAAATGAACCTCATCCACATAGATAGCCGAATCAATAGCTTCAATATCCGTATAAACCTTTCCACCAGTATGCTCTACTCTGAGTGTAAAGGAGTTGGCAATATTCTCCACCATTTCATTGAGGTCTAACTCCTTCTTCTTGAATACAGCCTTCTTGCGATCAAACATACTCATCTGAAGTACTTTCTCCACCAGGAATCTCAAGCGCTTGGACTCATCATTGATAACATTTCCCAAATGCTTCATCATCTGTTCACTCTTATTCACAGAATTATCATTGAGCATCTGAGCCGCCAGACTGATACTGGCAATAGGAGTTTTCAGCTCGTGGGTCATATTATTGATGAAATCATTCTTTATCTCCGTATATCGCTTCTGACGGAAAATGACTACTATCGTGAAGATAAATGTAATAAGCAAGACCAAAGTGAAAATGACACTTGGAATCATGAATCTCACACTGGAGAAGATATAGCTGTTCATATCCGGGAAATGAATCTTAACCACCCCCATCTTCGATTGCGGATCATTACGGAAAAGCAATTGAGAATAACTATACTCCTCACCTTCCTCCGTATAGTCAGGACACCTGTAAACTTCACGACCATCCTGAGTCGTTACCGTAAAATGATAAGGAATATCAATGCCATTATTCATCATCTCAGCCTTCAAGTCCTGGTCCAACTGCTTGAAATTGATTCTCTCCTTCAAAGGCTTATCTGATGCCGAGTAAAGGATTGAATAAACCACCTCATCCAACAAGGCTTTCTGATAAACATATCTATTCTTGACGATTTCCTGCAAAGATTTCTGCGTCTCATCAATAGAATTCTTATCACTCCTCAATATCATCGCCTTTGGCATATTACCAGGATTGGTGGCTATGGTCTTCAACTCGAACGAAGAATAGATTGTACCATCCTTTCCTACTACCGAATACTGATGAGAATGCTGAATGGTTCCATCAGGCACCCCACTACGAGTTCCTACAGAATCTTTCTTATTGGCTCTACGCTCCGTCTCATTGACGTCTTTTTCCAAATAGCGCAAAGTCTCATTAAGCTCCAGATTTCTTGAAGCTTGATATAAGGCCCTGTTGACAGACTCGTCAAACTGTTCCTTTTTCATATTCACCATTTCCTGAATATAGCTCAACTGCAGAAACAGCAAAGCAAGGAACGAAAAGCCCATAATGATTGCGATAGTCCAAATTGTTCTTTTCTTCATGGCGGCAAAGATATGAAATTTCTTAATCAGTTAACACTTCTACGTTAATAAAATCACCTGTTTTTGGTGTTATTAACACATTTGTGCGTTTATAATTATACATATGCAATTATCTGTAAACAAACTAACAAAAAAGAGGCGAACGAAATGCGCTCGCCTCTTTATACTTATATCTTTATTACTCTGCTTCTTTAGCCAATTCCTCCTCATGATCAGCAATCAACTTGCTCTGGATATCATTAGGAACAAGTTCGTAACTTGCAAACTTTGTAGTAAAGGAAGCTCGACCACCGGTCAAGGAACTGAGAGAAATCGAATAGTTGGAGAGTTCCTTCAAAGGAATCTTAGCACTCAACTTCTGATAACCAGCCTCACTGTCCATACCCATAATAAGAGCACGACGGCCTTGCAAGTCGCTCATCACATCACCCATGAAGTCTGCTGGCACATAAACTTCCAAGTCGTAGATTGGTTCCAGAATCTTAGGACCAGCCTGCTTGAATGCATCACTAAATGCACGTCGTGCTGCCAACATAAATGATAGCTCATTACTATCTACCGGGTGCATCTTACCATCGTAAACGACAACTCGTACATCACGCGCATAACTACCTGTCAACGGACCATGCTCCATACAATCCATGATACCCTTCAAGATGGCTGGCATGAAACGTGCATCAATAGCACCACCAACAACAGAGTTGAGGAAGACCAACTTTCCACCCCACTCCAAATCAACTTCCTCACGGCTCTTGATATTCATCTTGAACTCCTGACCATTGAAAGTGAATGAGGTAGGATCTGGCATACCTTCTGCATAAGGCTCCACGATAAGGTGAACCTCACCGAACTGACCGGCACCACCACTCTGCTTTTTATGACGATATTCTGCACGGGCTTTTTTGGTAATAGTCTCACGATATGGGATACGAGGTTCCTCAAAGACAACATTGAGTTTCTCATTATTTTCCAAACGCCACTTCAAAGTACGAAGATGGAATTCACCCTGTCCACGAACAATAACCTGACGCAATTCCTTGCTCTGCTCAACAATCCAAGTTGGATCCTCCTGACGCATCTTCAAAAGAGCAGCCATCAGTTTTTCTGTATCCTGAGCATTAACAGCCTTGATAGCACGGGAATATTTAGGATTAGGATATTTGATAAAGTCAAATCGCCATTCTGTATCCTTGCCATTCAGGGTATTACCGGTCTTCACATCCTTCAACTTCACCGTACAACCGATATCGCCGGCATTCAACTGCTCTACAGCAACACGATTTGCACCAGCACAGGCATAAATCTGTCCTATGCGTTCCTTGCTGCCGCGATCAGCATTTGTCAAGTCATCACCCGTCTTCACGCAACCACTCATTACCTTAAAGTAACTTACTTCACCGATATGAGGTTCCATGCCCGTCTTGAAGAAATAAATACTTTCAGGACCATTAGAGTCAGGAACAATCTCCTCACCGCGAGTGTTATGCAATTTAGGCATATCATCAACAAAAGGAACAACATTACCCAAGAATTCCATCAAGCGGTGAACGCCCATAGACTTACCTGCACAAACACAGAAAACAGGGAAGATGCTACGAGTAACCAAACCTTTGCGGATACCTTCACGCATCTCATCTTCAGTCAAGCTCTCGCTTTCAAAGAATTTCTCCATCAAGCCCTCGTCATTTTCTGCAGCAGCTTCAACTAAAGCTTTATGCAATTCCAAAGCCTTATCCATCTCCTCTTCAGGAATATCCTCAATAATAGGAGCACCACCCTCTGGCTTCCAAGAATATTTTTTCATCAGAAGTACGTCAATGAGAGCATTAAAGCCAGAACCTGTCTCAATAGGATATTGAATCTGAACACACTTTGGACCATAGATTTCCTTCATCGTAGCGATGACATTATCGAAATCACACTTATCAGAATCCAACTGATTGACCAGGAAGATAACAGGCTTACCCAACTTCTCTGTATAGCGGAAGTTGTTCTGAGTACCTACTTCAGGACCATACTGACCATTAATAAGGATAACAGCCTGATCGGTTACATTCATAGAAGTAATCGCACCGCCCACAAAGTCATCACTACCAGGACAATCAATGATATTAAGCTTCTTGTTGTTCCACTCAACATGAAAAACTGTAGGGAACACAGAATAGCCATATTCCAACTCAACTGGGAAGTAGTCGCTCACCGTATTCTTCGCTTCTACAGAGCCTCTACGCTTGATAACGCCTGCTTCAAACAACATACTCTCGGCAAGTGTAGTCTTGCCGCTACCCGCACTGCCCAGCAGCGCAATGTTTTTAATCTCATTAGTCTTATAAACTCTCATGACGCTTATAGATTTTAAGGGTTATACATAATTGTTAGTTAGGAGAGGACACCAAGGCATCTTCTCCTGAATTCGTTTTCTAAGTTACCACTTTTTTCTGACCCTTGCAAAATTTTCGACCTAAAAATGCTCTATTTTTAAAACATATTAGTAATTTTGCACCTTATTAAATACTCTTTTCGTGCTTACACCTTATTATATAAGGAAATACAGAATGCAAATAAGAGGCACCGCGTCTGAACATAAAGACGATGATATCATAAATTTAAAATATAAAAATCATGGCAGGAATTTACATACATATTCCTTTTTGCGAAAGTCGATGCATTTACTGCGACTTTTACAGTACTACATCTCTCAAATGGCAAGATGATTATGTAGATGCTCTATGCAAAGAGATGAAACTGCGGCCAGCAATCCAGGCATTGGGCGACAACTACCCTATTGAAACCATCTATCTGGGCGGTGGCACACCAAGTCAACTGTCTAACGAACATTTGCTAAGGATTTTCACGATGCTAAAAGAGACGTATGGAGATTTGTTTACCAAGAACATGGAAATCACCATGGAATGTAATCCAGATGATGTTACACCCGGCTATTGCAAGACTCTGGGGAAACTACCAGTCAACAGAGTCAGCATGGGAGCACAGACGTTCTCCGACCAAAGACTTCAATTTCTTCGTAGGCGTCACAATACTGCTGAAGTTAAAGAAGCTGTATCTCTTCTGAGAAATACAGGAATAGAAAACATCAGTATCGATCTCATGTTTGGTTTTCCAAAAGAGAACATAGAAGATTGGAAATATGATATTCAACAGGCTTTACAATTAGGTGTAGAACACATATCCGCCTACAGCCTCATGTATGAAGAAGGAACTCCATTATACAAAATGCTGGAACAAGGGAAGATAGAAGAAATTGATGAAGAATTAAGCAGAAACATGTACGACACCTTGGTTGACATGCTTACTCTTTCAGGATATGAGCATTACGAAATCAGTAATTTTGCAAAACCAGGCTACCGCTCACGACACAACAGCAGCTATTGGAACGAAACTCCATACATAGGACTGGGCGCAGCAGCACATTCCTATCGTAGAGCGCAGAATCAATCTGGAAACATGGAAGTAACCAGAAGCTGGAACATCAATAACATCCAACAATATATCAATAGCATCCATCAAGGAATCTTGCCTTCGGAAAAAGAAAGCCTTGATCTTGCCACACGTTATAATGATTTGATAACGACTGCCTTAAGAACAAGTGATGGCATTGATCTGGAAAAGACAGAAAAGGAATTTGGAAAATGCTATCTGGAGAAATTGCTCGACGAAGCAAACGACAAAATAAAAAGAGGACTCATGAAAATGGACAAACAAAACGATCGTTTGTCATTGACAAGAGAAGGAATTTACATTTCAGACGATATCATGGGAGATTTCATGATTGTTTAACGACAATGTTAAGCAATCATGAAATCAATACTTTGAGTTTCTCGCAATTACGAAGAAAAACGATTCTCCAATTTTTATAAATTGTGAAACACAAGGAAGCTAATTATTCCAAGGTTCCAATGTATCTAACTTTCCTGTTTTCTTATAACGCTCATAATAATATTTCTTAATTTCTTCCAAGGCTTCAGCCTCGGTCTTTTTCTTGGAAATATATGGCTTTATCATCTGCATGAGAACAAATAACAAAACAACGACGACTAAAACTATTGCCCATGACAGAATTTCACTTGAAAAATTCAGAAATGGCTGCAACAACATACCCACTCCAACAGGAAGGATAAAACAAATCCAATCCGCAGGAGAATCCAAACGGCCGGCTTCCATATATTCTGAGCGCAGCTTCCCAGGTGCACTTAATATCAAATGCCGCTGATGCAAATTCCAATAGTCCTCAAATTCTTTATCCATACTTAAAAGACGTTCTTTTATTAAAAGTTAAAACAAAATAGTGTGTAACAATATATATCTAATATTATATGCAAAGTTAGTATAAATATTCAAAAAGTCCAAATATATCTTGATATCGCATACACAATTAAGTGTATTTAACTATAATAATAGTATCTTTATTGGAAATATATAAAAAACTATGATTTCATTGTTATTACATAGAAGTATATTCATGCAATTAATAGCAATCCTATAAACTTATCCCAAAAGATGAATATGATAAAAATAGAAAAAAATACTATTTTTGCATATTATAAAAAAATGCCTGAAAATAAAAATCTCCAGGCATTTAATTCTATTATAAAAAGTCGTATTAGTATTCACGCTCAATAAGTTCAAGACACATACGGCTATTATGGTAAGGACACTTCCAGAAACCAGCCTTATCATCATCAAGATTCAGACTACCATCTTCAAGCACAGCCCAATACCATTCTCCATTTTTCCCATCCAGCAAATGCTTTGCTACATAATTCCAGCATAGGATGGCCGTCTCCAGCGACTCCTCTGTATGGAAATATTGATAGAGATCTATATGGCCGATAATATTCTCGCACTGCACCCACCACTGGCGCTGCAAATCATATTTATCATTATCTTTCCAATGCTCATAAACCATACTGCCATCAGGACGTAAACCTTCATCAGCAGCCTCTGCTATACGACGGATGAGTTTTTCGATTTTGAGAAGTACAACCTTGTCACCGAGAACCAAAGCGGTCTCATGGAGCAGCCAGGAGGCCTCGATATCATGACCATAACTCTCAATATTCCGCTTACCTACCCATTCATCATTGAAGAACAAATCAAGATGATAAGTCTCCTTATTGAGCAACTTGTCTGTAAAGATATCCAGAAGGTTTCTGATACTCTTCTCCAATTCAGGAGACTTCCATACACGATATAGATTAGTATATGGTTCTATGATGTGAAGATGAGTATTCATTGTACGGCTTCCATTCTCATCTTTATCAGAAAGACGCATATCAGCAATAGGATTCCACTCACGAGTCAGCGCTTCAATATAACCATTATTCACACTATCAAATGCATGTTTCTCTATATCATGATAAAGAGAAATGGCAATCTCTAATGCTTCTTTATCACCTGTGGCACGAGCATATTCAGACATACCATAGATCGCAAAACCAATAGCATAAGTCTGTTTCTTAGTATCCAATGGATAGCCCTTGTAATCGACACTCCAGTAAACACCACCATGCTCCTTATCCAAGAAATGATCACGTACATATTCCTTAGCCCTTGTAGCTGCCTCCAGATACTCAGGCTTCTTCAATACACGATAAGCCGCAGAGAATGCCCATAAAATACGAGCATTCATGATAGCACCCTTTTCTGCTTGAGGATGCACATTTTCATGACCATCTACACGACCATAGTAACCGCCATTCTCATGATCGGTTACACGGTCAATCCAATAGTTGAGGATATTATTCTCAAGAATATCCTTCATTGTCAATTTTAAATTTTCCATAGAGGTATTTAGTTTTAATATCATTTTTATTTCTTGATTGGGAACAGCCAACTTAATACCATCAGCAAGAAGGCGATGACAGCAGGGAACAGAGAGAACAGAGACCATACCATGGTAAGCACAGAATCTGTCACAGACTTAGGATCTATCATCGTATTACCCATCGCATCAGTTATCATATTAGCTCCAGCCATACCCAACAATAACGCAATCAAAGAACCAGAGATGGCAGTACCAAACTTTTGAGACATGGTACCAGATGAGAAGATAAGTCCGGTTGCAGATGTCCCGAAGTGTTCTGTATGATAATCAGCCACATCAGCATACATAGACCACATCAATGGTGAATAAATACCAATACCTATAGAAGTGAGTACAACCAAAACTATCATAACCCAAATATAAGATGGATCCATTGGGATAAAGAAGAAAACAATGGAAAGTACCAAACAAAGTGCTGCAGCCCAGAAAAAAGCCATACGCTTAGAACCAACCAAGCGAGTAAACCAAGGAGACACTCCACCAAAAATCATACAGGTAACTTCACCAAATGCCATAAAAACGGTATAATTGATAATCAGCCCTTCTACAGTCACATTACCATGCAAGCAATAATCAAACATATATCCGGCTACAGCATAGCGGAAACCATTAAAGAAATTGGTACATACAGCAATGGCCGTCATATACAACCAGGCTTTATTGTGCACCAAATCTACAAATTGATGGAAAGAGAACTTTTCTGCACGTTTTGGTTTCAGACGCTCTTTTGTCATAAGGCCACAAGCCAAAGTCATCACGGCTGCAACTACACCAAGAACTGCACCTATCACAGCATATTGATGCGCATCTGTACCACCCACCATTTTCTGCAGATATGGGAAAGAAAGCAATGTGATGAATCCCATTGCATAGGCTCCTACCATACGGAAAGATGAAAACTGGTTTGTCTCATTGTCATCATCGGTCATCACACCCAACAAGGAACCATAAGGCACATTTACCATAGTATATACCGCCATCATCAGAAGATACAAAGTATATGCATAGATTCGTTTACCCACAGGTCCGAAGTCTGGAGTATAGAGTAACAATGCAAAAATCAGTCCAAAAGGAACCGCACCAAAGATAAGCCATGGACGATAAGTACCAAATCGAGACTGAGTACGGTCTGCAAGACTACCCATCAATGGATCTGTCACCACATCAAACATACGGGCAACAAGCATCAATACTGCTGCATCAGCAAATGAAAGTCCAAAGACATTTGTAAAAAACAAAGGGAAAGCAATAGACATCACCTTCCAAACTATACCACCAGCAGCAGCATCACCCAATGCGTATGCTATTTTTTCTTTTATACTTGCCATTAAATTTAAAATATTATTAAGTTATTCATAAAGCGTTAAGTATCTTCATGAGATATCGGAGAGGAGACAAAGCAAAAACACTTCTCCACAAAAATAGGGACTCAATCCCCAAGCGTTTTATAAAATACGCTTGAGGAGAAAGAATCCCTACAATCTTTATCTCATATTTTACTTAACTACTTTCCTAAAGTCGCCTTATTCTTAGCCACCAACTTCTTAATGGTCTCCACACTCAGAGCCGTATGGTAGCCATCCTGAGGCGTATTCATACAATAATCCACCAGTCGATCAATAGTAGAAGTAGCCACATGCATTCTTGTATCAGAAGAAGCATAGTAGATGAACACAGTTCCATCCTCATCAGCAATCCAACCATTTGCAAAAACCACGTTCATTACATCACCAATATACTCACCACCTTCTGGAACAAGCAAGTATCCACCTGGTTCAGCAATCACTTTAGTAGGATCTTCCAAAGATGTCATATACATATAGAGTACATAACGGAGACCGCTTGCACAACCACGTACACCATGAGCCAAATGCAACCAACCCTTATCTGTTTTGATAGGATGAGGTCCTTCTCCATTCTTTACCTCCTGAATGGTATGATAGTGACGGGCATTGATAATCTTTTCTTCCGTAATCTCTGCATGAGTGATGTCATCCACCAAAGCCCAGCCGATACCTCCACCAGAACCTGTATCAATAAAGCCATCCTGTGGACGGGTATAGAAAGCATACTTACCATCTACGAATTCCGGATGAAGCACAACATTGCGCTGCTGGCTCTTGGTCTTCAAGTCTGGAAGACGTTCCCAGTGAACCAAATCCTTGGTACGGGCGATAGCTGCAGTAGCAGTAGCTGCACTCAGGTCACCTGGCTGGTCATCATCATGACGCTCTGCACAGAACACACCATAGATATATCCATCTTCGTGAGCAGTCAGACGCATATCATAAATATTGGTAGCAGGAACAACATCCTCTGGCATTGTAATAGGCTCATCCCAGAAACGGAAATTATCTATACCGTTAGGACTTTCTGCCACAGCGAAGAAGCTCTTGCGGTCGGCACCTTCTACACGGACAACGAGGAGATACTTTCCGTTCCACTTGATGGCACCCGAATTGAGGGTAGCGTTCATCATGATACGCTGCATCAGATATGGGTTGCTCTTCTCATCGAAGTCGTATCGCCACTCCAATGGAGTATGTTCTGCGGTGAGGATTGGGTTCTTATATTTCTCGTAGATTCCGTTTCCCCACTCTACAGGTTCATTCTTGCGGCACAGCAATTCCTCATGATGAGCACGCAAAGCTTTTACTTTGTCTTGAAAAGTTGTCATATTCTATCTTTATTTTTTCTTATACTTTGAGTTTGATGATTAGTAAATATATTGGATTCTTCACTATTCGTTCTTCACTCGTTACCTACTATATCCTTTACAAAAAGAACCTTTGATTCATTATAGAATTTCTTGAAATCCTTGACAATGGCTCCATCCTTCACCCCAGGAAGATAGGCTTCCTCCTGTGGTTTATCCCAAGCATTGCGCCAGAAGAGCACATAACTCAACTGATAGTTCTGCAAAACTGGCCAAAGCGTCTTGGTAAACCAGTCTTTCTTTTTGGAAATACCACGGCAACCGGTTTCTGTCAACGCAGCCATCTTTCCCACTTTCTCTGCTGCAAGCTTCATCACATCTAAAGTCTCGACGAGATTCTTCTGATAGTTGACATCACTGTCGTCAAATTCATAGATATCAACACCGATGAGATCAACAAAATCACCGCCTGGATAACATTTCAGGAAAGAATCCACATCCTTCTTGTCACTCAGATTAGGAGACCATGCCCATACGATGTTATCACAACCAGCTTTCATCAAAGTCACATAGGTCTTGATGTAAAGCATCTTGTATTGCTCAGGAGTACAACTATTGGCACCCCACCAGAACCAGCCGCCATTCATCTCATGCCATGGACGGAAAATCACAGGAACTTTCTTTCCGCAACAGGTCTGGAGAGAATTAATGAAATCAGCAACCTTCTTCAGCCAAGACTCAAATTTCTTCTGTTGAGCACCACCCTCGAGTATTGCATTCACCGCATCACCCTTCGGATCCCAGGCATTTTCTCCTGTCACCGGATTCCATGGGTGCCAACTCAAAGTGATAATACCACCGCGCTTGAACTGAGCAATAATTTCCTGACGCATTCTATCAAAAGGAACACCATCCAAGTTCTCTTTGCTATCCTGTTCTAATTTACCAAGGTCAAATCCCATTACTGCAGGATAATCACCCGTAGTAAGAAGCACATCACTCTTTCCCTCGTCCCATTTCCAGGTAGTACCATAGACAGGATCATCCTGATGCCCCACCATGATTCCCTGATCTTGCAACAATCTCAAGCGATTCAAAAGTTGTTTGGCAGATGAACTACCATACTTTTGAGTTGAGACCGAAGCACATCCAGAACAGCAAGTTGCATTGCCCTGCTTTGTAGCGCTACTGCCAGGAGACTGCGCAAAAGCGCCTTCAAAAGCAAGGCAACAAACTGCTCCCATCAACATTCTTTTAATTTTCATGTTTTTATATCTCGTAGTTTAGTAAATATTCAATTTGGAAATATCTCGTAATTTAGTAACAAAGAAACCGTTCATACTACTTACCCAAAAGATGATTAGTAAGAAATTCCTGCCACTCATCCCATTGTTCCTGATACCAGAAATGACCAGTCATCTGATACAGACTCAATGTCTTTGGCGCTTTTACCGAATTATAAAGGCCGTAAGATGATGTTGGCGGAACCACCTCATCATTATAACCGAAACTGTACCAGCCAGGAACAGTGATGCGACGGGCAAAGTTGACGCCATCATAATAGCGGGCACCTTCCAGACGTGCCTTGGTAATGGCATTCATCTTTGCGTGATAGAAATAGTGAGGCCAACCTCCTGCTACACCATGGAGTTCTGCTTCATAGTCACACATGGCATCATGAACAGCAGCCAGGAAAGTAACTCGTTTATCCAGTGCAGCCACAGCCAAAGAGAGGAATCCTCCCTGTGAAGAACCAGTTACGCCCAAGGTTTTTCCATCCCATTCATCAAGAGATGCTATCATATCCACACCTTTTACAGCACCTGTTACGACTCTTTTATAGGCATTACGGTCTGGATTTTCAAGATTCGTATCCCAATAACCGTTCAATGCAGCATTGGCAAGATCATCATATACCTTCTGCTCCATAGTAACCGGAACTCCGTGAATACCGATTTCCAAAACAATACACTTGCCTGTTGCTGTATAAGTATCTCCACTATAAGGACGAACACCTGCACCGGGAACTCTCAGCAAAGCAGGGTATTTACCAGGTTTTACAGGAACACTTAAAACTCCATACATTTTTGATCCCCAGCGATTGTTATGATAGCTTATCTCATAAACATTTACGTCCTTGGTGCATCGTTCAGGAAGCAGTACCTTCGTAGGATTCAAGTCAATTTGTCGAGCCTCATCAAGAGCTTTTTTCCAAAAGTCATCAAAATCTTTTGGCTCTTGAGCAAACGGCTTTATTTTTTCTGGAGAAAATGCAGCTGTACACAGTCCCTCATAATCTTTTCCATCCACATGAGCCACTACTTTGAGGCGGTAGAATCCAGGAGTCTTCATTTCACCACTCCATTTCATCGTTCCATCTTTCAAAATCAAAGTCTTTTTCGTATTCGGATACATTACAGGACCTGCCTCATAATCAATTTTTACCTGATTCAGCAAAGTTCCTGATTTCCGAACATTCACTACAAAAGAAGCCTTCTCGCCTACCTTGTAATTCCAATCTTGATGATCAGGTGTTACCGAGACTACGATATTAGTTCCCCTAATCTGTGCACTGATGCTCAAAGAACCCAGTACACAGAAAAGAATCCCTATAATTATTAACCTAAAATCCTTCATATTAAATGGTTTTTATATAGCGATGAAACGCTAAATTAAACATGTTAGTTGTCATTCTTGGTTTACGATTGCAAAATTAGCACTAAATTTCCAATTCAACTTGCCTTATTTTGCTAAATGCTTACACTTTCTTTGCAAATCAAAGAAAAAGCGATATTTATAACCTATAAATGGTATATTTAGCACGATTAAACAAGTCATTTGATAGGCCAAAACAAATCATTAAGAAAATCCTGCAACCTAATTAAGGAGAGTCCAAGCTTAACATTGAAATTTCTAAAACAAAATATTTGCCAAGCAGCAAACTGAAAATAACAATTAAGACAAACATTCTTCTAACACTTTTCCAAGCAAAAATAAACAAATATTAGAGAAGATATGACTTTTCTTGAGAAAACAGAATACATGTAACCTGAAAGAATACACTTATCAATTAATAATAATGTACGCAAACCTTAATATTAATAAAGAGAATATTACCAGATCTTTAACCTAAATCAATTAAACTGTAATAAGACATTAAAAATGCACTTAACATTAACCTTTATAGTCCAAAATCATACGTTTTTTTGCGAATAAGCAGAAAAGTATCAGCAATTAGCAAAAAACAACTACTTATTTCTAAAAAAAATATGTAATTTTGCAGCAGTTAATGAAACCAACCTAATTTTAGAATATAAAACAAATAAATATACAAACAAAATTAATCATAACGATGCATATAAGTAGAACAACCTAAAGCTGGTTTCTTGCCATCCTACTCTATCAAAACATAAAGCAGGAAAAAAGAGACAATTCAATTTTGAACTTTCCCTCAAAAAGAAAGTCAAAGAGTTTTTAAACAAACTAACACAAATTGTATGAATTCAAAAAGTAGAGAAAAGTTACTTGCTGGCATAGCAGCCCTAGGTATCCTAGGAATCTCTCCCCAGCAAACTTACGCAGCTCAGATTGTCAACAATCAAGCAGTTCAACAAACTAAAAAAATCACGGGTAGCGTAACAGACGCTATGGGACCTATTATTGGTGCTACGGTAAAAGTAAAAGGCACTAGTAATGCGACAGTTACCGATATGGACGGTAACTATATGCTTAATGTTTCCCCTGGTCAAACCGTAGAAATTACTTATGTAGGCTATATCACTAAAAATTTCAAGGTTGGAGCACAAAACAAATATGACATTACCTTAGTTGAAGACAACAACAATCTTCAGGAAGTAGTGGTTGTAGGTTATGGAACCATGAAGAAAAGCGATATCTCAGGAGCATCAGTTTCTATGGGAGAAGATCAGATTAAAGGTTCTATTATCACAAACTTAGACCAGAGTTTCCAAGGTCGCGTTGCCGGTGTTACATCTGTAGCGACTTCAGGTGCTCCAGGTTCTTCTACCTCAATCCGAGTTCGCGGACAGTCAACCATCAATGCCGGTGCAGAACCACTTTATGTCATTGATGGTGTCATCTTCCAGGGCGGCGGTTCAAGCGGCGGTTCATTAGGTTTGGGAGATGCCTTAGGAAACGGTTCTGTTTCTACCGTATCACCAATGTCAACTATCAACCCTGCCGATATCGTCAGTATGGAAATTCTGAAGGATGCTTCTGCTACAGCCATCTATGGTGCCCAGGGTGCAAATGGTGTTGTACTTATCACAACCAAACGGGGTAAGATTGGAGAAGCAAAATTTACATACGACGGCATGGCTGCATGGCAATACCAGGGAAAGCGTATTGACATTCTGAATCTTCGTGAATTCTCAGAATATTATAATGATTTTGTAAACAACGGATGGATTTCACAGGATCAGGCACGTCCTGATTTCTCAGACCCATCTATCTTGGGTCGAGGAACCAACTGGCAGGACGCTGTATTCCGCACAGCTTTCCAGCACCAGCATCAGGTTGCTGCACAAGGTGGTACAGAAAAGGTTAAGTACTATGTTAGTGGCGGTATGATGGATCAGGATGGTACTATCATCGGTTCTAACTTCAAGCGTTTGAACGTACGTGCCAATCTGGACGCTCAACTGAAGAAATGGTTCAAGATAGGTATGAATACTACATACACAAGAACCAAGGAGCGCCTGCTCCATGCTGATGGTACAGAAGGTGTTATTACATACGCATTGACCACGCCACCAGATATTGCCATCTACGATGTAGACGGAAACTACACATCTGTAGTACGTGACGGCTGGTCTTCACCCAACCCTATTGCACAGGCTTTGAGCAAGGATATCACCATGAAGCGTAACAAGCTGACCGGTAACATTTTTGCAGACATTACTCCTATAAAGAACCTCACCTGGCATACAGAGTTGGGTTACGACTTGTCATGGAGTGATGCAGAGGTCTTTACACCTACTATGCACTTAGGCAACTGGAACCAGGACACAAACTTTGCAAGCTGGCAGAAGAATACAAGCAAGTATTGGCAGTTTAAGAACTACATTACCTATAATGGAAGTATCAAAAAGCATTCTTTCACAGCCATGCTGGGTCAGGAAGCTTGGCGCAGTGACTGGGATTATACCTATCAGGCAAACGCTAATTTGCCAAACAATACAATCCATTTGCCATCTTTGGGTTCCAGCACTCCTAGTATCAAGTCTGGTTTCGGTGTTACAACAATGTCATCATTCTTTACACGTGAGACATACAACTACGATGACCGTTATTTAGCAACATATACATTCCGTCGTGACGGAAGTTCTAACTTCGGTCCTGAAAACCGTTGGGCTTCATTCCACTCATTCGCAGCAAGCTGGCGTTTCTCTAACGAGAAGTTTATCAAGAGCATCGCAGGTAAATGGTTGAGCAATGGTAAGATTCGTATTGGCTGGGGTCAGACTGGTAATGCCAATATCGGTGCTTACAAATGGGGTACTACCGTAACCAAGTTCCTTGTTGGTCAAACAAGCGTAGCATACCGTCCTACCAACATTCCAAACACTTCTATCAAGTGGGAAACTCAGGAACAGACCAATATCGGTCTCGATCTTGGACTCTTCAATGATAAGATTGGTTTCACTCTCGACTGGTACAACAAGGTTTCCAACGATATGCTGATGCCTTTACAGTTGCCTTCATATATGGGTACTCAAGGCAATGTTTCTTCACGTCTTAATGCACCTTGGGGTAACTACGGTAAGATCAAGAACACCGGTTTCGAGTTGGCAGTAAACGCTCATCCTATTGCTAACAAGAACTTCTCTTGGGATACAGAGTTCAACATTTCTTGGAACAAGAACAAACTGGTAGGTCTCAGCGGCACAACCAATGCCAACATCATTGGTTATGGCCAGTGGAACGACGTTGTCTGTGTAAGTAACATCGGCAAACCTCTCTATCAATTCTGGGGATATCAGACCGATGGCGTATACAAGGATTTTGAAGATATCAAAAACTCTCCTAAGCCTAAGAGCTACAAGGAAGGAGCCCTGAATAAGGGAACAACCGTATGGCCAGGCGATATCAAGTTTAAGGATATTTCAGGTCCTGACGGAAAGCCTGATGGAGTTATCGACGATTACGACAAGACTTACATCGGTAATCCACAGCCTAAATATACATTTGGTTGGACCAACACATTCCGTTATAAGGACTTCGACCTGACATTGTTCGTCAGCGGTTCTGTAGGAAACAAGGTTATGAACTACCTGAATATCAGCATGAGCAAGATGAACAATGCCTGGGTAAACCAGAGTGCAAGTGTAAAGAATCATGCCGTACTGGCTCCAATTGATCCGAACAAGGACTACAGTAATGGTTATAAAGGCAACAATGCCAATACCGTATACAACTGGTATGATGACGTAGACAACATCTATGTAGTAAACGCAGGAACCAACATTCCACGTCTTGCTATCGGTGACCCAGCCGGAAACTCTAGCGTTATCAGTGACAGATATGTTGAAGATGGATCATACTTGAGAATGAAGAATATCACTTTAGGTTATACATTGCCTAAAAAGTATGCAAGATACCTTCATATTGAGAGTTTGAGAGTATATGCAAATATACAGAACCTCTTCACTATTACCGGTTACGACGGTTATGATCCAGAAGTAGGTGCAAGTACATCCGAATCACAGGGATACAGCTTCGGTGTAGATAACGGACGTTATCCTTCACCAACGATATATTCTTTCGGTATCAACCTTGCTTTCTAATTAAATAACAAAAGAATAAACAATTATGAAAAAATACAATATATATAAAACGGCCGTTTGCGCATTCGTCTTGGGTCTCAGCTTGTCTTCTTGCGGGGACTTTCTGGATCAGCCAGACAATTCCAACTACAATGCAGACACGTTCTATAATGGTGATGCAGAGTGCTATCAAGGCGCCAATTCTCTGTACAGTATGCCATGGTATGATTTCCAAAGAGGTTTCTTCAAAGTTGGTGAAGTTATGTCAGGAAACTATTATTGGTGGGGAAGTGAAGATACTCAATACTGGAACTGTAACGTATCTGCCAATAATGCCAACCTGAAAGATATGTCTTATTCACTTTGGACAGTCAATGCCTACGCCAACACCATTTATGATAAACTGAAAGGTGCCAGCGCAAGCGCAAGCGTTAAGAGTACATGTATGGGAGAATGCCTGACATGGAAAGCTATGGCATACTTCTATCTTGTACGTACATTCGGTGCAGTGCCAATCATCCATAACAACACAGACATTATCGGTGCCGGTACATACAATGACCAGTATAAGGCCAACATAGAGGATGTATACGATTACATCATCATGACCTTGAAAAAAGCCATTGAACTGTTACCGGAAAAAGATCCTACAGGTCTTGGACGTATTGATAAATACAGCGCAGAAAGCTTGCTTGCCAAGGTTTACCTGACAAAGTCTGGTTTCGATCCAGCAACTACAACTTACGAACAGGGAAGTGTGGCATATATCAAGACCACCAATCACCAGCGCAACCAGGAAGATCTTGACAACGCTGCCAAATATGCAAAGGATGTTATAGACAATAGTGGCAGAAGTTTGGAACCTGCAGCCAATTTCCCAGCAATGTTCTACAGCGCATACAAAGGTCCTGAATCACTCATCGCATGGCACTGGCGTGCCACACGTGAGCCTTGGACATCTCAAAACTCACTTCAAAGTGACCTCGCTATTTCGGGTTTCGATGAAACAGGTAACAACTGGGGAGGATGGGCTGGTCCATCAGTAGACCTGATAGAAGCTTTCGGAGATAATCCAACAAGCCAGACTAGAAACAACACCGACATCCGCCGTAAGGCTACCATGATGATGGCTGGTGATAAATACGACTATTTCTACACAGACTGTGGCGGTTTCGATTTCCTGAAGCACGTATATAAAGGATACGAGAAGCACCAAGGTAACGGAGAACTCCAGAGTCCAACAGGAGCACAATGTGTCAAGCATCTTGTTGGTGATAAAGCCGACCATAACTTGCATATAGGCTGCGACTTTGATGTGGCGGCTTATGGTAACTATACCCAGCTGTTACGTCTTGCAGATGTTTATCTCATCTATGCAGAAGCCAAGATTGGTAATGCAGGCTCAACAACAGATGCATCTGCCATTGATGCATTCTACAAAGTTCGCAACCGTGCGGTATCTACATACGAACGCCCAACATCTATCAGTTTCGAAGATGTATGGAAGGAGCGCAGATTGGAGTTAGCACTTGAGGGCGATCGCTGGTATGATTACGTACGCAGATACTACTTCGATCCTGATGCAACAATTGCTGAGTTGAACGCACAGAAGAGAAATGAGTATTATGGTCTGAATGCGCTCTATGAGACATGGTACAACAAGGGTAGCTATGATGGTCCTTGGAACTTGAACAGCGATGTAAGATACAATGATGATCCTGGTAAGCATCAGAACGTTCAGATGAGCAGTTTTACCATCCCATTCCCTACAGAAGATGCAACCATGAACCCTCATTTGCTGGAGGCACCACAGCATGTTGACATTTCTCAGTTTACTTATTAATATAAGAAACCTCAAAAATAGAACAATTATGAAGCTAAATAATAAAATATTAAGTATCATGCTTCTTGGAGCTACAGCTTTTACAGGTCTCAGTATCACAAGTTGTGTGGATGAGCCTGACAAATATGAAATAGCTGGTGGAACTCCTTCTATTGATTACGTTCGCCTGTGCGATGTAACCAAGAAAGATTCCATGTTAACTGGAGCATACATGGGTACAAGTATCTGCCTGGTCGGTAACAACTTGAGAAGTATAACAAAAATGCTCTTCAACGACCAGCAAGCCATTTTGAATACAAGTATGATTACAGACCATACCTTGATTGTAGATGTACCAAAGACTCTTACTGACAATCCTACCAATAAGATCTACATGTACAACAAGGATGGTGAGTGTACTGAATATGACTTCAAGACGCTCGTACCAGAACCGGTGGTAACATCATTGAGCAATGAGTTTGCAAAAGATGGCGAAACCGTAACCCTGAAAGGTGACTACCTGCTGGATTACGAGAATGCTCATCTTAAAATCACATTCCCAGGCAACGTAGATGTTACAGATTTCAAGAGCATTTCCAAGAGTGCCGTTACTTTTGTGGTACCAGAAGGTGCACAGAAAGGATTTGTCACAGTAGAAAGCATGTATGGAAAAGGTAAGTCTAAGTTCTATTTCCGTGACGACCGCTGCATACTCTTCGACTGGGATAATGACGGAGATGACGCAATAGCAACAGGTCATGGCTGGCGTGATGGAATTCAAAATGGTAACCGTATGAGGAATGATGTTGAAGGAGTTCAGCCTCTTGACGGAAATTACTACTACTTAGGAGGCAAGACCGTTAATTTCGATTCATGGGCTGAAGATGAATACTCATTCAACTACTGGCCAGAGCCGGCTGCAGGTTATCCAGAGTTGAACTCGCTGATGAAATGGGATGATGTTGACAACATGCAAGTGAAGTTTGAGGTTAACATTCCTAATGATTGGACAGGCTTGTCATTACAGGTATATTTTACCGGTAACGACCAGGTAACATACTCAACAGGCAACAACAACTATCTTGCAGATGACAAGTTTCCACGTGCACTTTGGACTCCATGGTATGGAGCAACCAACAACACATTCAGCACTTCAGGAAACTGGCAGACTGTTTCTATTCCATTATCAGAATTTGCATACGACAGATATGGAAACAAATTGGGTGGTTTGAAGTTTGAGAATCTCACAGGTATGACCATGTTCCTCTATACAGGACCATACAAAGAGGCTACTGTAGAATGCTCACCAACAATTTGCGTTGATAACATTCGTGTTTGCCCTATCAATGAATAAAATTTGCTGATGCTGGCAGCCATCCAACTGCCAGCACTGCAAACAAACAAAAACAATAAACGTCAATCATTATGAAAAGACATAATAAATCTTTCCTCTGGTTGGTTCTGCTATTGATATGCAGTACATTTGCGTTCACATCATGCGACCGTGATGACTTGAACACCGACCAGTATGGCAATGAAATATCTGTATTATCATACGGTCCAAACCCTGTACTCCGTGGGGGTGTCCTTACTTTCAAGGGAGCCAATCTTGACCAGATTACAGAAATAGATCTTCCTGGTGCAGAAGCTATTACCAGCATTAATGTTGTTACATCAGGAAAAAACTCAGAAATCAATATTGAAGTTCCTGCAGAAAAATGTGAACCAGGTATTGTTACATTGAAGACCGCCAAGAATGGTGAAATCAAGACACTTACCCCAATCACATACATTGAGAATTTGAAATTCACAGGTTTCTACGTAGGTGAAAACAAGGAAAACCTGGTAGGAAATGTTGGAGACGTCCTCACTATTGAAGGCGATTATCTCAACAATATTACATCTGTCATTTTTGCCAATGGCGCGACTATGGATGCCGAGAGTTTTAAATCTCAGACACGCTATCAGATTCAGTTGGTTATCCCAGCAGAAGCAGGAGAAGGCAGATTCCAGATTAGCGATGGAAACAACTATATGTATTCTGAAGGTGCTTTAAGTATCAATGCTCCTGAAATCGATGCAAACAATGCTATCGGTAAGTCTCTCATCAAGGCTGGTGAAACAGAGGTCCTCAGAGGTACTTCACTTGACCAGATTGCAAGTATTGAGTTGAATGGTGCAACCGTAGAAGCAGCTGACTTCAAGTCACAAACAGCTTCTGAGATTACCTTCATTATCTCTTCTAAGGTAGCAGACGGTGAAATTACAGCTGTAACAAAAAGCGGTATAAGAATTCCTTTCGGTGAGATTACAACCGTTGTTCCTAGCCAACTCGTTGCAACTCCTTCCCCTATCAAGAATGGTAAAGAGATAACTATCAGCGGTAAGGATATGGATCTGATTACAGGTATCGCATTCCCTAACGCCAAGGAATCTAAGCTTAACAAGGTTGAGACAACAAAGGTTACTTCTACAGTACCAGAGGATGCACAGGAAGGCGACATCACTTTGAGTCTTGATAATGGCAAGACTGTAACAGTAGCCTATACTTTGGTGAAGCCAACCGTTACCGCTTGCACTCCTGCAGCCATCACTGCTGGTGACAAGACCATCATCAAGGGTACAGACCTCGACCTCGTAGCAAGCGTCACCTTCCCTGGCGATGTAGAGCAGACCGTAACCGACTTCAAGGGTACCGCCAATGCCATCGCAGTGACCGTTCCTGCAGCTTGCGCCGGTTCAGGCTTCAAACTCAACTTGAAGAATGGTACTACTGTCAACATCGATGGTCAATTGAGCATCAAGGCAGCAACAGATCCAGCTATTGCATCTGTTACACCAGGTGAGGCTATCGCAGGTTCAACCATCACTATTACAGGTAAGAACTTCCAGAACATCCAGAACCTCTATATCGGTTCTTATAAGGTAAACCGCTATACATCTCGCACCAACACAGAGATTGTATGCCAGGTTCCTGCCAATGCAGAAGTTGGTACCTACAAGATCGTGATGGAAGACCCAGACGGCAACAAGATTGAAGGTCCTGAGTTCAAGGTAGTTCCTGCAGAAAAGGATATCGCTACTATCACAACCAACATGGACAACAGCGCCATCAAGTATCCATACAACTTCACTTGGGATGACACCGGTCGTTTCCGCATCATGAAGGCAGACCTCATCAAGTTGGGTGTCAAAGTTGGTTCAAAGATGCTCTTCTATAAGGAAGCAGGAGCTACCGGTCAGGTACAGATCAACAACGCCAACTGGGGCGGTATTGATACTCCTGCCGACTGGAATGGTGACCAGAGCTGCCTTGTGAAGGTATTCGATGCAGCCATGATGGAAGCAGTAAACAGCATCTCTGACGGTTGGAGCAATACAGCCTTCATTCTCCAGGGCGACCTGAAGAATGTAACCAAGATTGCTATCCTTCCATAAGATAGAAATCTTTAACATAAAAAACGCATTTATGTGAAATATAATTCGTAAATTTGTGGCGTAGTTATATCAACTGCGCCACATTTTTAATTAAAACCCAAACATTAACCCGATATGAAGAAAATAGCATTATCCTTACTGATAGCTCTGAGTTTCATCTCAGCCAAAGCTGCAGACGGCAAGTCGCTGTTCGTATCATTCAACGATGGTAGCAAGATAGAGTTTGCACTGAGCACTCTACCGGAAGTGACCTTCGGAAATGACAAGATGACCGTGACTTCAACTGCCACTACTGCCTGTTACGAACTGTGGAAGGTTTCTACCTTCACCTATGGAACAACCACCGGTATCAAACAAGTAGAAACGAACAACAAGTTTGCCTTCGAAGGTGACCGCATCATCGTAGACGGCACCCGCAACCAGGTGAGTGCCTTTGCTCTCGACGGAAAGGCAGTAAATCTCTCTCCGGCCATCGCAGGCGACAAGACCATCATCCCGCTGGATGAATTGACTCATGGCGTATATATCATCAAGATTAACAACAAATCCATCAAAGTAGCAAGACAATGAAAAAGATATTACTCTCACTCCTGGCAGTAATGATTTCATTCACTGCCTTGGCACAGACTAAGGGGGACAAGTTGACCATCAACATGAGAAACGGAACATCGCAAGCCTGGGATCTGACAGCAGACGGAAAGACTCCTGTTTCCAAAATCACTCATACAGCAGACGGAAAGGTAGGATTCGTGATGACGGGAATGGAAAAATACGGTGCTTTCGAGACCTACGACATCAACGATATCAACAACATCTCCTTCTCTATCTATCACGAAAGCGAAGTGGGCGATGTGAATCTCGCAGACCCTGCTGCAACAGAGAAGACCAAGCGACTCTACAAGTATCTGCAGTTGAATTATGGCAGCAAGATTATCTCTTCGGTCATCGCCAACGTCAACTGGAACACCCAGGAAGCAGATAAAATCTATAAGGCAACAGGCAAATATCCTGCCATGAACTGCTATGATTTCATCCATATCTATGTTCCTAAGCAGGGTTCCAACGGATGGATCAACTACAACGACATCACTCCTGTCACCAACTGGGCAGACCAGGGCGGATTAGTATCACTGATGTGGCACTTCAATGTGCCTAAGACAGAAAGCACCGTTCCGGGAACAGACGGTAGCGGTGTGACCTGCACCCCATCCGAAACCACCTTCAAGGCAGCCAATGTATTGACGGCAGGTTCTTGGGAGAACAAATGGTTCTATCAGGAAATGGATAAGGTCGTGGAAGTTTTGCAGAAGTTGCAAGATGCGGGCGTTGTTGCCGTTTGGCGTCCTTTCCATGAAGCTGCAGGTAATGCCTGTCTGAAATCTGGTGCCAGCTGGGGCAAATCCTGGTTCTGGTGGGGATATGATGGTGCCGAGACCTACAAGAAACTTTGGCAGACCATGTTCAATTACTTCCAGAGCAAGGGAATACACAACCTGATATGGGCTTGGACTACACAGAACTACAATGGCGATGCCAATACCTATAACAATGATGCCGACTGGTATCCTGGCGACAAGTATGTAGATATCATCGGTCGCGACCTCTATGGCTATGATGCTGCCAAGCAGGCTCAGGAGTTCAAGGAGATTCAGGCACGCTATCCTGGCAAGCTCGTTGCCCTGGCAGAATGCGGAACTGAAGCCAACAGCAACACAGCTACAGCAGGTATTGACGAAGCATGGAATGCCGGTGCAAAATGGAGCTTCTTCATGCCTTGGTACGGAAGCAACATGCCATCCAACGACTGGTGGAAAGCAGCTATGAGCAGCAAGAACGTGATTACCCGCGACCAGGTAAACCTGAACGCAAACTATGTAGAGGAAAGTGCTGTGGATGCAGTAAAGAATATGGGTATCGGTACCAATTTCGGCAACTGCACAGATGTGGTTGCCATGTGGCTGAACATGAATAAAAACTCTGTTACTGAGTTTGAAAAGGCATGGGGACAGGAACCAACCACCAAACCGATGGTAGATTTTCTGAAGAAGAACGGCTTTAATTCCGTCCGCATCCCTGTAACCTGGTTCCAGCACATGAAGGAAGACGGAACCGTGGATGAAGCCTGGATGAACAGAATACAGGAAATCGTTGATTACGTGATTGATAACGGTATGTACTGCATCCTCAATGTTCACCATGATACTGGCGCTGACGATAAAGATGTGAAGCACTGGATTAAGGCTGATGAAGCTAACTATAAAGAGAACAAAGAGAAATTCGAGAGTCTCTGGACTCAGATTGCCACCCGTTTCAAGAACTACGACCAGCATCTGCTCTTCGAAGGCTACAACGAGATGCTTGATGCCGACAACACTTGGAATGCGCCAAAGAATGCAAGCAGCTATAAAGGCTTGAACGGATATGCCCAAAGTTTTGTGAATGCTGTACGTGCTACCGGTGGCAACAACGAGACCCGCAACCTCATCGTCAGCACCTACGCTGCAGCATGCGGTGATGAAGTATTAAACAACCTCACCATCCCTACTGACAAGGTGAAGGGTCATATAGCAGTAGAAGTTCACACCTATGCTCCTTGGGATTGGTTTGCACAGAAAGGCAAATGGGATGCTTCCTGCAGCAATGAAATCAAGAATATGTTCACCCGTCTGAACAATAAGTTCATCAGCAAGGGCATTCCTTGCATCATCGGTGAATATGGTACTCACGGAAGCAAGAGCGTCAGCAAAGACAGTTCTGCCAGCGAGATTCAGGCTGCTGCCGACCAAGCTGCCGACATCGTGAAGCAGGCTAAGGCATACGGCGTAGCTACCTTCTACTGGATGAGCATCTTCAGCGAAAAAGACAGAACCGTTCCTCAGTGGACACTCCCTACAGTAGTGGAAGCTATGAAAAAGGCTTATAATGAATAACGGACTATGAGAATCAAATATATTATATTGATGTTCGCGGCCCTCCTGGCTTTCTCTTCATGCGGTGAGAAGAAAAAGAAATCGTATGACGAGATTGCCATGAGCGGTCTCACTACCCGCACAGAGAATCTGAAAACCAACATCAAGGCGTATGCCAACAAAGGTACACTGATAGGACAGATGTACGGTACCTTAACCGGAATAGGCTGGAACCGCTGGCAATGTGACAGCGACCGATGCGACTTGAAGGCTCTCTGCGGTTACAGACCAGCTGCAAATGGATATGAGTTGGCTGGCATTGAAAATGGAAAATCACAGAACATAGACGGCGTTCCGTTCAAGGCTATCAGGGAAGATATGCTGAAACACTTTCGTAAGGGAGGCTTACTCATCATGAACTGGACAATGCCTGATTATAACGGCAATAATGATATGCTGGAGGAATATACCAAACAGGTTGCCAAATATCTTGATACACTGCAAGATGGTTATGGTATCAAAGCACCTGTAGTACTCAATCTTCTTCCTGTAGACGGTAAGACATGGTACTGTAAACTCAGCAAAGACGACTATATCAGTCTTTACAAGAAGATACAGAATCTCTTGGATGACGAGGATGTAACGAATGTAGTTTATAGTTATTCTGAAACCTACCAGCCGGGCAAGCATCTGATGGATCGCTATCCGGACAACAAGATTGATGTGATCAACGTGACATATCTGCAAAGCAAAAATGCCATCGACCTCCCACTCTACCAGAAGAGCATCAAGGAGATTGTGAAGCAGGCTCTGCCTTTTGCCCAAGACCACAACAATGCCTTCGGACTGACAACAGGAGTAGAATCTATTGGTGATTCCAGTATTTTTTCAGAGACTTTGCTTACAGTACTCAAGCAGCATCACACAGCTTACCTGATGTTTGGCAGAAACCAGGGAGAACCGATTGAGAAGCATTACTATACTCCATATCCTGGTGTATCAAACAAAAAGACTCATGGGTTCATGGAAATGATAAATGATGAAGTTTGTGTTTTCCTGGAAAAGCTAAACGGACTATATCTGGAACATTAATCAATGTTCGAAACGGATAAAATCAAAAAGAGAGGGCATTCACATACCCTCTCTTTTCTTTTCAACAAACTAAAAATATAACTCTATACTATTTCTGAACGTACTTTTTACCATTCTTGATTACTACACCCTTATAAGATGCATTAACCTGCTGACCAGCGAGGTTGTAAACCTTAGCATTCTTAGCAGCTGGAGCTACAAGCGCATTTGATATATTAGTTGGAGTATTGTCTTCCAATAATACATAAGCGTGAGCTAACTTGCAACTATTATAGATATTGAAAGTTACACCACCCTTATGATATTCACCATCAACATAAGCATCTGTACCATTTTTGGCAGCCTTCTTGAAATCACCAACAGTAACAAAGATATCAAAATTCTTACCATCAGCTGCATTCAATTCATAGGTTGGACTCCAATTATCAGAATTGGCAAATCCACCAATACCCCAACCATTGCGAGATGCATAAGGATCTGTCGTATTCTCGAAGCTTAGTTTCACCTTTGTATCATCAGCATATTTGTCAAATTCTGAAGCCAAAATAGTATGACCTTCAACCAATGTCAATTCAACCTCAGTCTGCTTAACCGCATTTTGGAAATAAGCACTCTTGAAAGTGACAGTCTTAGGAGCTCCATCTACACACTGCAAATAAATCTGGCAAACAACGTTCTTATGATCAGCATTCAGTGGAACAGTAATCTTATTGTCGGTACCCATTGCAGTTGAGCAAATTGCTTTACCATCATCACCTTTGGCATCATATTCTACAACAACCTGAACATTAACCTTATCAGAATTTTCAATCTCTAACACGAAATCATCATAATCAGAGCAATCCTTACTGCCAAGCCACCATCCTGGGCGATAGCTCCAATTTTCGTGGAATGTAATAATTTTGGTCGTTGCATCATACCAAACTGTTTCACCATCCTTCACATTGTTGTTTGGCTCTCCAATATCAAGAGTAGCTGCGTTAGCAAACATAGCAAATAATACACCACACACGAGAGTAAATAACTTTTTCATAAGCTTTTAAAATTTTTATAGGTTTAAATATTGTTTTTAGAATCAATACTTTAATTGGGGTCTGCTGAATTAATTTCGAGTCATAGACAGAGGGTAGCAGACGTAGGCCCTCATAGTGACGATAATGATGAAAAACCGCCAGATTTCGGTCAGGACAAGACA
>OMDB01000039.1_pt1 | contig 82434 bp, 122 predicted proteins | sample 1645161 | NCBI WGS metagenome assembly OMDB01 (sample SAMEA103958135, study PRJEB25191) | human gut metagenome
ATTATCATAGACTTTGTCATGTTGATAGCAATGGCATTGGTAAGTATAAGTGGGGTTATATTAGAAATAGTTATTCCTTCCCGGCATGCTGTCAGATTTCAAAGCGTTACTCCATGGAGTTCACACTTGTTTGGTTTGGGAAGGCACGATTGGGGCAATATTCATTTGTGGGCAGGAATTGTGTTGGTCATTCTGCTTGCTATTCATATTTTGTTACACATAAACATGGTATCGGCTTTTATTAAGAAGAAATGCCCGAACCATATACTACAAATATTGCTCTATATTTTATTTTTAATGCTATTGATAATGACAATAATGCCTTGGCTTGTCTATTTATAAAGACTGCCATTATTTCTCCGGCTGTTTTTTAGGTAATTCGGATTGAGGTATATAAGATTGACCTTGCTCTAAATTTGTCCTGCCTCTTAAAGCGACTTCACGACATCAACCCTGCTCTGACAAGTAACCTCTTGACTTGTGTAATCTGAAACCTACATCCTTTAGACATTTCTTGACAGCCTATCCAATTTAGCTACAATCAGAATAGAGTTCGTTTTTCTGTACATCACCAACGCTGCAAGAAGTTGGGGGCTGTTAGACTTCTTTCCACTCTCCGTTTCAATGTACTCAGCAAGTATAGGTTTATGCTTTACATCCTCATCGGAGACATCATCTGCGAAGGTTATATTGTCGGCAATCTTGGCAGCAACACTCATTAACTCCTTTTTATTGAACCCGAACGCCTTCACTTTCGGTTTAAACCAAAGGTAAACCGCCCCATTCGGAGAATAAAAAAAGGAGCTACATTTTACCGTAACTCCTTGACTCTCATCCGTCGGGGTAGCGGGATTCGAACCCACGACCCCCTGCTCCCAAAGCAGACTCCATTTTATTAATCAATAATCTGAAAATAAATAAGTTACAAACAACAGATTTGATTATAAGGATAAGTTTTTGAACATTTATTGTTTAAACATCCCTCCCCTACCCGTCAAAATCCAATCAGCCGAAATCCCATAGTCAAGGACCAAGTACGCTATCCATTCAGGTTTTAGGACACTTACTTCCGGCTGGTTTCTGACTGTATTTATGTTCCAATAATTTATATCATGGGCCTTGGTGTATGTAAGAAGCCCACGCATACGTTTCTGTGCTTTCAGCATATCTATTGCTTCAAAGAAACGTTTTGTTATCGCTATTCCTTCTTTTGATATATTCATAACTGATTATTTTGACGATACACAAAGATAGATAAAATAATAAATAAAACAATGGATAAATAATATTATTTGTAATTCAAATAATATTATCGTTAGGAAAAAATATTCTTATTTTTATAGGGATTTCGCATTTGAAAACCCCTAAATCTTCAGTTTAGCGGTAGTTCACGTCTATCGTAAAACATCCACTTCAGCTACATCGTGTATTGTCTGTAGTTCTGGTAGGTTTTTGTTATGCTTCATAGAATAATAAAGTTTGCAATTAATAAGGAAATGATATATTTAGAATTGTCCACTGGAGCAAAAAATAAAGCGTATTAATTGTATCAAGTGCTTCCCATTGTTACAGACGTAAAGATATATAACAATCAAGTATTAATTGCAGATGACTAACCAACTTAATTATTATATGGAAATATTCTAATATTACCGAATCAAATGTTGGAGAGATATTCAGCCCATAAGTTATTAATAAAAACATTGTAAATAAAATATTTACTGATATGCATAGTATGTATCTTACTGTAACAATCCTGACAGGATTTCTTAAATAAATTTGGAGAAAAAATGATTTGAAAGAGGCTGTAAAGATACTGACTGCTCCAGAAAAATATAAGGAAATGTTAAGTGCTTCGGTAGTGACATCAATGTCTCTGCAACAAAGAAAGGAGAAAGCTTTGGTTTTTCTGAGTACCACTACAAAAGCAAATGAGCATGTTTATGATGAAATAGTATAAGGACACTCTTAAAAGGATTCTTTTATTTGCTAATTTATACCGGATAGTATCTGTATAAGCCTTTTATACACGACTATCCGGTTAAGTTGTTTGTAGAGCATTAATTTATTTTATATTTTTGCAGATGATAATGAAATATTAACAACGTTATGAAACAATTGAATTCTCTGAAGGTATGGCTGTCTGTGGTATTGTTGCTTTGCTTTTCTCTTTCCGGACAAGCCCAGTTTCTGCGCACTTCTTACTTTATGGAAGGAAGTCATCGTATGCAACTCAATCCGGCCTTGATGCCAGGACGCGGTTATATGAATATTCCCGTGATAGGTTCGTTGAATGCTACTGTCAACTCCAGTTCCCTGGGGTATAGGGATATTATGGACATTATTGAGAACAGTGATGATAGCGACTATTTCATGAGCAATGACTTTATGAACCGGCTGGATGCTACCAATAATTTGAATGTGAATTTGAGTACCGATATTCTGTCTGCCGGGTGGTATAAAGGAAAGAACTTTTGGTCAGTCAATGTGGGGTTGCGTAATGATATCGGTGCCGCCATACCGAAAACCATGTTCCAGTTTATGAATAACATGAGTAACCGGGAGTTTGGTGACAATATTTCTGACTATTTGGGTATTAACGAAACCATTAATGGGCAGAAGCTTGAGATAAATTCCTATGCGGAAGTTGGTCTTGGCTTTGCAAGGAATATAACAGACCGACTGACTGTAGGTGGTAAGGTGAAGATGCTGCTGGGTATCGGTAACTTAAAGCTGAACATTAACCAAATTCATGTGGAAACTCCTTCTGTCGGCTCTTCAGGAGTGACGAGTAAAGCTTCCATTCAAGTGGATGCAACTTTGGAGAACTCGTCAAAGCTGTTAGAACTTCCCGAGAACGAGAATGGTGATTATATCGATGAAATCGATTTTGGCAGTTTTGGTTTTGCCGGATATGGTGGGGCTATTGATTTGGGGGTATCTTACAAGTTACTGGATAAATTGACAGTTTCTGCTTCAGTCCTTGATTTGGGCTTTATCAAATGGTCTAAATCAAATACTAGTATAGCGCGAGCCAATGTGGAGCAGATTTATGATCTTCTTGACCCGGTATCACAGCAGGAATTCATGAATATTGTAAACAGCGGTGAGATTCTTAACTATGACATGTTGCAGCTCAAGACAGAGGAGGCTTCTGAGAGGAGCCGTACCTGTGGATTGACTTCTACAATGGTTCTTGGCACTGAATATGCCTTACTGAATGATTGGCTAGTAGTGGGTGCCTTGTATACCGGTCGTTTTGCCAAGCCGAAAACTTTGAATGAGTTGACTTTCTCTGCTTGCATCCGTCCGACGAATGCTTTCAATGTAGCTGCCAGCTATTCCGTACTTCAAGGAGCCGGTAAAACCTTCGGTTTGGCACTAAAACTGGGGCCCTTCTTTGCAGGAACAGACTATATGTTTTTTGGCAAGAATACGAAGAATGTCAATGCTTACTTGGGTGTTTCTATTCCTTTTGGGAAACAGAAAACTGCTGAGAAGTTGTAAAATGAATTATATGTAATATTGATTTGTATTGTTTGATAATCTGAGAATAAATATAAAAAGGCTGTCTCAAAATAAATGGCACTATAAAATATTTTGTGTAAATGGAAAATACGGGATTCAAAGTGAGTTCCGTATTTTTAATTTTATATATTTACTGAATGAAAAAGATTATGAAAGAAAAGAATCAGGTAGTGCCTGATGAAGTATGATAATCATGATTTCTTATGTTTTAATTGGTATCGTTTCCGTTGCTTGCAGGCTATTTCAAAAGCCGTTCTTATCTCGTTTGAATAATTTCGGATATCTTCTACTGATTGTAACTGAATCCATTTATATCCGGTTCTGTTCTCTGTAACAAAACATATCCGCTTGCTGTACGGCCTTAATGATACACGGCATACCCACCAATATTCATGTCCAGTCCAAATCAGCAGATAGCCTTTGAAACTGGTATATGATATTTCACTTTGTTCCCCAAGAACAGCTCTGATTATATTGTATGTGTCTGTTTCCTCCCGTGTAATCACTGCATCTTGTTTGTCACCTATAACAGCCATTCCATCGTTCGGTGCTTGTCGTGTTTTCTCTTCTTTCACCAGTATGGCGGTATCCGGTCTGCCTGAAATCATCCCTCCTATCACGGACAAGATAGATTTCCTCACAATCGGTCTGTATTCTTCGATCAGCTTCGGTGTGGATTTCCCGTTATTAAGACTTCTGACAAAATACCTCGTAAACTCATCGCCCGGCGACTGGAAATTCTTTGCAAGAATCTCCTTTATCTGTATCATCATTTGCAGTTCCTTTGCCGTGCTGAGTATTTCCGACTCATTGTAGCATGACTTGTGGAACTTCTTCATTTCCTCTATATCTGCATCCGACAAGTCCAGCATATTCACCACCAAGAAAGGTTTCTCGTCCATGATGTTCGTCTTGTCAAGATCCGCATAAAACCGATACTCGATACCGTTTGTAAGCACCCCAAAGCGTGCGTTGGACGCAGCATAGTATTTTGAAAGCTGGGTGTTGTGCAAGTCAAGGTTCTGCTTACAGTGCTTGCATTCTATCAGAAGAATCGTCCTGCCATCCTTTTTGATGGCGTAATCTATCTTATCACCTTTCCTTGTCAGATCGCAGTCCATTTCAGGCACTACCTCAAAAGGATTGAATACATCATATCCCAACGCCGTTATTATGGGCATGATGAAGGCGTTTTTGGTGGCTTCCTCTGTCTGGATGGCATCTTTCTGCTTCTTTATCCTTTCTGCAAGCTGAAGTATATTGTCTTTGAAATCCATACCTATTTTATAAGTTGTTTATAAATTCGGTCGCTTCATTCTGTTCAGTTCCGGTGTATTCCATATACTCCCTTACAGCCTGCTCGATATACCCACGGGATTTTAAGACGTTCCACTTCTTTATTTTCCGCTGGTATTCTTCACTGCTTCGGTCTATAGTAGGACGTTCTTTCTTTGGCTGTTGTGCAGAAGTGCTCTCCTTTTTGATTTCGGTTGCTGCTACCACCTTTATATCACCTTTGCTCTCTTTGTTGTTGTGCTGCTTGGGTTCCTTCATTTCCGACGCTATTGTTTTCAGCAGTGCCAACATTTCACTGTTTTGCTTTTCGTACAGCGCCTTGATGCCTGCTACATTATTGGTCATATTCCACACCTTGAAGAACAAGATTATCTGCAAGATTCCGAAAACCAAGCAAACGATTGCTAGAATTAATGTAAACGTTTCCATAGTGTATTATTAATTAAATTTCATTTAGTCATCCTTTCCATTAAAGACAGCAACCTGTCCACCTGCTCTTGCGCTTTCGCTGTAAGTCTTTGCTGTTCCATCAGACTTTCTAATGCCTTTTCCAAAGCGCTGGTGGTATTCACGTTATTGCCGTTTCCTGCTACAGAAGTTCCATGATGGTCGCTATTGGCAATATATGAAGATGTATCGTTAAGCATCTCCCCTTCTCCCGTAAGAAGCCAGTCAGTATTAAGTTCAGGGAATTTTCTCTGAATATCCAGCAAGCCACGTTTGCCTACAGAATTTTTAATCTTGTGCACATAACCATTGGATAGCCCACAAGCCCTTTCGAAATCTGATATTGAAATCTTCTTCGATGAGATGAAATCAAAAAGCCTACTCTGTACATTCATAAACAACAAGTTTAATTAATATTAAAATCCACTGATTAATCACTGAGTTTTCTTGTTTCTTAGATAATATATTTATCTTTGCATTACAAAATTAGTAAAACAATAAATAAATCAAAATAATATGGCAGAAAAAGAAGAGAAAAGCCCGATTACACCAACGCTGAGAGTGATGAAGATAGGTGAAGAATTTACTTATCCTATTCAGATGATGACTTCCGTCAGAACTGTATGTACCACATACGGACTACAATGGGGAAAGACATTCAAAACCCGTATAGACAGAGAGGCTAAAACAATTACAGTAACTAGAGTGAAGTAGAGTACAAGGAATTTTAGTAACCCAAGGTAAATGATAATACACTGGATATGAAAACTGAAAACAGACCGATTGATTCAATATCCGATAAGGATATGATAGAACTTAGAAAGTGGTGTTTTGATCGTGTCCTTACGGAACGTAATGCCATTATGATGAATATGAGAGAAGAAGCACCCCTTGATGATTTTTTCACAGAGATGCTTCGGATTTCAGAAAGAATCAAAGACTGGGTTCTTACTGGAGATCTTACATCTTTGTAAGCATAAGAGCATCTTCAATTTGAGAAATAACCATGTCATAACTTTCTGAAACTTCATAGATGATGTGCCCGTCATTACCGTTGGGAATCGTCAAATGCAGCAGTGTATTTTTACCCGCACGTTCAATCGCTGCAATATTAAGAACATTGACACATACGGTTTTAAAGTCATTCGGGATGGCAACATCTACTTCAATAAAGTAATTGATTTTGGCTTTTAGTTTTATATTTCTTAATTTTTTAAGTTGACATTGCAAAGTTAAGAAAAGCCTCTGAAAAAGACGTGAGTTGCCGAATCGACTTGGCTCAGAGGCGCGATTTTAAAGAGTTCTTTGACATTTTGGAAAACACAATAAAGAAAAACAAAAACAGACAACTTTCAGCACGTCAATTTGTCTTTAACGTGATGAGTATGCTTGGTGTGAGGCACAAGTATCGCTGAAAGTATGACCTTCAGATACAGCCTGTGCGGACGTAGTGAATATTCCGTACAGGCACGAGTTTAAAAAATATCAGATTATAAGATTCGTATTGAATAGTTCACTCAGTGAGTGGTACAACACAATTAGTAACAGCATTCAATATCAATAGCACATCACGTTAAATAAAGTTTAACTAATTGATAATCAGTTGTTTATATTTGTATAATCCACTTTAATAAAGTATCTTTACAATATCAAAATAAACCCATAAACAGCAAGGATATGAAAAGATACGATTTAAGCAGAATAATGACAAGAGCGCATTACATTTTCGGCCACACGTTCAATACCACATTCAGCTACTGCCTGACAAAAGCATGGACGGAAGCCAAAGAGGAAGCAAGAATAAGCGAGGAGAATGCAAGGCGTGCCGCTGAATATAAGGCAAAGTACGGAAACCGCGATTACAGGAACTACCGATCCTATTACAGTTCACGCATGGGACGCAATGACTGGAGATGCGACTACCGCAATGATGCCAAAGCAACAGTCATCCGCTCGTTCAATGCAAGATGATGGTTGTATATGACAGATTCATTTGCCAGACTCTATATAATCCCATCCCCTCCCGTAAGATTCGGGATAACAACCGGTTGAAGCCATTGAGGGGATCATCAGTATGCTAGTCTTATTTTGTTTGTGTGTTAGTCACAATTCTTTATGTATCTAATTCTGAAAAGTTCCAGATGTTCCGGTCCGTGAGGATAGGAACACCACTCCACTCTGTCACAGGTGCGTACAATGGGCATGAATCATTATCTCTATATTCATTTGCCAGGTATGGAGGTTCGATACCTCACAGAGTGACCAAATATCAAATCTTAATTCATTATGGAAAATAAATATCAGATAACAGGCTACCAGCTTGTTTATGCCAATGGAGGAAGGGATACAGTAAAATTGCAGACCCCTGTCATTATAAGCGACATAGAGGGATACAGACGTAAGATACGTTCTGTTCACAACTGTATCAGTGTCAACCTCAGTTATATCGAACTGCCGTGAGATTTTACCGCAATGTACCAACTATAAATCCTGAATATCATGTTAAACGAGGAAGTATTGAAAATCGTCCTGAATGACAAGACATTCGGACAGAGAGAAGCCGCCACTATCGTGGGCGGACGAGGAAGGTTGTTCAGACTGGTAGGTTCTGGTGCCATACGTGCCGAAAAGAAACCTGCCAACAGGCAGAACGGAAGATGGTACTGCAACGCCTTTGATGTACTGAAACACGCCGCGCTCAAATAGATTATTTGGATTTCAAATAGTTATATAAAGTTAAGCCACTGATTTTTAAAGTTTTACAATTTTGCACCCAAAGTAAAAATAGTTAACTTTATATCACTATAAGGAACTAATAAACAATAAGTTATGAAAGTATTATATCTCATTTGGTTTGCTCTGGCAGCTATCGTACATGGTACAATAGACAATCTTGACACCGCATTTTGGGTATCAATATCCGCATTCGTGGTATTATCTCTCATACTTGCCGTGAGAATTGACAGAAAAAATAATCTTAAAAACATATATAATGATGAGAACAGACAATGAGTTGCAGCAGATGAGCCATGATGAGCTTATTGAACAGGTGAAAGGATTGCAGTTCCAACTTGCCGGTATGGAGCTGGCTGAGAAAGAGAACGCAAGGATGAGGGAGATTCTCTCCGCTATCGGCATTATTTATGAATCCTATAAGACGGAGCGTCATGGATGAGGAACTTGTACGGCTGGAAGCCGAACTTGAGAAAGTGAAAGGGTGCGGGTTGAAATATCTGCCTGAATACGGTTTCTCTTCAAAAGAGGAAATCATGCAGCTTATACAGGAGGATATAAACGAATTACGCTCGGAGATGGAATGCATTCAAAAGGATTATGCTACTGACGAACTTGAAGAAGAGCGCACGAGGTTGTGCATCCTTCAGGGAATACCAAGATATTGTTGAACTTTAAAATATTCAAGAGTGATGGAAGAAAACAATCAAGTTACAGAATTACAGATTATTCAGGCCAAACAAGCGGCCGAATTTGCAATGACACCGGTAGGACAAACCGTGAAACAGTTTGAGGTCATGCAGCGCATGGCCAACATGTACACAACAAGCACAATCGTTCCGGATACGTACAAGGGAAATGTGGGAAACTGCGTGATTGCGCTGGATATGGCCATGCGTATGGGGTGTAATCCGCTTATGTGTATGCAGAATCTTTATATCGTGCATGGCAACCCTGCTTTCAGCAGCAAGTTCCTGATTGCCACTATTAACGCAAGTGGCCGTTTCTCCCCACTCCGTTATGAGTTTAAGGGAGAAGAAGGTACGCCGGAGTACGGATGCCGCTGCATTGCTTATGAATCGTCCGACAAAGACCACAAGGAACCGCTTCATGGTGACTGGATCACCATGGGAATGGCTGAAAAGGAAGGCTGGACCAAGAAGAACGGTTCCAAATGGCAATCAATGCCAAGCCAGATGCTCCGTTATCGTGCAGCCGCTTTCTGGCAGCGTGTTTATTGCCCGGAAATCTCAATGGGGCTTATCACCAAAGAGGAGGCAGATGACATTCAGGATGCCGAATATGAGGAAATTATTGATAAATCAGCAAAAAGCAACAAACTTGCCGAAATCGCTGCAAAAGCCGCAGGAGTCAAGGATCACCCCCGCCCGGAACAACCGACAGATCAAACTCAAGACTACGCGAATAATAAACCTACTCGAAAATCATTGTTATAATGGAAATACAACATTCTATAGAATGGTTCCGTAAGCGGCTCGGTAACTTCACCGGGTCGCAAATCGGACTCCTAATGAAGAAAGGGAGAAGTGATTATTTTTCCGATACTGCCAAAACTTATATTTATCAAGTTGCATCAGAGAGGGATATGAATCCTGAAATTATCAATGATGATGTCGAGTTTGAGAAATATCTGCATCAGGTCTGTGTCAACACCAAGGCGATGCAATGGGGTACTGATCAGGAAGAAAATGCCAGAGAGCTGTATGAACGTCTGACAGGAAGACATATAGTTGAGACAGGATCATGCAAACACCCTGCCATAGAACATTTCGCAAGCAGTCCTGACGGTTATTATTACGATGAAGAAACCGGTGAAAAAGGCTGTCTGGAAATCAAATGCCCTATTCAAAGCACTTTCATGAAGTATAAAAGTGAAATACACAACAATGCGTCGCTGCTTGATGTCAAGTTCGAGTATTTCTACCAGTGCATGGCCCATATGATGTGCACAGGTGCGCAATGGACTGATTTTGTTATTTACAACCCTTTCCAGAGCAATCCTATTCATATAGTAAGGATATTGCCGGATGAAGCGGTGTTTGCCGAAATGGAGAAGCGCATTCGTGTGGCTGATGATATTGTCAAAGAACTGATTGAAGCGGAATGACGGGACAACTATTGATAAAGAAACCCAGTTGCAACGTATCATACGTAAAACTGGAAGAAAACCATGCGAATGCAAATGCTCGTTATGCAGGATGCAATGTCACACACCATGTCTGGGTACTCCTCAGGATATAGAGAGGCTCATAGATGCCGGATATGCCGACAGGCTGGCTCCCACTTTGTGGGGAGCCGGGATAATCATGGGCGTGATTGATATTCCCATCCCCATGATTCAAGCTGTTGCGGGTGACGAATACTGCATATTTTACCATAACGGACTATGTGAACTTCATGACAAGGGATTGAAGCCTACCGAAGGACGTTTGTCACATCATTCCACACGCCTTGATAATTTCAAGGCCTCTAAAAGTATATCTTGGAATGTCGCTAAAGAATGGCTTTCCGAAGAAAATGCAGAAGTTATTGAACGTGTAGCTGATAAATTTAGTAGAAACTTAAAAACAATAGAACAATGAATACACAGATAGCAATCCAGGAAAGCGATCTTGAACTGATCGTCAGTGAAAAGACGTTAGGTAGTCTTACTACCAACGCAAAGCAAATCAGAGATATGGTAAAAGCCGCTTTGCCAATGTATGATATCTCCAATTATAACGATGAGAATATCGATCAGGCAAAGAAAGACAAGGCAGCTTTAAACAAGGCGGCGAAAGCCCTCAATGCCAAACGTCTTGAAATTGAGAAAGAATTCATGAAACCTTTCGGGGAGTTCAAGGAGGTTGTAACCGAAACCGTGAAACTTATCGGCGAGTGCTCTGCCAAGATTGACACGGTAGTCAAGCAAAACGAACAGCAATACAAGGATAGGAAGAAAGCCACTATCAAGACTTACTTTGATGGATTGAATGTTAACCTTGTAGACTTCAATAAGGTTTTCAAGTCTGAGTGGCTCAACAAATCCGCAAGCATGAAGTCTGTATGCAACGAAATTGATTCCATATTCTCCAAAGTCGAAAACGAACTTTCCACGCTGAAGGGGTTTGGTGAGGATTTCGATGTCCTTCGTACTTATTATATGGATACGCTCAATATCGCATCCACCATCCAGTATGCCAACCGTCTGAAGGAGCAGCGTGAGCGTGCCAAAGCAGCAGAAGAAGCGCGCATCAAGGCAGAGCAGGAAAAAAAGGCTGCTGAAGAAGCCTGTAAGTCCACTGAGCTACAACAACAGCAATCCCCACGTCCTACGAATCCGTTTGACAGGTTGAGTCAAGGATCGGGCATCCCATCCTCACCGGTCGGACAACCCAAAGAAACTTTCTCTCCTGCCCAACCCGAATTACTGACACGAGCTTTCAAGGTTACCACTACCCGTGAGAATATCATTGCTTTGGGTGATTTTATGAATGAACGAGGCATTGACTTTGACAAGATTGAAATCCCATGAAGAGAGATGAACCTGTGCAGGACAGACATGGAGAACATTATCCGCCTCCTTGACAAAAGTGCGGAACTGATAGACAAGTATTGCCGGAAACCCTGTGAGCAGGACAAGGCACGTCAATGCAGGAAAATGAGTAAGAAACTTAAAAACAGGATTAGCAATGAACACAATAACAGTTAGAACAGAAGTGGATGTTGATCTTGATGATTACGCAGATGAATTTCTTGAAACATTAAGCGATGATGAATTATTGAAAGAATTACAATCAAGAAAAGTATCTGTATCAGAAGAAGCCCAAATACCATTTCTCGGAAATATGAATAAGGAAAATGCCAAAAGATTCCTATGTACTCTTGTAGGACAAGGCTTTTGTGTGTCAAATGAACAACTTATCAATGCCATTAAAGAATACATTTAAAAAACAAAACAGACAATGAAAATTACAATCAACAAACCGACAGAATTTGAAGCGGTCTACTTAGAAGTGGATGCAGGTGTACGCTATTGGGAAGATGCAGAAGTAAACGGAGTGAGAGACATTGATTTGTGCGAGAGTAAAGGCATAGGTAAACCTCTTATACCTTGTGCTGTACAAATAAAAGAAGAGGCTGATTACAATATATATTCAGACCATTATCGTTGGCGACCTATTATAGCAATTGAGACAGGACAAATAGTCAACTGGACGCAAGGAACAACTGCCAATGTTCACTATAAAGTGTGCGATGATTTTATATGTGATATTACTGATGAAGACCACATCGCCATTGCTTCTTATGACGGCTATGTACCTAAGATTATGTGTCCGGCAGATGAAGGATATGGCGACTACATCATTATGAATATTGACGAAAATGGATTTATTCAAGGATGGGAAAAAGAATTGATTAATAGAATTATAAAAGAGCAGGAGGATTAAATCATGCAAGACTATATTTCAGACTGGTTCATCCCGATGGACTTTGGGTATGACATTCCGGATGAAGAATCGGACGGTGAGGACAACTTTAATTTTGACTGAGAGTGGTATGAAAAAGTATATTTATTTAATCCTGTTTCTGATAATAGGAATTGTTGTCGGGAATAGGATATTCAATCACTTACACGCATGGCTGGGCGTAACAATAATATCAGCCACAATAATTTTCTTTATTTACAAACTGATTAAAACATTGAAAGATGAAAAGACTGATTAAGTTAACGATGGTATGTATGACCTTGGTAATGTTTGTCTCCTGTGAGAGAGTAGCCCCTAATTATGCAGGTGTCCTTATGGAGAATTACGGCAAGCAGGGAAAGGAGGATTTCAAGATTGTTTCCGGCAAAGTGTCCACATGGGAATTGGGCACAGAACTTTTTCAGGTTCCGCTATTCGATCAACGTGGAGAATTCGCTGAAGCTGTCACACTGAAAGCTGCCGACAACACGGAGTTCAAGGCGTGTCCTACATACAGCTATAAAGTTATCAAGAACCGTGCCATTGATGTTGTCTTTGACAACAAGCATATTGGCCGTGGAAGTGACTTTATGTCTTCGTTGGAAGATAACATCTTGGAACCACGTATATATGATTTGATAAAGGAAGAAAGTCGGAAGCATAAGACCGATAGCCTGATGGCTGACGGAGGCTCGTTGGTATTTGAGAAACGGTTGGAACAGATAGTTGACATGGAGTTTGAAAAAAGAGGTCTGCAACTGCTCACATTCTCCGCACAACTGGAGTTCTCCGAAAAGGTCCGTGAGAAGATTGACAGCCGGAATGAAGTGAACACCAATATATCCGTACTGGACCAACAGATTGAGGAGCAGAAGAAACGCAACGAGCTGGAACAGTTGAAAACCGAACAGGCTCTTATCCAGTCAAAAGGTCTTACCAAAGAAATTCTTTACAAACAGTTCATTGACAAATGGGATGGGAAAAGTAGCATATATAGAACTTTCCCGGAAATTATAAAACTTGAAAAATGATTGAAGAATGGAAACCGGTAAAAGGGTTAGAAAACAGGTATATGGTTTCTAATTTAGGTAGGATAAAATCTGTTATTTGATCAGAGTACAGAAATAACTTTGTTAACCTTGCCTTCCCGGTCTGTGAAGATAGGGAGGCAAACGGGAGGTTGGCGGAAATGGCAGACGCTAATCAAGATGTAAGGTGCAAAATTCTAGGATAACCGTTAATATCCAAGCCGGCAACCTACGAGACATCTTAGAGGAGCTGACTTGAAATCAGTGAACTGCAAAAACACCACTCATGCAGGTTCGAATCCTGCACCTCCCACTATAAATGAATAAACGTTGAATATCAAACTTTAAAAGAATTAATTATGATGCATACTTGGTTTGAATGCAAAATCCGTTACGAAAAGGTAATGGAAAACGGCATGAACAAAAAAGTAACTGAACCCTATCTGGTTGACGCGTTGAGCTTTACTGAAGCAGAAGCCCGTATCATTGAAGAAATCACTCCGTATATCAGCGGTGAGTTCACTGTTTCAGACATCAAACGCGCCAACTACAGCGAACTGTTCCCCTCTGAAGAAGATGCAGCCGACCGCTGGTTTAAGTGCAAGCTGTTCTTCATCACGCTGGACGAAAAAAGCGGAGCGGAGAAAAAGACCTCCACTACCGTATTGGTACAGGCTTCCGATCTTCGCGATGCTGTAAAGAAACTGGACGAAGGAATGAAAGGTACAATGGCAGACTATCAGATCGCATCCGTAGCCGAAACCGCCATCATGGATGTATATCCGTATGAAGCTAAGGAAGTTCCGATATCCAACACTCAGATATCGGAAGGTGCTGATTCTCCTGTAGTACGCAATTTTATCCAGTCCCTACCGGATGGTTGCAGGACAACCATAACAGTAGCAGGAAAGCAGGTTGTTGTCGACAAGACCGGCAAGGACACAGTAGTAACCCCACATAAGGAAAAAGACGATGACATACGAGGAGATGATTAAAAAAGCGCAGTCGTACAAAATGCGCGGGAAGCCGAAGAATGACGAGCACCGCATACAGTCCGCTTGTGTCCGCTGGTTCCGTTTAAAATATCCGAAACTTAAAAACGTGCTTTTTGCTGTTCCCAATGGTGGCAGACGTGATGCCATCACCGGAGCGAGACTGAAGGAGGAAGGTGCGACCAGCGGAGTGTCAGATTTGATACTGCTGAAGAGCAACCGCTTCTATGGAGGACTTTGCATTGAGATGAAAAAGCCGGGAGGCCGCCAGTCTCCTGCACAAAAGGAATGGCAGAAGGATGCGGAAGCCAACGGAGCGAAATACGTTGTCTGTAAATCATTGGATGAGTTTATGAAAGTGACAATTGATTATTTGAATGACGTATGACAAACAGAAAAACTATAAACCATAAATTGAATTGCAAGTATGGAGATAAACTGTAAATATTGTCCTAAAAACGATGGGACCGGCAACTGCCTCATTAACGGATGCCCCCTGCCTCCTGTCATAAAGGAGATAGAAGAAATGCAGTCCTTTTTGGAGATAACCGCAAGTGACAATCCAAAGGAGCTTATAGACCGCCTCACTGATATAAACGTCTATCTCGCACGCTCTGGCAAGCTGCTTGCTGACGCCAAGGCATATCAGGATCAGGTGACAGCGAATGTATATGCCAGCCACATGGAATTCATCTCACGTGTTCCCGCGACTGTCGCCATGAAATTTGTCGCCGCGCAAAGTGTGACCGCCAATCAGATTGTGACATGGCTGGACCGTATAAACCGTACCCTCGTCCATGCCGGAGACAATATCAGGACCCAGATATCCTTTGCCAAACAGGATATGGCACTGCAAAGGAAAGGCTACTGATAAATAACGTTTAAATTATTGATATTCAGAAATATATTTATTGTAATCCCATAACAAAAAGTTAACTTTACAATATATATAACAAACTGATTATCAAACAATAGACATGATGAAAAAGGATACAAAAAGGAAATCATTTGTCTTCTATATAGAATGGCAGGAAGTGCTGATGGAATATCCTGAGGAGGTCAGACTTGAAGTGTACGATGCAATTATCAAGTACGCCGCATCGGGGACACTGTCGGAGCAGAAACCGTTGGCTAAAATGGCATTCTCTTTTATAAAGAAACAGATAGATGAGAATTTGCTACATGAACCTCCAAGCGGAGAAAACCACTGGAACTGGAAAGGTGGAATTACTGATGATAACCACAGATGCAGGAATTCAAGCGGCCATAGAAATTGGCGAAATTCAGTCTTGGAAAGAGACAACTTTACATGTTGCCGTTGTAAAAAACGTAACATGGAGTTAAATGCACACCATATCAAACCATTTTCTTTATATCCCGAATTGAGATTCGATATAGATAATGGCATTACATTGTGTCGAGAATGTCATGTAAGACTACATAAAGAACAAATGAAATGGGAAAAGAAAGTTTTTTGATATATAAATCGTTTTACAAGCCTATATCGAAGTTATCGGACAAGCAACTTGGAAGATTATTCCGAGCTATATTCAAGTATCAACTTGGCGAGATTATTACGGTAGAGGAGGACATTGAAATAGCATTTGAGTTCTTCAAGAATCAATTTGAAATAGATGAAAACAAATACCATGGCATTGTCGAGAGAAACCGTAGTAATGGAAGCAAAGGGGGTGCTCCGAAGAGAGCGAAGAATGATAATTCGGATGATATTGGAACAACCCAAATAAACCCAAATAACCCAGTGGGTTTTTCAGAACCCAAAAAAGCCGATAATGATAATGATAATGTAAATGATAATAATAACTCTCTCTCTAGCGCGCATACGCGTGAAAACCTGGGCGATATTTCATCAGAAACATTCGATATGGATTTAGACAAATGCTTCGCGGACCTAAAGTCTGAGGAAGGATGGCTGAGGGATGCTTGGGAACGGGCATACAGGAACGGATTCAGGAACTTCACTTTGGATGAATGCAAAGACAAATACGTTGACCTGTACTATTGGAAGCTAAAGGGGGAAGGCGTTACACACAAGTCTGTTTCAGATGCAAAACGCCATTTCTCAAACTGGTTGATAACGGAACTTAAAAAACAGAAAGATGACAGAGCAAGAACAAAAACTTTCAGCAGAGCTACAACAGATCCGACAGGAAAAGTCATTTGCGGCGAAACTGAAACAGGAACAGATATACAATCTGGTGGAGCGTCACAAAAAGACTATTCTGCAAGATTTTGAATATGACCTGACGAATCCAGCCGAATATTACGCCCATCGTGATCTTGTCAGGCAGCTGGGCAATGATTATACTGGACGTGAATTCAGGGAGTTCGAGGTTGACGAGAACAACTCGAAGGTATTGTCTTTCCTGCTGTATTACTTCAACGGATGCAGACTGGCCGAGAAAGTGTTTCCCGATGAGGATTACAAGATTCACAAGAACCTGCTGATTGTCGGGGCACCCGGCACTGGAAAAACAATGATCATGCAGATTTTCGCCGATTATCTGCGTCTGACACGGAATCCCAGCCAGTTTGAAAACCTCTCCGTCACCCAGATGATGAACTACTACAAGATGAACGGACACATAGACCTGTATTCCTACAACGAGGGGCAGTCAAAAGGATTCAATCCCGCCCCGTTCAATATCTGTCTGAACGACATAGGTTTGGAAACCGAGAATCAGAAGAGCTACGGTACCAGTCTTGACAGCGTGATAGACGAGTTTCTCTATGCGCGTTATGAGATTTACCAGCAGTTCGGGAAGAAATACCATATCACCAGCAATCTGAACATCGGTGATTTCAGGAAACGGTTTGAAGGACGTCTGATTGACAGGTTCAAGAGTTTTAATGTCATTCCCTTGCTCGGAAACAGCCGCAGGAGATGACAGTTATATTAAGTTAAGCAGATGCGTTTTTAAGATTATATTATTTGAGAAACAAATAAATAAAAGTTATCTTTACATACATAAAAGAATTAATAAAAACCAAGAGCAATGAACATTACGAAAGTTTTGGCGGAAGAAGTTGCCAATAAAATGGTAGAGCCGTTAGAAAAGAAAATCAACCTGTTGCATGATGAACAGGTCAGGATTACGGAAGAGGTGATCCGAAAATCCATTCCACAGGAAATCACCGACTGTTTTCAAAAGTTCCGGTCTTATTTCTCTGTTGCATATAGCATCACACTGTTTAACGGTTCCTATGAAAAACGTGTTGCCGGACTGAAAGGATTTCCCAGCGCAAACGCTTACTATCCTCACATTGAGGCGGACAGGGAAGTTATTGAAAAGATAGACAAACTGGAAATCGAGATCAGTGCGGTAAAGGATGAGAAGACCAAGGTATATGAATCAGTCGTTGCGTCACTTCTGACATTACGGACATTCAAAAGAATCAAAGAGAATTTCCCTGAGGCATACAGACATATTGCCTGCTATGAAGATAAGGGAAAAACATCCGTATCCCTGCCGATAGACAATATCATGGACACTTTGAAAAAATACACCGTATGACATCTTGGGGAAGTTCACATTTTACAACTTCTCCCCTATTCTGCGGATAATCTGACTTTATTTTTATTTGAAAGTCAAACAAAATTTATTATTATGCAAGAAACAACTCAATTGAACACACTGACCAACATCGTATTTGTCCTCACGGACGTTTTAGAAACCAACTTTCTAGAAATGCAGCAGCAATACAAGAAGGAAGGCTTTGAATTGCGGCACGATTCAAAAAGAAACTTCAACACAGCCATAGCCGCGATAAAGAGATTGAAAAGTGATGTGAATCATTGCAGCGAATCCACTCAGGAAAACTTCGGCAATGATTCTGACATGGTGAACGCCATGTTGCTCACACTGATTGACAGATGCGGTGATGATGACAACCTCGCTTATAAGATGTACGAATACATTAAATCTTTCCCGTCCAAACTGAATCTGGACTTGGATTTGGATAATGCGTTCAGCCACCTGTTTAGAAAATCATGAAAACTGCTGATGACTGTAAAACGGTGAGTTAGTGGAAGTTGATTAACAGTTGACTGATAATACAATTAGAATTTAATTAGCAATAATTACCATTTACCTGACATCAGGAAAATGGTTCAAAACAAATTAGAAAGGAGCTAATATGGGATTAAGTATTTATGCCTTAAAATTGGGCGATAAAATATCAAGAGAGGAATATGATAATACCGGGAATGGGTGGTATGTTTATCAAGCGCACGGAATGGAACCGATAAATCATATACCTACGGTTGAGGAAGGCTGCTATAAAGCTGATGTTTTATATTCCGACTGTGATATTTTTTATTCAGAATATTCTATTTTCAGAGATATAATATCACATGTGGTTTTGAAACATGATGTAAAGTACGTTTGGAATAACGTAAACAACTTCATAGGTAAGCCATTCATTGAATTTTTGCAAACATCTGATTGTGAAGGTGCGATAGATTATACGGTAGCAGAAAAGATACTGCATGATTTTGAGAAATACGAGTCTGTTATAAAGCCAGAATTAAATGAATATCTGTTTCGTTTTTTCGATCATTATGTTTGTGTCCTGAAAAAGACTGTAGAGAATAAAGGAATAGTGTATTACTCATAACAAGATAGATATGAATATAGACACAGAGTTTAATGTAGGTGATAGTGTATGTTACCTAAGTGGTGACAATATCTGTCATTCCACTATAAGCAAAATTACTATTGAAATATCCTATACAGATAGAAGTTTTTTAATGGTTTACAAATTGTCTGACGGCTTAAGTGTGCCTAGAAACAACTATCCACAATGGGGGAAAAGGCTTTTTAGAGACAAAAAGAGTTTAATAAAATATTTATCAGAATTATAACTGATTAGAAAGGAATCAAATGATAATAGCATGGTTTTCTTGCGGTGTAACATCCGCAGTAGCTTGTAAGATAGCATTGAACTTGTATAACGATGTACAACTCTATTATATCGAAACAGGTTCCGGGCATCCAGATAATGTCCGATTTATCTCAGATTGCGAGAGATGGTACGGGCGGCCAATTCATACCATTCGCAGCGATAAGTATCTTAACGTAGAGGATGTGTTGGCTAAGAAAAGATTTATTAATGGTCCTACTGGTGCAGCTTGCACATTCGAATTAAAGAAACAAGTCCGTTACAAGCTGGAAAAAGAGTTGGGAAATTGGGACGGTCAAGTCTGGGGATTCGACTTTGACCCGAAAGAAATAAACCGTGCTGTCCGCTTTAAACAGCAATATCCTGATACAAAGCCGTTGTTCCCACTTATCGAGCGACAGATAACCAAGCAAGATGCAATGGGAATGCTTTGGAAAGCTGGCATTGAAATCCCTGCCATGTACAAGATGGGTTACAATAACAATAATTGTATCGGTTGTGTCAAAGGTGGAATGGGATACTGGAATAAAATCCGGAAGGACTTTCCGGAAGTATTTGCTCGAATGGCGCAGATTGAGCGTGATGTTGGAGCTACCTGCCTAAAGGATAAAGACGGTCGTATCTTCCTTGATGAACTACCAACGTGGCGGGGCGACCCAGTAGAAGAGATTATACCGGATTGCTCGCTTATCTGCCAGATAGAGTTTCAAGAGATAATCGACAGACAGGTAGAACGAGTATTGAAAGGAGAAATTAGTATTAATGATGTAGTCTGAAAAGCTCAAAACTAATTTAGATATGAAAGAATCAGATGATAAATACAGCAACCGCATTGCAGATGCTGAACAACTCACGAAAGAGGTACAAGCTATTTATTCAGAAATTAAAGTTTTTGAAGATGCTTATAAAAAACAGATTGCTCCGCTTAAACAAAAAATTGCTCAATTGGAGGAATCTTTTCTGGATAAATGGTTGGTTGATTCAACAGGAAGACCTGTTAGTAAAGGAATGGTGATTGAGAAGAATGGAAAGCGATTTAAGGTTCTTAACCGATATCAACAATGTATATTTCAATATTTAGGTAATGCAAGAGTTTCAGTTTTACCTGAAGGTAAAAAGCGAACTCTTGATATTTTTCCCTCTGAATTAGTTGAATTTACTATTGTAGAATTAGCGTAAAACAAGATAGAAATGAGCAAAAAAATAATACTTGACGCTTGCTGTGGAAGCCGGATGTTTTGGTTTGATAAGAAGAATCCAAACGTTCTCTTCCAAGATATTCGTGATGTCGAATATGTTTTATGCGATGGTCGTAAGCTGGAAGTCCATCCTGATGTGGTTGCCGACTTTACAGCAATGCCGTATTCGGACAGTTCTTTTAAACTTGTAGTCTTTGATCCTCCACACCTTGATAATGCGAACGAGGGTGCATATATGGCTCAAAAGTATGGAACGCTTCGACGGTTTAAGTGGCAGGAAGATATAAAGAAAGGATTCAGCGAATGTATGCGAGTGCTTGAACCGAACGGAGTGCTGATTTTCAAATGGAACGAAACTCGTATTCCTGTAAGACGAATATTGGAGATAATCAATGAGCGGCCGCTATTCGGGCATAAGTCCGGAAAAGCATCTAAAACTCATTGGATGTGCTTTATGAAATTGCCAATTAATTCATAACTAAACCGAAAGGAACTAATATGGGAAAGAATATCAAAGGTCTTGCTGGTTCAACCATCTTCAATCAAAAGATGGTTGAACAAATGAATGGCATAAACAAAAACAATAAAGGGAAAGCATCCCCAATTTATATACCAACTAAAAAACGGAAGTAATGGAAGCTAAATTTAGGATTGGAGAAAAAGTAAAAATAGCCAATCATCCAGATAAATCTAAGATTGGCAAAGAGGTTGAGATAATTAACCTCCATCATTCTAATTTTAATCCACAAAAGGGATATGTGGATGAATGGTTATACAATGTATGGGATGGTGCGAAATCTTTAGGATGGGCACCTGAGTGCGACTTGGTAATTAATAAACCTTCATAACAGGAAAGAAAGGAGTGAAAAATGAAATATCCTAAAGTAAAGAAAAAGAAAAAATTTAAAAGAGATTGTCATAACTGCACTTTCTTTGCTGCATGCGCAGATAGATATCACAGGAATGCTGTGGATTGCAAAAGGTTTAGATTTTGTTCTATGTGTAAAAGTACATAACAAGAAAGGAATGAGTAAAACAACAATTTATTATCTATTCCTAGTAGCAATGTATATACTGCTAGGATAGATGGAAAGGAGAGATATGAAACAGACAGTAGAAGATGCAGCGAAGGAAGCGGCAGAAGATTGTTATGAATGTCATTACGATGATGGATACGAAATGAGGTTGGTTAAAGAGGCATTCAGACAAGGTGCCGAATGGCAATCCAAGCAATCACCGTGGATTAGTGTTAATGAACGGTTGCCGGAAGAGGGGCAAAAAGTTTTTGTTTTGGTGATGTGTTATGGCACACCATGTATTCGAGAAGAAAAGTTTCGTAGAAGCAGCAATTTAGATACAAAGGAAAGATGGATTCACGGAAACAGTATCGTGCTGGCATGGTTTCCCATCCCCTCTTTTGACGAGATACTCAAATCCAACAGGGATGTACTGGAACGGATTAAAGAAAAAGGAGATTGATTATGGAAATAAAGAACGGAATAATAATAGATGGGGTGCTACATGAATTGAAGGAAACGAAACATAAAGATTGTTCAAAATGTTCGTTACGTGATTTATGTCAAGATGAATTTGGAATCGCGTGTCTATGTTGGATTAATTTAGCTTCGGAATCAGAAGTGATAAATACCGAATTTAAGTGTCGTGGAAAAGTAACAGAGATTAAAATGAAGGAGGAAAAGAAATGAAACAGGTATTGTCATTCGAGCAAATGAAACATTTGAAGGATCTTGGAGTAAATACAAGTAATGCAAGTATGGTATTAATTGCCACCGATGATGATGGTTGCACGTTGTTATGGGAAGATGCTGAAAAAGCAATTAAACACCATTTGTACGATGTCTATTTCAATCTATATTATGTTGAAAGCAGTAGTTATGATCATTCCTATAAAAAAGAGTGTGGAGTTTTTACCTTGCAGGATATTTTCGATAAGCTGCCTTGTTTTATTGGCAAAGAAGTGCTGACCATCCAGAAACTTGCAGATAGCTATACGTGCTTGTATATGGAACTTTATACTAGGTCTATAATAAAGATTACAGAGAGTAAAGAACTCATCGATGCAGCCTACAATATGTTGTGCTGGTGTATTGAAAACGGATATGTTAAAGTTGAAAAGGAGAAGTAACTATGGGATTTACAACACCGTGCTTTATACGCAAGAATACCGAAACACTTAGAAATAATCTAGAAGAAGTTGGATATCTTAACAACTATCCTAAATGGACAGATGATTGTAGTATAATATGGGCTTATCAATATCCAATGAAAGGATTTGATACGTCCTAATTATGTGATTGCGGATTCTTTTGACATCCCTTTTGACAAACATAGTGCTTTATGTGGGAAATTTGTTGATTGCGGAACGAATGAGGAACTTTTCCTGGCTATAGCTGCATTAAGGGATGATACAGACAACAATCAATTATTCACTAATGGTAAGGGCGATTGGGGTATATACCGGGATGGCTCTGATGGAGGTTTATCTGGAATGGATTTCTATGGAGTGCCTAATGATTTTAACTTATCATATTATCACAAGGCTACCGTAGACGAACTGATTGAACATTTTAAAACAAAGGAGGAATAATGAAAGCAAGAATAAAAAGAAAAATTCAAAAAAGACCATTCCTATACAATGTAGGACAAGTTTTTAAAGCTTGTGATTGGCTTACTGAAATTCAGCGTGGAAATATAGTTTGGCATCGGTATCATTCATTCGGTACTATTACTAAGCGTTATGTTAAAATAAATGATTAAACAATGAAAGCAAGAGTAAAATCAACAGGAGTTTTGGTAGATGTAACTCCCCAATTAAACATCAACTCTCAACATAGCAAAGATTATTTATATGTGTGTGGTAATATGGTTTTCAAGGAATGCGAACTTGATTTTTCAGCTATAGACTGGGAACAGAGGCGATATGAACTAGCGAAAGCTGCCATGCAAGGGATTTTAAGTAATTCACATGAACAGGTAATGAGTGCTAGTTCAAATATGACAGCAGAATGGAGTCTTGGTTTCGCTGATGCGCTAATAAAGAAATTGAAAGGAGAATAAAATTATGACCGAAGAACTTGTAGCATTAGAAACAGCAAAGTTGCTGAAAGAGAAAGGGTTTAATGAACCATGTATGATTGCTATGAATATTGAAGATGGTAGACAATATGGTACTAATAGAACAAATAGCGAGTTACCAATAAAAGTATGTTCCCATCCTACTCAATCCATTGCCCAAAAGTGGTTACGTGAAACCAAAAACATTCATATATGTGTATATAACTGTGCTTGTGGCTATGGATACGAAATATCTAAAGCTGACAATGGAACTCATATAGCTAGTTCTGCTTATAAAGGAACAAATGACGGAGAAAAATGGGATACCTACGAGGAAGCACTTGAAGCAGGATTACAGGAAGCATTAAAACTTATATGATTATGGAAATAGCAGAATCAATATTTAAATTCATCCTTGCCTCATTAAACGTTTGTGCTCTGGCATTTACTTTAATTTTGGTAAGCAAGTGGCATATACGCATGGAGAATAAGCTGGATGAGATAGAAAGATATGTCCGTCGTGTGTCAGATCGTAACGATATTGTTTTCCTTAACCAGCTCTCGGAGATGCAAAGACAGTTGATAAAAGAGGAACGGTATGAGGAAGCTAGCAAGATTGGGGAAATAATTAAGGATGAAGAAACTAAATTAGGAATAAGGAAATGAATAATATTAATTTGAACGAACTACGGAATCGTGCTTATAAGACCGCCTGTGAGCACGGTTTCCATGATAAAGAATTGAGTAACGAACATGAAATATGGAAAGATGTTTCAGGATTTGAAGGATATTATAAAGTTTCAAACTTAGGTAGAGTAAAATCTTTGGATAGAACTATTTTGTCTAAGAATGGGGAAAATATGACTTTTTGTGGGAAAATATTAAAATACAGAACTGGGAAAAGAGGATACCCATACGTAACTTTAAGATCTCCTAATTTAAAGAAAACAGTAAAAATTCATAGACTAGTTGCAAAAGCGTTTATCCCAAATCCAAAAGGCAAACCACAAGTAAATCATATTGATGAGAACAAGTTAAACAACAAATGTGAAAATCTTGAATGGTGCTCCGCTAAAGAAAATTGCAATCATGGTACTCACAACATTAGAGTTGGGATGAGTGGGAGAAACTCACCTTCTAAATCACTACCTGTTTTCCAATTTTCATTATGTGGGGAATTTATTAAAAGATGGGATTCTTTATGTGAAATAGAAAGGCAATTAGGATTCCGTTATTCAAATGTTAGCTCATGTTGTTATGGGAGAAAAATATCCATGTATGGATATCTTTGGTGTTTTGAAAAGAATTACTCAAAAGAAGTAATAGATTCAAAAGTATTAATATATCAGAAAGCTCACACTCCTAAAAGAGTAGCGCAATTTTCTTTGGATGGTACTTTAATTAAAGTATGGGAATCTTCCAAACAGATATTTAGAGAACTTGGAATAAAAGATTCATTAATAAGCGTAGTTTGCAATGGAAAAAGAAAACATAGTAACGGATATATTTGGAAATATGTATAAAAATGTTAATCAAAAGATGAGATATAACGAATTAAGACCTAAGTTGAACGGAAAAAGATATTGATTATGAAAACAATTATATTTACAATCATATGTATTATCGCCCTATTATGGGTCGGAGATCTAACAATTACATTTAAACCGTTTTCCATCTCGTTGCCCGGTTGGTATAAGCCTGTAGGTATCCTTCTATTTTTTCTGTCAATGGCGGTATATACTATAGGGGAATATACTAAAGGGTATAAGCATGGTTTCGATGATGGGATAAAGAATGTGTTGAAATACTTAAAAAGAAATGCACTTAATGGGAAATATAGCTCTATGAAAGCTCCCAATCAGACTTTATGCCAAATTTGCATGACTTTCCAGCATTCTTGGCTTATTGAAAATCGTATTTGAAGCCCCCTAAATCTTTACTTTAGCGGTAGTTCACAATTTTGTGATAAGAAAAATAGAATAGTTAGTGGTGATTCTTTGGAGTTGTCGCTAATTTTTTTAAAGAAAATTATTCGCAAAAATGCGAATGAATAAAATTAAAATGCTATCTTTGCATTAAAGAAACAAATGAGATGGTAGTAACGTTTGATAAAGAGTATCTGAAAGAATTGTATGAGTTTGGAAAGGCGAATGATAAAAAGCATCGTTTTCAACCTGATATCGTACGTAGATATAAACGTTGTATAGATATAATAATCAGTGTCCCTGATGTAACTTCACTTTGTAAATACAATGGGCTGAGTTTTGAAAAATTATCAGGGGACAAAAAGGACTTTTGCTCTGTTAGAGTAAACAATCAATATCGTATTGAATTTACAACCACAGAGGTGCAAGGTGAAGTAGTGACTACCATCTGTAATATAATTGAATTGTCTAACCATTATAAATAGAAAGTTATGATTAAAATAGATGGCGTAGACCCTAAAATGATAGCTAATAACTTAATTCCTTTTGAACCGACACACCCGGGAGAAGTATTAAAAGATGAAATTGAATTTAGGGGTATTTCTCAAAAGAAACTTGCTAAAGAGATGGGTGTGTCTTATACTGTATTAAATGAAATTCTGAATGCAAAGCGTTCACTAAATACAAAATATGCTATGCTCCTAGAAGCCGCGTTAGATTTAGATGCGGAACCTTTGCTCAAAATGCAAACATCTTATAATTTGCAAATGGCAAAAAAAGACAACAGGTTTATGGAGAGAATTAATAAGGTGCGTAAGATTGCAGCGTTATTATGATTGATGTTAGAGAATTAAGGATTGGTAATTATGTACACCTTTTTAAGAGTTTTATTATAATTTAGGCGTGATTCCATTTGGTTTCACGCCTTTTTGTACCATTCTCTAAAGTTTTTTCAAATACTTTACAGTAACTTTCTAAAGCTTACTTATATTTCTTCATCTCCGGCAAATGTTTCCTTATGTCACTAATACGTGTTGCGTCACTCGGATGCGTACTCATGATCTCTGGCACTGAACCCGATCCGCCCGCCGACATCTTCTGCCAGAATGTGACGGCCACATTCGGATTATAACCAGCCATCGTCATAAGAATAAGCCCCATATAGTCAGCCTCGGTTTCATGTTTGCGTGAGAATGGAAGCATCACACCGTATTGTGCCCCAAGACCATAGACTATATTCCCGGCTTTCTGTATGGCGGCGGATTTTCCACTGAGAGCCTCCCCCAAAATTTTCGCTCCGTATTGTGCAACCAGCTGCTGACTCATACGCTCATTGCTATGCTTGGCCACAGCGTGCGCCACTTCATGTCCGATAACTACAGCCAGTTCGTCATCAGAGGAAACCAGATTCATCAGTCCCTCATACACAACGATTTTGCCTCCCGGCATACAGAAAGCGTTCACCTGATTATCCTTAACTAGATTGAATTCCCATGAGAAGTTCCTCACCTCACCGGACATTCCATTATTTTCCAAGTATTGTTCCGTGGCAGCGGCTATTTTCTTTCCGACACGTGTCACCATCGCTTTCTTCGTCGCGTTACTTGATATCGGTGCCGACTTGATATATTCCGAATACTGGGTCAGACTTGATGAAAGCACTTCGGAGTCGGATACAAGCAGCATCTGTTTCCTGCCTGTCAAAGGAACACTTCCACAACCGTATAACAGAAGCACGGTTGCAAATAAAGTCACAATTTTTTTCATGCACCTATAATTTTAAAAGTATGAACAAAGTTAACGATTATTTTCTAATTGTGATAAGTCGATATATGAAAAAGCATTGCACATATCATTGGACGGTATTCATACAAAGCGCGACTGAAATGAACATGTCAATATCCAACTTTAAGTTAAATCAAGTTTAGCTCACTGTTAATCAGATGATTACATTTGCACACATCGCTAATAATCAGTATCTTAGCTATATAAAAGAAACCAATATTACTAACAATTAAAACATAGAAGATATGAAAGCAACAGATATTAAAATGTACATCAGTACATTGTCTATTATCAAAAAAGGTCAAGAAATTGAATGTGGTGACTTTTTAGGTGGTAGAAAGGTAAATGCCAATCAAGAAGATGCCTTGAATAGCATGAAAAATGCTGTATATATGTATTTGTTTGCATCTATCATGAAGAAGGATAAAGATTACAAAACAATGGCATTCACAATAACCGCTTGCAATTCTGCTATTTATGATAACAGCATGAAGACAGAAGTTGTATGTAAGGTTGGTTATAAAGAAATGATACAGCTTATCAAAGATGGGTATAGAAGTCCACTATTTGATACTCGCAAGCTGAAATCATTGGTAGATATGAGACTTAAAGAGCTAAAGATAGCATAATAACCAGCAGGGCGAAAGCCCTGCGCAACAAAAAAGAATATGACCAAGAAAGAATTAATTGCAGCACTTGCAAATGTAAATGATGACGCGGTGGTATTGTTTGGCACGAAAGAAATTCAGTTTTTCGGTGCATTTGCTACACAGGTATATATTAACTGGGATAGTAATGAGGTTCTTATAGCCAATAAGCACACAGATGCCACAACACCAGTTTACTGCGAGTTATTACATGAGGATAAAACGCATTAACATAAATCGGCATGGCGAAAGCCCTGCGCAATATAGAAGAATATGAAAGAAAATATATTTTTAAAAGCAGTTATAGAAAAACCGTTATTGAATAATGAACCAGAAGTTTTACACCTTTTCGTTCAAATTATCAATGAAATAACTTCTTGTATGTCAGAAGACGAGTTAAGAGGCTGTATGAACTCTTTAATAGTAAGATACCCTTATTTTAAACTGTTTTTCGATTATGGTTTCGGACATAATCATATGTGGGTGAAAGCATCAGGTTCTTTAGAAAGATTGATATTGGTTGAGTTCTAATCCGGTAGCCTTATGGCTACCACAATATACACGATTATGAAAGCAGATTTAGTTTTAGTTATCAGCCCTGAAGCCCCACTGATGAAGCAACTGGGCAAGGTATTGGGTAAGATGGTAACCCCTTATGACTTCTCTACTATAGAGAGGGGTGAAAAGTACATCACCATACAGCATGATGAAACTGGGCTTGTAGTGGCTTATACGAGTGAAGAAAGATTGAATGTGAAAATGAATTAAGAATGAAGAATGTATTAGAATCTTTGAAAGAAAGTGTCAAGAGTGGTAAAATCACAATCAGAGAGGCAGCTATAAAACTGCATAAAGCAGGGTGGACGAGTTTTGTAGACGTGGATAAAACGAAACAATTACTTGAATTATGAACTCAATAAATGTAAACGGTTGCAGCGTATGCCAGCCCGGCAAAGAGAATTACACTACCTACAACACCAGGTTGAGAGGTAAAAGAGTGAGAATGTACCAGTACGATTACCGTACTGAAAGTGGTGAACTCTTTGCTTGTTGTGCGCCTACCTTAGAGGCGTGTAGAGAAAGACGGGACAAATGGTTGGACGCTAAAAATAAATCAGTATGTTGACAATAGAAATACCAAAATCAAATAGAAGAAAATCCGAGGAAGACGCACTTGCATCTTTCATCCTCTCGGAAATCAAAGAGAAAGGTGAATGTGTTTACTTTCATTATGGCGTAGGATGGGGAAATAACTGGCCTCATTGTTGGGCAAAAAATACTGGAAGTGACGCTAAAGACAGACACCAAATTTCGGAGTTGGCGCACGATAATGTCATAAGAGCATTTATAGACAAAGGCTATTCTGTCGAGTATAGAAGTGAAATAGCTGCCGGAAGATATGTGATTATTAGAGGGTGAACTACAATGGAAACGAAAAGAGACAAAATTTTAGAGAAGCTTCGTAAGCTGATGAACCTAAAAGAATCAGCTAAAGCGTTAGGCAATGAAGGCGAAGCACATGCGGCAGCAGCAGGTATCGCCCGTCTGCTGATGGAATACAACCTGTCAGAAGAAGATATACCAGAGCAGGAGAAACTGGAGAACCCGGTAATAGCAGAAGAGATACTTTACAAGGTTGAAATGAGCAACGGTGTTTGGTATGATTTTCTTGTATCAACGGTATGCGAATATAATATGTGCCGAAGCCTTATTGTAAGCAGGCCCAAGAATTACCGTATGGTAAGGGATAAATTTCAGATCATTGGTCGCAAGAAGAATGTAGAAGTAGTGTTGTATCTGATTTCATTCTTGGCGCATCAATTTGTTATTATCTGGAAAAGGAAATATCCAAACTACAAGTATGAATGTATTCGTAAATATGGAATTACGCCTAAAACGCTTGCTATGTATATGAAATCCTTTCTGTATGGCTCGTCATTGGTTTGGGCGATAAATTTGCTTCCATGAAGCAAGGTTTGGAAGAAACAAGTAATGTAACTGCATTGGTAGTCGCTTCAAAAGCAGAAATAGATGAATTTCTCAAAAATGAGAAGATTGGCAATGCACGAGAATCACAAGCCCAAATTGATAGGCTATGTGCTAAGGAAGGAATAAATGTCGGTCGAAATATTGAAATTCAAAAAGGAATTCATGCCGAAAGTGTAAGTGAAGACAGGAGATTAATGTAATGGGAACCAAAGTAACTAAAGATGGCAAAAGTTTACGAAAACAAGAAAGGATTCAAGATCATACAAGCCACTCGTGGCGAAATGATATGCGCGCTCAGTGAATATGGATGTGTCGGAATTTGCGACAGCTGTGGTTCCAGTAATTGCCAAGATGGATTCTACATCGCAGTCCTTAATTGCTGGTATTGTTCTGATTGCTTCCATAAGTGGTATGCCAGAGCTAAACGCTATGCTTCCGATGAATATGTTGAAAACAAGAATTTTGAATTGTATAAGGCTGTTTTAGGGATCTATTAGTTGTTTATGATGGTAATTAATTTATAACATTTTGATATCAATTATATTATACATTCACATCTAAATATCAGGATATGAGAACGAAAACAGAAAAAGCAATCAATTTATTCGAGTCCGGGTGCCTGAAAGAAGCATTATCCATCTTCCGCACCTTCCGCATCGGATTCACCAAAGAAGAACGCAGAACACTGCAAATTGCAAGTGAAAGTCTTACAGGAAATGGGAACTTCTACCAACAGTTAGGAATCGATACGGATTACATGATAAGCAAATCGGTTGAGATAATCACAGAAAAGTATTTGAGCAATGAAAAAGTTTAATGAGAAATAAGATATAAAGCTTGTCTTATTATAACTAATTAGTTATATTTGCATCATGAGAAAAGAATTAGGAAAATGGCTGATGGATATAGCCAAGTATATAACCACCGCAGTTGTGTTGACATCCATCTTCGGGGATGTGCAGGAAAAATGGATAATATATCTTGGAGGTTCGTTGGCAATAGTAATCACACTATTGGCAGGTCTTTGGCTTGTCAATGATAAAAAGAAAGGATGATAAAATGGGAGCATTGATTATGTTCGGGCTTGTATCGGTCATAGCCATTGTCGGCGTGATTTATTTCAACCATAAAGATAAAAAAAATATACGAGAAAGCGCATAAAATACTTTCAAATGTTTAGTTTATCGTTATGAAGTTAGATGAAAAGAAATTGGCAAAGTTCAAGGCAACCAACCAGCAACTTAATGAGAAATATGGGGAACATGGTACAGATACTCGTGAGAAGTTCAATGAGAAGTCGATGGCATGGTATTATGGTGATATACTTCGTGAACGCCGCAAGGAGCTAAAATTGACCCAGAAGCAGTTGGCGCAGAAAGTTGGTAAGGAACAGAGCTATATCGCCCGTGTGGAAAAAGGGGAGGCAGACATACAATTATCGAGCTTCTTTCGCATCGCTCGTGCGCTAGGTATCGAGTTTACGCCTACATTTGTTTGAAGTTAATTTTATATTCATAGAACATTTGCTTGCATTAAGGCAGAATGGAGAAGTCCGTTCTGCCTTTTTCGTTTCTGCAAGTAAAAGTTAAATCTTTGTCTTTCAGTATTTTATGATGAAAATAAAAGATATAAACCATTGTAAATCAATTATTTATTTGTATCTTTACAATATCAAAATAAACCTATTAATAACAAGTAAAAGTCAAGAGCAATGAAAACAGAAGAACTTATCAGATACTACAAAGCAAACATTGAAGCTATTGAAAAAGGATTGAACAACGACTCTCTTTCAGCAGATAAAAAATTCAGATTGGGATATACACAACAGGCGTTGGACGGATATAAGTCTGCTTTACAAGAACTTCTTGGAAATAATAACGACTAATAATAGAAGAGAGCAAATGAGCAAAGTAACAGAACTAACAAAAGAGCTTCAAAGAGTAATGTATTCCACAACATATTCATTTGAGATTGATACCGAAGATTGTGTTTTCGGATTCAAAAACACAATAAAGAAGCGTACAAAAAGTTTAGCCAAGGCAAGCAAGCTAAAAGTGAAGTTAACCAATGATTGTGGTCGATTCTTGTCAGAAACGGTGAGAGTTGTTGCTGTACGCTTCTACAAGAATGGAGAGCTTGCCAAAGAATTGAAAGCAGAAGAGATATCTGCAATGTATAACGGATAAATCATAGAGCAATGAAAGAAAAAATAGCTATTTGCAAATCTCCATCAGGGACAACATACGGATACATCTATAAGAAAGATGGTTGTTTCGGATATTATATGTGTGGTTCATCAATACCCGAAAAGATTGGAAGTTTAGAAGATGTTGAGAATTACGTGAAAACAGATTGGGAACTAAATGTCAAAAGAATGGCAAAGTATAGAAATTTATAAACAATAAGAGCAATGAACACTTATCACAAATTCTGTCCAAATGTATTTTTGGCAAAGTGCGATGAAAAGCACGAAAAAGGAGAAGTTATTGAGGTTACAACCAAGTACGGCAAAGAAAATGAAAGCATCGTTTTTAATTTAATTTTCGAGAAAGATGGTTTCTATTACTACTCCATCGTTCGGGCTGACGGATTTAATGTACAGGAATGGGCCAAGCAAAGAGCCGAGCGCCGCCATGGTTGGGCCCAGTCTGCCGGACAAAAAAGTAACGAATATTTCAACCGCTCGAACACAGACAAAGATTTTCTTTCTCTTGGAGAGCCAATCAAAGTCGGACATCATAGTGAAAAGCGGCACCGAAAGATGATAGAAGATTCCTGGAATAATATGGGCAAAAGTGTTGAATTCAGCGACAAGGCTGCCGAACATGAAAGAGTAGCCAAGTATTGGGAAAAACGTGCTGAAACGATCAATCTTTCAATGCCTGAAAGTATCGATTTCTACAAACATAAGCTGGAACAAGCTAAAGAATACCACGAAGGTGTGAAGTCCGGCAAATATCCACGAGAACACGCCTACACTCTTACTTATGCCAAGAAAGCCGTAAATGAGGCACAGAAGAATTATGAACTTGCACTAAAGTTGTGGGGAGATGAAGAATAAAGTATACGTTTTGTTTCAAACTGATATTTGGAAAACAAAATCAAGTAGAGTGTGTTTCGGTGTATTTCTTTATGAAAATGCTGCTATTGATGCTGCCAAAGAAAATGGTTTATATACCAATGAAAGTGAAGTTGATATTATAGAATGTGAACTTGGAAAATTTGAGGAATTATGAAAACGATAGTAAAAGTCTATCTGAAAGACGAGCATGGCAATGAAGACTGGTTCGTTACCCCCATTAACCTCCCGGAACAAGAAGCGCACGAAAACTATATAGGTAAACGCTTCAATATAGGAATAGATACAGACCATATGATGAAATGTTGGAAGGTTGAGACCTTGAGAGTAGAAAAATAGTATTTTTGCCCAGTTTTATTTGAAAGACAAATAAAATATTGTATTTTTGAGGCAGAAATAAGAGAAAACAGCTAAATTGAAGGAATGACAGAAATGGGATTGTTAAGTAGCCGCCTGTCAGCGGTGAAAAAGGATGGACGTAAACAGTCTGACAGCGTGGAATATCATCCGATTGCAAGTTCAAGTCTTGCTTCCTTCAATTAGCTAACAAGGGAATTTAGCAAAGTTGGTCTATGCGTCGGACTGAAAATCCGAAGAACAAGGTTCGAATCCTTGAGTTCCCGCAACCCTTAGTAGTAGTCAAGCGAAAACAAGGACAAAAAGGCTTATGTAATTTACGGGGTGATGGAAATTGCCATCTGACACGACTGAAAGAAGCCGAAAAATTGCATGAGTGCTCTTGCGAGTAGCTTGAAAAATGATTGAGTTTGTGTTTAAGCCTGTCGGGAATATGCCCGGCAGGCATTTACGCAGAAAATGTATGAAGTTGTACATAACCTGGAAAATATGGAAGTAACAATAAGGCCTCAAAGAATATCCGACGCAGAACATAGCTGGAGGATGCGTAAGGATAAGGATATATGGAAGTACGCTATTTGCGAAAGCCCCTACTCTCCCCTATCCCTTGAATCAGAAAACAACTTTTATAGAGAACAGTCAGAAAGTGATGAGTGTATACGCTTTGCTGTTCTGGCAGACGGCATATATGTCGGCAATGTTTTCATAGATAGAATAGATGAATCAGCATACAGATTTGGAGAACTTCACACTCATATCCTTAACAAAGCCTTTTGGGGTAAAGGCATAGGCTATGAATGTAACCGGCTTATCCTTGAATATGCTTTCCGCATCGCTAAAATGAATGGGGTTTACCAATATATCAATCCCTGTAATACCGCTGCATGGAAGAATGCCCTGAAACTCGGATTTAATGATATCGGTACTTCCTCTGTCAGGCCTAACGTACATATATTCACTATAAAAAAAGAGCAATGGATAAAAGAATAGAAATTATAGAACTGCCTGTGTCCGAACTTAAGACAGAGTTTGGGAATCCCCGTAAACCATTAAAGAAGAAGGCCAAGGAGAAGCTGAAGGAGTCACTTGACAACCTTGGCGATTTCGGTGTTATCGTCATTGACGAACACAACAATATCATATCCGGACACCAACGTGTTTCCATTCTTATGGAGAATCCTGACACTCAAGTTTTGTGCAAACGCCTTATTGGTTACAGTGAATCAGAATTAAAGGCTATTAATATCAAAGCGAACACCCATGCCGGCGAATGGGATATGGACAAGCTGGCTGAATGGACCGCAGACTTGAAAATCGATTTGAGCCTTGACCTTGAAAATCTGAATGTCAAAGAAACAAAGATCAAGGATATGGAACTGATACGCTATGAAAAATACGATTATGTGATGATTGTATGTCGTAACGAGATAGACCATCTGAATCTGACCCGTGCTCTTGGAATTGACGACAAGAAAGTTCTTGTATCCAGAAACGCCACCAGAGAGCGTAAGATTAAAGCACGTGCCGTATGGTACGATGATATAAAAGCCCAGATTATGCCTAAAAAAGAAAAAGAACAATGAAAAATTTCAATGTACTGCTTACGTGCTGCTCCATCCACGTAAAAGAAATGATAGATTGTTTGAAAAACAATGAAGACGGAGTTGATATAAAAGTATATGTCGCAAATTCCGTTGCGGCCAACCTCCCGCCTGCTGAACTGTCAGACGGTAATTTTGTGGTTCCGCCCATTTCTGCTCCAAATTATGTTGAAACACTCATATCCTTATGCAAGGAATATGATGTTTCAATCATCATGCCTACAGCGACATTGGAGTTGGAAATAATGGCTCGCGCTAAAGATAAGTTTGAGCAAAACGGTATTCTTGTATCTGTTTCTTCTATTGACAGTCTTCTGGTTGCCAACAATAAGATTGCTCTTTATAGTTGTTATGCCGGCTTAATGCCCAAACAGATCATTCCTGAGAGTGTTTCCGATGTGGATGCTTTCGCCTCTATGTTCAAGTACAAAAACAGCTCTATCTGTTGTAAAGTGGACAATCTGTGCGGCGGTAAAGGCTTCGCCGTTGTGGATGACAAGAAGTGCAATGATACCTCTCTATTCAACAAGTTCGGAGAAAACAGATACATATCCTTGCTTGATTTGAAATCCATCGTTGACAATGGTAAAAATAAGGTTATCCTTCAGCAGAGAATCGAAGGACTGGATTACACCGTTAGTGCGCTTGCAGACAAAGGAGTAGTTACTCATATCTGCGGTTATGTCGGCTACATGATGGCTTTCGGCTCCATTATGTATGGAGAAATCCAGTCCAACGACATGGCGTATGATATTGTCAGCAAGATTGTGAGAGAACTTGAACTTGATGGTAATGTGGCTTTTGACTTCATTCTGAAGAAGAGCGGCAAGGTGGTACTGCTTGAAATAAACCCGCGTATCAATGCCTCTCTCCCGTTTGTACGTCATGCAGGTTGCAATATGGTTTATTTGCGATGCAAACAATTACTTGGTTATGAAATTCCATCCACATATGAACTAAATTATGGATTAAAGATGAAAAAGTTCTATGACACCCGGTATTACGTTTAACATATACGTCATGTCATATCAGCGACCTCATAAAATAATGACTAAGAATTGCCTTGAATACTGTACTTATGTCGTTAGGGAAGAAGAAGCTGATGCTTATAGAAATGCCGGCATAGATGATATGCTTGTCATTCCTAAGGATGCCACGCTTGAATGTGGCGGCAAGGTACATAGTTTCATGTCAACGCTATATTGGATAATTGAAAACACACCGGAGGATGTGATATTTGTTGCCGATGATGATATAAAGCGTTTCTGTTATCGACTTGACAATTATACTGCCATCACAGCAGAAAACTACCCTGACTGGAAAGAACGCACATGTGATGAAATACTCCGTATCGGCCAGCTACTTTACGATTTAAATCTTGGGCTTGCTTTTGATAATCCACAAATGGCTTTGTATGTGTATGACAAGGAATTTTGTTTTAAGGGAATGCCCGGTCATGTAAGATGGATAAACAAGAAAGCACTCAAGGCCAGATATGATCTGAAAGACCCGGCGATATCCGATGTTGATATGATGTTACAGGAACTGCTTATGAACAGAGTTGTACTCCTGCCTAAATATTTTCACAGCTACGGTATCCAAGCTTCCAATGAAGGAGGAACCACCATTGATTCCAGAAAGAACTACGAATATAGATGTGCAATGAAAAATAAATGGGGAAAGTATTATGAATTTGACTTTAGAAAAAATACAGCAAAGATTAATGTCAAGCGATGATTTGAAAACACCTCTATACATTGCAGACAAAAATGACTTCAAACGGAATATCACCGATTTTGTAGCCGCTTTCAGAAAATACTACCCAAACTATAATATCGGGTACAGTTTCAAGACGAATTACTGCAAAGAATTCATCAATGTGGTAAAAGAAATCGGTGGATATGCAGAAGTTGTTTCTCCCAAAGAGTATCAGCTTGCACGGAACTATGGATTTGATGACAGCCGGATTATATACAATGGAGTTATCCCTGATTTGGGCAATAAGATACGATGTGCTAATCATGGTGGAATAGTGAACGTTGATAATGTAGGTGAGCTTGGTTCACTTATCGGAATATACACCTCACCGCTTGCAATTGGAGTGCGTCTAAATTTTGATATTGGGAATGGCATAGTTTCAAGATTTGGAATTGATGTTGATAGCAAAAGTTATCAAGAAATCATAGAACTACAACGAAGAGGATTGATAAAAGTCAAATGTGTTCATTGTCATATTTCTTATGCTCGTGGACTGTCGTATTTCAAGAAGCGTGCCGAAATGATGGCTCGATATGCAAAAGAACTTAGAGCCAATATAGTTGATATTGGCGGCAACATGTTCGGTCGCATGGATGACAGTTTAAAAGCTCAATATGGAGAATATATACCATTGTATGAGGAGTATGCCAAAACTATTGGTGAAGTCTTTGCAAGAGAGTTCCCTGATGGAGAAGTGCAGCTTATCACCGAGAATGGCACACCGATAGTTTCCACTTCCATGTCTCTACTTGCAACCATTATCGGCAAGAAAGTTATCAGAGGAAAAACAATGCTCGTTGTGGATTGCAAGCGTGATGATGTCGGTTTTGTCTGCCATACGAAAAATCCACCTTGCAATGTGCTTTCAAACGATAGCGATTACGTCGAACACGCTACCATTTACGGATGTACCTGTATTGAGAATGATATTATCCATCGTGATTATTCCGGTCCAACTAATATTGGTGATAAGATTCTTATTTCTAATGTTGGAGCTTATGGTTGTAATGTTGCCAATGACTTTATAACACATAAACCAAAATGTATTTGCATTGATGATATATAAGCCGTTAATCATTGTTTAACTCATTGTTAATCAGATATTTAAATTTTAATATCTCACTATAAATCAGTATCTTAGCATTATAAAAGAAAAGCAAAGTAATAATTTAAAATAAGAGATAGACAATGAAAGCAACAAAGTACATTAATTCAAAAGGTTTGCCAAAAGGTGCATTTATTTACAAAATAAAGAAAGATGGAACGAAATCTGCTCGCCCTACATTTCATCAGTTTTGTGGAACTGAAAAAACGGCAGAGGAAATGATAGCAAGATTGATTAAATTGAATCCAAATTCAAAATTTGAAATCGCATAATAGATTGAGATATGGCAAATGCACTATACACAAAAAACGGTCACAATATGTTTGAGGTTTCATCCCTCATTCAGAAGGCAATACGCAGGAGCAACAAAGACTATGCCTGCTATGCTGCTAACGAGTTGGCACCACGATTTAGAAAATATCTGTGGAAGCGATTACTCTGTGTTTCAGCAGAGGATTGTTATGACCTTGTTACGAATAAGATTGTAGCACTCAAACAGGCTGATGACGCACAAAGCTGGCAGGACAAATCACCTCTATTCATTGAAAAGGCTCTCGGCATTCTTCTTGCCACAAGAAAGAATCGTGATGCTGATTATTTCGCCTGTAACCTGCTTAATTCAAGAGACAGGATAGAATTGCCAAAGGATGAATATGTCGGAAGTAATGCCGGATGTTACACCAAAAATGGGCATGACATGTTTTTAGTTGCCGGATTATTGGAACGTGCCATAATCGGCAAAGACGATATCAGAGCCGGTTATCTGGCCAATGAGTTAATGGTAAGGTATCGGGAGTTCCTTTGGAAACGGCTTATTATGATAGCAGGTAATCTCAACTATCAGGCTATTACCACTGAAATTGTCGCATTGAAGAAAGCAGACGATATGCAACCCGGTAGTTCACCTAAATCATCCATTTTCGTAGCAAAGGCTGTTACCGTACTTCTGAAAGTTGTAAAATACGGATATTGCGGTTTCTATGCAAATGATTTCCCTTATCCTGTCACATGTTTGAAAGACTATGACAACAGATACATGTCAATACCTGATTATGTATTTGACTGCCATACCCATAAAGGGAAGCAAAGAGGAAAGACCAAAAAAGAATTTATCATTGCCGAACAATCCGCATTAACCCCTTACAAAGAAGGTGAATACGACCAATGTGGTTGGGACAGATTTTTCTATCTGGAGAAGAACGGATTCTATGACAAGGATCATATAACTCCGAGGCCGGATGAGAAAAAAATGAAAGAGATTGAGGACGGATGCGTACAGCAGTCCTTGTTTGATTGAATGTTTTAATTGATAACTAGTGTATATCCGATGCGTCTTTGGTGAAAAGCCGAAGACGTATCGGCATGTAAAGTTATAAAATTATGGGAAAGAAGGAAAGACAAGAATTGTTTTTGAAACATTTCCGTGAAAGTCATGGAATTGTTTCGTATGCCTGCCAGAAAGTAGGTATAACGAGAGCCTGTTATTACAAATGGCGGGACAGTGACCTTAAGTTCAAGGAACGTGCTGAGGAAGTAGAAGAGGAAACCATTGATGTAGTCGAATCTAAATTGCTTTCCGCAATCAATAATGATGATTTAACTGCGATAATCTTTTATCTGAAAACAAAGGGTAAGAAACGTGGTTATGTTGAGCGTGTCGAGCAGGATGTCAATGTCAATCCATTCGAAAGTTTGATAAAAGAATTGCCGGACAAAATAGAAGAATAATGGATCTGAGCGATAAGGCAGCCTTGTATATGCAGGCGTGGAGAGACGATTGGTGCAAGTTCTGTTCCGATGTGCTGAAAGCGCGTTTGGATAAAGAACAGCAGGATATTATTCACTCGGTTCAATACAACCGAATGACCGCTGTAGCCTCCGGAACTGCCCGTGGCAAGGATTTCTGTGCCGCTTGTGCCGCTATGTGCTTTATGTATCTTACTCCACGCTGGGTTAACGGAAGATTGGTAAAGAATACCAAAATTGCAATGACAGCTCCGTCCGGTCGCCAAGTAAAAGATATTATGATACCGGAAGTTTCCAGGCTATTCCGGAATGCTGGTTTCCTGCCTGGACGTTTATTGTCTTCAGGAATCAGAACCAACTACGAAGAATGGTTTCTAACGGGGTTCAAGAGTTCTGACGACAATATGGAAGCATGGTCTGGATTCCATGCCGTAAACACATTGTTTGTTGTTACGGAAGCCTCCGGTATATCAGAAGTTATCTACAATGCCATCGAAGGTAATTTGCAGGGAAATTCCCGTTTGCTAATAGTGTTCAACCCTAACGTGACCACAGGATATGCTGCACGTGCCATGAAGTCTGACCGTTTTGCCAAATTCAGGTTAAGTTCCCTTAATGCTGAGAATGTTGTAAGCAAGAAAATAGTTATTCCTGGTCAAGTTGATTATGAATGGGTGAAAGACAAAGTGGAAAACTGGTGCTCACCTATCCAGCAAGCTGACTTCAACGAAGGTGAAGGGGACTTCAAATGGGAAGACGGTCTATATCGGCCGAATGACTTGTTCCGTGTGAAAGTGCTCGGTATGTTCCCTAAAGTGGCGGAAGATGTGCTTATCCCCTACGAATGGATTGAAATCGCCAACGAGAATTGGAGGAAACTGCAAGAAAATGATTTTGTTCCAAAGAAAAGCTGCAAGCTTGGTGTCGATGTTGCCGGCATGGGACGTGACGACAGTGTGCTGTGTCTAAGATATGGCAACTATGTCAGTGAGTTTGAAGCGCACCAGTCTGCTGGAACGGCAGACCATATGCACGTAGCCGGAATGATAACCAGATATCTTGACAAGAAGGGTGCGAAAGCATTTATTGATACTATCGGCGAAGGAGCAGGAGTGTTATCTCGGTTGCAGGAACTTGGGTACCAAAATGTGTATTCTTGTAAGTTCTCCGAGAGCGCACGTGGGCTGCATGATATAACAGGCGAATACACCTTCGCCAACATGAGGGCTTATCTGTTTTGGGCGGTACGTGACTGGCTTAATCCCAAGAATGGGTTTGGTGCCGCTCTCCCACCCTGTGACAAACTTATGGAAGAAGCAACGGAAACACATTGGGGATTTATGAGTAATGGAAATATTTATATAGAAAAGAAAGAGGAGATTAAAAAACGTATCAAACGTTCTCCTGACTGGTTCGACTCGCTCGCCAATACATTCTATTGCAATTATTATGCAACATTAAATGAAGAAGAAATTTTTCGCAATCTTTTATAGTTTGCAGTGCGATACTGCTTGAGAAAGGGCAGATCAAAAAACAAACTTAAAACTGTTTTCTGCTTTTAAGCATAATGAACACAGTGAGCTACTGCCAAACCAAACGTTCAGCAGTAGCTCATATGCTAAATTATTGCACATCGCGCACACAAAGGCAACCGCCCATACCATCACTGCCTATATCATCTCCATACATACGTATATGTTTATCACGTGCATGATATATATACCCAAAAGCTGTATAGTTTGTATTGGAGAAAGAGGTGCGGCAATGGAGGACATAATTATGGGTATATGTCCAGTCGTGCTCTCCCCACCAATTGTTTCGACATTCACAGTTTATAGTATGATATATATTATAGTCATTCATATTATACCCCAACGTTGTTCCCATCGCTACAATCATCAACGCCAACTCTCGTTGGTTGGGAAGTCGCCATACTGCTGTAGTATTTAAATTGGCTTCTCCATTTCCTTTATAATTTGCGGCAATAGTAGTCGTGGCGGTCTTTGCTTGAGTAGCATTTGTTGTTTGAAGCTTTTGATATTTTTTTGAGGCATCTCCCCAATGTGAGTGATTACACGTTGCTGTGGCTTCTTCTGTATATGGTTGTGCAGCTACCTGGAATTTCTTATAGGGGCGATTGACCACGCTTCGTTCGTGATGCGGAGCCAATTCACGATAACTGAAGGAGCGCAGTGCGTTATCGGTCAGGAATACTTCTATCGTACGGTTATCTGAATCATAATGATAATACTCTCCGGCATTTGTACTGTAACTATCCGAGGAAGGCGTTTTCCCTAAATTCCGCACAACACGGACATAGCCTGCGTTACCTGCTTGACTCTTCGGACCAAAAGAACAACCCTCTTCTGCCCAGATTACCCGATTATTACCATTCGTACTGGTATAAATTGGATAATTACTTTCAGATACATTGCCTTCCAACTTATCTGTTGAATATGGTAACAACGCAGCCTTGGCAGGCAAAGCCGGTTCACCAATCCATAACCCTAACATCTGGTCACGTGCCGGAGTGTACCAACGGAGTTCATCGTCTGTAATTTTACCGTCTCCGTTAAAATCCCGATTACGGGTCAGGCAAGCCAAGCAAGCCCACCTTGTAGTTAAACGTTCCTTTCCGGCTTCAAGTTTGGAATTTGTGTCGTCTAATAGAAAGCCATTCATAGCCCAATTTACAGCACCTGTATTGTTTCTTATTTCAGTTATAGTATTCCCTCTTCCGTTTTTTGCATCAGAACTTTCTCCTGCAGGCGATCCATAAGGCAATCCTCCAATCTCATCGGTAAGCTCTACGCCATATTTTGCTACAGTCTGATTTTCCAAGTCATAGAAGCAGGCAATGGAGTGCTGTTGCAGTACATACACGGCAGTGGCGACGGCACTCTGTTTGTCTGCGCTGTATTGGATGTCACTACCTAAACTGAAAGTACGGTCTTCGGCATTGATAAAGTCGCTTAATGCAATCGATGAATTATCAACCGGATTAGTTGTATAATAGTATTCATCCACAAAGCAGGTATAATAATCATCATTTTCCATTTGATTCTTGTAGGCATCATCCAAGGCGGCAAATACATCCATTCTGTTTCCATTTCCACCATAGCTTGCCAAAGAACCTTTACGATCCTGTTTTTTAAACTCTATCCATTGAAGAAGTTTTTTGGCTTCTTCGATAGAGGGTGGTTGATTGTTATGGTTTGGATCTAACTTTTGAGCGGATGGCAGGTACTTGCAGCTGACATTGCCAAATGGTGTCTTGGCATAGATATAGACACCTTCGCTGATCTTGTTCTTCATCAGTTTCATCTCCACCTGCTCATAGTGCGCATCTAACTGTACACGTGCACCACCTTCAAAGACAATACCTTCTACGGCAGGATTCTTTTCCTGAGGATTACTTGTACCATCTTCCCCCTTCACCTCTACCACAATATCATTCACGCCATTTACAGTGACCGTATATTGATAATGGTAATCGCGGCGCAGGCTGAATTCATTGAATTTATTATTACTGAAATCGCCCAAATGCAGGATATACCTAGTATCGGCAGAGATATTGTCTCCCTCGAATTTGCCGGTTATTTCCACGTAGGTAGACTTTTCCGGGGCATTTTCAAATTGATAATGTCCCTCATGTCCCTCTTGAGAAGGGGTGTTTTCATATAGGTTCTCTCCATTATCATCCTTTCTCACCCGGTCACGGTCAGCAAATTCCCACTCTGTCTTATCACCAGTGTACTCCCGAATATTTTCGGGCAGATAGACCGTAAAGCTGCTCGGTGTCTGTGCATCGAAAGTCACCGTTTCCGTATCTATCATATTTAAATTATCATATCCTGCCCAACTGTCTTCAGCAGGTGAAACATACTCCGCACAATGACAGAACTTATAGCTTATAGGGGTAAAAGTTACATTCGTTCCACTCTTGAACTCCATCGACACTTTACACATCAGGCGTTTCAAGACGAAAGAGTTATCTTGATTTACAGCAGGATGTTCACCCGTCTGTTGCGAAATGAAATACTCGTTTTCATCATTTTCTTTCTTATAGGTAATAATTCCTTTTCCGGAGTTACTCTCATCTTCTTTGATTGTACACGCACCGGTACGGTTGTTTACTGAACCGACAAGTGGAAGATAACCGTCCACAGTAAACATATTACCGTTCCATTTCGGAGTCACCTTTTCCAAGAAATCCTGACGGTTTGCCAACTTACTTTCACCTATTTCAGGAAAGAAATCGATAAAGGAACCTTGGGCATTCCCGATCAGGTAAATATATACGTCACCGACAGGCATATAGAACTTGAAGTGTCCGCAAGTTGCATCATTTGCATCCGGTATCCACCCCCCTGTACTTCCTTCCAATGAAGTAAGCGGTGATTCAAAAAACTGGTACGCCAGTCGCTTGTCATTGCTCGGATCTCCACCGTTATTCTCATAAACGAAAACCATGATACCCGACAGTTGGGAATCCTTACCCTGCTGATCGGTCGCTCTAGTGGAACGGGTTACCACATGAGATGTGATTCCCTTACCCAGACTGAAGGGGATCTCCACCTCCACCATACGGTTCATGTCTACACCGTTTGCACCCTGCCCTTCCATCAACATATCGTCGGAACAGGCACTAAACACCCATAGGAGAGCGAAACAGACAGCTATACTTGCTATTTTTGAAATCTTATCCATAGTGCGTTATTATATTCAATTAAACTCAATAGAACCTCCGCCCTCTTGCCATTCCTGAATCATCCAATGCGGAGTGAGGGTAATATGCCCATCCAATGTAACGACCGAATAGATGCTGAGACAGTCGTTGGCTTTCACTGCGGGCAGGGGCAAATAGAATCTCTCACCCTTGTGCAGCTCTACACCCGTTTGATCGGCTCCATGCTGGTGAACCAAGATCTTTAGATAATAGCCTTTACCGACCGGTTTTGTCGCAGAAACAACCACATCCTCTCTAAGCTGACCGGTAGATATATTGGGGTTGGCAAAGAGATAGAATGACTTTTGAGGCAAATGCTCATATTGAGGGTTCGTCAGATCGTTTATATCTGCTTCAATCAAGTTGATATCCAGTCCTTTCATTTGCTCTGTATGTTCAGTGTCACCATAACTCTCCGGTTCATCCGGCCAACCACTATTCAGGATAACGCGTCCGTTTAACTGGTGCAAGTGAGAATCCTGATAATCCGGATTTGTATCCCAATCAGACGGTGCAGATTCAACCTCCTTGCGACCAATTAGTTCACTGTATGTATTGCATGGAAACAGATAGCCATATTTCGGCTCGTTATATAAGTAAAGCCCACGCCCCATATAGCAATCTCCTACGCCTGTCGTTGTAAAATAGAACTTCATCTTCGCCACGGAACGGGTCAGGGAGATACTTACAGAGCCGTTTGGGGTCACCTGTTGAGTATACTTACTTACCATTGGCAGCAGTGGGCTGGTGTATTTTTTACCGGTTTCGTCTTTGCTGTTTGTTTCTCCTCCCGATAAATAGGTTGCTGCTGGCAGTGTGGAGAAGGTCAAAGACTCCAAATCATCAGGAGTTACGGTAAGAGTCTCCAAATCAACTTCTGTCGCATCGGTTGATCCGGGAAGGTTATAGGCAGTATCCCCTGTATTGTTTATTTTCAGCCCTCCTGCTGCATTTTCGTTCGCAATGGTATAAAAGGTATGAGTTCCTGTCGGAAGCTTCATGGTGAATGTTACTGTTTGTTGATCTCCCGTAGTATTATCCACATAATGATAACCTAACAACTTCTCATCATCACTGAATACATACATACGGAGAGTTTGAATCTTGTATTCATTCTCTTCCAATTCAAGAATGTTCTCACCGTTCGCCCGGGTCTGTATCGTGATACGAACCGTTTCCATCGTTCCGTCCGGCTTTTGCTCCGGCGAATCGTCGGAGCAGGCAAAAAGAAGTGCTGTCCACCCGATAAACTGTACGTATCTGAGATAATATCTAAATAGTTTTTTTCTTTTCATCATGCGTCTTTCCCTTTAGAAATTATAAATCGGCATCTATGCGCTGGTCGTTCCAATCGGTTATCGTTACGGTAAATGTAATATTCGTGGTAGGTGAAGGAATCGTCGCTTGATAGTGATAGCTCTTTCCCTTCTCCCATAGGGCTGGACCTACCTGTGGCAGTGGTACGTTGACAGTTCTGCTTGTACCATTATCATAAATCCAAGTCATAGAGAAAATCACTGATTCATCAATGCTTTGCGGAATAAACAGCAAGTCGCCGTAATTATCATTTGTACCAGGTGTGCCTGCCAACAGATGTCGTTTGCCATTTGCCTCCAGTTCAAAATCGTCAGGTTGTGAAAACGGAGTATCGTCTTGACTTGCCTTTGTCAGATTGCTCCAAGGAGTAGCTAAGTTTGAGGTGAAATCCCCTTTATAGGCAACGCCCCACAGGTTTACGCCCGTAATGGTCACCTTTGCATCGGTACTGATCGTAAAGCGTACGCGTGACAGCTCGTGGCTAAAGGTGAGATCAACGGGAGATGGAGGATTTTCTACTTTATATAAGATGCCCGTTTGTCTTGCCGTCATCAGGTCGATGGCTTCCGTTCCTCGCTTTTGGGATGTATCGAAGTCAGTTACGGTGATAACACCGTCATCAGCGCAACTTGCTTTATTCTTCAAGCTTGCCGGATGGAGCGCATAGAAGTTATGTACCGTACCCGACACCCAATAGCGGGTTCCGTCATAGTATCCTTGCGGTGTGACGGTCTCGGCATTAAAGAGGTTGTTCTGGCTATCGAAGCCGCCCCAGACTAAGAAGCTTTCCATACCATCCTTATTGGCATCCACCGCTGCACGGGTCATGGTGGTAGCAAACGAGATGGGGGCAGCATCTGCTACCGGTTCATCGACCGTAGAAACACAACCGCCCGTCAGCAGGCTTCCCAGTAGAAGGGTCAAAGAGAATATGTTTTGTTTCATCATCATCTCATACGTTTTAATCTGAATATGTGTGACTATAAGGGGACATTCAACCCCTTATAGCCTATATCTCCGCTTTCCTATCTCCCCTATCCGTATAAATTCCCTAAACGGAAACAGGTGGAAGCGGGGTTGTATGGATTAGGGTACTACAGAAATTTGAGGCCCAACAGGTGTGTCTGTTGCATCTTGCCAAGGCTCTACAGTCGGAGTGAACTTGATCTTTTGATTTTCAAGATTAGGATCAATATTATCTCCATTGATAGTCGCTGTATAGTTGTAACAATATCCTGGCATCCAAGTGTTTGCGTCGCTTATTCCTGCAATATTCTCATTAACTTCTAAAGTAGCTTCAAAATTAGCATTTTTATTCAGACCTGCACCAGTGATGGTTGCAGTGAAAGTTACTTTCAATTGTTCTGTTGTAGCTTGCGGAATCACCAACTTAGATTGTGCTTCATAAGAGGTATCAGACACATCTACTACCTCATTATATATGTATTTGTTTTCGTTGTCGTTAATAGAAGGTGTATAATTACTAATCCTCCATGTTGCACCACTAGTTGAATAAGTACCTGTACCTGTCTTTGCAGCATGAAGTGTAAGATTTGTAATATTAAGTGTATAGCTCTCAGCATCTGTAGTATTAAAAGTAAACTTCACCTGTGAAAGCATGTGGTGGAAGGTCAAACTCACTTTATTGTCATTAGTTGTAGGATTATCCCCTGATTCCACTTCGTCGGAAATAGCAGCAACTAGGTCTTTAGTATCGTCAGGAGAATAATTTGTAAAAACAAGTTGTTTCTTTGCACTGTCAAAAGTGACATCTTCAATCTTACCGTTATTTCCATCAGCATACGCACCGAAAATATAAAACTTGTTTGCTACCCAATAATAAGGAGTATCCTGCGACTCATTATTGAAAATCTGAGTAGTATATGAGTTAGAAATTTCTCCAAACTTACCAAACACATAGAAGCTACTCAGCGATTCCACTTCCTGAACCTCCCTTGTATTATTTTCCACAAACTGATTAAACTTGATGGCTCTGTTCTGAGCTACATCCGTCACTTCTTCATTTGTACAGCTAGAAAATGCCGCTACGGCCATTCCTAACAAAAAAAGATTCGTTTTCATTTCGCTTTGATTTTTAATATGAATATTAATTGTTAACTAGTTTCATTAAATAGGTAGTGGAATATCGATAAAATCGCCCCAGCCTTCGACTGTGGGATCGAACGCTCCACTGCCTTCTGACCCCTCTTTGTCCGAGATCTCGATTCCATCTACCACAATAACACCGCCACGAGGTTGCCCCACCACTTGGTCGGTCACATCAAACTCGAAATTCTTGAACTTGCCGTTATAGAGCTTTACCTCCAAGTTCAGCGTGAAACGCCGCTCCGCCCTGATGTAATGATCGCCCGGATAGTTGGGCACACCGAAAGTATTCACCCGGACTTCCGCCCCGTAATCCTCCTTCGTACAGTCGAAGAGGATTGTTGCAGTCTCATCCCCCGTATGTCCATCCTTCAGGTAGACGCTCTCTGCCATACCAGCCAATGCGCCTCGTGCCAAGGCCACGTACTGCAATCCTTTCTTAAACTCGTAGCGTATCAGGTAAGTATACACCAACGGTTTCATCCTGACTGGCAATTTCACCGGCTCCAAGGTGCGCTCTGTTTCGTAGTTCTCCTCGTAATTTCCATAGAGCATATCCGGCTGGTTCATGGTACGCTCGGAAGCGTGCGGCTTCTGGAAGTTGCCCCTGCTCACGGTACGGGTAGTTGCTGAAGCTGTGGCTACAGCTGTTAGGTCGTTGAACACGATATATTCTGTATCATTATTATAAAAGAGCAACGAAGCCATTCCCTCCGGCAGGGGAAGACGTCCGCCCGTTGCGGGAATATTGCCTTCGCCAGAACGCGCTGCTTCCTGATACGTCACCAGACGTACACCTCCGGCAACTTCTGGACGCAGTTCATCGTAGCTGCCCTTCCACTCCGACTTCCACTCCTGTTTCCAGTTGTGATCGTAGGGACGTTCCCACTCCTGCTCCCAACTGAATTGCGCATCCACCTTGACACTGGTCCCGTGCTGATCGTGGTCATAGCACAGGTCCTTCCGACAACCTGTACACAGCAAAAGACACAGTATCCCCATATGCCCCCATTGTATTCTCATCTGACACCTCCTTTCTTTCTGTCACCGTTCCACAGCCGCCACACCAGGGAAAACTTTAGCTTTAGTGGGCCAAAATAGTTCATCCGGCTGCTCTGCTGATAGACATAATGCCCGTCGATCGGCAGATACTCTTCGTACCAGGCATGCATGAACCCCACGCCAATCCCCGCTTCGAACGAAAACCTGTGGCTGACGGGGAACATATAGCCATAACTTAGACCGGCCATCACAGCCTCGCCCTTATAACCATCCTTGCCATTCTCCAAATCGTACCAAGAGAATCCGCCAAAAAGCCCCACGTAATGACCGTGCCACGGACGCTTCACCTTGAACCAATACCGCCCTTCTGGGCTTATGGTAGCCAACTGATAATATTTATGCTTATGATTGTTCTTCCACCAAGCCATCTCCCCTTCCAAATTGACAGACCATCGGTCGTTGATAAGATACTCCACCTCCAGCGAAGGCATGAGAGCAGCATCATACAGAAGATTGGTCTTTAGAACCAGTTGGTGCGACATTTCCATGTCGGTACGTGCTCCTTTGGACACTTCATCACCATGAAGGTCATGTTTGCCCTCTGCCAACTCTGACTTATGACATACCCCGCCCTCGGAGTTATTTTCACATGAACACACCCGAACGGCGCCGGCCGCCTGTGCCGGACAGACACATCCACCACTGAGAAAGGCGGACAGTAATATCAAAACTCCAAGTTTCATATCCGTACATGTTTGAATTTTAAGAATCACCAAAGTTCCATTCATTTCTCCCTCGCAAGAATCATCGTTGCAAATATAGTATATTAATATAAAATAACAAATAGATAAATAAAAAAATATAAGCTAAAATTATAAATAGTATAAATTATTTTCTTGATTTTTCCATAAAATAGTATATAAAATATTAATATACAATGATATAGATATTTTGCCAAGAAAACTATTTTTACCTAATATCTATGTATTTTTTGCCAACATTTGTTTCAATATTAAGATGGCAGATAAAATAAAAAACAAATATTCTTTTATTTGTTTTTCAAATAAAAGAATTATATTTGCGACATAGCATTTGGTGCTAACGTGCTCCTTCACGTTACCGGGTAGTGCGTATTGTATTATCCGGTTTCTTTTTGGAGCAGTATTATGTGTAACTAAACACCGTATGAAGAAGTACGGAACTACATTATGAACACAATTAAAATTTTTGAGAATGAGCAATTCGGAAAGGTAAGAATTGCAATGAGTGAGAATAACGAACCTTTCTTTTGCTTGGCAGATGTGTGCGGTGTTATAGGCATTGCTAACGCAAGAAATGTCAGGTCAAGGCTTGAAGAAGATGATGTCCGCCAAATGGACACCATAGATTCGTTAGGTAGAAATCAACAAGTTACATTTATAACCGAAAGCGGTTTATATGATGTGATAATTCGCAGTGACAGCGAAAAGGCAAAGCCATTTCGCAAGTGGGTGACGAGTGAAGTTTTGCCTTCAATTCGCAAGCATGGCGCATACATGACCAACGAAACACTTGAAAAGGCTTTGACCTCACCTGATTTTTTGATTCAGCTTGCCACCAATTTAAAAGAAGAAAAGCAAAAACGTATTGAAGCCGAACAAAAAGCAGAAGTTGCCGAGCAGAAAATTCAGCAAGATGCTCCTAAAGTCCTTTTTGCTGATGCTGTCTCAACTTCACATCGCTCTTGTTTAATTGCTGAACTGGCTAAAATATTACAACAAAATGGGGTGAATATCGGTCAGAACCGTTTGTTTAGCTGGATGCGCGAGAATGGTTATCTTTGTCAAAAGGGTGACTACTACAATCAGCCGACGCAGAAATCTATGAAATTGGGACTTTTTGAGCTGAAGCAAACCACCATCAACAAGCCGGATGGTACCATGCTTGTCACGACCACGACCAAAGTAACCGGCAAAGGACAAGTATATTTCGTGAATAAATTCCTATCCAAATAAAAAACAAGCGGTGCGAAGCTGCGCCACACAACAGTATAACAATGGACGAAATTACCACAATCCTTGACAGTACAAGACCTGTTTCTGACATTATCAGTGATTTGAAAGAAAAATCAGTAGATGTGCCGGAATGGAGCAAGTCGCTGAAAGATTACGATCCTTCCAGACATAAAATTGTAACTGATAAATTTTCTCGTAAAGACAAAATAAGATCTGATGGAAGAGTCGAGCCGGCTTCGCGTATTCATCTTGGCCTGGAGAAACTGCTTGTGAAACGTATTACGGAATTCGCTTTCGCTATTCCCGTCAGACGTGTCTACCATAATACGGAAGAAAATGAAAAACGCCAGCAGATAACCAAAGCTATTGAAGCAATCTATAAATATGCCCGTATAGATTCCGAAAACATCAGACGTGGCAATGCCTATTTCGCATCCTGTGAAATTTTCACCATCTGGTATGTGGTAGAGAAACCCAACACGCTATACGGATTCAACAGCAAGTATAAGCTGAAATGCAAGACATACTCGCCAATGGACGGGGTTAGATTATATCCCTTGTTTGACGAGTGGGGAGACATGATCGCCATGTCCTTCGAATATAAGAAGAAGATAAAGGATAAGGAGGTCATTTTCTTTGAGACATATACCGCTGACCGTCATTACAAGTGGAAACAACAGGGAGAAGCCAGCTGGATTGCTGTTACAGATCCCGAAAGGATTATCCTCAAAAAGATTCCCGGAGTTTATGCATACCGCCCCGCTCCTGTTTTTCATGGACTAGAGCATATCCGTGAGGAAATTGAATACACGCTCTCCCGTAACTCAGACGTGATAGCCTACAATTCCGCCCCCTTATTGAAAGTGACAGGCGAACTTGTCGGTGACGAGGACAAGGGAGAGGCCCGCAGATTGTTCCGTCTAAAGAATGGCGGTGACATAGCTTATGTTTCATGGACCCAGGCCATAGAAGCCCTGAAATATCATGTGGATACATTGCTCAAGCTTTTCTTCATGCAGGCCCAGATGCCAGACCTATCTTTCGAAAACATGAAAAGTCTTGGTAACATAGGTTTTGATGCCAGACAAATGATATTGTCTGACGCCCATCTGAAAATCGGGGATGAGTCAGGTGCCTGGATAGAGTTCTTTGAACGGGAGTGTAATGTCATCAAAGAATTTCTGAAAATGATGAATACTTCATGGGCTGATGAGATTGACAATATAGAAGTTGAGCATGTCATTACTCCGTTTATTCAGAATGATGAGGACGCGCTGATTAACAGATGTATGAAAGGGAATGGAGGCAAAGCGATATTCAGCCAGCTTGAATCCATCGAAATGGCAGGTTACTCCAATGATCCCAAAGGAACATTAAACCAGATTCAAAAAGAAAACAAAGCGGACCGACAGGCAAGGATGAACAACTTGTTTGAAGGTGCCGAATAGTAAATAACAAATATGGGAAATATGAAAAATATTGTATTTAAAGAACAAGAAGGCGTATTTGTCGCAGATTTCGCCTCTGAAGGCAATTGTGTAATTCAAATAGACAACGGAAATGTTGAACCGCTAAAAATCTACCGGCACATGCCTGAAATGGAACCAAGTGCCTATGATGCGATTCCACTTCACGGTCCCTATCAGCGGGTAATCGACCTTTGTGTACCTGTCGGGATGATGATTCGCATTGTCAGTACTACCGCTGTTACTGCCGCTAAGATGATTGTATTACCTCAAGCGAGTGGTAATGGCTCATCCGTAACCGAGGCAACCGCCAGCGTTGATGCGAATGTAGGTACACCTTCTGTGGATGTAACAATGAAAGAAGGCAAGCTGAATTTCGCTTTTAAGAACCTCAAAGGGCAGAAAGGAGATACAGGTGTAGTTGGCACCAAAGGTGATAAAGGTGAACAGGGACAAACTGGGCCCAAAGGAGATAAAGGAGAACAAGGCGATGCCGGTGCAAAAATCAAATCAATAGCTTTGACTATCAAAGGTACAGTCATTACCGGCACAGCGACTCTGACCGATGACAGCACTGCCTCTATTACCGGTACATATACTCCTGGAGAATAATTAAATTACTACAGATATATGAAAAAGTATATTGGAACAAAACAGATTGAGGCAGAACCTATGACAAGAGGTGATGCGTGGGGAAAACATCTTCTTAGAGAAAAACCGTCAACGGAAAATTTCGATGATGAGGGTTATCATGTCCGTTATGAAGATGGGTACGAAAGCTGGAGTCCTAAAGATACGTTTGAAAAGGCGTATAATATTGCCGAAACACCAGTTGAGCGTATGCAGATAGAAGCCGAAGAACTCAATGGAAGATATGTAAAGTTGGCCGCTTTCATAGATTCAGGGAAAATGGATGAAGTCGTTAATGATATATACAACAAGTGTTTACTGGAAATGCAGTGCTATACTATGTTTGACTATATACGGCTTCTTGATACTCGCATACAGCATATGCAAGGTTCTGATGGTGCAAAAGTAATAAAGATGAATTTTGGTATGGCTATTATGGCTCTCAAAGCAGGTTATCCAATTCGTAGAAGTGGATGGAACGGGAAAGGATTAATGGTATTCAAACAAGTGCCAGTTCATATAGAGAATGATGTTATTCCAAAGATGCAATCTCTTCCTCAATCAGCAAAAGACCTTATTCTGAAAGGCAAAGGTTTCATTGACTATACGAGTCAATGCCTTATTTACAACGAGAACACCGGGCGTGCTGATTCATGGGTTCCGTCTATTAGCGATGTGTTTGCCGATGATTGGGAGATTGTTCAATAGCCTATCTGCCACGTGTAGAAAATGTAACGAGTGCGTTGGATGTCTGTAACGTTGGCGCACCTTGCTAAATAAGTAAATAACATGAAAGTACCAATAGATAATATGACTTTCGCTGAAAGTGAATACCAAAGAGGCAATAAGATATGGAATGCTCAAACACTTTATAATTTTGCGAAAGCAAAGGAGTACCCTGTACGTGATATGCCATTGTGGAATATAGACCTGACTGTTGAACCATTTGAGTGTAGTCAGCTTCATAGCTTCATCTTTCAATGCAAACGTGTTCGTGATTGTTCTTTAGACTACCCTATTATATTGGATGAAGTAGGACAAATAGCAGACGGATACCATAGATTATGCAAAGCTATCTTGGAAGGTAGGAAAACGATTAAGGCTATCAGGCTGCTGGAAATGCCGGCACCTGATAAAATTGAAGAATAACGCCATGTCAAAAAAGATGATACCCTCTAACATATCCTCATACCATTGCAAGGATTGTGTGCATTCGTATGACCGACATGAGAAGAATTTGAAAGGTGAGTTCTTCATGTGCCGTTGTCCATTTTTCACTTCCAGTCGCTTTCTTAACCGTGACGTATGTGACAAGTTCAAGAAAAAAGTGAACTAATCTTAAAAACAGAACAATCTTTTTTGTCTTACCCCCATTTCTACCCACTCCAAAAAATAGCTTAAAAACAGAATAGTATGGCAAAACCAAACATTCCAAATCAGAAGAAGAAATATCAGGAACTCAACAGCCGGCTAAACAGATATGTTGCCCTTGTTGAGCAGATATATGATACCCTTAATTTGGAAGCCGCAAAGATTGCATTGAATACTGAATATGATGCCGACAGTGGTACTATCTTCAAGTTTTCTGACTATCCGCAAACCAAGAAGTCTATTGCGGACATTCAAGCTCAGTTCGTAGATGATATTCGGTCTGTTATCTATCGTGGTACTTCTGATGAGTGGAAGAATAGCAATGAGGTACAAGATTTGATGGCTGACAAGGTTCTGAAAGCCTATACCGCCACTATTGATAAAGAAAAGTACAAAGTTCTCTATCAAACCAATTCTGATGCTTTGAAAGCATTTCAGAACCGCAGGGACAGAGGGTTTGATGTATCGGCTAAACTCTGGCAACAGTCCACCGTTTACAAGGAGGAACTGGAAGCCGCCATCTCCTGTGCTATTCAGAAAGGAACAAGTGCCGTTGCCCTAAGCAAGCAAATATCCAAACACCTCCTTGATTTTCCATCGCTCCAAAAAGACTACAAAGAGAAGTACGGAAGTGCAGAACATCTAAAAGATTGTGAATACCGTTCTATCCGGTTGGCTCGGTCTGAAATCAATATGGCTTACCGGACCGCCGAAAATGAGCGTTGGAAGCAAATGGACTTTGTGGTAGGTTATGAAATCAAACGCTCCGGAAGAGAGTTTCCTTGCACTGTATGCGAATCCCTTGCCGGGAAATATCCCAAGGATTTTACTTGGGTTGGTTGGCACCCGAATTGTTATTCCGATGACAGCGAAGTGCTTACAAACAGAGGGTGGAAACTGTTTAAAGATGTATTTGATGATGATTTGATATTGTCATTGAATCCTACTAACAGAACACCTGAGTGGGTAGAGTCTACGAATAGGCAGTGTTACCGATATAATGGTGACATGATACACTTTTTCAATAAATCATTGGACTGTTTGGTTACACCGGAACATAATATGGTTTATTTAAACAAGAATGATGGCAGGATAAAGAACTGCCAAGCTAAAGAGTACACAAAGGGGAAAGGGGCTTTTTATAGAGGATGCGAATATGAGTCAGAAGATGTTGCATTTTATGAGATAGACAACATCAAAATACCATTTGACCTGTTTTGTGAGTTTATGGGGTATTGGCTTTCAGACGGAAGTACAATGGGAAACGCCGGGGTTGTTATCTCCCAACAAGAAGGTGAGCCTGCACGGGACAGAATTGTAAACTGCGTGAAGCGTATCGGATTTGAGCCACATTTAGACAAGCAAAAAGTTGCATTTTATAGTACTCCAATAAGGAATTATCTGAAAATATTCGGCAAGTGTTCCCATAAATTTATACCATCTGCGATAAAGAATGCATCTGTCAGACAGATCAGAATATTTCTTAATGCCTTTATGCTTTGTGATGGATACAGGCGACCATGCAAATCTTTTGTAGGTAATCATGGAACAGAGTTTAAGTCAGACAAGGATGAAATCCTCTATTTTACCGTATCTGAACGTATGGCAGGGGATTTGTCTGAGCTTATTCTGAAATCCGGGAATCGTCCGTCCTTTTCAGTGAACAAGGCTGGAGTGTCGCACAAAAGCAACGGAAGTATCATAACTTCAAACTACGATTGTTATTCAATCCGTGAATGCTATTCCGTCACGGCGACAGTGTTCCATAAAGAGATTCAGCATTACGATGGGTTTGTATATGACCTTACTCTGGAGAAAAACCATATCATGTATATCCGTCGCAATGGGAAATGCTTTTGGGGGTCTAATTGCAGATGCTATAAAATTCCTATCCTCAAAACAGAAGAAGAATTTTGGGAATGGGACGGACGTAGTGAAGCAAGTACTGAAAGTGTGAACGAAGTGAAAGATGTGCCGAATAGTTTCAAGGTCTGGATAAACGATAATATTCATCGAGCTAAAAGCTGGGATAACTCCCCTTATTTCATTCGGGATAATGGGAAGTATATCCGTGAAGATTTCAAGGTAAATGTCTATAACAAGACAGAGAAAGCATTTGTGCGGAAACGTAGGACTAATCTTGCCATGAGCCGTGTGGAATATTACAACCGGACTTATCCAAATATCCCGGAAGTACAGCAGGCTGCTGTAAATGCCTACACACAGGCTGTAGGAGAAACCAACAAAGGAGCCACCAGCCGTGAAATTAATCGCAGGCTTCGCAATGGTACTGACGATGAGTATGTGGATGTGGCAAGTACATTGATAAGTCAGGCTCTTGCCAAACTCCCCAAACATGAAGGTGTTGTATATCGTGGTGAAACCATGAGCATGAAGAAGCTACAGGAACGTTTTCTGGACCGTATCGGTGACGTGGTTTCGGATAAAGGTTTTGTGTCTTCCAGCCTGTATGAAGATACTCCAAGAAAGTTTGTTTCCCATGCCGGAGTACCTAAAAGCCATAAAAGGGTTATCTTTGAAATTCAGAGTAAAAATGGGCGAAATATTAGTAAAATATCGGAATTTAATGGTATCTTTACATTAGAAAACCAACATGAAATTATGTTCGATAGGCGGACGAAATTCTTGGTTAAAAAACGCAGAATAGAGGAAGATGGTATTTACAGAATTATTTTGATAGAGCAATGAAAAAGCAGAAGAAATACGAAATAATAAGTGAAACTGATAAAGTCGTTACTTTTAAGTATGATGGTGCAGAATGCAGCTATGCAAAAGCTTGCTACTCTTCCATAGATGAAGTTATCAAAGAAATAGATGAAGAAAGGGTAAGAGAAAAGGAAGTAGACAAGCGTATCGCTTCCCAACGTGACACTATGACACCCGAAGAACGTGAGCGTCAGGATGAAGCCGACCGCGTGGTCTTTGAGCGTTGGCAGGATGAAGCTAACACCAATCTCTATTTGACCGGAGTGGTTGATGAAGATGAAGACCCGGATTTCAACCCGTTCAGAAAAAACAATGATTAGCCTTTGATTTTATCGTAAAAAAATTACGGAACTATCAAAATAATACGTATCTTTGCTATTGAATCAAGTTAAAATCAATATGCTAACAAAATTTGCAGTAACAAATTATAGAGGATTTGCCAATCGTATTGAGTGGGATTTATCCAATCCTGCCAATTATGAGTTTAACAGATCTGTGATTAAAGATGGTGTCATAAAGAATGGTATCATATATGGTCCAAATGGATCAGGCAAGACGAATTTTAGTTTGGCTATATTCGATATAGAGAATCATTTATCTCCGAAATGGAAGAAAATAGATTACTATGTGAATTTCATTTATGCAGGTAACAATGATGGAGTCGTCAAATTTGAATACACATTCAAATTTGACAATGACACAATAGATTACATATATGCCAAGAATGCTGCCGGAGTACTGGTAGAGGAAAGCTTTTTTGTAAATAGGATGAACATTTTTGAACGGAAGAATAATTTATTTCGTATTGACAAGCAACAGTTCCCTATGGACGAAAGTATAGAAAAGAACTTTCAGAGCAATGCCAACAATGTGTCTGTAATCAACTTCCTGCTTACATCTTATCCACTCAATTCAGAACATTATCTGATCAAACTCAACAGGTTTGTCAACTCCATGCTTTGGTTCAGGAATCTTGATGTCCGTGAATTTATTGGACTTGAAACAAATATAATAATGTTGGATGAGTTTATCATCACAAACAATCTACTTGATGATTTCTCCGATTTTTTACATAAAGTAAGCGGTCAGACTTTCCAGTTTATTGCACATAATATTACGGATAAGCAGATTCTTTGCCAAATAGATAAAAATGAAGTTCCATTTAGACTAGTAGCATCAACAGGTACACAGTCGTTACAATTATTGTATTTTTGGCTGAAACGTATGGATGAAGCCTCGTTTGTCTTTATAGATGAGTTTGATGCTTTCTATCATTTTCGCTTAGCTTTTGAGGTGTGCAAGCGGTTGTTTGCATTGGATTGTCAGATTTTCACATCGTCACATAACACATATTTGATGACGAATGACTTATTACGTCCAGACTGCAATTTTATACTAAACAATAACAAAATTAAGTGTTTGGCTGATTGTACGGACAAAGAATTGCGTTTTGGTCATAACATCGAAAAAATTTATCGCGCAGGAGCTTTTTATGATGAATAAGGAAAAAACGCTTTTTATCTTTGAGGGAGTTAAAACAGAAAGTAAACTCATAGAGAAATTAGAGCATAATTTCTTGGGCAAAACGAATTCCATAAAATGTGTATTTGATGCCGAGATATACCAATTATATCGTGCCATAAAAGAAGAAAAAGAGTTTTCAATAGATATAGTTTCCTTATTAAAAGAACGTACAGCAGAGAACGCTAAAATTCTAGAAAATTACACTCGAGACAGTTTTGCCTATATATATTTGTTTTTTGACTATGATGCTCATTCTACGTTGGCAGATGACAATAAAATAAAAGAAATGCTTTCTCTCTTCAATGACGAAACTGAAGAAGGAATGCTTTACATCAGTTATCCAATGGTGGAAGCCATACGACATTTCAAGGATTTAGAAAGCTTTAAGTCTTTGACAGTAAAATGCAAACGTAAGAATTGTCCATATAAAGAAGAATGTCATAACAAGGAAGAATGCTTGAAAGAACCTCATTACAAAAGTGTCGCTGCATCAGATAGCAGACCACAATTATCAAATGTAAATTCATATACAAAAACAGTTTGGCAAGAACTGATTACTGCCCATTTATGCAAAGCTAATGCTCTTGTCAATGATGCTTTTACTATGCCTACTTCTTTGATATCGCAGGAAGCTATCTTTTCAAAACAATTAGAAAAACACATTTGTCATAAATGCCCCGAAGTTGCAGTATTAAGCGCATTTCCTCTTTATGTACTGGATTATTTTGGATGCGAAAGAACCATCACGAAGTTAAACTCTTAATCAAAAATTTTGTTCTAATCTTTCAATCATTTTACTTATGATGAAGCAAAACGCTTATTCAGGATTTTGGGTTAGGGTCATTTATTGAATATCCCTAAAGAACTTGGACACGATGTAGCTTTTAAGGCTTAACATTTAAATCAACGCTTCTAATTAATATTAATATTGGAGGCGTTTTTTTTACTTCGCTTCGTATTACGTTTTTTCACTTGTTATAACGATATCTCATAGAAATTCAGTATATTTGTTACTATATCATCATGCACCGAATAGATGATACGATGTTCAGAATTAATCCGCCGCGACCAATATCCGGCTAATTCATATTTTAATGGCTCCGGCTTGCCGATTCCTGTATATGGGTACTCCGCGATATCTTTCAGCAAATCGGTTATCTTTTTCATGATAGCCTTATTACCTGATTTCTTCCAATATTCACGGTCTTTTTCCGCCTGTTCAAGGAAGATTTAAAACCAATCATGTTCACTTCAAAAATAATATTCGATGCAGCAGTTTCCGAATTAGAAAACTTTGGCACAACATCTTGACGGACTATTTTCCCAATCTCATCAGCCAAATCACCTGCTATTTGTTTGCAAATCTCGAAGTTTTTTACGAATATTGTATATTAATTATGTATCATCATTTTATATTAATAGCTTAATAAGCTTTAATTAATTAAATGTCAACAGTATACATAATCTGTCAAACATATTTTCAACTCTTTTAATTCATTAACAGGTTATGACCAAAGAAGAAACGTTACAGCTAAAAGGAATCGCCATTCTGATGATGTTATTTCTCCATCTTTTCAATACGACAGCCAATGTAGAACAATGCCAGACTTATATTTATTTTTGGAATGGGAAGCCGCTTGTATTAGCATTGAGCCGGGTGGCAGCCTTCTGTGTTCCAATATACATATTTCTCAGCGGATACGGACTTGCCATCACTTATAAACAAAATCAAAGAATCATGAGGTCATGGAACCGCATCTTCAATCTTTATATAAACTACTGGATCGTATTTTTACTATTCATTCCATTGGCCTGCTTCATAAGACCCCAAAATTATCCAGGAAACTTGACGGAATTTATTTGTAATTTTATTGCATTGGATTGCAGCTACAATAGAGAATGGTGGTTTTTTCTTCCTTATGTCTTGCTTGTTATTAGTTCCAAACATATATTCAACATTTTGGATAAGCTGGATCTCAAAACAACTCTTACAACCGTCACGGTGCTGTGCATATTATACATTATTACAAATACTATCGGAAAATCTATATTCCGTACCAGTCAACCACTACAGGTTGTTGCATGGTATATTACTCTTTTATTCACATTCATTTGCGGAGCCTTATTCGCCCGTTACAACATATTTGAATATTTCCAATCTTATTTTTCCCGATATTCTTCTCCAAAGAGGAATTTTCTATTGATCTGTGGTCTGTCAACTCTTTGCATACTTAGAATGATGTTAGGTCCCAGTATGCTAAATCCATTTTTTGTGATACCTTTCTTAATATGTTATGTTTGTATGAAACATAACAAACATATATCTTGGATGTTGCGGTTTTGGGGAAGACATTCCACCAACTTGTGGCTGGTTCACACTTTTTTTGCATACTATTTATTTCACGACTTCATATATAGTTTCCATTATCCCATTTTAATATATCTGGTATTACTCATTATATCATTAGGAAGTTCGTATGTCGTTAGGTTTATACATCACCCCATAAAATCCATAACAAACAATTTAATTAACTGCCGCTAAGTTAAAGACTCAGTGGTGTCCAAAAAACCTTGGTGATAGCTTGGCATTTCCTGCCATATAACCAGCGAACATACTAAAAAGATACACTAATTATCATAAAAAAGCGATTAATTTATTTGAATATCAAATAAATTAGTATATTTGCATATGAATAGCGTATGGAGATGTACGCCACGTTGTGACCCGTTTCATTATAGCACAACAGGACATGAAAGCTCATTGCTCTAAGAGTGTTTTTAAGTTCTACGGAAATAGTCTGCTGGCATACATTTACCGTGCAGACTATTTTATCTAATAACTTAAAATTCATTCTACAATGGACAGAAGACAACAAGTTTTTGTAAAGTTGAAACTTAAAGCGAAGGCGTTAGGGTTCAACTCAAAGGAATTAAAGGGTATCGCCGCCAAGATTGCCGATAACCTTGAATCCCAAGAAGATGCCTCCGAAGAGGATGTAAACGCAGAGATTGACGAAAAGATCGAAGCGGTTCTCCCCTACCTCACTTTCGGCCAGTCGCAAGCCAACCGTCTGCTTGACGAATGGAAGAAAAACCACCCCGAAGCGGAACCGGACGATGAACCGAATGACAACTTTCCGGATGATACTCCGAAACCAGCTTCAAAGAAGAAACCCCAAGACAAAGAGGAAAACAAGGACGAAGAGCCTGCATGGTTCAAAGCTTACAGAGAACAACAGGATGCCCGATTTGCTGCATTGGAGGGAGAGAAGACCAGCTCCTTGCGCAAAAGCAAACTTGAAAGTCTCTTGAAAGATACAGGCACATTCGGCAACCGCACATTAAAAAGCTTCTCTAAAATGAACTTTGAGAATGACGAGGAGTTCGAACAGTTTCTATCTGAAGTCGAAGAGGATTTAAAGGCTTACAACCAGGAACGTGCCGATGCCGGCCTCTCCACATTGGGAACGCCGCCTGCCGCAGGAACAGGAAAGCCTGATAAAGAAATTGAATTATTAACGGATGCAGAAATTGACAGTATTGTCAATAACTTCTAACCGCATCAAAAAAAGTAAAGGACAATGCCAGGAACAGTAAATTTGTCAAACGAGCTTGAATCGTTTGAGACCGGAATGGATTCAGTGGTTATCCGTCGCAAAGGTGGAAGAATTATCGGTGGCCGCTCTCTGAACATGGAAGGCTTCAATGAAAAATATGTAAAAGCCGGACATATTATCATCCGCAGTACAAATGATGAATATGACTACAAGCCCATGCCCGTGTCAGATAATGCGTATTCCTCACTTCCTGAGAATTACGAATATGCTGGAATATGGGTGCGCACGACACCTGCAAGTGATGCAAGAGGAGCCATCCAATATGACGGAGAGATCAACGACAAGGCCCTGCCCTACCCTATTGACAGTATCAAAGCTGCCTTGAAGACCGCACTGCCTTCATTATATTTCATGCACGATTAAACATAAAGGAGGAAAAATAAAATGATTGCATCACAATTTGCAGATTTATCCAAGCGTATTTTCCCGAAGTTACAGAATATCGTGGAAAAAGAGAGAGGCGAGCGCAATGGTGCAAAAAAACGCACTTACTTGCATAAGACCATGTTACGTAAAGTATATTCCGCTGACCAGAAATGGACCAGCGCATCTGTCGATACCACATACGTAAGAGCGGACACCGTTTCCATGAACTCTCCGCTTCCCATCAAGAAGCGTGATTCACTGGCCCATGCCAGCGGCACACTGCCCAAACAGGGTATCTCCCGTATAATGGAAGAATCCGACATCAATACCATCAACATCATGAAGGCCCAGGGTGCAAAATGGACACAAATAGCATCCAAACTGACGGAAGACCCTTTGTTCTGCTCCATCGGGCTGGACGAATCCAATGAGGCGAATTTTCTGACAGCCTTATGCGAGGGGGTTGTAGCGGTTGAGGATCTGACCAATGTCGGAACAGCACTGCGTGTCAATTTCGGTTACCTGCCGAAAAACGGATTTGGTGTGACCACTCCCGGCGAGATAACCTTGGATGACATAGAACGTGTGCTCGCCGCAGCTGACGGAGACGGCAATTCCATATCAGTCATCTGTATCGCCCTGTCAACCTACAAAAAACTGCGCCAGACACAAGGAGCCAAAGAACTCGCCGCCACATACAGAGGGCAGATTTTCGACAGTGATACCTCGCTGCCCACTCCTACCTCATCATTGTTTGACGAGGCTTTCGCCGACCAATATAACGGTGTCAGATTCCTGAAGATTGACCGTTCGATCATTTATGAGAAAAACGGTGTACGCAAGGCTTACAAACCGTGGAACGCAAACCGCTTGGTTTATCTGACTACCGAAAATGTCGGCAGTTTGGTCTGGGGGACATTAGCAGAAAAGACAAGCCCGGTGGAAGGAGTGGTTTATACCACAGTTGATGAGATGAAACTTATCAGCCGTTTCAGAACCGCTAACCCTTTGGTGGAAACTACCGCTGGACAGATGCTTGCGCTTACCGTGATTGAAGGAGTAGACCAGATTTATTATCAGGATATCACCGATGCACAAACTGTTGACGCAGAAAAGGAGGCCCAAGATTCAACAGATGTGAAAGTCACCATCTGGGGACATACCTACAAAAAAACGGAGTTCGTTCAGGAGCTTAACAAGATAACCGGTGGCAAGCTGACTGCGAAATCTGCCGATGAAAAGATCATCGCCCGTGTCAACGAACTGAACGATGAAGATGAAGCCACTTTAAAAGCCACAGTGGAATCACACAAGTCTGAATAATGTATGAAAACTGTCCTGCAAGCATTGAAAGATGAAGTCCACTACAAATTAAGTAGTGGCTTCTTTGAAAACCGTTTGCTTGAAAGAAGTCTGGACGGAAATGAAATATGCACCATCGACATTCTTAAAAGCAAACCGTTCAAAGGTGCTGTGGCCGACTGTCTCATGAGCCTGATTCAGATGCCCAACTTTACAGAAGGAGATGTTTCCTTAAGTCTATCTGACAAGGATAATATACTGACGTTAGCCAACGGCATCTATAATTCAATAGGCGAAACAGAAAAAAACATTGGTGAACCGATAGTCTATATAGGAAAATAATCATGATACTTGATGATAGACCACATAAGCTGCAATATCTTATTACCACTCCCGGTTACGAAGATAAGAACGGCGATTACCACCAGGGTGAAAGCCGATGGGAAGGTGATATCCCATGCCGGAATGTTCCGGCCGGAAAAGCTGAACAAAAGCAATTTGAGGACGGAGCAGTCCGTACCTATTCAGCCACGATACGTCTTGATGCTGAATGCCGGGAATTTACTGTTGGAGATCATGTGAAGTTATTCCTGTCAGGAGATATCGTTAGAGAATGTGAGGTCAAAGGGTTTCATCGTTATCAACTATATGCGAAACTATGGGTATAAAAATGACGACACCTGCAAGTCGGATAGACACCCTTATCAATAAGGAAAAAGAACGTGTTGAAATGTTAACTGTCCGCGCCCTCTCCTACCTTGGAGAATTGTGTGTGATCGAAGCAAGGAACAGACCGCAGGAGATAAGCTGGTATGACCGGTCAGGAAACTTGCGCAGTTCGATTGGCTATGCCATCATCCACAACGGAAAAATACTTGAATACTCAGATTTCACACAAGTACGACAAGGTAATGAGGGAGTCAGGAAAGGCAAGGCACTTATTGAGGAATTGTCTAAAAAATTCGCGAATGGCTACGTACTTGTTGTAGTAGCCGGAATGAACTATGCTGAATTTGTGGAAGCAATGGAAAATAAGAATGTACTTGCATCCGCCGAACTGTTTGCAAGAAAGGAACTACCGGGAATGATGAGTAAACTGAAAAAGCAACTTGCATCATGATGAAGTCTGATATTGAAATCAAAGATGATATTTACAAACACATCAAAGGTTCCCTTTTGGAAAAAGTCGTGAACGGAAAACTTTGCAAGGCATCAAAAAGACCATCCAACTCTGACAGGGAGGATATAGTCATATCAATCCTTGAAAATGGAAGCGGACAGATACAGGAAGCTTTCGTGAATGTGAACATTTATGTAAAGGACAATATCCGTAATGGCGAGGCGGAAATGAATGATGCACGCTGTAGAGAACTTTGCAAAGTCGCTATCCAAGTATTGGAAACAGGGCATGGAGAAAGCTACCGCTTCACGCTGAATAAACAAAGGGTGCTTGAAGTGAACGGAAAGAACGAGCACTTCATTAACAATAAACTATTATATTCATTCAATAACGAATAAGATCATGGAATTATCTTGGGGAAAATGTACTATCAAAATTGGAAAGCTGCAAAGCAGCGGAGAAGCTCCTTCATCTTGGATTGATATACCGACACCTGTCGAGAACTCTACAAAATTGACACCTACAAAAGGTGCGAAGAAAGAGGCCAAGATTGAAGGTGGAGAAAACGAGGCTGTCAAGTATGCGGCAAACACCTATACGTTTGAGTTTGAAATCCGGGCTGGCAAAGGCCGTAGAAAACCAGTGGAAGATACAGATGGTGTGATTACAGGTGAATACGCTGTCAAGCTCCAGCCTGAAGACAAAACTGTTGAAGGTATCATAATCGACAGAAGCGTGTTGTCCTTGGAGGATACATACGACACAGATAATGGCACCAAGTGGAAATATACCGCTGACGTATTGAAACCTAAGACCGGCAATCAGGTAAAATTCGAAGTCGTAAATTTTAATGGTGCCGGCAGCCTTCGAGTGATCATCACAGATGATGGCGGAGCCGGCATGTGGAAATTATCTACAGAAACGGACTGGCATCATAGCGGTACTTCAATTACCACAAAAGCCGGTCTTGTGACAATCATATATAAAGATATCGAAGGAAAAACACTGCCTACACAGACATCCGCTACTGTTAAAGATGGGGAAACAGTTGAAGTAAACGCGGTGTACACTTCTGCCGGATGATAATTTTCCATTCAGAGAACAGGCAAACGGAAAGACGTCCTTTACAGGTTGGAGGATAAACCTGCATCAAATTTATGATTTATGAATGACAAAGAGCGAAATATTGAGATGGATGTGGCCGACGCCATCATGGAAAGACCTGCCGGCTTTACCGTTGGCAAGCGGTCTTTCTTTATCCATCCCGTCACACTCGGCAAAATGTATCTTTTGGCCAGATTATTTGATTCCCTCGAAATAAGCAAACAGGTTGTTTCCACCAATCCTTATATGGAAGCCATAAGGATCTGCAAAACGAAACGTGATATTGTCTGCCGCATACTCTCCTACTCCACGTTCAACCGGAAGAACGATTTGTTCGACAATAGCAAGGTGGATAAGCGTACAAAATTGTTTTCCCGAACACTCTCTGAGGAGGAACTTGCTACCATACTGGTTCTCATTCTTACAAGTGATAATATGGATACCTTCCTGCGGCATTTCGGAATAGACAAAGAAAATACGGAAAGAAAACGGATAGCCAAAGTAAAAAAGAACAATAGCAGTATCTCATTCGGAGGCAACAGCACCTACGGAACAATGATAGACTTTGCCTGCCAAAGATACGGATGGACTTTTGATTATGTGGTATGGGGCATCAGCTATATCAATCTAAGGATGTTAATGGCTGATGCCATCACGACTGTATATCTGTCCTCTGACGAAATGAAACAACTCGGAATATCTGGTTCAGAAGAAATAATCGATGCCGGGAATCCAAAGAACAGGGAACGTATCAAAGCCCTGCTTGAGGAATGAATCGGAAAAACAGAACAATATTTTCATAATCAGTCAAAAAAATTACGGGGTCTATAATTTTATAACAAGAAAAATAGAACAAATGTCATGTCAATGCACATGATACCCATCAAATCGAAAAGACTATGGCTGGATTGCATTTTGATATAACTGGGGATAACTCCAACTTTTTACGCAAGCTAGAAGAAGCACGCAACGGAGTACGCAACACATCAAGACAAATTGAAGAAAGCGGGCTGAGTATTGAGAAGATATTTGGAAGACTGACCACGGCCGCAGCCACTTTCGGAATCAGTCTTGGAGCGCAGCAGCTCATCAGTGACATAGCTCGTGTACGCGGCGAGTTCCAGCAGCTTGAAGTGGCATTCCAGACAATGCTTGGAAACAAGGAACAGGCGGACACACTAATGTCCCAACTGGTACGTACCGCCGCCATCACTCCATTTAACCTTCAGGATGTAGCCAATGGTGCGAAACAACTGTTAGCCTATGGTACGGAGGCTAAAGATGTGAATGATACGCTTGTCCGGCTTGGGGATATCGCGGCAGGACTATCCATCCCTTTGAACGATCTGGTCTGGCTGTATGGTACCACCATGACACAAGGAAGGCTCTTCACACAGGACCTACGTCAGTTTATGGGACGTGGAATTCCATTGGCCGATGAACTTGCCAAACAATTCGGAGTAACCAAAGACAAGGTAGGCGAACTTGTGACAGCAGGAAAAGTAGGATTCCCCGAAGTGCAGAAGGCCATTGAATCCATGACCAATGAAGGCGGCAAATTCGGCGGTCTGATGGAAGCACAATCCAAAACCATTACCGGACAAATAAGCAATATCGAAGATGCAATTGACACCATGTTCAATAAAATCGGAAAGCAAAACGAGGGTGTCATCAACAAGACCTTGTCCGGCATGTCTTACCTGGTGGAGAACTATGAGAAGGTAGGTCGGTTATTGACCGGACTTGTTGCTACATACGGTTCATACAGGGTTGCAGTCATGACCGTAACAGCCATTCAGTCGCTTCAAACCTCCGGCATAGCTGCCCTGACTGTAGCGGAACGTGCCCACTACGGATGGCTGGTCTTGCAAACAACAGCACAAAAAGCGTTGAACGCTGTCATGCTTACTAATCCATATGTGTTATTGGCAACGGCGGTTGTAGGGCTTGGAGCTGCCATGTGGGCATTATCCGACAGCACAACATCTGCTGAACGTGCTTTGGACTCGTACAACAAGAAAATAGAAAAACTCAACACGGACGAAGAAGATCGGAAACGTACTTTGGAAGGTCTTGTTAGCACCATTAATAGCGAGGTGGAAGCCGAGACCACTAAACTTAAAGCCTTAAAAGACATTGAGAAACTATATCCTGTACTCTTTAAGAAGTATGTCGATGAGAAAGGTCATATACATGACTTGACTGGGTTTTGGAAGGCATATAATGAAGAGGTTTCAAAATCCAGAACACAGTCAAAACAGGCTATAGTCGAATCTTTGGAACAACAAATAAAAAGTGCAGAATGGGCTTATAATCTGGCAAGGAAAGAGAACAACCGTTCCGAAATGAAGGTTCAGGCACAGCGTATCGAAGACCTGAAGAATGAATTGGTAAACGCAAGAAAAGATGTCTTGTCAGAAATCAATACCCAATTGGAAGTTGAGAACAGACAGGAAACACAAGAAACTACATATCAAGAGGATTTGGCAAATGCTAAAGTCGAATGGGAGAAAGCGAAAAAAGGGTATGAGGCCTTAATCAAAGATCAGACGGCTACATCGAAACAGGTGAAAGAAGCCAAAGATAAGATGGAGGCATCCGAAAAGACATACAAGGAGTTGGGCGGAGTAACCGGAAGCGCACTGACCAGACAGGAAAATCTAGCAAAAAAGCAAAAAGAAAATCAGGAAAAGCTGGACGGGCAACTTCTTTCACTTCACCGTCAGAACCAACAGGATGAAATCAACCTGATGAGAGAAGGCACGGAAAAGAAGTTGAAACAGATTGACCTTGATTATCAGAAACAGATTGATGCGATAAGAAAACAGGAGGAAGAATGGAGCAAAGCCGGTAACGGTAAGCTGACCGACAAGCAGGCACAGAAAATTTCAGAAGCTTATACCAATGTCGAAAGTATGAGAGATAAAGATATTTCCGATGTAACTGAAGGACAGCTGAAAGCCGAACAACAGGCTTTGAACGACTACTTGAAAGAATATGGCACGTTCCAGCAGCAGAAATTGGCTATCGCCCAAGAGTATGCGGAAAAAATAAGGAAAGCACAGGAAGAAAACGGTGTTAATAGTGTACAAGTAAAGTTACTGGAGAAACAACGTGATGTTGCCATACAGAACAAGGAAACAGAAGCCATAAAAGCCAATATAGATTGGGTTACTGTGTTCGGTGAGTTTGGTTCCATGTTTTCCGACATGATAAAGCCCGCCTTGGACGAAGCGAAAAAATATGTACGGACTGACAAGTTCAAGAACTCCGATCAGGCAAGCCAGAAATCATTGATTGACGCCATCAGCCAGATGGAAAAGTCTTTGGGTGGTACAAGTGGAGTCAACTTCAAGAAACTTGGAGAGGATGTAAAAGCCTATCAAATAGCAGAACAGAATCGTATCAGTGCCATAGGGATTGAAACAGCTGCTTTGGAAAGACTAAAGAAATCACAGGATGATTACACCAAAGCGCAGAAGGGCGGAACGGAAAGTGAGAAACAAGCCGCAGCAAACGCTCTTGAAACAGCACGGCAGAATGCTGACATTGCATCCGCCAATGTGAAGACACAGACTGATATCGCCAATCAGGCCCAGCGTAATGTGACTGATACTGCCACCATACTGAAAGCAAGCATGGAAAATTTGTTGGGAGGTTTGCAGCAGATTTCATCCGGTGGATTGTATAACGCATATAGCGGAATTATCAAAACCGTGAACGGATTCAAGGATGTCATAGGAAAAACGTCAGAATCTCTTAAGGAGGTCCCCATTGTCGGATGGATTCTGTCCATCATTGACGTACTCAAAGACGGATTAAGTGATCTTGTCGGTGGTCTGCTTGATGCTGTTCTGAACGCTGTCAGTGGAATTATCGGTGATGTCTTGTCAGGGGATTTGTTTGTCACAATCGGCAAGTCATTGAGGAACGGCATAGGAAACATCCTGAACGCAATCTCATTCGGAGGCTTCAACTCCTTGTTTGGAATAGGTGGAAACGCCAAGGAAGTACAGGAAACGATAGACAGGCTGACGGACAGGAATGAAACTTTGCAAACGGCCATCGAGGATCTGACTGACGAGATGAAGGCAAGCAAGGGAATGAAATCGGTTGAATCTTACAGGGAAACTGTAAAGTATCAGGAGGAAGTCAATAAAAACTATCTGCAAATAGCAAAGGAGCAAGCCGGATATCATAAGAGCCACGGCAGCTGGCAGCATTATCTGAAATGGACGGATGAAATGCTGGAACACGCAAGAAAAGCTACCGGCATGCAGGATTTCTCCGGCACCGATTCCTTGTGGAATCTGACCCCCGAACAGATGAAGGCTCTACGGTCGGACGTATGGTTATGGGATATCATGGAATCTTCCGGTAAGGGAGGTTACGGTGAGCGTGTTACCGACAAGCTGGATGATTATATAGAGCAGGCAGGAAAACTGGAAGAACTGACCGAAAGTCTTTATGAGGGCCTGATCGGAATGTCATTCGATTCCATGTATGACAGTTTTATAAGCAGTCTGATGGATATGGAGAAGAGTGCGGAGGATTTTGCTGATGACATATCCAAATATTTCATGCAGGCGATGCTGTCAAATGCCATCGGTGAACAGTTTAGTGACAAACTGAGGACATGGTATGATAAATTCGGTGAAGCCATGAAGGATGATGGTACGCTTGACAATAATGAGCGTAAGGAGCTGATGGATGAATACATGGGTTATATGGACGAAGCCATGAAGCTCCGTGACGAGCTTGCCGCAGCAACCGGATATGACAAGATTTCACAGGAGTCCTATTCCCAATCTTCTTCATCAAGAGGGTTCGGCACTGAAATGACACATGAAGATGCAGGAGAACTAAGCGGTAGGTTTACAGCATTGCAGATTGCAGGAGAAGAAATAAAAAATGCCATGCTGAATACGCTGGCGGTGGCACAAGCCATATCCTCATTTGCCAAAGACAACAATACAATGTTGACTGAGATAAGAAATCTGATGATTTCATCCAACGGTCACCTTGAAAGTATTAACAAATACACCAAACTAATTTATAAGTTTGGAGACAAGCTTGACGAAATAGCGAAAAATACAAAAAGTATATAAATATGCCACAAGAAGAACTGTTTATTAATGGAAAGGACGCTTATACCACATGGGGAATAAGCATGGATGACACTGCACTGTCCGCCCTCATGACCCCGGCACCCAATAAGGAGTTCATTGAGAACAAGAGCCGAATGGAGCATGGAAAGCGTGTGATAACAGCTGATCCCAAAAAGGACGAGCGCGATCTTACATTACAGATAAACCTGACAGCCCCTGATAAAGATACATTCTTTGCAAGGTATGACAGCTTTTGTAATGAGTTGGATAAAGGAATACTTGAAATAAAGACAAAGTATCAGCCCAATATAGTTTACAGGACTATTTATATTTCCTGTAACCAGTTCAGCCAATTCATGCAAGGCATAGGAAAATTCGTGCTGAAGCTGAATGAGCCTAATCCCAATAACAGAAATTCCCCTTGATATTCTATTTGATTTTCAAATAAAATATATACTTTTGTTCAGCATTGTGTAAAGGCACACAAAACTTAATTATGGAACAAATCGACATCAAAGACATATCCGGTGCTATCCTGCTTACAACTTTGATCAATGAAGGCTGCAAGCGTAAGTTCACTCTGATGAAGGAGGACTACATCATGTTAAAGTTCTCCTTAGAGAATCCCATATATTTCAAACTTGGCTCATACGTGGAATGTAACTTCGGATTGTTCGAGGTGTGCAACTTGCAGAAGCCCGCATTCAACACCAATACCGCCGGCTACGATTACGAATTAAGACTTGACGCCTACTACTGGAAATGGAAAAACAAAATCTTCAAATATACCCCGGAGACGGCCGGACAGGAAGCGTCCTGGAACCTGACCGCCCCGCTTGACGTACAAGCCGGTATAGTCCTTAGAAATTTGAAAGCTCTTGGTTACACATACAAAGGACAGGATTTTGTTTTCTCCATTGATTCCACAGTCGAAAACAAGTCCCAGTTGATGAGTTACGATAACATCAACATCCTTGACGCTTGTTTTGAGATGGCAAAGAAATGGGATTGCGAATGTTGGGTGACTGAAAACATCATCCATTTCGGGCGTTGTGAGTCCGGTGACGCGGTGGATTTCGAGATCGGGAAAAACGTACAGGAAATGTCACAGTCAGAATCCCGGTCCACTTATGCCACCCGTATCTACGCTTTTGGTTCCACCCGTAACATACCGGCAGACTACCGCCCCATTGACGAGACCGTGGTTGTGAACGGCGTGGTGCAGCGCAGGCTGATGCTTCCTGGAGGCACTCCTTACATTGACGCTTATCCTGATATGACTACCGAGGAAGCCGTCGAGCAGGTGGTTATCTTCGATGAAATCTATCCTCGAAGAACGGGCATCATGTCGGATGTCACCACTATCGAAGTGACGGACAAGGTGGAGAATGAGGACGGCACAACCACCGAGGAAAAATGGAATGCCTACCGCTTTAGGGACACGGGTGTTAACTTTTCCGAGAAATATATCCTCCCCGGTCAGGAGCTGAGGATACGTTTCGCGTCCGGACTTCTCAACGGTTTGGAGTTTGCCGTGAAGTTCAATCCTGAGGGAAAGCCGGAGAAATTGGAGGATGGCGGATGGAACCCTGAGGCACAGCTTTGGGAGATAGTCAGGAATGAGGACTATGGCAGACCGCTTCCCGGTGATGTGCTCTTTCCCCAGGATGGAGATGAATATGTGCTTTCCGGCTGGGACAGCACGAAAATAACCGAGCTGGGGCTTGTGGGTGCCGCCGAGCAGGAGTTGAAGGAAAAGACTGAAAAGTACGCTGCCAAATCCAAGATAGACCCGAGTACCTATGGCTGCACGATGATGTCAAATGACGCATACCGTGAGGATGGCGTTCATAATTTCTATGGCATCGGTCAAAAGGTCAACCTTATCAACAAGGCTTATTTCGAGAACGGAAGACAGTCAAGGGTTATCGGATTTGAATTCAATCTTGATTTAGCTTATGATTCCCCTATATATACTGTCGGGGAAACCGCCGCCTATTCCCGTATCGGGGAGCTGGAGGAAAAGGTTGAGAGCCTTACCCTGAAGGGACAGACCTATACGGGCGGTGGTGGCAGCGGTGTGTATGTGATCGGAAGCCACGACTCCACCCCTGCGACAGACCATAACGTGTATTCCGCATTGCGCTCCTTAGTAATGTTCCTTCGTAAGGATCAAGCGGACGGAACAAATTTCTTATTGAAGTTCGGCAAGTTCATCGACTCCATGATTGCCGGTAAAGGTGCCGGTATCTATCCTGACGGGCGCGGTCAGTTCGAGCGTCTTGAGGTACGCGGCTCCGCAGTGTTCAAGGAAATCATCTATAACCGTCTGAACGCACAGGAAGGCGACACCTCATATTCCGAGAACGGAGTCATTGAGTCCGTGGCTTTAGAGAGCGACGGAACTTATACCCTGAAATTGCGCAAGCGCTGGGAGAATGACTTCACCGCATTCCAGGAGGGTGATATAGTGTACGGGATTGTAAACAACCTCTTTTCAACGGGGGAGTATTACGCCTCGTGGATGCGCGTGCTGTCCAAGAATGTCCCGGCCAACTCCATCTCGGTGTTGTCATACCCGGACAGTGAGGTGCCGGGCGGTAAAAACTATCCTCCCACAGAGTTGACGATCATTACCAGAAGAGGAAACGCCTTCAATGAGGACAGGCAAAGCTACTGGTATTTGTCCGCCACCACGGATAAATGTCTTGTCTGGCTGGAAGGAGTAACGAAGCCTGTCTTGGAACAGAACAACTATTACATGATATTGGGGCGTTTGCCCAATTTGGATTTGTTTGACAATCTCCCCGTCAACTATAAGCACTCGTACATATTCGCCCGTGCCGGCATCTTCGGTGAACTTTACCGTGTGGACTGGCAGGGACTGCCCGTACAGGAACTGGTGGACCGTGGCTTTTGGTCGGCCGAAGTCGCGTCCTCTGACAATCCTTACACCAATACGCAGGAGCGGGCGGACACGGTTTGGCACTACGGCTGCAAATGGAAGTGCCTGATGACGGGAACAGCCGACGAACCGCAATATGCGGCGGCCGGATGGGCGATGCTGGAAGGGAACCCGGAATTTACGATAGAGATCGGCAGCACAAAGGGGTGGTATTTTGATATCGAGACTTTTTCCACAACGCTATATATTACCGGCAAGCTGTACAACCGTGACGTGACAGATCATATACTTGACGCTGATGTGAGCTGGACGCGTGATACCGGGAATGTATCAGAAGATAACGCATGGGCGGTGAAGCGTGCCGGCGCCGGGAAAAATCTTCCTCTGACGATAGATGATCTCGGACCGAATTATACCAACATGCGGGTGTGTACGTTTAAAGCACAGGCGTTATTGCGTGACGGGCAGCAGTTTGAAGTGGCGGAGAATTTTGTAACATTTTAAAAATATAAGATTATGGGTAAAGTATCAGTAAAAAAAGTAAGGTTTGTGCAAAAAGAAAGTTCTCCCCAAGAGTGCTGCAACACTTCGGAGAGAACATTCAGTGAAAGAATTTGTACGATTAGATTTTCAAGAAGAGAGCCTTGCCTCAAATTAAAGTGTGCTACATAGCGACACTTGGAGCATATATTGACGATTACAGGTATATAAGACGCCTTATCGGAGTCTGCCTTTACCTTACAAAAATAATGATTAATAGGAACAATGGCAACAAAGCAACGAAAAATAGAAATCAACTACCGGCTGTTACAAACCAGTTGTAACATCGAGGTGGTGGGCAGCGTGCCGGACATGCAGGTCTACCAGGCTGACAAAGCTGAATACACTCCGGACTATACGCTGACACCGCTGGTCCTGTTTCCGCGGTGCAACGCCACCGATCCGGAAGCGGTGACTAAAATCGGGGCGGTCAACTCCAGGCTGACCAACATGAAGTGGTACGAGCGCATCGGAACCACACGCACACTTATCACATCGACAAACACAGGCTACAGCATTACGGAGTCCGGTGACAGCAAGGGACAGATCACAATGAAAAAAAATGTCACCGTCCTAAAACCCGTCACGCTGGAGTTTTACGCGGAATATGCCGACACACGTACCGGACAGCTGTTTACTTTTCAGATGAGCCGTCTTGTCCGCGCGGTTGACGGTACGGATGCGATCCCCGTATTGACGATAGACAGCCCGTCCACGCTGGACTGGAACCCGGTGCGTGACATCACCGCACAGACCATCACGGCTAAACTGATGGTAGGCGACACGGACGTGACGGCTACGGGCAAATGCAAGTTCTTCTGGTACCGTCTGTTGTCTACGGGAGCGCTGGAGGCGATAACCACAGGAGCGGGTGACAACGACTGGGAGTTTGTATCACTGAACAAGAATGTATATAAGATTGACCGCAATTATATAGGTGATGACATCACGATTGTCTGCAAGGCCACCTATGCGGCTTCCGGAACTCCGGCATCAACCCCGGGCATATCGGACCCGGCAGTCTCTACGGTGATACGCCGCAGGATTCCGAAGATTGAAGCCGACTGGGAGGGCGTACCTACGGGTGTTCCGGATGGGACTTACGCCATTTTTCCCAGACCCGTCATTCGGGATACCATGGGGGTTATCCCGAATCCATCCGCCATGTTTAACTGTCACTGGTACGTCAAGAAGAGCGGAGATGCCGGATATGCCAAGGTTGCCGACGGATACTCTCCCAGGATACCTTTCAGCAACGGCATGATGTTAAAGCTGGAGGTGGAGGACAGAGGCCCTTACGTGGCGCTGACACAAGGCGGCAAGGTGCTCACACAGGGGGGCAAGGCGGTAGTAGTAAGAAAATTTGGATAACATTAAAAACAATAGAAGTATGGCATTTTACATTAAAGTAACGAAGGAGGTTGCCGACCGGTTGCATCTGACCGATATCCGCAACAGGACAGCGGATGGCAATGTATTATTGTGGCAGGCGGACGTGGCACGTTTCCCCGGCGACACGGTATTTGACAGGGCCAAGGAAGCGGGCGGCATCTGCCTGACCCCGCAGGCGGCGAAAGAAGAGATAGACGGTACGGACCATCCCGTCGAAGTATTCACACCTGCCTCTTGGGGGGAGGACAACACCGAAAGCTCCGAAGGCACGGATAGTACGGAAACGACCGGGGAAGGAGGAGCGTCATGAGTTTGGCCAGCGCGACCGGACAGGTCATATTTTCGCAAAAGGGCGGCGTATACATGCCTGCCATCCAGTGTAACCAGGGAGATCTGTATCAGGAGTATATGGGCGAAGCGTCCGCGCCGACGAACATCGCACCGGATTTCGCTTCGCTCAAGCCCGTCTTGTCCTTCATTCTCACCTCTTCGCGGGTGGCGGAAGGGCTGGTGGTCCCTTCCTCCATGAGATGGTATTTCAATGATGTCGAGATCAAGTTCTCGGGCAATGTCTCCACCAACACGTTTGGCGGTGAGACGGGACATTTCAAGTTTATCCCTTACCAGCCCGGTACGACGGATTACTACGGATTGCAGATCGTCAAGAATCTGGTCAAGGCGAGCGGAGCGGCCTCTTGTACCATCAAGGGTGAAGCCACCGTGACCGTTGGGAATACCAGCGACACCGTCCAGTTCGTCTATAGCATCCCCATCACCAAGGGGGTCGGAAACCAAAAGCATGTGACGATCATTGCCGGTGACAACAAGTATTTTACCCTTCGGGACAAAGGGCAGAGCTGCATTCTGAAAGCCGTAGCGCGCATGGGCAGTGACGAGATCACTACCGGACTGGCGTACAAGTGGTACAACCAGGTCAACGGTGCGTGGAGCGTGCTGAGCGGAAAGACTACACAGACATTGACCGTCACCAACGATATGGTTGACACGACAGGTGTGTTCAAGGCGGAGGTGTACCAGGGCGGCAAGCTCATCGGTCAGGACACGCAGTCCGTAATGGATGCGTCCGATCCGTTTGATTTGATCCTGAATCCCACGCCCGAGGACGAGACCATCCGGGAAAGTGGTGACACGGTGGTCTATAAGCCCATTCTGGTCAAGCGTGGGAGTACCACCAAGTACAAGGACATGACTTTCTATTTCGTGTTCATGGACAGTGCAGGAGTAGTCCTTAACCCGTCTACTTCCGGTACAGCAGCCACTTCCGGCACGTGTACTTGGGACATGTGCCAGCAGGCAGGAGGCAACGTGGCATGGACCATCACAACCAAGGAATAAGGAGGTGATATGCCGTTGGTGACTAGAACCGGACAGGTCAGTTTTGCTCCAAAAGGTGACAAGGGAGATAAGGGAGCGCGCATGCGTATGCGTGTATGGGGGGCGTCTGTGTCTTACCTGGAGGGCAAGCAAGGGCAGCAGTTTTACGACATTGTACTTTATGACAACCTGCTGTACCTGTGCATCCGTTCGCATACGTCGGTTTCGACGGAAACCCCCAAACAGAATGTGGCTTCGGGAAAAATAAAATACTGGGAGGTAGCACAGAGCTGGACTTTTATCGCCACCAAGCTGTTGCTGACCGAGAAGATCAAGGCGTCCATGATTGATGCGGACGGTATCAGGGCGGTCAATGTGGACATCAGCGGAAAAATCACGGCGGATAGCGGACGTATCGGTCCGTTTTCCATAGATTCCGGCATGTTGTCTTCAAAAACTCTTTATGAGGGGACGGATTCCCATGTCGGTTTCAACCTGTCTGCCGGACAAATTGAGTTTTATAACGAAAGGACATTTGCACGTGTGAAAATCGGGGGAAACACGCAGTTTGTCACCATTGAAGGGATTAAGTATGATGCTGGAATTGACATACAGAGTCCGAATGCCATGATCGGGATGCACATCAAGACTCCGAGCATTCCTCTGTTCGTGGAGGGAGGTAACATTTTCCTTCATCCGAACAATGACAGCTATGTTTCTCTTCGTGGCATAGTGGGCAACTGGAGGAACATATCCGTCAGCACCTCCCTGAATAACAATGATGACAATGTGATGTTTCTTAATACAGGTAATATAGAAGTGACACTTCCTCCGGATGTTCCGGGACATACCATATACTTCAAACGTATGAACGGCGGGGTACGACTTAAGGGAGGACGCATCCTGCCTGCCCCCGGAGGAAATGTGATGTCCTTCATTGATCTGGATTATGCGTCCGGATTCGTTAAATGTATGGGTAATCACTGGGTTATGTTTTATTGCGGATAACAGTATTTAATTAAGAATATTATGAAAGTTGATTTTACAAAATTTCCCCTGTTCACGGGGATAGACAGACAGGATATGGTGATAGCGGATATCCGTAAGGATATTGCTGACGGCATTTACAGGAACGTGCCCGGTCTTCCGGCGCACGTGCTTGCGGAGAAGATCTATCGGAACGAGCTTGTGGAGCTTGCCGATGACGAGATTCATATACTTGACCTCTACACTTCCGCTTCGGTGGGGCAGCTCGCCGACTCATGGCAGGATTATAAGAAAAACAATTTGGAAACTGAAACTGGTAAATAAAAAATATTATGGAAAAGATGGAATTAAGTGAGGCGTTGAAAGCCAATGCCTCAGTACTGGAAGGACTTCTTCCACTTGCAACAAATGAAACAAAAGGATTAGCATCCATGAATATGTGTATAGCATACGTTGGCGAAGGGCCTGTTATTTGCATTAAGCCTACGAAATTAAAACAATATTTTTATACTTTACTAACGGTTACGGTATACGAAAATGGATATTTTAAAAAAATCGACTTAGCAGTATATTACCCGGTAAAGAAAGGAGGGCATAAATGCTCTATGTCTGGAAACGGCAAAATGTTTGTTAAAGAGGATTCTGATTATAATTTATACATACATAACAATACTTTAAATAACATAAATTATTGTGTATCAATTATAGGATCTAGCAAATATATAAATATTCCTTCAATTACGGTAGAAGGACATCCTGCAAGCGTTTTGAATGGTTTAACTTTGACTGATGTAGTAACTATGTAACAAATTGTAACATCATGATCATAAATTTGTGCTTCTGGAAGGACTGTTAGGAGTTAGCAGTAGTACTATATTTAAAGGAAAAGGGTATATCCAATTAGAAACTGAAGACGATATTGATAAAGTGTATGAGCCTGGAGTATATGCAATAAAAGGCACTTCATACAATGATCAAACGCTTCTTGTTTTCAGTCATAATCTGGGACAGTCAACAGTACAATTTAGGACTAATAACTATGGTGGTTTTTTAGTGTTTAGAATAAAATGGTGGAATGGTGCTTGGGGAACCTGGAAGACGGTTTCTTTGACATAAAATTTATCTGTTTGCACTTCTGGAAGGACTGATTGGTACAGTATCGGAAACACAAAAAGGTCTTATGTCTTCTGACATGTATAAAACTTGTTTTATTAGAATTACAGTTCCTGCAAACAAAGTCCTTAAAATCTGTGAAGGTAAAGTTGCATGTGGATATCTTTGCGAACTAATAGCCTACGGGGTTGGAGCATTATTCGCAATATCCACAAATAATGCCAACGGAATAAATAGTAAGGCAGGTTTAATTGGTTCTACAGCAATATTTCCTAACACGCATTATAATTTCTGGCGAGATGATAATTTCGGGGTTTATGTTACATCAAGCTCGGAATTTACCTTAACTATTTTGCGCGCAGGTCGTGTTAATGGTATAGCAATGCGGGTTGAAGATATATCCACAGATTCGTTAACGAAACTGCTCTAGTAAGGCACGCCATGTACCTTAATTATGAAAGTAACCTCCATATACTCTATCCTTCAGACCAAAACTGGAAGGACTGTTAGGGATAAATGATACGTGGTACAAAAGGAGATTTGGTGAAATTACTGATTTTAATGAAGCTAATAATACTGGATATATGTTTGTCGATAAAACCCAATCATTGGATAATAAACCCAATACATCAAGTAATTATGGATTCTTGGAAACGATTGCTATTAATGAGGTCACCATCAAGCAAACTTTTGTAGATTTTCAGAGCAGATTTTTTATTCGAATATGTAATAATGGAACTTGGACTGATTGGAAACAAATACAAACAACATAGTATTAAAAATAAGTCATATTTTAATGAGATAAAACGGATGGGTGCCGGTCCACACCCGTCCGCTCCTCATGTTACCAAAGAATTATAGTATTTCTATATCTTCAGCATCATCCAGATTCTCATCAACTATATTCATGGATAAAGACAGGTCAACCCCAGTAGTATCCAAAAACAAAGCACTTACACGAAATGAAGCTGTGTTTGTCTTACTCCGAACGAAGAGATGATCATTTTTTCGTTTGAACTCTATTTCAGAAATCATACTACCGTTGACTTTCCTTATGATATAGGAGTTACCAGTCTTACTATTAATAAAGAACAGACCTGTAGAACCACCCCAATATACATACAATATCATACCGATATAGGCGTTAGATGAACTCGCTAGGCGAACGACACATACTTCTTGAACGGAGTCTTTATTGCAAACCAATATAGGAGAAAGAACGCCTTTTCTCAAGAGCCCTTTACTTCCTAAATTGGCAATCGGCATTAGTTCTTCCAGAAGGATTTTGCTAATCTTCTTAAGGCAATAAATTTTGATAAGCAATTAAAAAAGGAACTCTGCTTCCTTCAACTCCTTCAATTTTGGAAGTCATAATAGTAGTATAGTCATTTTCAAAAGTGAAAGTAAATAATGTTCCATCAACATATTCTTTATATCCTCCAATATATTCTATATTTTTAGTTGCTGGAGATATTACAGCTATTGATGGATATAAATTATAATATTGACTACATATCACCAATATGCCATTTGCTTTTATTCTTTTTGATTCACCTTTATGTAACGAAAATGATTCACTAGTAAAACCATTGATAATCTTATTTATCTCTAACAGTTCTTCCAGAAGTAGGAAATCAGACCGCCGTTGTTGTGATTTTCTCCCAAGAAGACCAATACCCATACCACATTCTACGTATATAGTAAGATCTATCACCGTAATATATAATTTGGATGCTTGAATCTTGTTCACTACCTAAATTAATATATAAGGAAACCAATAGACCCCATGATCCGTTATCTATAGGCGTATTGGTTGATCCTTCTAGGATTCGTAGAATAACACTTTTTTTAATGGTGTTTAAGTCACCTTTAAACAGTCCTCCATCTCTTAACCACGTATCATTTATCCCTAACAGTCCTTCCAGCTCTCAAATATTGCTAAATTCTTGTCAAGATATAGGAATTTCGATTGCGTCGGATGGTAAATCTAGATTGTTTTCATGGCTTAGTTTGAGCGACCCATTCATGCCAATGCACAATGTACTGATATACACGTATGCTGATGATTTTACATAAACAATGGTTTTGTCCTCTTTTTTTTGATAATAAACATTAGTTAAATAGATTCCTCTTTTTATCGAATTAACGGATAGATCACCGCTATATCCTGTTAATAAAACAACAGACGGAGATGAATTTTCATGGTTCTTAAATACTGAAATAAGCATTGATATTCCTGTTAAACGATTTCTAAATTCGGCAATTTTACAATACTTCTGCTGGTCTTTTTGATATGAAGTGGTCATTCTTTGAATTGATGGCATCAATCCATCTTTTTCACTCGTAGCAACACCAATCAGTTCTTCCAGAAGGATTTGTATCAATGACTTTTGTATTACAATATTATTTTAAATGTTTGTTGGTCTATATATCGTTTATTCTGTTCTTTTTTTCATATAATGATTCTTTTTTAAATATTTGTTATAGCTTTGCTATGACAATTAATAATGTTTTTTTCATTTATTAATTTTTGAATGCCGTGAGGTATTTTAATTAATAAAAAGATTTGTGTATGGAATTGGGCAGGATTGGCGAATCCTGCCTTTTTGATACCGTACTTCAACTACATAATAATTTGGGCAAAACAAAATTTATATATAACTTTGTAGCATCTATATTGAATTAAACATTATTCTAAATCACTAAAAGAGTTTACTGATAAAAATGTCTAGATGCTATCGTTCGTGATGAATAATGGCATCTTTTTTACAAATATTTTTTTTCACAGACCATTTTTTTATAGATATTATACATCTTTACTTGCGAAAGTGGGGGTGTATTTTTTATTGGCTAAATTTTGCAGCTTGGAACAGAGGATGCATCTTTGCAGAAAAATGGATAAAATCAGATACCGTCTTATATATAACCGCCAGAACACACTTAACAGGCAGGGCACGGCTCTTGTACAGGTTGAAGCCTATTTGAACCAAAGGAAAA
>OMDB01000044.1_pt1 | contig 78729 bp, 64 predicted proteins | sample 1645161 | NCBI WGS metagenome assembly OMDB01 (sample SAMEA103958135, study PRJEB25191) | human gut metagenome
TTGTGTTTACGACGTTTCTGTTATGCCCAAGGAATATGTACAATAAAAGAATTTTTGTCGTTTTACAAGTAAATTCCCACGAAACCCTATAGGTTGCGGATTTGAGGTTAACAATAAAAAAACAAAAAAAAAACTCTTTTGTTTTGTTTTGTCTCCGATTTACTGTAACTTTGCAGTCGAAATTCGAATTTAAATTATTTTATGTAATTATGGCAAAAAAAGCTCTTTTAATGATTCTCGACGGATGGGGAATCGGTAAGCATGATAAGGGTGATGTTATCTTCAAAACTCCAACTCCTTATCTCGATTATTTGACAGCAGTTTCTGCACATTCTACTCTCCAGACTTGTGGCGAGGACGTAGGTCTTCCTAACGGTCAGATGGGTAACTCTGAGGTAGGTCACCTCAACATCGGTGCAGGCCGTGTGGTATATCAGGACCTCGTTAAGATCAACAAGGCTTGCGAGAGCGGTGACATCTTGAAGAATCAGGAGATCATCAACGCTTACAGCTATGCTCAGAAGACAGGTAAGAAGCTCCACTTGATGGGCTTGACTTCTACCGGTGGTGTTCACTCTTCTTTGGATCACCTCTTCAAGTTGATTGAGATTGGTAAGGAATATGGTTTGAAGGAGACATACGTTCACTGCTTCATGGATGGTCGTGATACAGACCCTAAGAGCGGTAAGGGCTTCATCGAGGAGGTTCAGGCTTGCTGCGACAAGAACGGTGCACACATCGCAAGCATCGTAGGTCGTTTCTATGCTATGGACCGTGACAAGCGCTGGAACCGTGTGAAGGAAGCATACGACTTGCTCGTTGAGGGTAAGGGTAAGCAGGCTGACGATATGGTGAAGGCAATGCAGGAGAGCTATGATGAGGACGTAACTGACGAGTTCATCAAGCCAATCAATAACTCTAAGGTTGACGGTACTATCCAGGAGGGTGATGTTGTTATCTTCATCAACTACCGTAATGACCGTGCCAAGGAGTTGACCCAGGTATTGACTCAGCAGGATATGCCAGAGGAAGGCATGCACACCATCAAGGACTTGCAGTACTACTGCATGACTCCATACGATGCAAGCTTCCAGGGCGTTCACATCCTCTTCCCTAAGGAGAACGTAATGAACACTCTCGGCGAGTACTTGAGCGCACAGGGCAAGAAGCAGCTCCACACTGCAGAGACAGAGAAGTATGCGCACGTAACATTCTTCTTCAATGGTGGTCGTGAGACTCCATACGAGGGTGAGGACCGTATCCTGGTTCCTTCTCCAAAGGTAGCTACTTACGACTTGAAGCCAGAGATGAGCGCTTACGAGGTAAAGGATAAGTTGGTTGGTGCTATCAACACTCAGGAGTACGACTTCATCGTTGTAAACTTCGCTAATGGTGATATGGTAGGTCACACAGGTATCTACAACGCTATCGCTAAGGCTGTTCACGCTGTTGACAACTGCGTAAAGGACGTTATCGAGGCTGCCAAGGCTAACGATTATGAGGCTATCATCATCGCTGACCACGGTAATGCAGATCACGCTATCAACGAGGACGGTACACCAAATACCGCTCACTCTTTGAACCCAGTTCCATTCATCTACGTAACTGACAACAACTCAGCTACCGTTAAGGATGGCCGTTTGGCAGACGTTGCTCCTTCTATCCTCCACATCATGGGCTTGGAGCAGCCAGCTGATATGACTGGTGAGAACTTGATTATTGACTAATAATAATTTCGGAAGTCAAGGCTTTTTTGTGCCTTGACTTCTTTAACTTAAATCATTATGGACGTAAAGATAGAAGAAAGTTGGAGACAGCATATAGGAGAAGAATTCGACAAGCAGTATTTTGTTGACCTCACAAACTTCGTAAAAGAGGAATACCTGCGTACACCCTGTTATCCTCCGGGCCGTTTGATTTTCAATGCCTTCAATCTCTGTCCTTTTGATGATGTAAAGGTAGTGATTATCGGGCAGGACCCTTACCATGAGCCGGGACAGGCGATGGGATTGAGCTTCTCTGTGCCTACGGGTATTGCTTTCCCCCCATCACTCATCAACATTTTCAAGGAAATCCAGATGGATCTCGGCACTCCTATGCCTCAGTCGGGCGATTTGACCCGCTGGGCTAAACAGGGAGTACTGCTTCTCAATGCCACGCTTACCGTTCGTGCCCATCAAGCGGCAAGTCATCAGCGCAAAGGCTGGGAGGAGTTTACCGATGCTGCCATCAAGGCGCTCAGCAAGGATAAGGAGCACTTGGTGTTTATCCTTTGGGGTAGTTATGCCCGTAGCAAGGCTAACCTCATCGATATGAGCAAACACCTGATATTGGAAAGTGTGCATCCTTCGCCATTATCTGCCAACAGAGGCGGATGGTTTGGCAATCATCATTTCTCCCGCTGCAATGCGTATCTGCAGCAGAACGGGATTGCGCCTATCCAATGGTAGGCACACCTTTTAATATAATAGCTATCCACTTTTATATATAGCTATCCATCGTGGGTAGCTATCATTATTTAATATTCATCTCAAAAAAACATTATGAAGAAAGACGAACTGCGTATTCTGCAGGTGGGCAACGTATTGGTTTCACCTGATATCATCACCGAAAAATTCTGTTGCGATCTTGATGCCTGTAAGGGCGAGTGCTGCATCGAAGGTGATGCGGGAGCTCCTGTTACCTTGGATGAAATCATGGAAATAGAGAATGCGTTGGATGTCGTTTGGGATGATCTATCGGCTTCAGCACAGGCTGTTATTGACAAGCAGGGTGTTGCATATACAGATATCGAAGGTGATTTGGTAACAAGTATTGTAAATGGCAAGGATTGCGTGTTTACTTGCTACCAAGACCTTCAGGATATGAATGATGGTCATACGATACCTAATTGCTGTCTCTGTGCTTTGGAACGTGCGTATCGTGAAGGAAAATCTCATTTTATGAAACCGATCTCATGTGCACTTTATCCCATCCGTGTCAAGCATTTTGGTAATGAAGTGTATGGCATTAACTATAACAAATGGCGTATCTGTAAGGCTGCCATTAAAAAAGGTCAGGAATTAAATCTTCCCGTATACAAGTTTTTGGAAGGACCTTTAGTACAGCGTTTTGGTCAGCCTTGGTACGATGAATTATGCGATGTTGCTTCTCTGGTTCAAGATTTAGATATTGCAACAGACTAATGCCGATATGTTTTTTTACCAATTCAGATAAAGTACACTGATTCTTATAGTGGACTAATTCTGCAATCTTTTTTATTGGCATTTGTTTTTTGTCCGTATATTCTGCTATGAGACAAACATACGTTACAAGACGCTTTTGTATATATTCTCTAGGGCTTTGCTCGATGGTACTTCGAACAATCTTTTCTAATTTGCCTGATGAAATATTCAGGAGTTTGTAATATTCAGAAATATTCCTTTGAGTAAGAATGTTCTTCTCAATAGAATCGATGAATTGTTCAAATAATTGCAGGTCTTTTGTTGGTTCATCGTGCTTGTCGAAGGAATTTGCTTGTGACAATGATAGCTCAAAGATAACATGGATAAGTTCAATAATCATTTGATATTTGTCTTGTTTCTTGTCCATGAATGTCTTTATTAGTGTCAGTAAACTGTTTATACTATTTATGTCGCATGTATCAATTTTTACTTTATCTATGATTGTTAATTCGTTTGTTAAAGTAGAAATATTTGTGAAATTATTTGCAAGCAGGTTAATGTTAGAAGTTTTTATAAGTAAAGCCTTTCCTTTAAAAGTAGAAGACATAACTCTGAAGTTATCTACGTATTGCCCACTCGCAAAATAGAGGATACTGTTTTTCTCTGCAATAACAGTATGCCCATTTATATCATAACGTAGAGTACCCTCCAAACATAAAATAAGAGTGATGCATTTCACTTCCGTTTTCTCTGATGGCAGGTCTTCTACGTCAATATCTTCAATATAGCAAATTTCGTCATTTAAAAATTTGCATTCTGACTTGATTTCTTTTGCTTGTGCAATAGAAATCTCTTTTTTTGTATTTAAATTTGTCATGGTTTTAGGATTATATTTTTATTTTTTTTGTGTGTTAGAATATTCTTTATTCATTTTCTAATCCCTCTATGTTAACAATTTGAGATTCTTTGAAATACTGAGAATTACTATAGATTTTAATAATTCTTTGGCTTTTATTAGTGAATCTTCGGAAAGCTTGTTCATCTAATTCGCCATTACAAGTATATCTAAATCCATCCATGTTAATAGTCTCTTTTCTTTTAGCTTCTCTTAAAGTTATTCTTGGTGTTCCCTTGAACGCCTTGCCAAAGTCGTAATAAATACTCTTTTGGTCACGATAAACATCTATTGGACTCATAATATGTCGAATAGTACAATGTCCACGCTCAAAAGGATTGTTAATCAACCTGTAGTCCCTTGATTGGTTGTAAGCTCCTAATGGATTTAACCATTTGGATCTATCGAAATCCGGAGACTTCCACTGGTTGTCATAACTGCATGCGTCAAATGCTTCTATTTCTTTTTTGATATAGCATCCTTTTAGTATACAACATTTCCAGTCTCCATTTGCTTTGTGGTAGAAATATTTACCCTTAGCATCATATCCATAATATTCCATAGAAAGCTGTTTGGATGGCTCTCTGCCGCTTTCTGGAGCGTACCATACAGCAATCGTATTCTTATGCGGTTGCAGAAACCTTGTTATATCATATGTATATATGAAAACTGTTGCAGAGTCAGGATTACAGAAATAGGCTTTTGGACTAATATTTCTTTCGTTGACAAATACCTTTATTCTCCCACAACTTGCAAAAGTAATGCTTCCCTGTTTGGGTTTCCCTTGTGAAGGAAAAACGTGGCAGAAAAGAACTTCTGATGAGTCGTTGGATATAGGGTAGGAAATCCAATGAGTACTAAATTCGTGTGCGCTCGAATTTAGTACCCAAAGCATTGCTAATATAAAAGTTTCGATTCTTTTCATCTGAGAACTTTTTTTGTTCCTCTTTTAAGTGTTATTTTTTTAGATTTCCCGTTGTAGTTTACGGTTAATCTTCCATCCGCATGGCTAATAATCTCTGCCTTTGAAACCTTCTTGTCTTTCCAATAGAGGTTGAGGGTGTAGTTTCCTCTGGCTTTGATTCCCTGGATATTTCCCTGCTTCCATGAGTCTGGGAGTGCAGGAAGCAAGTCCATGTTTTCTCCATCACACTGCATAAGCATCTCACAGATGCCAGCTGTTCCACCGAAATTACCATCTATCTGGAATGGCGGATGCGCATCAAACAGGTTAGGATAGGTTCCACCTGAATGGTGTTTCCGGTCTTTGTATTTCTCTGGACTCACATATGTAAGCAATTTGCGCAGTATTTGATAAGCTTTGTCCTGACGATGTAGGCGTGCCCATAGATTGATGCGCCATCCTGTGCTCCATCCTGTAGATTTATCGCCCTTTATTTCTAAAGTCTTTGTTGCAGCTTGCGCCAAATCTGGCGTTTGCGCTAACGAGATTTGATGGAAAGGATATAGACCCAATAAGTGTGATTGGTGTCTGTGATGCCAGTCCTGATCGTCCCAGTCGTGATACCATTCCATGAGATTACCTCTTTTCCCTATATGATAAGGGCGTAAGCGCTCTAATGAACTTTGCAGGCGTACTTGGTAATTTTTGTCTATTCCAAGTGCTTGGGCACCTTTAATCGTATTTTTGAATAGTTCCCTGATAATCGCCAAGTCTGCTGTGCCGCCATATAGTGAACTTCCTCGATATCCTTTATCGGTGATGTAGTCAGCTTCTGGAGATGTACATGGTGCAGTTATCAGTTGTGCAGGATTATGAGGATCTTCTATGAGCCATTCAAGCATGAAATCACAAGCCCCTTTCATGAGAGGATAGGCTGTATCTCTTAAGTAATTAATATCTCTTGTATAGTCATAATGATCCCATAGTGTCTGTACAAGCCAGGCACCTCCCATTGCCCAATTACTCCATTGAGGGCTTTCGTTACCGGTTCCTACAGGATTTGACATAGCCCATGCATCAGTATTATGTCCTGCACACCAACCTTTGTTTATGCCATAAAAATGTTGGGCATTATGGCGACCTGTTACTGCCATACCTTTTACAAGTCCATCAACAGGCATTACCAGTTCTGGAAGATTGGTTGATTCTGCCGGCCAATAATTTTCTTCCAGATTGATATTAATGGTGTAATTTCCTCTCCAAGGTGACTTGAGTGCAGGAGCCCAAAGCCCCTGAAGATTGGCTGGTACTCCATTTGTTCGTGAACTGCTGATAAGCAAGTATCTGCCATATTGGAAATAGAGCATTTCCAGATAAGGATTATGCTTCTTTTCGTCGCTATACGATAGCAATTGTTTATCTGTTGGATTCTGGACATCATATTTTGCATCAGACAAGTTGAATTTTACCCTGCCAAAGAGTTTTTGGTAGTCTGATAAATGTCTTTGTCGTAATTCTTTGTATGTAAAATTTGTCAGATGCCAGATATCGTCAGTGACATTTTCTAAATAGGGTGCTCCTTCTTTGACAGGATGTTTGTCAAAACCATTATAACTGGTCTCATTGACCAGATAGATAATAGCTTCAGTTACTCCAGTAAGGTGTAGGGTAGAGTCACTGGCACTAATGCTTCCATCTGTGTTTTTGACTTGCAGTATGGAGCAATAGTGTATGCTGTTTCCTTCATCACCCAGAACATGGCCCGACATAGTGAGTTGTTTTTGGGATGCTTTCACTTGATGAGGAATTAGCGACGTGAGAGAAATGTCGCTATTGATGGTTCCTTTTTTAGAGGCACTCAGTCTTATGGCAATCATTTTGTCCGGATGAGAAGCGAAGTATTCCTTTTTGAAGGTAACTTTATTACGCACAAAACTGATGGATACCAGGCTGCTATCTAAGCTTAATTGGCGATGATAGTTGCTGATTTCTCCTTGATTAAAGTCCTTTATTTGAATCAGACCTAAAGGCTGGTATAATTCCGAGTTGTGTCCTTGTACGAAATGTTGCAAGGAATCGGCTGTCTTATAATCTTCCTTAAACAGAGCTTCCCGTATTTTGGGTATCCATTTATATGCATCACCTCCTTCTTGCGGATTAACAGGTTGACCTGTCCACAAGGTGATGTCATTTAGGTAAATAGAATCATTATCTGCTCCACCATAAACTAATGCTCCCAACTTACCATTGCCGATAGGTAGTGATTCCTCAAAGGCATGTGCCTCTTGGTTGTACCATAAGGTAAGTGGAACTTGCGTTGTAGTTGCCTTTTTATGTGCATTTGCAGTTAAACTTATAGCACATAGAGTAAGGCTAAAAAAGAATTCTTTAGTCATTATATTTCTGGTAAATAAGGTACTATTACTGAATATAAATGCAAGGCAGGCTTGTTTAATGAGCCTGCCTTGTATTTATTATGCGTCAATATTAGCGTAGGTTGCATTTTGTTCAATGAATTCTCGGCGAGGCTCAACATCATCACCCATCAACATAGAGAAAATTTCATCTGCTTGTGCAGCATTCTCTATTGTAACCTGTTTGAGTAATCGTGTAGATGGATCCATAGTAGTTTCCCACAATTGTTCTGGATTCATCTCACCCAAACCTTTGTATCGTTGTGTGTGAATGTTTTTATCCTCTTGTCCCTCTCCGTATTTATCAATGAAAGCCTGGCGCTGCTGCTCGGTATAGCAGTATTCGCTGACTTTATTCTTGAATGAGCATTTGTAGAGAGGTGGAGTTGCAATATAGAGATGTCCTTCCTCGATAACCTTAGGCATAAAGCGGTAGAAGAGAGTCATGATAAGTGTGTCGATGTGAGAACCATCGACATCGGCATCGGTCATGATGATAATCTTGTCATATCTCAACTTTTCTGTATTAGCCTCTTTGCTATCTTCACCATCTACTCCAAAGCGTACGCCGATACTCTGGATGATATTCATAACGGACTCAGCCTCAAAGACTTTGTGCCATTGTACTTTTTCTACATTCAGAATTTTACCGCGCAAAGGAAGAATTGCTTGATGGAATCTGTCGCGACCTTGTTTTGCGGAACCGCCAGCGGAGTCACCCTCGACAAGGAATATCTCGCATTCCTTAGGATCCTTGATAGAGCAGTCTGCAAGTTTTCCTGGGAGACCGCCACCAGTCATGAAGTTCTTTCGCTGTACGCTTTCACGAGCTTTGCGGGCTGCGATACGTGCTGTCGCTGCCAGAACTACTTTTTCGCAAATACGCTTAGCTTCATCTGGGTGTTCTTCCAGATAATCTGCCAAAGCTTCATTGACAGCCTGCTGAACGGCACCCTGTACTTCGCTGTTTCCTAATTTGGTCTTAGTCTGACCTTCAAACTGTGGCTCTGCTACTTTGATAGATATAACAGCAGTAAGGCCTTCGCGGAAATCTTCAGGAGCAATCTCTACCTTTGCCTTTTCTATCTGCTTGGAGATTGATGGGTCAGCTTCTGCGTAAGCTTTGAGCGTACGGGTTAAAGCCATGCGGAAACCAGTAAGGTGAGTACCACCCTCTATTGTGTTGATATTATTTACGTAGGAGTGAATATTCTCTGTATAGTCTGTATTATACATGATGGCAATCTCTATAGGAATGCCTTGTTTCTCTGTCTTGAGATAGATGACATCATCAAAGAGGTGTGTGCGATGGCGGTCAACGTATCTTACAAACTCTTTCAGACCATCTTTTGCATGGAAAACCTCTTGCTTGGTTTTTCCTTCTTCGTCTGGACGGAGATCTGTAAGGGTAATCTTTATGCCAGCATTGAGAAATGCCAACTCGCGCATACGGCTTGCGATAATATCCCATTTATAAATGGTGTGGGTGAAAATAGTAGGGTCTGGCCAGAATTGCTGGCGTGTACCTCGCTTTTCAGTCTCACCAATAACCTTGACAGGGTAGAGAGGCTTACCTTTTTCGTATTCTTGCTGATATATTTTACCTTCACGGAATACCTGAGATTTCATGTGTGAAGAGAGTGCGTTTACACAACTTACACCTACACCATGCAAACCACCAGATACCTTGTAGGAACCTTTGTCAAATTTACCACCTGCGTGAAGTACTGTCATAACGACTTCGAGTGCGGATTTGTGAAGCTTTTCATGCATATCAACAGGGATACCACGACCATTGTCTTCTACGGTGATAGAATTGTCTTCATTGATTGTAACTTCAATGTCTGTACAATATCCAGCCATGGCTTCATCAATGGAGTTGTCAACGGTCTCGTTGACCAAATGGTGGAGCCCCTTTTCTGAGATGTCACCAATGTACATCGCAGGACGCTTACGAACAGCTTCCAAGCCTTCGAGGACTTGAATGTTGCTCGCTGAATAATTATTTGCGTTGTTTGTATTTTCTGCCATTTCTTTGCTTAGTATTATTATCGTGCAAAGATACGGAAAAAACATGAGAATATGCAATTTTTGTTGCTAAAAAACTGCAAAAAATAGTGAAATGCTTAGTTTTGATATAAAATAAATAAGGTTGCAATTCGAAAGAATTGCAACCTTATATATCTTTTTAGCTTTTAACGTTATATTAACCTAACTTAGCAATGTGCTGAGCCAAACCTGACTTCAAGTTTGCAGCCTTATTGCTATGGATAACGTTAATCTTAGCCAATTTGTCTAAAAGCTTCTGAACTGTAGGGTAGAGCTTTACAGCCTCTTCCTTATCAGTCATGTTGCGCAACTTGCGTACAGCGTTACGCATTGTCTTTGCATAATACTTATTGTGCAAAGACTTCTTTTTGTCCTGACGGATTCTCTTGATTGATGATTTATGATTTGCCATCTTAATATTTTATTTTTTTTATTTTCTTATGTAGTCCCTAGCAGAGTCGAACTGCTCTTTAGAGAATGAAAATCTCTCGTCCTAACCGATAGACGAAGGGACCATTTGTTGTTTTGCGGGTGCAAAGTTACTACATTTATTTTAATCCTGCAAATTTTTTCGGGAAAATTTTCTCTAAATGCGTGTTTTTTTGTAATTTTGCCCTCAAAATCATCTAAAAACGTTCGTATGATGGAAAAAACAAGAGCAATTGTCCTACATTCTATTAAATATGGAGAGTCGCAATTTATTGTGGATTTTCTGACAGAATCCAGAGGAAGAGTGTCTTTTTTGGTTAAAATTCCAAAATCTTCAAAGAGTAATTCCAAGAGACAGTATTTCCAGCCATTGACTTTGGTAACTTTAGAATTTGATTACCGGGTTAGCCAGAATTTGCAGCGTATTAAAAATATAGGTATTCTCTATCCTTATGAGGATATTCCTTTTTCTCCTATTAAAATATCTGTTTCTCTGTTTTTAGCAGAGTTCCTGCTGTATGCTACCAAATTTGAGCAGAAGAATCTTCCTTTATTTTATTTTGTTTATGATAGTTTGGTTTGGTTTGATGGTGCTCATGAAGGAATTGCTAATTTTCATTTGCTGTTTTTAATGAGATTAAGTTTTTATATGGGAATTGGACCCAATTTGAGTGAAGGGTTGGAACAATCTAAGTATTTTGATTTGGATGAGGGGAAGTTTGTACCTTTCGTCCCTGCTCATTCTCATTATTTATCAGAAAGTGATTCTTTTCATCTTTTGCAAATGTTCCGATTAGACTATAAAACAATGCACCTCTACAAGATGTCCCGCCAGGAGCGGAATCATTCTGTAGAGGTGATGATAGAATATTATCGTCTTCATATTCCCGGATTTCCCGAATTGAAGTCTTTGTCAGTACTTCAGGAATTGTTCTGCTGAATCCTTTGTGAGGATTTCACTTATGCAAAACTGATGACTCCCTGGACAGGCTCGTTTCCATCTGCATTTCTGTTTTCATCATCTTCGATTTTTCCTGAAGCGATGTTTCGGATTTCCTCAAGAGTCTGTCTTGTACGTTTATATGTCGGTGTGTTTTCTACTTGTAGAATCACATCCTCATTGTCCAGATCTTCTGGCTTGAACAGGAAGATATGTGGGTGACGTTTGTACTGAGTCGTTGTACCGTCACTTCCATAATATCTTTTTCTTCTTTCCTCGTTCTCTGCTCTTTTTTCTTCTTGTTCTGCAAGGCGTCGGGATTCTTCTTCTGTATGTTTCTTGAGATGGCGGTTCATACCTTCTACATCTTCCAATCCGAAACCTGTAGCCAAGACGGTTACTTTGACCCTGCTTCCTAATTCAGGGTCAATGGCAAGTCCCCATTTCAATTCAAAGTCATCACCAAATTTTTCCATGAAGTCGTTTACGTCATTCATTTCGTCCATGGTAAGACCTGGATTGTCTTTCTTTTCACTTGCAAAGGCAATGCTAAGAAGGATCTTTTTAGAATTGAAAACATCATTGTCATTGAGCAGAGGTGAGTTCAATGCATCATCTATCGCTTTCTTGACGCGTCCTTCACCTTCACCATAGCCAGTACTCATGATGGCAACGCCTCCGTCTTTGAGGACGGTTTTGACATCATTGAAGTCAAGGTTGATGAGGCCGTGTACAGTAATGATTTCTGCGATACTCTTGGCAGCTACACTTAGTGTGTCATCTGCCTTGCCGAATGCATCCAAAACCGCCAGATCTGGATAAATCTGACGAAGTCTTTCGTTGTTGATAACCAACAATGCATCTACATGTTTAGCCATTTCTTCAACACCATCGAGTGCTTGGTCGATTTTTCGCGGACCTTCAAATTTGAAAGGGATGGTTACGATGCCGACAGTCAATATGCCCAGTTCTTTGCTGACGCGCGCAATGACAGGAGCAGCTCCAGTACCTGTTCCTCCGCCCATACCTGCAGTAATGAAAGCCATCTTGGTACCATCATTAAGCATATGTTTGATGTCTTCCAATGTTTCTTCGGCAGCTTGTTTTGCCTTCTCAGGTTTGTTGCCGGCTCCAAGTCCTTCTTTTCCTAATTGGAGATGGACAGGTACAGGAGAATCATTAAGTGCCTGATTGTCGGTATTACAAAGTACAAAACTTACATCGTGAATGCCTTCCCGGTACATGTGGTTGACTGCATTGCCGCCGCCACCACCTACACCGATCACTTTGATGATGCTATTTTCCTTTTCCGGTTCACCGAAATCAAGGATATGTGGTTTGCTATCTTGCATAATCTTTATATTCTTTAGAGTTTATCCTAATTATAGTCCATTCTTAGAGCGTTTACTCTACTATTCGAACATTTTTATTCTTCTTCAGAAATCGTATCCAGGAAGAAATCCTTGAGTTTTCTGAATCCTTTATGGAGGAAACTGTTTTCTTTGCGCTTTTTCTCTTCGCGCTCTTTCTCTTCCTCTTCTGCGATTTTAGCCAGTCTTTCTTCTTCTTCTTTCTTCTTTCTCAACTCCTCTTCACGTTTTTGAGCTGGAGTAGGTACAACTCCTGTTCCTGCAGTTTCATTAGGGTTGCGAGAAGCCTTTGGTGTACTGTCAGCGGCAAGAGGTCGTTCCATGTTATTGGTGAACAAGTCGTTGCTGATTTCATCCCCACTGCAGTTCATGTCACCCTTGGCAAGAAGTCCCAGAATGGTATTCATGGTACCATCGTGGTTATTGATCTTTGCATCTTTCGCTTTTACGGTTTGGGTAACAAACTTAGCGAATCTGATTTTAGGAGTATTGGTATGGTTTCTGAATACTTTCTCTATTTCAGGCATATTGCTTCCGCCACCCGTAATAATAATACCTCCCAAGAGTTTGTCAGCAAATTCTATAGGGACTTGATACCAGGCATTTTCAACTATTTCCTCTACTCTGGCTTCAACAATCTCTATAAACTTTTTGCTCTCTACAACTCTGTCCTTGTCGATGGAATAGTTGAGAGTTGGATCGATATTCTTGATGTCTGTATATGCCTTAGCATATTTCAGTTTCATATTCTCAGCCTCTTGCTCTTCTATCTGAAGACAGGTCAAATCCTTGGTGATATTATTGCCTCCAAGTGGAATGACTGACAGATGGCGAAGAATATTTTTATAATATACAGATACCGTCGTCGTGTCTGCACCTAAATCTATCAATGCGCAGCCTGCTCTTTTCTCAGAGTCAGTCAATACGCAGTCTGCCATGGCGAGAGGTGCCAAGTACATTTCAGCTATAGGAATGTTAGCTTTTTCAAAACAAGCGTAAATGTTGTTGTAGAAATTCTTTTTCCACAAGATATTGAGGAAAATACCTTCCAGATGATTGCATTGTATGCCGACAGGGTCTATCTGATATTGGTTATCTATCTTATATTCCTGTGTTGCAGCATCCAATATCTCCTGATCAGGATATGTCATGTTGCGGTTGATATCCATCAGTTCATTAATCATTTCCTGAGTAATGATGGATGTGGTAGGTAAATCTTTTACAATAATGTTCTTGACGCTCTTGATAGATCTTCCTCCTACGCCGACATAGACCTGAGAAATGTCTTGCTTGAGAATTGTTTTCAATTTATTTATGATGTTAGTCAAGCTCTGGCAAGTCTTGTCTATGTTATAGATGACACCTTTTCTGATGCAAGAAGACGAGTCTTCCTCCACGAGTGCTAGTACAGTGATGCTGCCATCTAAATTTTTCTGGCCTGCTATACCCGTCATCTTGGATGACCCTAGCTCTATTGCTACTATAAATTCCTTTGGCATAGTCTTTATGTATTATCTGATTCTTTTTTATTTTTATTAGCTATTTATACTAGCTGTTGCTATTATGCTTTTTGCAAATAATCTGGTTGTCAAATTCCAGATTGATATATGAGTATTTGTTCCAACCAGCTTTGGATAGTCCATATTTGTAGAAATTTTCCAAGCGTGACATCTTTCGGTTTACGAAGTCTTGAATGTCTTTCTCCCGTTTTTCCACAGCGTTTGCTTCTGGAAGATTGCCCAGATAGACGACATGGTTTCCTACTCGAGGAACAAGTTCTATTCCTTTATCTTGTAGAACGTTAATTTGTTCTATTTGATTTCTCCACAGCTCGTTAGTCATCAATGCTTTACTTAATAATGAGACGTATTTTTGAGCATACCATTTGTTGATGTAGCCCGTGGCGATAATCATATCGCTGGTGTATTTGGTGTTGGGCATAATCTGATAATGGTCATCTACATAATAGTCTTCATTATTGATGCTCTTGATTCTTACGATCGGCATGCGTTGAGTGAGGTTGATATCAACGAGACCGTCTTGAGTCTTGTAGCATTCGGCAGATTTGACGAAAGGACTTTGCATCAGAGTTTCCTCTATATGGCGAGTACTGATCTTGTTCAAAGGTTTCTCTAAAGGATAGATCTTTTTTGCTTCCAGTCTCTTTTTTATTTCTTTTGCATCAAGAAAGCCATTGGTCATCTCATCTTGTATGTTGATGTTTACCTTGGTGCATATTAAGTTTGATTCATCAGGCTTGTTCAGCTTGGTGAATGCAAACACCAGATATATACCTATGGCGAAATCCAGTGTGATGATAATCGTTTTCTTCCAGTTGATGCGCATTATTTCTGCTTAAGAATTTCTGTCATTTGCGGAACGTAGTTGTCCAAGTCGCCAGCTCCCAATACGATAAGAACATCGAAATCTCTACTTCTTACAAGATTCAGTACATCTTCTTTGTGTATCATGCTCTTTTCTACTCCTGGCTTGAGATTGTCGTAGATGAGCTTTGAGGTTACTCCTGGTATCGGAGCCTCTCTTGCTGGATAGATGTCACACAGGATTACTTCATCAAGCATGCTCAGGCTTTCTGCAAAATCCTTGTAGAAATCTCGTGTTCTGGTATAAAGATGAGGCTGGAAGATTGCAGTAATCTTTCGTGTCTTATACAGCTCTCTGATGCTCTTTACACTCTGGTAGATCTCTTTTGGATGATGGGCATAGTCTGATAGGAATACGTGCTTGGCATCTTTGATTTTGAAATCAAAGCGTCTTTCTACACCTTCGTATGTCTTCATTCCTTGTCTGAGTTCTTCTGCCTTGCAACCATTCAATTGTGCCATTGCTATTGCGGCAATACCATTTTCGATGTTGATAGGTACAGGCTGGCCGAGTTCTACGTTCTCTACATTTTCGATAGGAGAGATGAAGTCAAATGTGATTTCGCCATTCTCTATCTTGATGTTTTCTGCGTGGAAATCTCCTTCATGAAGACTGTACTCGTAGATTCTAACTCCATCCTGTACGTTCTGTTTCATTTCCAGATCTTTATGGATGATGAGTGCACCTCCCGGTTGGATAAGTTCTGTATAATGGCGGAAACTTTCCAGATATGCTTCTTTTGTTCCATAGATGTCCAGATGGTCTGGGTCTGTTGCTGTAATTACGCTCATCCAAGGACGCAACCAATGGAAGCTGCGATCGAATTCATCAGCTTCTATGACTACATAGTCGCTCTTGTCGGAAAGTATGTAGTTGGTGCCGTAATTTTTAGAAATACCGCCCAAGAAAGCGTTACAGTCTATATGACTCTGATGCATGATGTGGGCGCACATGGTAGATGTAGAGGTCTTACCATGAGTTCCTGCTACGCACAACCCCTTATGGGTGCGAGTCAAAGTGCCCAATACCTGTGCACGTTTTTCGATGGTAAATCCATTCTCATGGAAATACACAAGTTCCTTGTGCTCTGCTGGGATGGCTGGAGTAAAGATGACCAATGTTGTTTTTGGATCCTTGCAAGCCTCTGGTATCAGGTCTGTGTTCTCCTCATAATGGATGAGCATGCCTTCTTTTTCCAAATCATGAGTAAGGTGAGAAGGGATTTTGTCGTAACCAGCAACAACCAACTTCTTGTTGAGGAAATATCTTGCGATAGCGCTCATGCCTATACCGCCAGCTCCTACGAAATATACTGCTTTAATATCTTTCAGTTCCATTACTTTCTTGCTAATTTTACAACTTCGTCGGCAATGACGTCGGCAGAGTTCTTTAAACCTAATTTTTTAATATTCTCACTGAGTGAGTTTAATTTTTGAATATCTGTGACCGTATTGATCGCCTTGTCGATAAGTATGCCAGGTGCTTCACAGTCTTTTACATAGATGGCTGCATCTTTATTTACCAGTGCCATGGCATTCTTGGTTTGGTGATCTTCTGCAACATTAGGGCTTGGAACCAGAATGACAGGTTTGCCTATGAGGCAGAATTCACTGATGCTGCTGGCACCGGCTCTACTGATAACTAAGTCTGCAGCTTTGTATGCTGCTCCCATGTCGCTGATAAAATCCATGATTTTGAGATTTGGCAATTCCTTGCCTTTCATCTGCTCAGCGATGGATGCCTTGTAATACTTACCTGTTTGCCAGATAAACTGGATATCACTTTTGGCAATTTTATCTAAGTTTTGCAATACGCTTTCATTGATGGTTCTTGCTCCGAGACTACCACCTACCAGAAGAATGGTTTTCTTTTCAGGTGCAAGTCCGAATTGTTTTCTTGCTTCTTCCACCGTAACAGTAGTCTCCAATACGTTTTGGCGTACTGGGTTTCCTGTCATGATTATCTTGTCAGCAGGGAAGAAACGTTCCATTCCTTCGTATGCCACGCAAATTCTGTCAGCTTTCTTTGCGAGTAACTTGTTGGTTACTCCAGCATATGAATTCTGTTCCTGAATTAAACAAGGAATACCCTTGCTTGCACATACGTTAAGAGTAGGACCGCTGGCATAACCACCAACACCGACTGCAGCCATTGGTTTGAAGTCGTTGATGATTTTCTTTGCCATTCTTTGGCTTTTCCATATTTTGAAGAGCACGGCAATATTCTTGAACAGATGCTTACGATCAAAGCCGCAGATAGGTAATCCCTTAATCTCATATCCAGCAGCAGGAACACGTTGCATTTCCATTCTGCCTAATGCTCCAACAAATAAAATCTTTGCTTCAGGGTATTTGGCCTTGATGGCATTGGCGATGGATACAGCTGGGAAAATATGTCCTCCAGTTCCACCTCCACTTATTATAATTCTCAGTTCATTATTCATAATTTTCTAATTTATTACGCAAAGATAAATAAAAAAATCAACAATTCTACATTTTTCACTATTTTTTATAGTGTTTTTTTATGCAGTAGCCAATTTTGATGTATTTGCTTCTGTATTGCACTCGTCTTTTTTCTTGGCACTTCTACTGATACTCAATATGATTCCAACATATAGACAGTTGATGACGGTTGATGTACCACCTCTACTGATGAGTGGAAGTGGCTGACCGGTAACTGGTGCTAAGCCTACTGCTACGAGCATATTGAACAAAGCCTGAGTGACGAGCAGTATGGCAAGTCCCATGGCGAGAAATGCAGGAAAGTTGTTCTCACATCTGTTGGCTATGCTTCCTACTCTATATAATAATATAATGTATAGAAAGGCCACAAATACGGCTCCGGTTATTCCCATCTCTTCTATGATGATGGCATAGATGAAGTCAGAGAAGGCCTGTGACAGGAAATCTCGCTCAACAGAGTTGCCTGGTCCTTTGCCCACGATGTTGGATGAGGCAATGGCTATGTTCGCATGAGCAACCTGTGCATCTTTATCCAAATCAACATCTTCTGGAGCAATATCTTTGTGGTCCAGAAATTTGTCTATTCGCGACTTCCAAGTATCTGCTCTATGGAATAGCTTTTCGATGGAGCCAGGTTCTTTTTCCTCTTTCTTGATATTCTCTGTAAGTGTATTGTCACCTGTTGACTGATTCTTGTCTTTTCCTACAAGCATCACCATTGCAATTACTATCGCTCCAGATGCTATGGCTAATCCCAATAGTTTTCCGAGTTGTGCCTTAGGAATTCTTCCAATGATCATCATGAAAAAGATGGTGAGACATAGCAGCATGGCTGTGGATAAGTTCTCAAGACCAATCAGTAGGATGAAAATAGACGAAGCAACAATAATATACTTGAGCGCGCGTTTGTCGGCGCCATTCTCTGTCTGCATGGCACTGAGAATCTGGGCCACGGCCAGAATAACTGCTCCCTTAGCGAATTCGGAAGGCTGGAATTGGAAACCAATAAAATTTACCCACCTTGATGCACCATTGGTAGCCTGACCGGCTATCAATACCCAGATCAGCATGATTAAAGAAATGGCAAGCATGAATGGAGTGGCAATCTTGAAGTACTTGCATTTTACTTTGAGCATGCAAATCATGGTGAAGATTCCAAAGATGATGAATCCAATATGTCGGATGACAGGCTTCATGTAATTGCCGCTTTTGTATGTTAGCGAACTTGAGGCTGAATATACCTCAATAATGCTAATCATGCAAAGGAAGAAAAACACCATCCATATTACCTTGTCTCCTTTAAATATGTTGCCTATTTTCTTGTTCATTTGATTATTTCCTATCTTTATTATAATCTGACTAAAGTCTTGAATTGCTCGCCTCGATCTTCCATGTTCTTGAACAGATCAAAACTTGCACAGCAAGGACTCAGTAAAACTGTATCGCCAGGCTTAGCTAGTTCTTTGCAGGCTGCTACACAGTCCTTCATGCTATGGGTGTCACGTACAGGAATACCCAGCTCGTCAAAATTATCGTGTAACTTCTGGTTGTCTGCTCCAAGATATACGATGCCGGCACACTTCTGCTTTACCAGGTCTTTTATTTGATTGTAATCGTTGCCTTTGTCCTTACCACCTATGATAAGAATGGTAGGAGTTGTCATACTTTCAAGTGCATACCAGCATGCATCCACGTTTGTAGCCTTGGAATCGTTGACATAATATACACCATCAAACTTTCCTACTTTTTCCAGACGATGCTCCACGCCAGGAAAGTCGCTTAATCCCTTATGGAGGATTTCTTTGCTGATGCCTACAATGTTGCAAGCCAGACCTGCAGCCAGACTGTTGTAGATGTTATGCTTTCCGCTGAGGCTCATGTCTGCCTGTGGCATTTCAAATGCCTGTGGAAAATCGAGTATGTACTTGCCATTCTCTATGTAGCCAACAGTTCCTTCTTCTTTGTTCTCTGCAAATGCACAAAGATGTGACTTGAGGTTGTATTTCTCTAATTCTTTTTTCACGATAGGATCGTCGTTCCAGTAGATGAAACTATCTTCCTCAGTCTGATTCTGTGTGATGCGCATCTTGGCATCAGTATAGTTCTGCATGCAGAAATTGTAGCGGTCCAGGTGGTCTGGAGTAATGTTCAGCAAGATAGCCACATTAGCTCTGAACTGATACATATTGTCTAATTGGAAACTGCTCAGCTCAATGACATAGTATTGATGAGGAGTTTCAGCAACCTGTAATGCAAGACTTTTGCCGATATTGCCTGCTAAACCTACGTCATAGCCAGCAGATTTGATGATATGATATATCAGAGAAGTAGTTGTGGTCTTACCGTTACTACCTGTGATACAGATCATCTTAGCATCTGTATATCTGCCTGCAAATTCGATTTCACTAATGATAGGTGTGCCTTTAGCTATCAACTTCTGAATCATAGGTGCTTCCTTAGGAATACCAGGACTCTTGATAACTTCATCGGCATCCAGAATTTTCTCTTCCGTATGATGACCTTCTTCCCATTCGATATTGTGGTCATCCATCAGTTTCTTATAGTTGTCTTTGATTTTTGACATATCAGAGACGAAAACCTCGAAACCTTCCTTCTTTGCCAGCACGGCTGCACCTGCACCGCTTTCGCCGGCTCCTAAAATTACAATTTTTTTCATATTGTTATTTAATATGTCTGACAATTACAGCCAGTTTATCTAATCTTCAGAGTTATGATGGTCAATGCGGCCAGAATAATGGTAACAATCCAGAAGCGGATCGTAATTTTAGACTCATGGAATGCACCCTTAGGCTTCTTGAGAAGATACTTGCATTCTGGGTCCAGTTGGCTTTCCTGTGTACGGAAGTTGTCGTGTATAGGAGTGCGCTTGAAGATGCGTTGTTTTACTCCTTTTCGCTTTCCGAGCTTGTAGTAATATACTTGAACGATAACACTCAGACTTTCTACAAAGAAGATACCGCAGAGGATAGGTAACATCAATTCCTTGTGGATGATGATGGCACCAACAGCGATAATTCCACCGATGGTCAGCGAACCGGTATCGCCCATGAATACTTGAGCAGGGTAGGCGTTGTACCATAGGAAACCGATGAGCGCTCCAATGAATGCGCAGAAGAAAACTACCAGTTCCTCTGAACCCGGAATATACATGATGTTGAGGTAGGCGGCAAATTGGATATGTGACGAAACGTATGCCAAAATGCCTAATGCTACACCTATAATTGCTGAATTTCCTGCACACATACCATCCATTCCGTCATTGAGGTTGGCACCATTTGAAACGGCTGTAACCACGAAAATAGTCATGATGACGAACAGTATCCAACCGGCAGCAGTCTTGTATTTACCACAGAAACTTGTGATGTTGGAATAGTCCAGGTTGTGCCCTTTGATGAAAGGAATGGTAGTCTTCAGAGATTTTGTAGCTTCCGTACGATGCTTGACCACGGTTTCCTGTCCCTGACGCTCAATGGCTAAGTTTTCGTTCATCTTCACATCCGGAGAAGCCCATAGCACAAGTCCAACGATAAGTCCAATACCTATCTGACCTACGATTTTATATCTTCCTTTTAATCCTTCCTTGTCTTTCTTGAAAATCTTGATGAAATCATCCATGCCTCCAAGGAATCCCAACCAGACGGTGGTAATAATCATCAGGATGAGATAGATGTTGCGCAGACGGCCCAACAGAATCACAGGAATCAGAATGGCCATGATGATGATGACACCTCCCATGGAAGGAACACCGATTTTCTTGACTCCGAATGGGTCAATGCTCGCATCACGCTGTGTTTCTGTGATTTGCTTACTCTTGAGGAACTTGATGAACTTTTCGCCAAACCAGGCAGAGATGATCAATGATACAATCAGAGCCAGCAGCGCGCGGAATGAAATGTATCCCCACATGTGAGAGCCAGAGATACCCCATTGCTCCAGAAATCTAAAGAGATAGTATAACATATTCTTATTTTTCTTTTAAAGTTTCTTCTTTTCTATTTGATTCCTCAGATTATTTTTGGCTGATTCCAAATATATCACGTATTACTTCCTTATCATCGAAATGATGCTTTACGCCCTTAATTTCCTGATAATCTTCGTGACCCTTTCCTGCAACGAGGATTACATCGCCCTTCTTTGCCATCATGCAAGCTGTACGAATCGCTTCCTTGCGATCTACAATGCTAATGACTTTCTTCATCTGTTGCGCATTCAGACCTGCAAGCATATCGTTGATGATGTCCTGTGGCTCCTCGAAACGTGGATTGTCACTGGTGATGATCACTTTGTCGCTCTGCTTTACTGCCTCCTGTGCCATGAGAGGACGCTTACCCTTGTCTCGGTTACCGCCAGCTCCGCAAACGGTGATGACTTCACCTCCCTTGCCGTCCAGTACCTCGTGGATGGCATTGAGCACATTCTCCAATGCGTCTGGAGTATGTGCATAGTCAACGATTGCGGTATAGCCTTCTGGTGATTGGATTGGTTCCAAACGACCGTTGACACTATGCAAAGTGCTCATTACTACGAGTATATCTTCTGGCTGTTTTTCCAGCATAATGGCTGCGCCATATACGGCAAGCAGGTTGCTTACGTTGAATTTGCCAATAAACTGCACCCCAACTTCTCTGCCATCTACCTCAAGATACATACCTCCGAAATGGCATTCCAAAATTCTTGCCTTGAAGTCTGCCATGCTTCTGGTAGAGTAGGTCTTGATAGTTGCCTTGCAGTTCTGTACCATAATCATGCCGTTCTTGTCGTCAGCATTCGTAATGGCGAAAGCTGTCTTTGGAAGACCGTCGAAGAATGCTTTCTTGGCATTGCGGTAGTTCTCGAATGTCTTGTGATAGTCGAGATGGTCACGGGTCAGGTTGGTAAAGATACCGCCTGCGAAATTCAAACCGCCGATACGCTTTTGTGCAATAGCATGAGAAGAACATTCCATGAATGCATATTCGCATCCTGCCTCTACCATTTTCCCAAGAAGTTCATTCAGTTCTATCGGGTCAGGTGTGGTGTGGTCTGCTGGTATTGCCGCGTCCTCAATATAGTTGCATACTGTAGAAAGAAGACCGCATTTATGGCCGAACTTTCTGAACATATTATATAATAAGGTGGCGATGGTAGTCTTTCCGTTAGTACCGGTGACACCTACGAGTTTCAATTTTCTGGATGGGTCGCCATAGAAGATGGTAGCAGCTTTTCCGACAGCATCCTCTGTAGAAGCTACTTGAATATAGGTAACCCCTTCAACAGGTTCCTGAGGTAAATCTTCACACAAAATGGATTTAGCCCCAAGCTCAATGGCCTTTGGGATAAATTTGTGTCCATCTACTTGTGTTCCTTTCATTGCAACAAAGAGATGACCATCCTTAATCTTTCGAGAGTCGATGTTCACTCCTGTGACTTCGATTTCTGCATCTCCGATTATTTGGATCGGTTTGATGTTTTTGAGCAATTCTTGTAACTTCATATATCGTTTCTTTTTTATATGTTACTATTATATATATTAAATAGGTATATCATATACCTTATTATATTGACTTTATCGTTTTGCTGCAAAATGTAGCAGTAAGATGTAATCTGTGCTCATCACTCAAGCGTGATGACACAGAAGGCACCTTGCTTAACCGGTTTGCCAGCCATGAGGGATTGTTTGGTAACTTTTCCTCTTCCGTACAATCTGGTTTTTATGCCTCTGCTTTCCATCATGAATACTGCATCTCGGGCTCCCATACCGATGATGTCTGGTACCGTTCCCTTACCGTATTGCTTCTGCTTTTCAAGTTTCACATAACGGTTGCCAACTTTTTCGGCTTTTCCCCAAATTGGGTTTCCTGTCAGGTAACTTCCGCTCCAGTTGGTATTGGTCTTTATACCGAGATGGGTCAGGACGTAGTCGGCAGCCAGTATGTTTCCGTTCTTAACATCTGGTATGATGACTGATGCAGAGTCTTGTGCATCTTTTACGTCCAGTTTCAGACTTTGAGCCATGATACCTTCTGAGATTTCATGGAAAACCTTACCACTCATTCCGCCACCAGATGCAGGGAGTCCTGATTTCTGTATGCAGACGATACAACTGTAGCGTGGGTTGTCTGCAGGGAAATAACCAGCAAAACTCAGGAGGTAGTTGACGCCACCTGATTTATAACCGCCAGCACCTTTAGACATTTGGGCAGTTCCGGTCTTTCCTGCAACGAGGAAGTTAGGTGAACCTGCTTTCTTTCCCAATCCGATACGGACCACCTGCTCAAGGATGGTCTGCATCTTCTTGATGCTTTGCTCCTTGGCTATACGCTCATGGAGTACTTCTGGTGGAAATTCCATGATTGTTTCTCCATTCTTGACAACCTTCGTTACAAAGCGAGGTCTCATCATCTTGCCGTTATTGGCGATTGCGTTGTAGAACGTGAGCGTAGAGATAGGCGGAACTTGCGTCTCGTAGCCGATACTCATCCATGGCAAAGCCGTCTTACTCCAGTTGTCGTACTGTCCATGACTGTTTTTGTGAGGCATTCGGATTCTTGCCGGTGTTGCACCTACAAGTGGAATTTTTAAATCATCCGCCAGACCTATACGATGTATGCCTTTTACAAACTTTTCAGGGTTGTTGCGATAATGATCATCGATGATTCTGCTCACTCCGATGTTTGAACTGTACCATAATGTCTGGGCAAAAGTAAGTCTTCCATATCCTCCCTTTCGCCAGTTATGATCTTTCATGTCTCGTCCGTACATCGGCCATACACCTCCGCCGGTCTCAACAGAATAAGTTGTGTCAACCACACCGTCATCAAGAGCCACTAGTAACGAGGCGGTTTTGAATACCGAACCCGGTTCCAGCAAGTCGCTGACAGCATGGTTGTGGATTTCCCTGTATTCGCCATCAAAGCATTTTTCCATGTTTACAATGGCTTTGATATCGCCAGTCTTCACATCCATCACGATGGCAACGCCTACGTTTCCGTTGATTTCCTTCAACTCGTTAATGACCGAACGTTCTGCAAGATCTTGCATGCCGACATCAATTGTGGTTACGATATCTGCACCATCAATAGGTGGAGTGTCGGTAATGTCAAGGAATTTATTGCGAACTTTTCTTCTGTGCACAATACCATTGGTACCGCGAAGAATGGAGTCGTAAGACAATTCTAGTCCGAATCTCGCCGTATCTTTAGCACCGAACATCGCACCGATAGTTCTGCCAGCCAGCGAACCGTACGAACGTTTACGGGCATTGTATTCCTCCCAATGGAATCCACTCTTGTTGGTTCCAAGTCTGAAGAGAGGCAAATCTTTCACTTCCGTGAAGGTATTGTAGTTGATACGCTCGTTGTAGATCACCCAATGTCTCTTCTTCTTGGCTTTTCCTTCTTCCAGGTGAGCCTTAAACTCTGCTGCACTCTTGTCTGGGAATATCTTATGAAGTCCATCGCAGATAGAATCTTCCTTGATGTTCCATAAGGAATCTCCTTTTGCCTCGCTGAGAGCAACAAAGTCCATGAATACCTTGAACTCAGGCAAGGAACTGGCAAGGAGTTGCCCTGTACAGCTCAGGATATTTCCTCGGTTAGGCTTAACGGTCACCGAGTCTTTCTTCTGTCTGGCGGCTACCTTCATCCAGTAGTCGCGCTTAGCAGTCATGATATATAGTGACTTGCCGACTACTAATACGGCAAAGAAAATCAGGCCAAATGAAATGGCACGATATCTGGGCATCACTTTTTTTGCATCAAACTTGCTCATTGTTCGGGTACATTTATTATATATGGAGGTTGTGTGGCAATGTGTAGAACGCTGTCTTTATTGTTTTTGAGCATTTCTAATACGTTGCTTTCACGACTCTTCTCTGTTATCTGGCTACTGCTGGAAAGTGCTTTGTATTTAGCATCCTGCAGTTCTTTTTGCAATTGGTCTATTTCTATCAAGTCTTTTTGAATACTATATCTGTTGGATATGTAAATGATGACGAAAAAAACGACCAGGATGACCAACCATATCTGCCGGCGTATGATGCGTGCAGTCAGGATGTCACCACCAAGGATTTTGCGTAGCGAGAAATTGGAAGATAGGGGAGCTTCACCCTCTATCGCCTGTTCTGCGATAACTTGTTTCAGTTCAAGTTTATCGTTGTTTTCCCTCGGCTCACCTTTAGTCTTGTCTTCCTTCAGTTCTTGCTTGGACTTATCTTCTTCGGCCTCCAGTTTGGACTTGTCTTCTTTATTATCTTCCATCATTTCTTTTCTGCGATTCTAAGTTTGGCACTTCTGCTTCTTGGGTTTCTTTCCTGCTCTTCAGCGTTAGGGACGATTACCTTATTGTTGATAAGTTTAAACGGTGTTTCTATTCTGCCGAAGAAGTCTTGCGTGATTTTTCCCTCAGAATTGCCTGATTTCATGACGTTCTTGACGATTCTGTCTTCCAGAGAGTGGTAAGTGATGACGGAAAGTCTTCCACCAGGTTTCAATATTTCTGTGGCAGACTTCAGCATTTCCTTGAGTGCATCCATTTCGTGGTTTACTTCGATGCGGAGCGCCTGAAAGAGTTTTGCCATATCTTTCTTCTCCCGTTCTCTCTTGAAAAGAGGCTCTACTGCCTTGATGAAATCGGTAGTAGTCTCTATTCTTTTTTCTGTTCTGGCTTTGACGAGAGCAGAGGCGATACGTCGGGAATTCTTTAGTTCTCCATAGAGATAGAAAATGTCTGCCAGCTTGCTTTCTTCATAGTCATTCACAATGTCTGCGGCAGTTTTTCCAGCTCTCTTGTTCATTCTCATGTCGAGTGGGGAATCATATCTGAAAGAAAAGCCGCGTGTCTCGTCATCAAAATGATGACTGGAAACACCCAGGTCTGCGAGCAGACCATCGATTCCGTCCACACCATAGTATCTCATCCAGTTTTTCAAATATCTGAAGTTGGAACATACAAAGGTAAAGTCTTTATTGGCCACAACGTTTCTTTCAGCATCGGCATCTTGGTCGAAACTGTAGAGATGGCCGTTGCCGTTGATTCTGGCAAGGATTTCCTTAGAGTGTCCACCACCTCCAAAGGTAACATCCACGTAGATGCCACCTGGTTGTATATTTAGGCCATCTATACTCTCGTTGAGAAGTACCGGCACATGATATGTTTCTGCTGTCTTTACCATTTCTCTTGTAGCTTAATCTTCGTTATTAAATGACATTACTTCCTGTAATGCCTTACTGAACTCTTCCTGTTCCATGAAGGTTTCTCCTTCTTCCTCGTTTTTCCAGATTTCTATGGTATCTCCCATGCCGACGAAGCGGATGCTCTGTTCTATGTCAGCCTGTTTGAGCAGTCTCTTCGGAATCAAAAAACGTCCGTTGCCATCGAGCGTCAGCAAGATGGCGTCTGCTATGAAGGTTCTGTATATCTGCTGTTCCTTGGCATTCCATCGGTTGAGTTTCTTTCTCAACTGGTCCAGTAGTTCATTCCATACGGATTCGGGATAAACGACCAGGCAGGGCTGAAAGACGTCTTTTCTGAGGACAAGGTTTTCCTCGCCAGAAACTTGAAGAATCTTGCGGAAAGAAGCTGGCAGGAAGGCACGTCCCTTCGCGTCAGTTTTAGCCTCTATGTTGCCTAAAAAACGCATACGTACATCTTATATAAAAGAATTTGGGTTCAAAGGTACACATTTTTCCCCATATTCCCCCACTTTTCCCCACAATTTTTTAAAAACTTAATAAAAAAGTTGATTGTGTCGGGAAACGAGCTTGTTTCGTAAGTGTACTTTGATGCGGGAAAAACGTATTAAAGTGGGCAAAAATAAAGAGAAAACTGCCTTTTTCCAACTAAATTTATATGTTTTTTGATTTTTTTTCGCAAAAATGGCACGTATTTAAAAAAGTTGAGTTATTTTTGCAGCTAGTTTAGCTGAATAATGAAATGAGTGAAGCAATAGAAAAGACAATCGACATAGATAGGATACTGAAAGGCAAGATGGGTGCAAAGGCTAAATTTGTGCCTGGATTTGTCGTGTCTTGGCTCAAGAAACTCGTTCACGAAGACGAGGTTAATAAGTTCTTATGGGAAAGTCGCCATCTGTCGGGTACGGAGTGGCTGACTGAGTGTGTGAAATATCTGAAGATGGATATCGAAATTGTAGGAGCTGAAAACTTGCCTGACAAGAATGATGGCAAGCTCTATACTTTTGTTTCTAATCACCCTTTGGGTGGACAGGATGGAGTGGCTTTGGGTTCCATCATCGGACAGCATTATGATGGTAATTTCCGTTATCTGGTGAATGATCTCCTGCTCAATCTTCCTGGTTTGAAACCTGTGAGCATCGGTATCAACAAAACCGGACGTAACAGTCGTGACTTCCCTCGTATGGTAGAGGCTGGTTTCCAGAGCAAAAATCACATGTTGATGTTCCCTGCAGGACTTAATAGTCGCAAGCGTGATGATGGTACGATTCATGACATCCCTTGGAAAAAGACTTTCATTTCTAAGAGTGTTGAATATCAGAGAGATGTCGTGCCGATTCATTTCGGCGGTCAGAACTCAGAACGTTTCTATCGTATTGCCAGATTTAGTGACAAGCATCTGCCGTTCAATCTCGCCATGATGTTTCTGGTAGATGAGATGTACAAGAATGTGGGCAAGCATTTCAGAATAGCAATAGGAAAGCCGATTCCGTGGCAAACTTTTGATAAAAGTAAAACGGCTACAGAGTGGGCGCAGTATGTAGAAGATAAAGTTTACGAATTATAGGATTTCTATAAAAAGAAAATGGAAGAAGAGATTATACAACCAATAGACAAAGCCTTGCTGAAGAGTGAGTTAACTCCCGACAAGCAACTTCGTATGACTAATAAAAGTCATAACGAAATCTATATTGTAACGGCTAATGATTCACCTAATGTACTGAAGGAAATCGGCCGCTTGCGTGAGATTGCTTTCCGTACCGCTGGTGGTGGTTCTGGAAAGTCGATGGACTTGGATGAGTTTGATTTCGGAGAGAATTGCTATAAGCAACTCATTGTCTGGAATCCTGAGGCTGATGAAATTATCGGTGGTTATCGCTATTTGTTGGGAAAGGACTGGAAATTAGATGAGAACGGACAGCCTATGTTGGCAACAAGTCACATGTTCCACTTTTCTGATAAATTTTTAAAGGAGTATATGCCTTATACGGCAGAATTGGGGCGCTCGTTCGTTTCTCTTGAATATCAGAATGTTCGCAAGAATTCGAAAAGTATCTTCGCTTTAGATAATCTATGGGATGGTTTGGGAGCCTTGACGGTTCTTTATCCAGAACTCAAGTATTTCTTTGGCAAGATGACGATGTATCCTTCCTACATCCGTCGAGGTCGCGACATGATTCTCTACTTCCTCAAAAAGCATTTCGATGATAAGGAAAACCTGGTTATTCCGATGAAACCTCTTCGACTGGAAACTCCAGAGTCTGAGTTGGCTGCTATCTTTACAGAGTCTGACTTCAAGGCAGACTATCGTATTTTGAATGGCGAGGTGCGTAAACTTGGTTTCAACATTCCTCCGTTGGTTAATGCCTACATGAATCTGAGTCCTACGATGAAGCTCTTCGGCACAGCCATCAACTATGGTTTTGGTGATGTGGAGGAGACCGGCATCTTGATTGCCGTTGATGAAATCTTGGAAGAAAAGCGTGTGCGCCACATCAATACGTTTATCCAAGAACATCCTGAAGCTCTTAAGATTACGAGTGGAGCTAACAATGTTATTTATAAAGAAAAAGAGGAATAAGACGATAGATAATCCCATGTCCTTGTTGCTTGGCAATAAGAATGTGGGATTTTTGCATTAATACATGCTGGCTCGTTTATGAAAAATAAAACATTCTTGTTTTTTGCTGCTGTCATGTTTCTTTTCACAGTGGATTCATGTCAGCATCATTACCCAGTCTCTTTGGTAGAGGCTGATAGTTTGGTTTATTCCAATCCTAAGGCAGCTTTGCAGAAGTTGGATTCTCTTTCTTTGTGCCTTGATACGACTCAGAAAGCAGATGTCATGTACCTTCGACTTCTGAAAATGACGGCGAAGGATAAGTTATATATGTCTTTTGGAACGTTGGATAGCGTGCAAAGTTTGGTTGGGTATTATGAGGACAATGGTGATAAGCAACTGTTGCCTAGGGCTTATTATATGTTGGGAAGAATGTTTGTGGAAAGCGAGGATGTCCCATCAGCATTGGCTGCTTATCGTAAGGTTCTTGCTCAGTTAGAACAACATGAAGACATAAGATTACGAGGAATCACAAATGCACAGCTAGGAGAAATGTTTGGCAGGCAAGAAATTCTTAGTTTGGCTCTCTCTTTTTATAAAGAGGCTTTTCTTTGTGATAGTCTTTTAGCTGATGAGGTTGGAATGTTATATGATATGCGCGATATGGGAACGTCTTTTGATTATTTAGGAATGAAGGATAGTGCTAATGTGTGTTTCCGAAAAGCATTGACTAAAGCACGAGAAGTTAAAGATGATGATATGGAGCATGAATTATTACTTCACCTAGCTAATTCTTATCTGGATGTAAATGCCGATTCTGTAGCTAAGTATATGTTTTTAGTTAATGACTTTGAATTGTTAGACCGTTGTGAGGAAGGTTGTATAAAAGGTGCTTATTTGCAGATGATAGGTAGGGATAAAGCGGCTGATTCTGTTTTCACAGATATATTACCCCAAACTACGGGTGCATTAAAATTAGAAATTCTGAGACGGTTGGTTGGATTGTCTTGTGAATTGGAAAGTTATGAAAAAGCAAAAAAATACGTGAAGGCATATTTGCGGCTTTCCGATTCGTTAAAGATTGTTGGTGCGAAAGAGCAAGAGGCGAAAGGATTAGCGTTGTATGATTATACGCATCAAATGGAGAGAGGAAATGTTTTGGAAATACAAAACAAGAATAAACAAATAGCATTGTTGATAGCTGCTATTTGTTTGATTCTTTTACTTCTTGTGTTGTTTGCTTATTGGGAATTGAGCATTGTCAAAAAGCTAAGATTACAGAATCGAATAAAAGAGTGGAGATTGGGAGCTCTCTTGAAGACGAAGAAAGAGCAGAATGCAGAAATCTATGAGCAAGTCGGGTTGGCAAGTTATGTGGAAGCAGGTAACCATTTGTCGCAAGAGGGATGGTTGTCGTTGGAAGAGTCAGTTGAAAACCATTATCCAGGATTTAAAGAAAAATTATATAGTTGTAGTAAATTGTCCGAACATGAATTTCGTGTTTGTCTTTTGATAAAGGCGAAAGTTCCAACTTCAAAAATTGCATTGTTGACAAGTCGTGCAAGTTCGACTATATCGACAACCAAGCAGCGTTTGTATAAAAAGCTAACAAGCGAGCAAGGTTCTGCAGAGGACTTGGATAAATTGTTGGCTATATTGTAGCTCGATGAAATCGGGGTTTTTGAAATGCGAATACAAATGCGAATGCCTTTTTGATAGACTATGGCGATAGTTTTTATACTTTTGTGGCGTTTTTAAACTAAAAGGTATTTAAAAATATGAAGAAAATCGTAATGGTATTGCTGACAGTATTGATGACTGTTGGTATGCACGCAGGAAATGGTACGCGGGTAAAGGTAAAGCTAAGTGCTGGGAGTATGTTTACGATGCACAGACCTCATCGTGCTCCAGCAAAGGAGCTAGTAAGTCTCTACCAAGAGGATGCCGTCCTCCATGTCAATGTGGTGGCAGGTCTGCTCGTCACAGTAACAGTCAAAGACGAGGATGACAACATCTTGTCTCAGGAGTTGGTGACTGCGCAGGAGAGTGACATGGTGATACCTATGGGTGGAGCCATCGTAGAGGAAAATGGGGATTTGTATCTGCTGTTTTAGTGGGGGTAGCAAATGGGATATATAACCTCAATCATAGAGTAACAAATAAATAATAATATAAGGTAGGATGAAGTAAGAAGTACTTTATCCTACTTTAAAAAGTACGAATTGACTTAATGAAAAAGATCTTTAACGTAATTGTAATGGTACAAGCGTTGCTCCTTTTTGTATCATGCTTTAGAGAACAAGAAGGACATTTGTCTTTTGCCTTGGTAAATAAGTCTAGCCAATCTATAGCTTGTCAAATGTTTGAATTTCGTAAAAGCATGGAAGATGATACGCTTTTTAAGTATTGGCAAGTGACAGATATAAATGTTCGTCCTGATTCTTTGGTTAGGTATGTGTCATCAGAAGTTCCATGGGAGATAGAGATAAATAACTGTGCGTATGTTCAGTTAATGATATTAAATAATGATTCGTTAAATAAGTATATGGTGTCTTCTATTGATACGGTTCATAAAAAAGTTCCGATACTACATATTTATCAGTTGAAGCAAACTGATTTGGAAAAAATGAATTGGACGGTGATTTATCCTCCATTGGGTGATTTGAAAAATAGTAGAGTCAGCCCTGATTATCGAAAGATACGCAAGTAGTATTCGCCTTATGTTTGTTGAATCAGTATTAAATAAGATGATTTAGAAATGAGAAACTTTAGAATAATTTTGGTGACAGTTTTTATTAGCTTAATGTGTGAAGCTTGTACGTCTTGGGTTGACATTCATGAGAATATAGCACTCGTAAATATGTCAGACAAGGTGATAGGGTGTCAATTGCTGTGTGATAAAAATATTGCAAGCGCAGATTCTGTTTATTTTGCTAAAAGTGAAAGTCATATTGTTTATCCTGAATCTGTATTGATGTTTCGTGCTCAGAATGGTAATTGGGAAGACGATATTAAGTCTATTTCTTATGTTCAATTGTTGATAATGAATGGAGATTCTCTTCAAAAGTATTTGAATGCAACTGAGGATTTTGTTAGAAAACATGTGCCTGTTTTGAAAGTCTATAGATATAAACGAGAAGATTTGGAAAGAATGAATTGGACGGTGATATATTCGCCACGATAATTCTTGTGGTGATACTGTTTCTGTCTCTTTGTTCTATGAGGTCAATGAAATAAACCAAAGTAATTTGGAAGAATAGATAGGGGAAGATAATAATTGATGTGCAATGAAAACGAATGGATTTAGAGTTATTTTACTGTTGGTCTTATTTCCAACATTCTTTTTGAGTTCTTGTGTTATGGACTCGAAGCCTTTAGGCTATAGTGTGAAAAATTGCACTAAAGATACATTGTTAATCGATTTGACGGATTCAGATTCATTAAATAGCGATATGTATTGGGACTTACATTCAAAAGATACAATTGTACTTATGTCAGAAGACACGACTTCTGTATATATACATGGTAATAAAGTTGTAATTTACAATTTTTATAGAGTTCTACCTGGCACGGTGTCGAGAGGATTTTGGCCAATTTATAGTGATTCCTTTTATGTATATACTATCAAATGGAATGTTGTAAGAAATTATACATTGAAGGAAATCCGTCAGAAAAAACTTTACGATAGAACTGTTGTTGAAAAAAATAAGATTGACAACCATATGTTTGAATATAAAAGTTATGAGCAATAAATTATGAAGAAGTTTACATTGCTCTTTGCCCTGCTGATGGCAATGAGTGTAAGTGCTAAGGCACAACAATTCAGCAAATGGGCTGTCACCCCTAGGGTGGGCTTGAACATCTCGAATGTTGTGGGAGGTAAAGCCCCTGGCACGGATAGTAAAGTCGGATTTACGGGTGGCGTTGATGCAGAGTAAAAATATTAAGTAAGTATGAAACATAGTTTGACTTTATCTTTACTGATTCTTTTCCTTGTTTTTGTCTCATGTGGTGGCTTCTTGGAGTCGTTTGAATCAGAAGAGAATAATCCTCATTGTACAATATTCTTTCATAATCAATCTGACGGAACAGTTTATGTTCGTGTTGACGGTTGGCTCAATGACTGTAATCAGCCGAAATGGATTATGGAGACGTGGCCAAAAGAGATAAAGGCTAAGAGCATGGATTCGTTATGTGTGTTGGCAAGAGCATCGAATGGAACTCAGCCGACTTGGCTAGATTTGAAAAATAATAATCATCGTGACTCGATTGCGGTGTTGGTATTTGATACATTCACAAATGCAGCTAGGTATGATATGAAAAATCCCGCAAAGAAACAATATCTTTTTGTGACAAAGGATTTAGGTGGAGGAAATACAAAAGAAATTGTTTTTGTTAATGACGAAAATGATAATAAAAAATAAAAGCCTTATGAGGAAGATAGTGTTTTTATTGGGCATACTGCTGGTAATGGGAGTGTCTATGACCCGTGCTCAAAGCTCATTGCAGAGAAAGCTAGATATAGGTAAACGCCATGAACTATATTTTGGTGTGGGCTTGTTGAATTTGTATGTGATAGATAAACATGACAAACTGACAAAGCCTATTCCATATAGTGGTGACTCGGAATGTTTTGCAATTCCAGTTCATCTAGGAATAGATTATAAGTATCGCCTTTCAAAGAAAGTGTCGGTTGGGGCTTCTGTTGGTTTTACTACTAGTGAATGGTGTAATTATGTTGATGATACGGTAGAACCGTCAGAACCTCGTGGAAATTCGGATTTGTCTTGCATGTATGCACTTCCTGCTATTACCTATACTTGGTTTACATCGGGCTACGGCATCTTTCGCGCTTATTCGGGTGCAGGCTTAGGATTGGCTTTGCTGAAAGAGAAAGTTACTGTGCCTGGCTTTGAGTGTAATCGAACCAAAGCCGATTTGGGATATAATGTGACTTTAGTTGGTATGTCATTAGGTGGAGAAAGTTTTAGGTATTTCTGCGAGTGGAATGCTGGGTGCAAGAGTATGCTCACTGCTGGTTTATTGGTAAGATTCTGAAAAATATAAATCTCGTAAATATGAAGAAGTTAATGTTATTTTTGTTGCTGTTGTTCTCAATAAATGTTACAGCGCAAAACGTAGTGGATTCGGTTTCTGTGGCAGAGACTGATGACGGCAAGCAACTTTGGGGCAAAACCTTGGAGTTGAACAAAAATATTCAGTCTGTGGCAACTTACGACAGTCTTGTCATGGTACTTGCATGTGACACAACCAAGAAAGGAAAACCGATGACTTCAGGCTGTTTGTATGCGTTGAATGCAGAGAATTTAGGTGTCCTTTGGGAGAAAACATTGGATTTGTCGATGTGTACTGTACATTCGATAACAAGCCATGGCGTTTTGTTATCTACTACCTTGAAAAGTAACGGCAAGTCTTTGCTAACGTTGGCTGATAGCAAAACAGGTAAATCTTTGTGGACTCAATATCTATATCCTGTCTATATCAATGATAGCTTGGATATAGTTGTAGGATTGGATAAAATAGGTTCTAGCAATACCTATGCCTATCGTTTGCATGATGGTAAACTGTTATGGAATGCTGATATTCCCATGACGAGAAATATTGGTTGGGAAAGAGCTGTCATGGTGGACTCTACTCATCTGGTAGTTGTCGGGGATGATATCAATGAGATAGACATAACAACAGGCAAAATGTGGAAGGTCAAGGCTAAAACAGGTATAAAGGACACAAAGGGAATGGCGTTGCTGGCTTTGACAAATGTTGTCTCTGTTGCATCAGCTGTTGGTTTTAGTTCTCCTATTGTGACGTTTTATTATAATCTCAATCCATATACTATTACTGGATTGACTTCAAATATCCTTCAAAAAGACGCTTGCATCTATGTGAGCGACCGTAACTATTTGTATTGCTTGGGTACTGATAGCTTGCAAGTTAAGTGGAAGTATAACTTCGAGGACAAGGAATCCTCTACGTCAGAGCTGATGATGCGAGATGGGAACGTGTTCATGCTAAATTACGGATATGGGGATAGTATGATGCGTGGACGTATTAAATGTGGCAAGCCTTTCTTGGCTGTTTTTGATGCTTTGACAGGTAAACTGGAGAAATTTTTGCCTTTATATGACAAAAAGCATGTCATGAACGACGGTTTCCTATCGGATAATGGCGTATTTTTGGCTGGCTCGGAAAAGGCGGTATATTGTTCTTTCCAAGATTCGACCATCAATGTCAAGGATTGGGATAAAAAACAATTTGGCTCGTTGTTCTTGATTCCGAATCATGACCTATATGCTTTCCATGGTATGGCTCCAAAACTTACTTTGGTTAAAGCAGGTGCTAGCACTTGCCCGATGCTGACAGATAAAAATAAACTTTGTGTCTTGGATGACCACATGAATATACTTGACACGTATGAGCTTGGTGAGACTTTTGCTGTTCGTTTTAAAATTGATGATGCCATTTGTCTGCAAAACAATGCAGACAAGTCCAATTATTGGTTGATTTATCCTGACGGAACGGCTCTAGCTAAGTTCAAATGGCAACCAAGTCTAGTGAAATCTGCAGGGAATAATAATATCATTGTCGTTTATAAGCATAAAATTTCAACTTTTAAGCTGTAAATAACTAAAGTTTCCCACCCCTACAAAATAGGGCTTTTGCAGATACAATAAGGATAATATTATAAAGTGGATTAGGGAAGGATGGGCTAAGGAAATAATATAGATTTTTTATCATGCAAATAGAAGTAATGAAAAAAGTTTTAGTGTTAATAGGTTTCAACTTATTGTGTTCTTGTAGTGCTTGTGTTATGGATAGGCGTAGTTTCTTTCAAATTAAAAATTGTACCAATGATACATTGATGATAGATTTCTCTGGGGTAGATACATTGAGAGACTGGAAATATTGGAATGAGCAATTGCAGAGCATTGAATAACCTATTGATGCAAAGGCTAAAATGGAGTTTTATAAGGCGACAATTGGTTCAATTGCCTTGCCTGATTCTTGTGTGATTGCGGATCCGGATATGTTTTGCCTTTATGATACTTGTTACATCTATGTAATCAAGTTGCAGGTTGCTAAGTCTTATCCGATGCAGAAAATTCGTGCAGAGAAACGTTATGACAAAAGGACTGTGACAAAAAGTGATTTTTGTGATCGCGTATTTGATTTTAGATAGCATCTCTGAAAGATAGAAATCTGGGCTTCGGGTTTACGGGTGGTGTCTGACTTGTGCACCCTTGTGCTTTTCGGGGGCACAATTGTGCTCTTACCCGAGCACAAAGGTGCCTTTACCTTGGCGCAATAGTGCCCTTCCAAAGGCGCTTTTGACCTACTTAGCGAACAGCGCTTTGCCTACTTAGCGAACAAGAATATCTGCTGGGTATTCTGTTCTCTTGCTTCCTTATTATAGAAAATGTTTGTAGCGGTATTTATATAAAATGTATGTGGTGGATTTTAGAAAAATCTTTATAGCGTAGAAAATATAAAATCGGAATGCGTTTTTACCCTTCACCCTTCATCTTTTCTCCTGAAATGCCGATAAACACAGGAGGTTTGAGGGTGAAGGGTAAAAATGCACCCTTCATCACCCTTCATCGCTCTTCATCTTTTTTGTCGTTTTTTGCCCTTTATTAGCTACAATTGCCTGGGTATTTGTTTGACTCGAAATTTTGCTGGTTGTGAAAAATATAGACATTAAATTTCAAAGTTCGATGAGTAAAATGCATCATGGACCAATGACCCTTCCTCTCTCTTAATCTTAATAGATGATCACCTTTAGCCTTAATAGACGACTAACCTTAGTCTTAAGATGAAGGGTGGTGAAGGGTGATTTTAAGTTATTTTCCTTGTAACCGCTTGGATGTCAGGTGTTTATGATATATTGGTGAAGGGTGAAGGGCTTTTCTCGTTTCGCTCTTCAAATTTTCGATTACCTTCCGGATTACACAATCGGCAAACTGATACCATTGATTTTCTGATAGATGTCTAATGCGTAGATATCTGTCATGCCGCTGATGTAATCTATCACGGCCATGATGCGCTCTTCCAAATCGGGATTGTTGATGTCGTATTGGCTGCTTACACGGCGGATGAGTTGCTGGGAATAGAAACGGGTCGGGTTGATGGCGGCATCAATAAATACCTCCATCAGCGTAGCCATAATTTTATAACCAGACAGTTCTATGTCAAGTACTGGTTTGCTGTGGTAAATCTTGGCAAAGGAAATCTTTTCGCATTGCTTGTAGGCATTGCGTTGTTGCTCTGCAATATGGTCGATGAGGCTCCCCTGGAAAGTACCGGCAAGTATTTCGTCCTCATGCTCGATGAAAGTCTTGACGCATTCGTTCTCCAGTCTGCCGATAACGCTGGCTCGCATATAAACCACCTTTTCGTTTTCATCAGTTACCCCTTCGTCGATTATTCGCTGTTGTATCCTGCGCTGGGTGTCCTCATCAAAGAAAGCTAAAAGCAACTCTTCTGTTTCCTTGAATGATAGAATTTTCAACTTGTGGGAATCCTCAATGTCCATGATTTCGTAGCAGATGTCGTCTGCAGCCTCTACCATATATACTAAGGGATGACGGGCATACTTGAGTGGTTCGCCTGGTTGGGAAAAACAGGTAATGCCCAATTCTTCCGCAATTCGCTGATACGATTCTGTCTCGGAAGTGAAAAAACCGAACTTGCCGTGACTTCCAGCCAGACTGCTGGCAAATGGATATTTCACGATGGAAGCAAGCATGGAATAGGTCATCACAAAACCGCCCTGACGTCTTCCCTTAAAACAATGAGTAAGGATGCGGAAGGCGTTGGCATTTCCCTCGAAATGGGTGATGTCGTCCCAAAACTTCTTGCTAACCTTGTCTTTAACTGCAAGTCCTGCTCCTTCAGTAAAAAAGGTCTGGATGGCTTTTTCACCTGAATGGCCGAATGGAGGATTGCCTAAGTCGTGGGCAAGACAGGCAGCACTCACGATGGTGCCGATTTCTTCGAAAAGAGTGTCTTTTAATTCAGGACGTTTCTCTATGATGCGGCGGGAAATATCGTTGCCAAGCGACATTCCGACACTCGCCACTTCCAGACTGTGGGTGAGGCGGTTATGCACGAAGATGCTACCTGGCAGAGGGAATACCTGGGTCTTGTTTTGCAAGCGACGGAAAGCTGAGGAGAAAATAAGGCGATCGTAATCGCGCTTGAATTCAGAGCGATCGTCATGGCGCTCGGCATGCTTATGCTCTTGTCCGAAACGCTTGTTTGATATGAGTTTTTTCCATTCCATGACGCAAAAATACACCTTTATTTGCATAATGCAAAATAAAAAGCACTTATTTTTGTTTAAAATCTTGCATTTTTCTTTCAAAAATTCCTTATTGTGCTCAAAAAGCAGTATTTTTGCACAATCTATGCTGTGCTTTACTTTAAAAAGCCAAGCAACTTGAAATATTTAAAAGTGTAATTATGATTAAAATCCAGATTATCAACAAGGGGCGCCAGCCTCTGCCAACATACGCCACACCTCAGAGTGCGGGCATGGATTTGCGTGCTAACATTGACGAGCCTATCGTACTCCATCCCATGGAGAGAAGACTTGTGCCTACAGGACTTTATATGGCTTTGCCTGCAGGATTGGAGGCGCAGATTCGCCCTCGCAGCGGTCTTGCTCTGAAGCATGGCATTACCGTGCTCAATACTCCTGGAACAATCGATGCTGACTATCGTGGTGAAATCATGGTATTGCTCATCAATTTCTCTCAGGAAGATTTCGTTATAAATGAGGGTGAGCGTATTGCACAAATGGTTATTGCCAAGCACGAACAAGGGGAATTCGTTGAGGTGGAAAGTCTTGATGAAACTGAACGTGGCGAAGGCGGATATGGACATACTGGAGTCAAATAAGAATATAAGGTATTCTGGTGTTGAATCAATATTTTTTAAGAGGAAACGATTAACGTGAAGATTAGTGCTAAATATATAGCTTTGGGAATGGTGGCTCTGTTGCTCGGAACTGCCACTTTGCCATCTTTGGCGCGTAAGAAAAAGCAAGTTAAAGCTGTTGCTGTTGAACAGGATACAATTCCTGCAAATGATAAGAAACGCTTTGATTACTTCTTCCTGGAGGCCATCCGCCAACAAGGTGCAGGCAACTATAGTGCTGCCTTCGACTTGTTGGAGCATGCCCGTGCCATCAATCCCCATGCGGCTGAGGTGTATTATTTCCAGTCGGTGTATTACTCACAAATGAAAAAGGATTCCATCGCTTTAGCCTGTCTGGAAAAGGCTGTTAGTCTTAATCCTGAAAACCAGACCTATCCGGAGCGACTGGCGCAGTACTATATTGGCAATCAACAGTATGACAAAGCGATAGATTCGTATGAACTGATTTATGCGCATAATCATGATAATACGGATGCTTTGCGCATTCTTCTCCAGCTTTATCAGCAGAAAAATGATTTCTCGAAAATGCTTTCTACGATTGCCCGATTAGAAAAGGAAGAGGGCGAGAGTGAGCAGTTTACCCTGTCTAAAATGCGTGTCTATGAAATGATGGGGGATAGCAAAGCTGCTTATCGGGAATTGGAAAGTCTTTCTGATAAGCACCCTCTTGATATGGTCTATAAGACAATGTTGGGTAACTGGCTGATGCAGCATGACAGACAAAAGGAAGCATATAAGCTCTTTACGGATGTTCTCAAGGAGGAACCTGACAATGCCTATGCGGAGTCTTCGCTATATGATTATTACAATGCTACTGGTCAGAAAGAACAGGCACGACTGATGCTGGACCGTATCTTGCTGGGAAAAAATACGGAATTGGAAACAAAAATCGTGATGATTCGTTCTTTTATTCAGGAGAATGAACGTAATGGTGGTGATTCGACTGAGGTATTGAATCTCTTCACGAAGATACTCAATGTGCCTAAACCTTCTGGTGAATTGGCAGAACTGAGAGCTGCTTATATGGACTTGAAGAAGATGCCGCAGGATTCTGTAGATGCTGCTTTCCAGAAAGTTCTGACGATTGCTCCCGATAATGCGAGTGCCCGTTTGCAACTGGTACAAAGTCTATGGGAACAAAAAAAATATGATGAGGTTATTGACATGACCAATCAGGCTCAGGCATACAATCCTGATGAGATGGTATTCTATTATTTTGGAGGAATGGCGCATTATATGAAAGGGGATGATGATGCTACTCTCGTGACTTTCCGAAAGGGATTGGCACAGATAAATGAAAAGAGTTCACCTGCCTTGGTATCTGACCTGTATATGATTATGGGAGATATCTTGAACAAGAAAGGTTTGGAAGATGAGTCGTTTGCTGCCTATGATTCCTGTTTGCAATGGAAGGATGATAATGTGGCTGCGCTCAATAACTATGCTTATTATATCAGCTTGAAGGGAAAAGAGTTGCACAAGGCGGAGCAGATGAGTTTTAAGACCATCAAGGCGGAACCGAAAAATGGTACTTATCTGGATACCTATGCCTGGATTCTCTTCATGGAAGAGCGTTATCATGAGGCAAAAATCTATATCGACCAGGCTATTGCCAATCTGGATTCGACTCAGAACAACAATACCGTCATCGAGCATGCTGGGGATATTTATGCTATGAATGGACTGACAGAAGAAGCTCTGAAATTTTGGAAACAGTCGTATGATGCTGGCAATAAATCGGAAGGTATCATGACGAAAATTAAGAATAAAAGATACATCACGGAGGAAGAAATCAAGAGAATGACAGGTGGTTCGGCTGTAACTCCTGATCGCAAATCTCAAAGTCGAAGTGGTGCGAAAAAGAATAATAAATTGAGAAATGGAAAGAAAAAATAAAAACTTCGTCAAAGTGATAGCTCTTTGTCTGCCGCTTTTACTGGGTGCATGTGGTACCAAGAAGGTTGTAGAAGGGAATGGTTCGACTTCTACTTCCCAGTCCCAGAATGTAAATTCTAGTCGCGGACACCAGAGTGAAGCGTTAAAGAAATTGACCTTCGTGCAGAAAGTTTCTGACAACCAGGTCTATTCTAAGAATATTGTTGGCAATATGTCGTTCAGTCTTCAGATGGGCAGCAAGGACATTTCTGTGCCAGGTGCTCTTCGCATGAGAAAGGACCAGGTGATTCGTATCCAACTTTTTATTCCTATCTTAGGTACAGAGGTTGGCAGACTGGAATTCACTCCAGACTATGTGCTGATTATCGACCGTTTGCACAAGGAATATATCAAGGCGGATTACAATCAGGTGGATTTCCTGAAGAAACAGGGAGTTAATTTCTATTCCTTGCAAGCCTTGTTCTGGAATCAACTCTTGTTGCCTGGTAACCAGAGAGTTTCTGAATCAGACTTGAAGAAATTTGATGCCGACTTGGATGTTGCTGGCGATGTGGTGCCAGTTTCTTTCAAACAGGGGAACATGACCTACGCCTGGGGTGCTGACCGTAATACAGGTCGTATCTTACAGTCTGATGTGAAGTATAAGACAGCCAACAGCAATTCGGTGCTTCATATAGACTATAGCAATTTTAAGAATGTAGGAGTAAAACAATTCCCAGCCTCTCTGAAACTGAAGTTTATGACCGATTTTGCGAAATCTGACAAAGAAATGCAGATTTCCATTGATATGAATGCGGTAAAGACAGATAGTAATTGGGAGGCAGAGACTAAGGTGTCAGATAAATATAAAAAGGTATCTCCTGAGGATGTCCTCAGTAAAATCATGAATATGTAATGAGACGTATATTATTATTCATATTAGCACTTTCTTTTACGCTTTCTCCTTTTGCGCAACATAAAACTACGAGGAAGAAAGCGACAGTAACTGCTCACAAGAAGGTAGTTCGTAAGACTCCTCACAAGAAAGTTGTAAGAAGAAAGCCGGTTGCCAGGAAAACAACTCCTGCTGCCCCTTCTCAAGCAGAGAGAAAGGCTGCTACCTATAGCAATGCTTCTATCAGAGGATTGCAGGGTCAGCGTGCCAATATCCAAAAGAAAATCAGGGAGCAGGAACAGGCTCTTCGTAGGAATAAGGAGGATGTGAAGAAACGCTTACAAGACTTGATGGCTATCAATGGTGAGATAGATCAGCGACAGAAGAATATTGAAGGTATCCAGAAGGATATTCAGCATATTGATGGCAATATCGGTATTTTGAATGCTCAGCTCAAGACCTTGGAGCAACAGTTGCAGGACCGTAAAAACAAGTATATCCGCTCGATGAGATATATGAGCCGTCATCATTCGGTACAGGAGAAACTGATGTTTATTTTTAGTGCCAAGAGTTTGTCACAGATGTATCGCCGCCTGTCTTTCATCCGTCAATATTCTGCTTTCCAAAAAGCTCAGGGTGAAGCTGTTAAGGCGAAACAAAACCAGGTGAATGACAAGCACAGACAACTGCAGACGGTCAAGGGCCATAAGAATAATCTGTTGTATAAAGGAAAACAGGAGAAGACTGTACTGGAAGGAAAACAGCAGGAACAGAAAGTGGTAGTTCAGGGACTTCAAAAGCAACAGAAGACTATTCTGGCTGTTATTGCAGACCAGCGCCAGAAGGATGCTGCCATCAATGCTCAGATTGATCGGTTGATAGCACAGGAAGTTGCAAAAGCCCGTGCCCGTGCTGCAGTTGAGGCTAAACGCAAGGCTGCTGCAGCTGCTGCAGCCAAAAAGCGAGCTGCAGAATTGGCTCGTAAGAAAGCTGCTGCAGAAGCAGCTGCTCGTGAAAATGCCCGACGAATTGCTGAGGCGAAAGCGCGTGAAGCTGCTGCAGAGGCTGCAAGACGTAAGGCAGCTGAAGAAGCAAGATTGGCACAGGAGGCTGCAAAGAAAGCTCAAGAGGAAGCTGTCCGACAAGCTGAGGCTAAAGCAAAGGAGAAGGCTCAGGCTGCTGCTCGTGCTGCTGCAGAAGCTGCTGCCAGAGCTGCTGCTGAACAGGCTGCCAAACAAGCTGCTGCTGAACAGGCTGCCCGTGAGGCTGAGGCTAATCGTAAGGCTGCCGAGTTGAAGGCTAAAGCTGATGCTGAGCGCAGTAAGAAGGAAATTGCTGAGGCTAAACAGGATGCGCAGGAAGCGGCTACCCTGAGTACGGTTGACCGTATGTTGAGTGGTGGTTTCGAGTCTAATCGTGGTCGCTTGCCGATGCCGATTAGCGGCAGTTATCGCATTGTGAGTCATTTCGGACAATATAATGTAGAAGGCTTAAAGGGCGTCACACTGGATAATAAGGGTATCAATATCTTAGGTAAACCTGGTTGTGTGGCTCGTAGCATTTATGATGGTGAGGTTAGTGCTGTCTTCGGATATGGAGGAATGTGGAATGTCCTTGTTCGTCATGGTGCTTATATCTCTGTCTATTGTAACTTGAAATCTGTCAGCGTTCATAAGGGACAGCGAGTTTCGGCTCGTCAGGCTTTAGGTGCTGTAGGATCCGATCATATTCTCCAATTCCAGTTGCGTAAGGAAACGGCAAAACTGAATCCTGAAGCTTGGCTTGGAAGATAGAAAAATAGGGTGGCGGCTAACGAATTGCATAATTTGTTGGCCGCCATCTTTTGTTGTTATATATAAGGATTTTTTGTAAGAAACACTTTCTTGAAAACCTGTTCAAAAGTTCAGATATTTGTGCAAACGTTTGCTCACGAAAAACTTGGGAATTTCTTAATATCTTGCTAATAGTTAAGGAATTTATGGATATTTTTGCAAACGGAATAGATTAGTAACTAAATATCTTTAAACTTAATTATGCAAAAGAATTACGAGTATGATTATAGCACAGGGTGCTGCCAATGACGACCCACGTGTATATATGCATGCTGCCATGCACGAGAATCCTGCCGATCAGTCTTATTCAAAAGATCCTTTTACTACAAGAGAGAAGGAAGATGCCGACAATATCACCGTTTCTTTCGCTTATATTGGCAAGTCCTTGTAATGTTATATATAAAGGTATAATAAATAATATAAATAGATGAATAGAACTGAGCTCTTAGATGGCAGCGCCATCTAAGAGCTCTTTGTATTTGACAATAGCATCAGCTATTTCGCTTATTCTGATAAACTCATCTGCGGAATGGGAGCGGGAAGACTCTCCTGGTCCCAACTTGAAGGAAGGAAATGGCATCAGAGCCTGGTCGCTAAGGGTAGGACTACCGAAAGGCTTCATTCCCATGGCTACACATTTCTTAATAAGAGGATGCTCAGGATCAATACGGGATGATTTCAAACGGAAACTGTGAGCCTTTACTTCACTCTTCAAGTGCTGGCAGATAAAATGATAGACCTCCTCATTGTCATAAAATTCATTGGTGCGGATATCTACCAGCATCGTACACTTGTCTGGAATCACATTGTGCTGAGTACCAGCATTCACTACCGTTAATGTCATTTTGGTAGGACCTAAGAACTCGCTTACTTTCTCAAACTTGTAATCACGAATCCAGCGCATATCATCCAGTGCCTCATAGATAGCGTTTACTCCTTCGTTACGGGCAGCATGGCCGCTCTTGCCATGAGCGATGACATCTAAGACCATTAACCCCTTTTCTGCTACAGCAGGATTCATGCCAGTTGGCTCACCAACGATGGCTAAGTCGATATGAGGTAAAAGTGGTAAGGCGCGGCTGATGCCATCCTTGCCGGAAACTTCTTCTTCTGCGGAGGCTAAATAAATAAGGTTGTATTGTTGAGGCTTTGCTGTCAATAATCGGAATATCTGCAATAAAGAGCATAGTCCACCGCCACAATCATTGCTGCCTAAGCCATAAAGCGTTTCGTCGCTTTTGTTTTCTGTTGGCAGATTATTGTTATTATCGCTGTTGGAAAGTGGGATAGTCTTTTCTATACTTGGAGTAAAGGGATCTCGGGTCCAGGATGCAACTGGCTTTACCGTGTCAATATGTGCATTGAGCAGCAAAGTAGGTTTGCTTTCATCAAAGTGCGGGTCAATCACCCAAATATTATTGGCTTCCCTCTGAGGTTCAAAACCATAACTGCGGATCGTCTGTTCCATGATATCTGCAGCATCCTTTTCATTACGGCTTACAGATGGGGTGGCGATGAGCTTCTTCAGCAGCTCAACGGCATCATTGGTGAATTGTTCTTGTGTCATCATAATCTCCCTTGTTTTTGAATTCTGTGGCAAAGTTACGAAAAAAAGAGCAGACAAAATGGAAAAAATGCCATTTTTATTTTGTTTTGTCCTCTATTTGCCGTATCTTTGCACCCATATAAATAACAAAAGCTTATGCAAATCAATAGTCATCTTTCAGTACTGATTCACGACTTGGCTAAAAAGTACGGTGATAAACCAGCGCTTACTTTTAAGAAGTTTGGCGGTGAACAATGGCAAACTGTTTCGTGGAATCAGTTCTCTCTGAGAGTGAAACAAGTTAGCAATGCATTGCTCAACCTGAACTTGAAACCTCAGGACAAGATTGCCGTGTTCTCACAGAACTGTGTACATTATCTATATACTGATTTTGGAGCATACGGAGTGAGAGTTTGTGATATTCCTTTTTACGCTACAAGTAGTGAGCAACAAATTCAATATATGGTCAACGATGCTCAAGTGCGTATCCTCTTCGTAGGTGAACAGGAACAGTATGACAAGGCCCATCGTGTTTTTGCGCTTTGTCCATCTTTGGAACGCATCGTTATCTTTGATTCCAGTGTACGTATCAGTACTCATGATCCCGCAGCTTTATATTTCAAGGATTTCATCAAGTTGGGTGAGAATCTTCCTCGCCAGACTGAAGTGGAGGAACTTTATAAGCAGGCCAATATGGATGATTTGGCTGATATCCTCTATACCAGTGGTACTACTGGTGATAGCAAGGGAGTGATGCTTACATACGGACAGTATCATGCAGCTATTAAGGCGAATGATGAGTGTGTCCCTGTTACAGACAAGGATCGTGTCATCGACTTTCTGCCTTTCACACATATCTTTGAACGTGCATGGTCTTACCTCTGCTTGAGTGAAGGCGCACGTCTTTTTATCAACACTTACCCTCATGAGATACAGGAAAGCATGCGAGAGGTTCATCCTACTTGTATGTGTAGTGTGCCTCGATTCTGGGAGAAAGTGTATATTGCTGTGAAGGCTAAGATGGATGAGGCTCCTTCGTTCAAAAAGAAACTGTTTAATCACGCTTTGGCTGTTGGCCGCAAGCGTAATGTGGAATATCTTGCCAATGGTAAGCGTCCTCCTTTGACACTTGAACTTGAATATAAGGTAGTCAATAAGACGGTCTTGAGCAAGGTGCGCAAGCAGTTGGGCTTGGAGAATCCTAATATTTTCCCTACTGCTGGTGCTTACGTGAGTCCTGAAGTTGAGGAATTCATCCTTTCTGTTGGTATCGGAATGGTGGTAGGTTATGGCTTGACCGAAAGTCTTGCTACGGTTTCCTGTGTTCATCTGGATAAGAAATTCACTATTGGTTCCGTAGGTCGTCCTATCTCTAATATTCAGATTAAGATAGGTGAAGACAATGAGATCTTGTTGAAAGGTCCTACTATTACCAAGGGCTACTACCATCGTGATACGACAAATGCAAATGCGTTTGACGAGGAAGGTTTCTTCCATACAGGTGATGCCGGCTATATGAAGGACGGAGAGTTGTACTTGACTGAACGAATCAAGGATCTCTTTAAGACTTCAAATGGTAAATATATTGCTCCGCAACAGGTAGAATCTCTGCTCTTGGTGGATAAATTCATCGATCAGGTAGCTGTGATTGCAGACCAGCGTAAGTTCGTTTCAGCCTTGGTTGTGCCGGAGTTCCGATTGGTAGAAGACTGGGCTCGTGAACATCATATTCCTTTCTCTGGAAGAGAAGAACTTTGTGCCAACGAGAAGGTACAGAAGATGCTGATGGAGCGTGTCAAGATCCTTCAGCAGCATTTGGCTTATTATGAGCAGATCAAACGTATCACGCTCTTGCCTCACCATTTCTCTATGGAAGCAGGAGAGTTGACCAATACGCTGAAGATTCGCCGACCAGTTATCAATAAAAACTATAAGGCAGAGATAGCCAAGATGTATGAAGAGTAACTTCATGGTAAAGTATCGGAAAAAGAAACAGGAAGTTATTTAAAGGATAAGGTAATAAAAATGATAACAGCTGACCAGTTGAAAGATGTGATGGATCGTGCTGACGCTCTCCATCGTTATCTGAATATAGACCAGAAAAAAGTAGAATTTGAGGAGGAACAGCTCCGCACTCAGGCTCCTGACTTTTGGGAAGATCCTAAGTATGCTCAGGAGCAGATGAAGAAAGTAAAAGGCATCCAGAAATGGCTGGATGGCTATAAGAAAGTACGTCTCTATGCTGACGAACTGCAACTTGCTTTCGACTTCTATAAAGATGAGATGGTGACCGAGGAGGAAGTGGATACTGACTATGACAAGGCTATCAAGGCGATAGAAGACTTGGAATTGAAGAATATGCTTCGCCAGAAGGAAGACCCTATGGACTGTGTACTCAAGATCAATTCTGGTGCCGGTGGTACGGAGAGTCAGGATTGGGCTTCGATGTTGATGCGTATGTATATGCGCTGGGCTGAGGCTCATGGATATAAGGTGACCATTACCGACATGCAGGAAGGTGATGAGGCTGGTATCAAGAGCGTCACCATGACGATTGAGGGTGGCGAGTTTGCATACGGCTACTTGAAGAGTGAGAATGGTGTGCACCGTCTGGTGCGTGTATCTCCTTTCAATGCTCAGGGAAAGCGTATGACCAGTTTCGCAAGTGTCTTCGTTACCCCATTGGTAGATGATACCATCGAAGTGTTTGTAGATCCAGCCAAGTTGTCTTGGGATACATTCCGTTCCAGTGGAGCGGGTGGTCAGAATGTCAACAAGGTAGAGTCTGGTGTCCGATTGAGATATTGGTACACGGATCCTGATACGGGTGAGGAAGAGGAAATCCTCATCGAAAATACAGAGACGCGTGACCAGCCGAAGAACCGTGCCAAGGCATTGTTGCTTTTGAAGAGTCAACTCTACGACCGTGCCATGAAGAAACGTCTCGAAGCTAAGGCTAAGATAGAGGCTGGTAAGAAAAAAATCGAGTGGGGAAGTCAGATTCGAAGCTATGTTTTCGATGACCGTCGTGTGAAAGACCATCGTACCAATTATCAGACATCGGATGTTGATGGCGTAATGGATGGTAAGATAGATGGATTTATCAAGGCATACCTGATGGAATTCCCTTCCGAGAATGAAGAATAGTAATAATAACCTAATATTAAAAGACTATGAGTAGTAATAAAGACTTAAGAAAAGCAAAGCATGTTGCTTATGAGAAGAAGCAGGCTGCGAAAGGTGAGAAAGTCATCAAGTGGATATTTGGCGTGTTGATAGCTTTGGCTATTATCCTCGTTATTTATGCATCTTCTATCGCATAATTTATGAACCGGAAATGGGAAGTTATCTTTATCTGTGATTTCCTGTTTCTAATATGGAAACTATGAGTGGATTAGAAATTGAAAGAAAATTCCTCGTAAAGAAGGGCGACGCATATAAAAGCGCCGCCTTTTCTAATAGCCATATTCAGCAGGGCTATATTCCTGCTGATGGAGCTACGGTGAGGGTACGTACGCGTGATGACAAGGCTTATCTTACGATAAAAGGTAAGTCTGTAAATGGAGGAATGACGCGTTATGAGTTTGAAAAGGAAATCACCATGGATGAGGCGCAACATCTCTTGCAACTTTGCAAGGGCGGTGTCATCGATAAACGTCGCTATCTGGTGAAGAGTGGTAAGCATACTTTTGAAGTTGATGAGTTCTATGGAGACAACCAAGGCCTTGTCATGGCTGAGGTAGAACTTAGTGATGAAAACGAAGCCTACGTGAAACCTGATTTCATAGGAATGGAGGTGACTGGTGATAAGCGCTTCTATAATTCACATTTATTGAATTTCCCTTTTGTGGTTTGGCGCAATACTCTACCAGAAGAATATCGTTAAGGGGTATGGTTTCTGTCGCTTTTTCGGAATAAAAGTAATAAAAAAGTATCTGAAAAGGCATAAAATTGCAAAAAGTGAACTAATTTGATATATTTACTTTCGATTTATATGTTTAAATGCGAATTATTTTATAATTTTGCACTCGTATAAAGAGAAAGTATTTCAAATGACAGAAAATAGTAGAGGAAGTTTTGGTAGCAAGATTGGTTTGATACTTGCTACGGCTGGTGGTGCTGTTGGACTTGGTAATGTATGGCGTTTCCCTTACATGGCTGGGCAGGAAGGTGGTGCTGCCTTTATTTTGGTATATATTGGTTGTGTACTCCTGTTGGGTATTCCTTGTATGATATCCGAATTTATCATCGGTCGTCATGGAGCATCCAATACGGCTCGTGCTTATACCAAAGTGGCCAATGGTAATTCATGGAAATGGATCGGATATCTGGAGGTGCTTACTGGATTTCTGATCACGGGTTATTATGCAGTTGTATCAGGTTGGTGCTTGCAGTATGTTTATGCCAGTATCATGGGGGAATTGCATGGTGATCCAACTTTTGTGGCTAATTACTTCAAGGATTTCTCTTCAGATCCAATCCGACCTGTCATGTGGACGGTGGTGATTTTCCTGATTTGTCATTTCGTGATTATTCATGGAGTGAGAGGCGGTATAGAAAAAGCATCTAAGATCATGATGCCTATCCTGTTTATCCTTTTGCTGATTATCGTGGCAGCTGCTTGTCTGTTGCCAGATGCAGGAAAAGGTGTTGAGTTTCTTTTGAAACCAGACTTTGGAAAGGTTGATAGAGGCGTTTTCTTAGGTGCTTTAGGACAGTCTTTCTATTCCTTAAGTATAGGTATGGGCTGTATCTGTACATATGCATCCTATTTTAGCAGACAAACCAATCTCTTCAAATCGGCATTGCAGATCTCGCTCATCGATTTTCTGGTCGCGATTCTTGCCGGTCTGATGATTTTCCCTGCAGCGTTCTCGGTAGGTGTATCTCCAGATAGTGGTCCTTCTTTGATTTTCATCACTTTGCCGAATGTATTCAATGAGGCTTTTGCTTCTATTCCTGTTTTGGGATGGATTGTTTCCTTGTTGTTCTATATACTTTTGTCATTGGCTGCACTTACTTCGCTGATGTCATTGCATGAGGTGAATACTTCTTTCTTCTATGAAGAACTGAAGATAGACCGCAAGAAAGGAGCAATTATCGTTACGGTTTCCTGTGCAATTATCGGTGCTTTCTGTTCGCTCTCTTTGGGTGCTACAGATTCATTGACCTTCTTGGGTAAAACCTTGTTTGATTGGTTTGACTTTGTTACAGGACAGATCTTCTTGCCTATAGCCGGTTTCCTTACCTGCTTGTTTATTGGATGGCATGTACCGAAGAAGTTAGTGAAGGATGAGTTTACCAATTGGGGAACCTTAAAGGGAAATCTTTTTGGTATTTATCTGTTTTTGGTGCGGTTCGTTTGTCCTATTCTGATTCTCTTGGTGTTCCTGAATCAATTGGGAATCCTGGACGGAATCTTGTAATTAATAACCCATGAGTACTTTACCATGATGAATATGGAGTACTCATTAGAATTTTTGCGAAATGGAAAATAGAGGAAGTTTTGGCTCCAAGTTGGGAGTCATTCTGGCTACTGCTGGTTCAGCAGTAGGTTTGGGAAATGTCTGGCGTTTCCCCTATATGGCAGGACAGAATGGAGGTGCTGCTTTCATTCTTATTTACTTGGTATGTATCTTCATGCTGGGTATTCCTGGTATGGTAGGTGAATTTATTATCGGACGTCATTCTGCTGCTAATGCTGTGCGTTCTTATCATAATCTTTCCAATGGCAAACCTTGGGGAATCTTAGGTGTCATGGGAGTTGTTACGTCCATGATTATCCTGGGTTTTTATGCGGTAGTGGCAGGATGGTGCCTGCAGTATCTTTATGCTTCGTTGTTGGGAGGTATTCATGGAGATGTCAGTTATGTAAAGCAATATTTCGTAGAATTCTCTTCTGATCCCATCAAACCGACTTTTTGGACGATTGCTTTTATCTTGATTACCCATTGTGTGGTAGTCAGAGGTGTGCGCAATGGTATAGAGAAAGCTTCCAAAATATTGATGCCGATGCTTTTTGTCTTACTGATTGTATTGGTCATCTCGTCTTGTTCTCTGCCTGGTGCATTCAAGGGTATAGAGTTTCTGTTGAAGCCTGATTTTTCAAAAGTGGATGAGAACGTGATGCTGGAGGCTTTGGGACAGGCTTTCTTCTCCTTGAGCCTCGGTACCGCTTGTCTTTGTACCTATGCTTCTTATTTTAGCAGACAAACCAATCTCTTGAAATCTGCCACTCAGATAGCATTGATAGATACGATTATTGCCATCATGGCGGGACTGATGATTTTCCCAGCAGCATTCTCTGTAGGTGTTAATCCGGATAGTGGTCCTTCACTCATTTTTATCACTTTGCCTAATGTTTTCCAACAGGCATTTGGTTCTATGCCTGTTGTGGGGTATATTATTTCTGTACTGTTTTACGCATTGTTGGTGTTGGCTGCATTGACTTCCACTATTTCTATGCACGAAATCGGTACTGCCATGTTTTATGAGGAGTTGAAAGTAACTCGCAAGAAGGGTGCCTGGATAGAGACTATAACCTGTTGTATTATTGGTATATTCTGTTCTTTGTCTTGTGGAGCCATGCCAGAACTGAGTCTCTTTAATTTGAACTTTCTTGATTTCTGCGACCATCTTACTTCTCAGTTGTTTATGCCGCTGGGTTCCTTTGCAACCTGTATTTTCTTAGGTTGGTATGTGCCGAAGAAAGTGGTGAGAGACGAATTTACGAATTGGGGAACTTTGAAAGGTTCTCTTTTCGGTGTTTATCTCTTTATGGTGCGTATCGTTTGTCCATTATGTATATTAACTATATTCCTGCATCAGTTAGGAGTGTTTTGATTTGAAATCCAAGAGGGTGTGTCATTGACTGATGACACACCCCTTTTTTAGAATATGATATAGGGCTTAAGTCTCTCTATTTCTGCTGGTGGAAAGTTCTTGAGGAGTTTTAGTTCCTCCAGACTTTTGAAAGGACCTCTTAACCGTCGATAGTCGCAAATTTCTTTCGCTTGGTAGAAGTTGAGGTAGGGGTGACGTCGAAGTTGATTGAGTGAGAGAGAATTGATATTCAACTTTCTCACTTCTCCAGGAGTAATTTTGATGAAAGACAGAGCTTCTTCTGGCAGTCCATCTATTTCCTTCAGCTGGTTAATGGATGCAAAGCCTCCTAATTGTTCTCTGTATCTTGTGATGCTTTTAGCATAATAACTGCCAATGCCTGGAATCTTCTTCAGTTCTGTTGTGTCGGCAGAGTTGACGATGACGTGTTGCCCCGGTCTCAGTTTTTGTGGATAACTGTAGATGTTATTGTTGCCATTTGTATTTGTAGAATTAGCACCATTGTTTGCTTGTGAATACGTACTTGTGCTTGCACCATTCCCATACTGGGTTTCCCGGTAGTTTCTTTTGGGGGCTCTGCTGTTGCCATAGTAGTCGGATGCAGGCCGGTAATCTTCACCTATTATAATATAAGGTACCAGTACTTCGTATTGTTTCTTGGTAAGTCCGTATAGACGTGCAAAATCTGTTTTTTCTCTGAAGATGCCGCCTTTAGCACGAAATCTATAGATACTTCGTACTTGCCATGATTGTAAACCGAGTTTGAGAAGCTGGGTGCTGTCGGCAGTATTAGGGTCGAAAGGAAACAACTCATGAACTGTTCCCTCTACCTTATAATATAAAGGATGCTTTTCGCTAATGTTTTTATCTGCAGTTGATGATTCTTGGTGATTATCGCCAGTCATGCTTTTGGGGTTATTATCTGCAGAATAGTCGTTTTCCAAACTTGATTCTTTCGTATTGACTTTTCCTACAATGATAATGAGAGTAAGACAAATGATGATGATACCGAGCAGAACCAGAATGGCTTGTCGGTCGTTACGCTGTAGATAAAAGAAATCTTTTAGTTTAAGCATATCGTTTTCGCATTTAAAGTTAAAATATGATCTAATGAAGAGTTTACGGGAAGTAAACTCTTAGTTTGGTCGGGATTACTGGACTCGAACCAGCGACCTCATCGTCCCGAACGACGTGCGCTACCAACTGCGCTAAATCCCGCTTTTATTGCCTGCAAAAGTACATAAAATCTGATATATTTCAAAATAAAAAGGTAAATTTTAAACTTTTTTGAAAGAAAAGTGCGGAAAAATTTGGTGGAATCAAATAAAAGTGCTACCTTTGCACCCGCAAATGAGAATTCTTGTTTGTTCATATTAGTTGGTGCCATAGCTCAGTTGGTAGAGCAAAGGACTGAAAATCCTTGTGTCCCCGGTTCGATTCCTGGTGGTACCACTTCTTATTAGAAGCCGAATCTTCGTAACAAGATTCGGCTTTTTTAATTTCCTTAATGTTTTATATATTTCGTTTTAATGGCACATTGACACTTATGAAAACGTTTGCGTGTAAAAAGTGAAACGAAAATGTTTGCTGTATCAGAATTTTGGCTACCTTTACAGCGTAAAAGTAAATCATAAAAACCAAAAAATATATATCTACTAAACATTTTAGTTTAAAATGAAAAAAACTTATTTACTGCTTTTAGCGGGTATGTTTGCTTCCGTTATTTTGGCGAACAACAAGCAGACCGTTAAAATTGATGGTGTTGTCTCAGACAAAACTGTCACCGAGATCACCTTCGATGGTGACAACGTAACACTTAGTTATGCGGACAATTCTTCTGAAACGAAGGATATGTCGCTTGTGTCTCTTTCTTTTTCTTATGATTCTACTACAGGAATCAACAAGATAGAAGAGGTCAAGAAGTCATTGCAGGGTAAGGTATTTAACCTCAATGGCCAACTCGTAGGTAATTCTCTTGAGGGTTTGTCTAAGGGTATTTACATCGTGAATGGTAAGAAAGTAATTATCAAGTAAAAAAGGAGGAACGTAAAATGAAGAAAATGGTATTTACTTTGGTACTCCTCTTGATGAGCTTGAGTGCAGTCATGGCACAGACATGGACATTTGGTGCAATGAGCGAGGCTGACAAGGCTTTGTGTGCAGCTGATGCTAATTGGGTATTGGGAACTGATCGCTACGGCTATACCTTAGCTTTGGAGAATGAAGCTCTTGTTGCAAATGGCTCAGAATTGGCTTATACCAAGGGCTTGAAGTTTACTGCTGGTGCTCCAACAGATAAGTTAGATTCAAAAGCAAAGGTTCGCTTGAACTATGGTTCTTCTCGCTTGGAATTGAACGGAAATGGTGTTTCTTTGATTATTCCAAGTCTGAAGGCTGGTCAGAAAGTTACTGTAAGTTGCTCTACTGGTAAAACAGGAACAGCACGTGGCTTGGATGCTACAAATATCACTCCTGTTTCTGGCTCTTTCAATGCTACTTCTGCAGATAAAGTTACCAACGTTGGAACTGTAACAGCTGATGGTGATGTCGTGTTGAAAACCAATGGTGGTGGTATGAATATCTACAGCATCAAGGTTGAGACTGTAGGTGGCGGATCTACCGATACTGGTTCTACCGACAAGATTACCCATGCCGTGGCTCGTAACAGCAAGGTGAACCAGATGTATGTTACCACCAAGTCGGGTGATGTAAAGTATTATAATACTGCAGACTTGACAAGTGTGAAGTTCGAAGGTGATAAGGCAATCATCACACCTAAATCAGGTTCAGAGAATGATGAGTACAATGCTTCAGTTCAAGCCATCAGATTTGCTAAGAAGGCCGATCAGGGCGAAAGTGGTGATATTGACAATCCTGCAGGTGTGATTCAGATTACTGAGGCAAAGGGCTGGCAGGAGTCTGCCTACCTGAAGTGGGCTCCATTCGAGGGTGCTTCTTCTTATAATGTATATGTAGATGACAAGAAGATTGATGCTCAACTGGTTCGTCAGTATAAATCTTACTATCGTGCTGATGTTCTCGGTTTGAAGGAAGGCACTTATTCTGTAAAGGTTGTTCCTGTAAATGCTGACGGTAAAGAGATTGCTGGTGCCAATACTGCTTCTAACTTGGTTGTAAAGAGCTACAACCGTGAGGGCTTTGCTCATTTCAAGTATGATGGTGTAGGTGCTTATAATAATGATGGTACTTTGAAGGCTGGTGCTAAGGTTCTGTATATTACAGCCAAGACAGCTAAGACCGTTTCTACAACCGTTAATACGGGTAAGCTTGAGACGATTACAGGTCTTCAGTCTATTATTGATGCTTATTCTAAGGGCAAGGATACTACTCCTATCGCCTTCCGTATCATCGGTAAGGTAAATCTTTCTGATTTGGATCACATTTCAAGTTCTGCTGAAGGATTGCAGATTAAGGGAGCTATGATGAATATGACATTCGAAGGTGTCGGTGATGATGCTACCGTATATGGCTTCGGCTTCTTGCTTAGAGAGGCTGAGAGTGTAGAGTTCCGTAACTTTGCTATCATGCGTTGTCTGGATGATGCCATGTCTCTTGATACCAATAACTCTCATGTATGGATTCACAACATGGATCTCTTCTATGGTAAAAAGGGTAGTGCTGCCGACCAGGCTAAGGGTGATGGTACGGTAGACATCAAGGGCGATTCTAAGTATGTTACTGTAGCTTACAACCGCTTCTGGGATAATGGTAAGGCTTCTATGTGTGGTATGAAGAGTGAAACTGGTGAAAACTGGATTACTTATCATCACAACTGGTTCGACCATTCAGACTCTCGTATGGCTCGCGTTCGTACCATGAGTGTTCACATGTACAACAACTACTATCAGCATTGTGATGTTTATGGTATTGGTGCAACCAGTGGTTCAAGTATATTCATGGAGTCTAACTACTTTGATGCTGTTAAGCGTCCTATCATGAGCTCTTTGCAGGGTACTGATGCCAAGGGTGATGGTACTTTCTCTGGTGAGAAAGGTGGTTTGATTAAGGCATACGGCAATGTATTTACCAACAAGCCAGCAAACTTCAGCTATATCCCATACGCAGAAAACAATACAAGCTTCGATGCCTACGAGGTTTCTCATCCAAGTGAGCAGGTTCCTGCAAACGTAAAGACTTTGGTAGGTGGTACTTCTTACGACAACTTCGATACGAACCCAAGCCTCATGTATGCATACGTTGCTGATAAGGCAGAAGATGTTCCTTCTATCGTAGAAGGCTTCTATGGTGCAGGTCGTTTGAATCATGGTGACATTGATTTCGTTATTCCTGATGAGACGGTAGTAACCAATGGCCATCAGCAGCCATGGCCTGCTTTGGCAAGTATTCTTGACGCTTATACTTCTGGTGTTGTTAAGGTATTCGGTGAGAGCAATGCTTCTGGCGAAGGTGGTTCTGCTGAAGGTGGCAGCACTGGTGGTTCTGGCGAAGGTGGTAGCACTGGTGGTTCTACTGGTGGTACAGAAGGTGGCAGTATTATAACTCCTATCGAGGGTACTGTTTTGGTAACATTCACAGATTCTAAGCCTTCAAGTAGCATAGTAACAGTTTCAGGTAACTATGCTACAAATAAGGGAACTGCTACTATTGACGGCACTTCATATTCTACTTGTGTAAAGATGGAGTCTGCAACTAATATCTCAGTAACGGTTGATAAGAAAGTCACAATGACCCTTTATTTCAGTTCTGCAGATACCAAGACGAACGCCAAAATTGATGGAAAGAAGCCTGCTGAAGTAAATGCAGTTATTGATTCAACAGCTAAGACAATGACTGTAACATTGGATGCAGGTTCTCATACTATTACAAAGCAGGATACATGCAACCTCTTCGGTATTAAACTTGTACCTGTAACAGAGTAAAGGTATAGAACTGATTTAAAGATTCCTGCCTCTTTAATGAAAAAACGGACAAAAGCTAGATAAAGATTTGCTTTTGTCCGTTTTTTCTTTATTTTTGTCTTAAATCTATCTGCTGTTTTCTTCTTTTTTCTCTACTTTTGCAACTGAAAACAATTTTAAACGTAATATTTAAACGTAAAACGCAACCTAAAAGTAAAACAATGAACGCAATCCAGAATTTAGCAAAGAGAAGTTTGCTTCTCGTGGCATTGTTCGTCATCGGATGTCTGCAACTCATGGCGCAGACAAGAACCATCAAAGGTGAGGTGACTGATGCGCAGAATGGTGAGGCTCTGATTGGCGCCACTGTCATGGTGGAAGGCGAAAAGGGCGGTACAGTTACTGATTTTGACGGTAACTTCAGTCTTCAGGTATCTTCTTCAGCCAAGAAGATCAAGGTATCTTATATCGGTTATATTGATAAGGTACTTTCTATCTCTGACAATATGAAGGTGAAACTCGAATCTGACAGCAAGGCGCTGGCTGATGTCGTGGTCATCGGATATGGTACGGCAAGAAAGAGTGACCTGACTGGTTCCGTAGCTACCGTGAAATCGAAAGACTTTAACAAAGGTCTCGTTTCTTCTCCAGAACAGTTGATCAACGGTAAGGTTTCGGGTGTACAGATTATGTCCAACAGTGGTTCTGCCTCTGCCGGTAGTACCATCCGTGTGCGTGGTGGTGCATCTCTGAATGCCAGCAACGACCCTCTTATCGTGCTCGATGGTGTGCCATTGGAGCAGGGTGGTATCTCGGGAAACAGCAGCAACTTCCTCAGTATGATCAACCCTTCTGATATCGAGAGCATGACTGTATTGAAGGATGCTTCTTCTACAGCCATCTATGGTTCCCGTGCATCTAACGGTGTCATCATTATTACTACCAAGAAGGGACAGCAGGGTGCTGTAAAGGTGAACTTCAATACCACCAACAGTTTGCAGACCCGTGCGCAGATGGTAGATATGCTCAGCCGTGATGAATTTGTGAATGTCATCAACCAGTTTGGTGACGCTAATCAGAAATCATTGCTCGGTACTGCCAATACCGACTGGAATGATGAGGTTTACCGTACTGCCTTCGGTACAGATAATAACCTCAGCGTGAGCGGCAGCATCGACAAGTGGTTGCCATTCCGCGTGTCTGTAGGCTATTACAACCAGAGCGGTCTGGTTCGCAAAGACAATGTAGAGCGTTGGACAGGTAACGTGGTATTGACTCCTAGCTTCTTCCAGGATCACCTGAAGTTGACCATCAATGCCAAGGGAACGCTCAATAACAACTCATTCAATAATGGTGGTGCCGTATGGGCAGCTGCCACATTCAACCCAACCATCCCGGTTTATTCCGGTAACGACAAGTATGGTGGCTATAATGAGGCACTCGATGCTGATGGCTATCCAGTGAATGCCGGTGTAAGAAACCCTCGCGGTCTGGTTGATCTGTATGATTCAAAGAGTAAGGTAAGCCGCTTCATCGGTTCTATGGATGTAGATTACAAGGTTCATTTCCTGCCAGACCTCAAGCTCCATGCTACCGTGGGTGCTGACTATGCCAAGGGCGACGGAACCATCTATGTTCCTGCCTACGCAGCACAGAGCTACAACAAGGATGAGGCTTTGGGCGGTAGCGATTACAAGTATGGTCCTCAGAAGAACGAGAACCGCTTGCTTACCCTCTATGCCAACTATGCAAAGTATTTCGAAGATATCAAGAGTAATGTAGATCTGACAGCCGGTTACGACTATCAGTACTGGAAGAGTACTACACCTCTTTATTATACCAAAAGTGCGGCAGGCACAAACCTGTCAACCGTAAAGGCATCAGATTACCGTCATGTAATGTTGTCATATTACGGACGTATCAACTATTCATTCGATGGAAAGTATCTCCTGACGGCAACCGTTCGTCGAGACGCATCTTCCCGTTTCTCTAAGGATACCCGTTGGGGTACTTTCCCATCTGTTGCTTTGGGCTGGACTTTGACAGAAGAGCCTTGGTTGAAGAACCAGAAGGTACTTTCTAACTTGAAACTCCGTGCCAGCTATGGTGTTACCGGTCAGCAGGAAGGCATCGGCAACTACAACTATCTGCCGGTTTATACATATAGCGTGACAGGTGCCGAAGCATTCATCAACGGACAGTATATCAATACTTACCGTCCTGAGGCTTACGTGTCAGACTTGAAGTGGGAGACTACAACCTCCTGGAACTTCGGTCTTGATTTCGGATTTCTGGATGGCCGTATCGGTGGTGCCATCGATTTCTATACCCGTAAGACCAAGGACCTGTTGGCATCAGTACCAACAGCAGCTGGTACCAACTTCTCAAAGACTATCCTTACCAACGTAGGTAATGTGGACAGCAAGGGTATTGAGGTTTCTCTGAATGCAACCCCTATCCAAACCAAGGACTGGGAGTGGAACCTGAGCTACAACTTCACCTGGCAGGACATGAAGGTGAAGAACCTCTCACTCACAAAGGGTGGAAGCCAGACCAACGTGAAGGTAGGCCCATCTATCGATGCTTACCAGTTCCAGGTACTCTCAGAGGGATATGAGCCATACATGTTCTATGTATATCATCAGCTCTACGACTCTAAGACAGGCAAGCCAATCGAGGGTGCTTATGCTGATCTCAACAACGATGGCGAAATCAATGAGTCTGATCTCTACCGCTATCATTCTCCAGCCCCTAAGTACATCATGGGCTTGAGTACATCATTGAGATACAAGCAGTTGACACTCGGTATGAGTTTCCGTGCCAACATCGACAACTATGTATACAACGGTATGGGTATGAGTACAGGTGCTTTCGAGACAGTAAGCTACAACAACTCACAGCTCAACAACCTCAACACCAGCTTCCTGAAGACAGGTTTCAAGACCCGTCAGTATCTCTCTGATTACTACGTAGAGAATGCTTCGTTCCTGAAACTCGACAACCTGAGTTTGAGTTACAATGTAGGCAAGATCAACAAGTGGGCTTCGCTCACCGTATCTGCGATGGTACAGAATGTATTCACCATCACCGGTTACTCAGGTACAGATCCTGAGGTGCCAAACGGAATGGACAACTCATTCTATCCACGTCCTCGCACTTACTCAGTAAGCCTCGGACTTCAGTTCTAACAATCAAAACAGATAACAATGAAACTTAAGAATATATTATATAGTATGATGATGGGAACAGCGGTGCTGACAGGCACAACCAGCTGTGTTTCCGATCTCGACCAATATCCTCATACAGAGACAACCTCTAAGGATGTTTATACCTCGCTTGCCAATTACGAGGCTGTGCTGGGTAAGATTTATGCTGCCATGGTGACCAGTGGTCAGGGCAAGGGCGGCGACAACAAGGATATGGAATCCGTATTGAACAAAGGAGCAGGTTTCGACTACATGCGTATGTTTATCAATATGCAGGAGTGTGGTACCGATGAATTTGCCTCTACCTGGCTGACTGGTGAGCAGACTACGGGGCTTACTTATCTCTCATGGGATGCCAACGATGCGTGGGTATCAGATATGTATTATCGTATCTACTACAACATCGCCCTTTGCAACGAGTTCCTGCGCAATGCCAACAGTGCCAATTTCTCGGGTGCTGATGCTGAGAAGATGAAGGAGTATAAGGCTGAAGTCCGTTTTATGCGTGCTCTGTTCTATTACCATGCCCTCGATTTCTATCGCAACATTCCGATGGTGACAGAGAACGACCCTGTGGGCAGCTACATTCCTCCTCGTTATACTCCTCAGCAGACATTCGATTATATCGAGAGCGAGTTGAAGGATTGTGTAGGTGATATGCTTCCTGCTTCTACCTGTCCTTATGGTCAGGCTTCTCAGGGCGCAGCCTATACCTTGCTTGCCAAGCTTTATCTGAACAGCGAGGTTTATACTGGCGTTGCCAAGTATGCCGAGTGCAAGGAGGCTTGTGAGAAGGTGATGAGCATGGGATACTCCTTGGAATCTGATTACAGCAAACTCTTCAATGCTGATAACGACAAGCGTACCAATGAGATTATCTTCGCCTTGCCGGTAAGTGCTGAGCATACTGTAAGCTGGGGTTCTTCTACCTATCTGGTTTGTGGACAGTTGAGTATGTCGAATGCCAACCAGAAAGTTGCCGATTTTGGTGCTACTAGTGGCTGGAGCGAGTTCCGTCTCCGTCCTGAGTTTGTAGATAAGTTTACCCAGACCGATATCGACGGTAATGGCGACAAGCGTTGCAAGTTCTTTACCAATGGCCAGAGCAAGGATATTTCCAGCATGACTACAGAAACCGCCGGCTATCTTTCTGAGAAGTGGAGCAACCTGAAGGATGATGGTACTACTGCATCCAATACAGGAGATGCAGGTGTGGATACCGATTTCCCTCTTTTCCGTTTGGCAGATGTTTATCTGATGTATGCTGAGTGCGTAGTTCGTCTACATAATGACTGGGATAACTGGGCTGGTGGTAGTGATGCTACAGATCCAACCGTGATTGCTTCCCGCAAGCAGGGTGCTATCTATTGGATCAACCTGCTTCGTGAGCGCTCTAATGCTTCTGATGTATGGGCAAGCAACTTTGCTGATGACGATGCCTTCCTCCAGTTCATTCTCGATGAGCGTGCCCGTGAGCTTTATCATGAAGGTTATCGCCGTACCGACCTGATTCGCTATGGTCAGTTCACAACCAACAAGTACATCTGGCAGTGGAAGGGTGGTGTCCACGACGGACAGGCAGTGGATAGCAAGTACAACATCTATCCAATCCCTAACACCGAGCTTACCGCCAATCCAAATCTTCATAACGACAACTATTAATAGGATAAAAGAATGAAAAAGATATTTAGAAACCTGATGATGCTTCTCTGCGCACTCACCGCTCTGGTGAGTTGCGACGAGAGTGGCGACAAGATATACCTGGATGGCTTCATGGCATCCGGTCTGATGGCATCGGCATCCGATGTGAAGCTGTCTGTAGATAACAGTAAGGACGTTGTCCTCTCGTTGGCTTGGCAGAATCCTACCTTGCTTTCGAGCGATGAAACCAAGCCTGCGGGCAACGGAGTGTTGAAAACTTATCTGCAGGTATCAGCCTCAGAGAACTTTACTTCAGAAAAGGAATACACCGTAACCGACCTTTCCAAGGCTTTCACCGGTGCAGACCTCAATGCTGCAGCCAAGGATCTCGGCTTGTCTCCTGATGTGAGCTCACCTCTATATTTCCGTATCAAGAGTCAGATGGGTGCCAATCTTGATGCCGCTTACAGCAATGTCTGCCAGGTAAAGGTTACTCCATACCTCATTGATATGAGCTACATCAATATTCTGAATGAGAAAAAGGATCAAGTTCTGACCAAACTCTATTCTCCTAATTCTGATGGAGTTTATTCTGGCTATATGAATGCCTCTTCTTGGTTCCATATCTGGGGTAAGGAAAATGATGGTACCATTTGGGGTAATGTAGGACAGGATGGTCATGTGTACGAAATGGATAATACTGAGTCTGCATGGAACATCTGGTTCCCAGGTCAGACAGGTATTTATTATACAGTTCTTGATACAAAAGCTAAGGAACTTAAGCCAACTTACATCAAGTCGATGCAGTTGAATGGTGAAGATATGACCTATGATGCTCCTAACTATGCTTGGACCAAGGTGATTACAACCACAGCCGATAATACTCCAGTCAGCATCGTAGCTAAAGTGGCTGAGTACAGCAAGGCTACAGGTACAGAAGATGCTGCAGCCGTTGAGAAGACCTTGAACTATACTTTGGCTGATGGCAAGATGACAGATTCAGAGAACGCTGGTAGCGTGAATATACCTACGGCGGGTACTTATACCATAACCGTGAAGGTTGGAGATAAGAGTGATTTGACTTATTCTATCGTATCGGGAGATCAGACAACTCCGAAACCAACCATCAGTAATACTATCGGTATGTTCTCGAAAGATGGCAGTACTTTGTATGCAACCTTTACCAAGGTGAGTGAAGGCGTATATACGTGTACCTACGATTTGTCGAATCTATATGATATGCGTTTCTATTTTATAGGAGATGATATAGATGACAAACGAGTATGTTATGGTTCTGTTCCTAACAGTCAATTCTCTCTTTATAAGGAGGAAGATGATAGCAATCGCCAAGGTTGGGACATCTGGTTTAATGATGATGCTAAAAGCATGGAATCGGCAAAGATTACAGTTGACCTCAACACCATGACATGGAAATATGAATAATTAATAAGAAAAATAGCAATGAAGAATATATTTGGAAAAGCCATATTGCTGGCTACAGCGCTTCTGTTCTCTATTACGGGCACGAGTTGCAGCAATGATGATAATACCACTCCCGAAAAGGAGAAGACATACGATATGAGTGGCTTCGCCAAGGGTGCCGATGTAAGTTGGCTCACAGAGATGGAGAAGGATGGTGTGAAATTCTATAATCAGAATGGCAAGGCTACAGAATGCATGAAGCTCCTTCGCGAAGAAGGAACCAATTCCATCCGTCTGCGTGTCTGGGTAAATCCGGAAGGTGGCTGGTGTGGCAAGAATGATGTCATCGCCAAGGCTTGGCGAGCTCAGCAGCTCGGCTTCCGTCTGATGATTGACTTCCACTATTCTGATACCTGGGCTGACCCGGGCAACCAGAAAGTTCCTGCTGCATGGCAGGGCTATACTGTCGAACAGATGAAACAGGCTGTGGCTGATCATACAAAGGATGTGTTAAAAGCCTTGAAGGATAGAGGTGTAACCAACGTAGAGTGGGTACAGGTGGGTAATGAAACCCGCGATGGTATGCTCTGGAATAGCGATGAGGCTGTAACCGCTCAGGTATCTAAGAATGCAGCCAACTTTGCTGCTTATATCAACGCCGGATATGATGCTGTAAAGGAAGTTTATCCTAATGCAAAGGTCATCGTGCACGTGGATCAAGGACAGGACCTCGGTGGACTGACCTGGCTCTACGATAACTTGAAAGAAAATGGTGGAAAATGGGATGTCATCGGACTGTCTCTTTATCCTGAAGATGATAACTGGCAGGGTTATGCAGAGAGTTGTCTCTCTAACATCCAGACTCTTTCTTCCATGTATGGCAAGGACGTCATCATCTCTGAAATCGGTATGTGGTGGGGCTCTAACCAGGCTGCGCCAATGATGAAGAAGATGGTGGATGGCTGCAAGGCAATCTCTACCTGCGAGGGTATCTTCTATTGGGAACCGGAAGTTTACAACAACTGGAAACCAGCCAACTATGTCACTCTGGGTTGGGATGCATATACCAAGGGAGCCTTCGACAACAGCGGCAAACCAACTGCCGTATTTGATGCATATAAAAATATTAAATAGCAATATGATCAAGAGAAGCATTACTTTCATGACTCTTGCCCTGGCACTCACTACGCTGTGCCAGGCGCAGAGCCGAAAAATAATAAACCTGCCTTCATGGGACTTCTCCCGTGATGGCAAGACGTGGCAGCAGGTAGCTGTTCCGCATGATTGGGCTATCTCGGGACCTTTTGATAAGAAATGGGACCTGCAGATGGTGGCCATCGAGCAGAATGGCGAAACCGAAAAGACCGAGAAGTCGGGACGTTCTGGTGCGCTGCCTTGGATAGGTGAGGGTATGTATAAGATGAACTGGACGGCTCCTAAGGGCTATAAGCGTGCCGTACTCGTCTTCGACGGTGCCATGAGCCAGCCTGTTGTCAGCGTCAATGGCAAGGAGGCAGGCAGATGGGCTTACGGCTACAATGCCTTCCGCATCGACATCACACCTTTCATCCAGTTTGGTAAGAGTAATCTCATCGAGGTACATCTTAATAATGTAGAGGAGAGCAGCCGATGGTATCCGGGAGGCGGTCTTTACCGTCCGGTTTCCGTAGAACTCTATGGCAACGAGAACTTCTCTACCTGGGATACCTTCGTGCGTACCCTGAAGGCTGATAAGCAGGAAGCTGAAGTCGAAGTAAATGCGCTGCTGGAAGGAAAGACTGGTAAGTCGGGCAAGACCGTCATCGCCCTGTTGGATGAGGCTGGCAAGAAGGTTGCCGAGCAGATCGTCACAGGTGCCAATCCTGAAATCAAGACTACCCTGAAGGTAGCAAATCCTCAGCTCTGGTCTCCGGAATCTCCTTATCTCTATCAGGTGAAGTTAACACGATATGAAGGAAAGAAGGTGGCTGATGTCCAGACCTTGAAGACCGGTATCCGTACCATCTCGGTATCCAAGAATAATGGTTTCCAGCTCAATGGCATTACCCGCAAGATCAAGGGTGTCTGCCTGCACCACGACCTCGGTCCGTTGGGAGCTGCAGAGAACAAGGCTGCACTCATCCGCCAGATCAAGATGATGAAGGAGATGGGTTGCGACGCCATCCGTACAGCCCACAACATGCCTTCTACCATGCAGATGGAAATCTGCGACTCCCTCGGTATGATGGTGATGGCAGAGAGCTTCGATATGTGGATTTATCCTAAATGTAAGAATGGTTATGCCAAGTTCTTCAAGGAATGGAGCGATAAGGACATTACCAACTTGGTGAAGCATCATCGTAATCATCCAAGCATCATCATGTGGAGCATCGGCAACGAGATTCCTGAGCAGTGGAGCAAGGAGGGTATGGAGATAGCCAAGCATCTGCAGGACCTCTGCCATCAGTATGATCCATCCCGCCCTGTTACCCAGGGTATGGACAAGGCTGAGGCTGCCCTGAAATCTGGCTTTGCTCAGGTGATGGATGTTCCCGGTTTCAACTATCGCGTACATAAATATTATAAGAATATCGAGCAGTTGCCTCAGGGATTCCTCTTGGGCTCCGAGACGGCATCTACAGTCAGCTCTCGTGGCGTGTATAAGTTCCCGGTAGAGGTGCGTGCTTGCAATAACAACCCATACTCGGATGGTCAGTGTTCCAGCTATGATACAGAGTATTGTTCTTGGAGTAATCTTCCAGATGATGATTGGAAGATGCAGGATGATTACAGTTGGGTGATTGGAGAGTTTGTGTGGACGGGTTACGACTATCTGGGCGAGCCTACTCCTTACGATACCTACTGGCCAAGCCGCAGCAGCTACTTTGGCATCTGCGACCTCGCTGGCCTTCCAAAGGATAGATATTACATGTATCGTTCCCGCTGGAATGAAACTCAGCATACCACCCATCTTCTTCCTCATTGGAATTGGACAGGTCGTGAGGGACAGGTAACTCCGGTTTATTGCTATACAGATGGTGTGGAAGGTGAACTTTTTGTGAATGGCAAGAGTCAGGGTAGGGCTCGCAAGGATAAGTCAAGTCGTTTGGACCGCTATCGTCTCCGTTGGAACAATGTGAAGTATGAACCTGGTGAGATTCGCGTGGTTACCTACAATCAGTATGGCGACAAGGTAGGCGAGGACGTGAAGCGTACAGCCGGAGAACCTGCGCAGATGAAGTTCAGCGTGGAGACTCCAGACCATGAGCCTATCGCTTGTATGGTAGAGGGCTGTACAGATGAGCACAATGTGCTTCTGAATGCTGATGGCAATGACCTCGCCTTTGTCACCGTGAGCCTTCTGGACAAGGACGGCAATGAGTGTCCGCTCGCAGATGATGAGCTGACCTTCGAAGTAACGGGTGCCGGAACCTTCAAGGCAGCCTGCAATGGCGATGCCACATCGCTCGAACCTTTCACCCATCCACATATGAAACTCTTCTCAGGCAAACTCGTTGTCATCGTGCAGAGTAGTACGCAGAAGGGCAATATCACCCTGAAGGTGAAGGATGGCAAGAGAAATATCGAAAAGACCATTCAGTTAGAGGCAATCTAGAAAATATATGTCCTTCGTGTTTATCGTAGGATTCCTTTTCTTTTCACAAATCCCAAGGACTAGAGACTGTTCTTTATTCCTTGGGATTTTTTTCTTTTTATTTGGTAAAGTGCCAATAATTGATTAATTTTGCAGCCAACAATAACTAATTTAAGCAAATAATTTCAAGATGAAGCAATTTATTCATAGAATATATGTGGTATGCCTGTTGGCGATGCTGTTCATTCAGGTTGCAGCGCAGCGATTCGTTAACGTGTCGTTCGAGGGTGCGCAGACCGTGTGTGCCATTACCCAGGATGCACAGGGGATGATGTGGGTTGGTACTGATAACGGACTTTATAGTTATGATGGTTATCATGGCTATCTCCACTATCAGGATCATGCCTATAGCAATACGCGCGTCAATGCTCTCGCTTTCGATAATAATCTGTTGTATTTGGCTACTGGCAATGGTGTCTTGAAATTCGACACCCATGCCAATGCTTATGTGCAGACTCCAGCTGTTGCAGACTTTCAGGATGAAGCGAAGCGAAAAGCTGTCAGGGAGCTGCGTGTGCTGGACCTGAAAGACAAGAATGCCAACTATGGAGGGGATGTCTATGCCTTGCTGCATACCTCGAAAGGTCTGTTGCAGGGTAAGATAAATGGGCTGTATTTGAATAACCGCCTGTTGCCTCTTACGGCAGGTGCCCAGCCATTGGTAAATGCCCTGGCATACGATGCCAAGCGCCATTGCTACTGGATTGGTACAGAAGGTGCGCTCTATTGTGCTGATCTCAATCTTCAGACATTCTCCCGGATTGCAGCTTTGGATGGCAACTCGGTGAAATGTCTGGCAGAAGAAGCAAATGGCAATCTTTACATCGGAACCGATAACGGACTCTATGTGATGGCGATGAACAATGCCATCTCCCATTATTCGCACGACTCTCGCAATGAAGCAACCATTCCGAACAACATCGTATGGGCCTGCTTCGTGGATAAATGGCAGAATGTCTGGATTGGAACCGATAACGGACTTTCTCGTCTCGCCACCCATACCTATTATAATTATGTGTCGCTCGACAAGATAACCTTTTCGGGCGAAGGTAACTGTCTTCATGCCATGTTCCAGACCCGTAATGGTGAATGGTGGATGGGTGGAACCAATGGCTTGATTCATTATTCTCAGGCGAAATCTTCTACAGGCGATGCTGCTTATCAGGATGTGGCTTGGTATAAGCAGAACAATCAGGCTTATCCGCTTAGCCACAACCGTGTGCGTAAGATTTATGAAGACCATGATGGGGATGTCTGGATTTGTACCGACCATGGTATCAACCTTTATGATCGCAGCTCCAGACAGATGCGTAATTTCATCGTCTATGACAGAACGGGCAAGTATTCTACAGCCTGGGCTTATGATATTCTTCAGGATAGAAAGGGCAGATTGTGGATGGCATCCTATCAGGGTGGTGTCTTTGTGATGGATAAGGCTTCCTTGCTTGCAGGTAAGACCGTAGCCGACTATCATTTCTCTGACCAGGGCAAGAATGCCCTTTCCGGATTGCATGTCGGTCAGATGGTCATGGACGGAAAGGGAAGAATATGGGTTTCCACTTTCAATCGCCTCGATTGTATCAATCCGTATGATATGAAGGTGGCTCATGTGGCTAATTTTGATGTGGTTAACTATATGATGACCGACAGCCAGGGCAATATATGGGTTGGTGATAATAGCTCGGTGAAGTGTTACTATGCTGCAGGCGAGATTCTGGGTTCCAATTTCGGCTCAAAGGAGTGGAAGATAGGGGGCAAGGTAAGTACCATGTGTGATGTGGATGGCAAGATATGGGCTGTAACCGGTAATGAGTGTTGCGTCATCAGCCGTGAAGGAGAGAGCATGCGCTTTGTCATCCCTTCCATTACTCCATTTACCATTTGCTACAGCAAGTCTACCCATGAAGTGGTGATGGGTGGTAATGATGGCTTTGTTGAGATTCGCTCTGATGCGGTTCTTTCTCCGAAGAAACTCAACCGGTTGATTTTGGCGGGCATTGTCGTGAATGGCAAACCATGGGATGAGCGTAGTGAGAAACTGATGCTCAAGAGCGATGAGAACAGTTTTATCCTGCAGCTTACAGACCTTCCGTTTGCTGATCATCCTTCTGCTGTCTATGCATACAAGCTGGAGGGCAGTGATCATGACTGGAATTATCTGAAGTCGGGAAATATTGATATTGTCTACAATGGTTTGTCGTATGGCAACTATCATCTCACGGTTTGTGTCGTAAATGGTGAAGGAAAGATAGGTGCTGAAGTCTATTCGCAGGACATCTCGGTGTTGCCACCTTGGTATCTTACCATCTGGGCAAAACTGTTGTACATCACGGCTTTGATAGTTCTTATCTCCTGGGTGGTAAGCTACTATTTCCTTCATAAGAAATTGGCAGAGGAACAGAAGCAGAAAGCAGAAATCCTTGATCAGGTGCAGATGCGCATGACCTTCTTTGCCCGTTTGACCGAAGGATTGAAGATGGCTGTGGCTCATCAGTCGTTTGATGAAGTGAACGAATTAATGTATCGCTTCCTGGATGTCAAACTGCCTCAGAATCATGCTTCTTCAACGGCAGAAGTTCAAATGGAGAAAACTTCTTCATCGACAGCAGATGAAGATGCTGATGAGAAAAAGTCAGAGGTAGCAGCTGCAGAACCAGAATTGAGTGAGGCTGACCAGCATTTGCTGGATGAAATCAACCATGCCATCGAGGAGCACATGATAGATTCCAATTTCAATGTCACGATGCTCCAGGAAGTAATGGGCATTGGTAATAAGCAGCTTTATCGTAAGGTGAAGGCCTTGACAGGCATGACTCCGGTAGAATATATTCGAGACCTGAGAATGCAAAAGGCTGCCAAACTCCTGAGCGCCGGAAAGTTTAGTGTTTCTGAGGTGATGTATACTGTTGGCTTCTCCAATAGCAGTTATTTCTCGAAATGCTTCTCTAAGGTCTTCGGAATGACACCTACGGAATATATGAAACAGAAGTAAAGTCTATCGGAAACAGCATTGGCTTCCAAGTTCAATGTTCCAAGTTCAATGTTCAAAGTATATGATATTAACGATTACAGGTTCCGACAGCACCGGTGGCTCTGGTGTGCAGGCGGATATCAAGACAATATTCGAATTGGGAGGTTATGCCGTATCGGCGATAACCAGCATCACCGTGCAGAATACCCTGGGTATCCAGGAGTTCTTCGATATTCCTGCCGAGATTGTTTCGGGGCAGATAGAGGCTATCATGAACGATATGCAGCCCGATATAGTGAAGATAGGTATGATACGCAGGGTGGAGACGCTGAATGTGGTCATCGATGCCCTGACTCGGTATCGTCCTGCTCATATCATCTATGCTCCAGCTATCTGGTCTAGTCAGGGCGATGCGCTGATGACGGAGGATGTGGTGAGCCAGATCAAATACCGTCTGCTGCCCCTCTGCTCGGTAGTTGTGGCGAGAAAGAAGGAGAGTGACATCATTCTTCAGAACTCCCGACTCCTGGAACTTGCCGAGAAGCAGGGACTCCGGATTTATCGCCTCGACAATGCCAATTCGCATGGTCTCATCAACCGTTTCTCTTCAGCCCTTGCCGTCTATCTGAATCAGGGCAAGAAGATGGAGGAGGCGTTGGCGATGGCGCAGGATTTCATCAATATAGAATTGGCACGGGAGAGCAATCTGCAGGGCAGGAGTTCCGAGCTTTACAACCAGTTTATCTCGCAGGTGAATAACTTCTGCCGCACCTATAGCGATGTGCATTTCTATGCCGACCAGCTGAATGTGAGTGGCCGCTATCTTGCGCAGGTTACCCGCCGCATCTCTGGCAAGACGCCGAAGGCAATCATTGATGAATACATCGTGAAGGAGATAGAGCGCGAGCTCTCAACCACCACGCATACGGTGCAGGAGATAGCCAACACCTTCGGCTTCTCATCCCAGGCTCATCTCACCAAGTTCTTCAAGAAGATGAAGGGGGTCACTCCTTCTGCTTTCAGGCAACCAAAGCTTGTTAATTAAAATGAGTATAGCCAAAAGAAATAATGAAATCCAGCCAACTGAGGAAATAAAAAATTCAGCCAACTGAGGAAATATCGAAAAAAGTAGTATGGTAGACCTCCCGAAAATTTTCTCCCGACGCATCACTTTGTGCCCGGAAATGGCAAAAAGTTGCCCCGGTAGAGGGCAATATTGTGCCATAGTTAGGCAATAAATGGAATGAGGCTCTTTTTACTCGTCAGGACTATCATGACGACTTCCCGGAGGCTTTCCGGCACCTCGTAAGTACCATCACACTTTATATAATAGACTGTACAATAACTTTTTTACCCACATTGCTGCAGCCTTTGGTGAAAAACTTAAAGATTCCTAGCTGATTTTGCATAAAAAAACTATATTGGATCAAACCTGAATATAGGTTTCTTTATCATTTCGGGTTGAAGATACATCAACATATAGATAGGGTAATAGAGTATCTTGCCCACAACCTGAACATTGCCATTAGAAAAAACTATGGCACGAGAAATTGCGTACTCCTCATTGTTCATCACATTAGAGAGTGCATTATGACGTTTATAATCCTTGCCCGACTTGATTTCTATCGGCAAGATCTTACCTCTGTCTTCTATTACAAAGTCCAGTTCACCCTGCTTCTTATTATTGAAATAATAAAGATTGTATCCGTGAGCACGTAATTCTTGCGCTGCAAAATTCTCATAAATGGCTCCATAGTTGATTTCTGTTGTACCCGTAAGTAAATCGATCGCTATATTGACAGCATACTGGCTTGCCAACAACCCCACATCGCTCATGAACAACTTAAATAAATTGCGCTGTTCACCAAGTTTTAAAGGCAAGCGAGGTTCTTCTACATGATAAGTAGGGAGAGCCACGCCAGCATCAGCTAGCCATAAGAAAGAATTTCTGTAACGCTCAAACTTTGCCTTTTCATTTAATGCCTTCAAAATAAAACGTTTGTTCTTGGCATTCAGTTCTGAAGGTATCAAGTCAAATATATCTTTGATATACAGCTTGTTCTTTGGGTCATACTTGGCTATATCCTTTCCGTAGAGGTACATGATTTCTCTCTGTGCTTCACGTACTATTTGTAAATTATTCGTATTGATATACTTTTGGACTGCCTCAGGCATTCCTCCTATGATGAGATAAAGCTGAATGAGATCATTCAGCTTATTATGTACAACCTCGTCCACCACCTTGCATTGCTCATAGCACTCCTTGACATGGGCCATTACTCCTGTGCTCATGCCTACTGCTTCTGCAAATTCCTCAAAATCGAGAGGAAACATCTCTTTCTCTGCCATATAGCCAACAGGTACACTGCGGATGTCTTTCAATTCTACCCCTAACAACGAACCACTCATCACATAGCGATAGCTACCTTCTTCTACCAAGAATTTGATGGCAGTAACTATCTCCGGACATTCCTGCACCTCATCAAAGAAAACAAGAGTGTTGCCTGGAGTAAGTTTCTTCTCTGCCAAGGCGGAAAGGCGCAAGAGGATTTCCTTAGCATCAGAAGGAGATTTAAATGCCTCCCTATACTTAGAATTATTGAGGAAATTGAACTCCACTACATTCGCAAAGCATTCCTCTCCAACTTTTCGGATTGCAAAAGTCTTACCTACCTGACGAGCACCTGAAACGAGAAGTGCTTTCTTTTCTGTTTTGAAGAAATTGTGTAAATAACTGTATATCTTTCTATTAAGCATATCTATATTACTTTTTTCAACCATATATTATAGATTTTACGGAACTTTTCCAACCTATTTTAGAATAGAAATGGAACTTTTCCAACCCTTTTTGGAGCGTTTTTTGCCACTTTTCCAAGTTTCAGCCGCTGCAAAGATACTATTTTTCTCCGAAACTTCTCTATTAAAACAAGAATATTTTCTCAAAATATCACCAATCAAAACAATTTTTCCCTTATGGGGTGAGCTGTTGCTGATGTGCATTAAACTATTCATCCATCCACATCTTGAATCCTTCACCGCACAATGTCTCCAGGTGGGTGGAGGCATCCTTGGCGAAATATCGGCGCAAGTTGTACATCACATTATTGAGACTTTCTTCGCTACAGTGTGCACCTCTCCAAACTATCAGATTGTGCATCACATTTTCTATCAGGTACTTATCTGCATACACCAAAGCATTCTCTTCACGATGGTCGTGGATTCCGATGGCATGTGGCTTGCTGGCATAGTTGGTGTCTATTTGTTCTTGCGCTTGTTGCGTCAGCTCGATGATGTCAACTTGCTCTTTGTTGATAACCAACTTGCTTTCACTGGCCTTAGAGGTAATTAGCATCGTCTTGATGGTATTGGCAAGATTCTTGATTTGTCTTTCAGAAGAAGTAATACATGGATACCTTCTAATTTGTTCTCTCTTAATTCATCCTTTAGTTGGGATAATATCATCAATGATATTGTACCTTATTGGCATGAAATAAATGGACTGATGGTAAAGGAGATGATTAATAGTGGCTCGTTCAATCCAATATATATCAATGTGACTCCATCTTTGAACCTTGCGCATGGTAAGATTCGTTTGAGTTCTAATATTTCGTATGTGCATGAATGGCATTCCGGTCTGTTTCATATAAACAACGGTTATTGGGGACTATATCCTACCTTGTATTGCAGACTAGGAAAATTCTGGGCTGTAAATCTCAATTACGCTTATAGTTCTGGAGAAGGATATATGCGTGGAAGTTCCAACCTTACTCGCTTCTCAGATAATTTGAAGTTAGGATTACAATATACCAAGGGAAATTTATTTGTTAAATTACAGGTTAATTCCCTTATACTTAAAAATGGTAATACGAAGAGTTGGCTTATCTCTGATTATATTGATAGTTATTCTTATCAAAGCCGTCCATGGGATAGCCGCTATGTGTCATTATCTGCAAGTTATACTTTAGATTATGGCAAGAAGATTAATCATGGGAGCAATTTGAAATTTAACGGAACGACAAAAACGTCAGTATTGTAATTGTTTATGCGTAATATTAAGGTTGTTCACCAACATGACAGCATGCAATGCGGTATCACTTGCTTGCAGATGATATGTAGATTTTTCGGCAGGGAGTACTCCTTGGACTCTCTGTCGAAGATTTGTTTTGCAACAACGGAAGGTGTATCCATGTTGGGCATCAATGAGGCTGCAAGAATATTGGGATTTCACTGGATAAGCACTCGCTCTAATTGATATCCAATCAAAGTCCAATTTGGAGCGAGTTTGTTTTGTTAACACATAGATAGATCTCTCTTGCAAAATCGCCAGTGAAGCTGTAGAAAGACTTCGTTGGCGATTTCTCAATATATAATCTTACTCAATCATATTCTTGAGTATCCATTTCCTGAAGAATGGGTCTTCTATTTCATATCTGTCACTTCGGATGATATAGCCTTTCTTGCTTAAACGCAATAAGGCACTGGTCATCGTGCTGGTAGGCTGGTTCCTGTCTTGTGCAGGATTGTTGCCCTCGCAGATACTGACCATTACATATTTGTCTGTCTTATTGAAATTCAACCATAAACGTTCGTAGTCTAAATCATGAGTTGTTATGATGTCTTCTATGGCGAGTTGGAGTACATCCTCGTTTTTGCCAGCTACCAGGTTGTTCCAAACTGCGAATGAAAGCTGTTGCGTGTAGTATGGATGGCAATTTGTAAAGGCCAGTATCTCGTCTGCAATTTGAGTAGGCTGCTCTGATACATCTTTCAATCTGTCTGCAATATATGATTTGAAATCTTCGTATGGAATCTTGTTGAGTCTCATCAGCATTCCAAAATGATAGAACGGAGACTTCACACGTTCAAAGATATCTGTCATCATCGATTCCTGGCTGCCCAGAAAGATGTAATTGATGCCTGTCTGTTCCTGCATGATGGAACGGAGCTGCTTATCCATGTTTTTATCGATTTCCAGGATGCTTTGAAACTCGTCAAAGACAACAATCAGTTTGTTTTGAGGTGTAGAAACCTTCTGAATTGTATTTAAAACATCTTCTATTGCAGTTGTTCCATTATCGGTTGATGGTTGGAATGAAACCGATAGCTCGTCTGTCATCGGGTTCATGTTGATAGAAGGAATGATGCGGAAGTTACGAAGATAGTGCTTCATCTTTTCCAGTTTGAATTGATTGAGCAGTTCCTTCAGAAGCTTTGCCGCAAAATCTTCTTTGCTGAGCACGGCTTGCATATTGAGCCATAGGTATGGTCGTTGGGTTTGGACAACAGCCTTTTTTACGAGACTTGATTTGCCAAAACGTCGTGGTGACATAAGAACAAGGTGGTTCTCGCTCTTGAGAAACTGTACGATGTAGTCCACTTCTTTCACTCTGTCTGTAAAGTATGGGGTATCAACCAATGAGACAAATTTAAACGGATTTTCCATAATCGAATTTTTTCGTAACGAAACTTTTCGCAAGGATACGAAAAAATAAAGATGCTCAGATGATAAAACCCTTAAATTATTATTGTTTAATAGTTTTCGGATAGAAGGTCAAGGTTTTACCTATTATATAAGTTTTAAAGGAAAGCTTCCTGTAGATTACTCTTTGCCGCTCAATCTGTGTAGAGCTTTGCATATTTCGGAATATGGCTTATACTTTTGCGAATCATCCTTTATACAAAATGACTCAATGTTTGCAGAATTTGGAACATTTTTCTGCTGTTTCATCGAAAAGTGTTTCCTTTGTAGCCGTAATTAAGAAAATAAATAAAATTATGGCAGAAAATAGACAAGAATTGAACCGCAACTTGGCTCAGATGCTCAAGGGTGGTGTGATTATGGACGTAACAACTCCAGAACAGGCAAGAATCGCAGAGGCAGCAGGTGCATGTGCAGTAATGGCTTTGGAGCGTATTCCAGCTGATATTCGTGCAGCAGGTGGTGTTTCTCGTATGAGCGATCCTAAGATGATCAAGGGTATTCAGGAGGCTGTTTCTATCCCTGTAATGGCTAAGTGCCGCATCGGTCACTTCGCTGAGGCTCAGATTCTTCAGGCTATCGAAATCGACTATATTGACGAGAGCGAGGTGCTCTCTCCAGCAGATAATGTTTATCATATTGACAAGACTCAGTTTGATGTACCATTCGTTTGTGGTGCCAAGAACTTGGGCGAGGCACTCCGCCGTATCGCTGAAGGTGCTACTATGATTCGTACCAAGGGTGAGCCAGGAACTGGTGATGTGGTTCAGGCTGTTACCCACATGCGTATGATGCAGAGCGAAATCCGCCGTTTGGTTTCTATGAGCGAGGATGAACTCTACGAGGCTGCCAAGCAGTTGCAGGCTCCTTACGACCTGGTGAAGTATGTTCACGAGAATGGTAAGTTGCCAGTAGTTAACTTTGCAGCAGGTGGTGTGGCAACTCCAGCTGATGCTGCCCTGATGATGCAGCTTGGTGCTGAGGGTGTATTCGTAGGCTCTGGTATCTTCAAGAGCGGTAACCCTGCTAAGCGTGCTCAGGCTATCGTGAAGGCAGTTACCAATTATAACGACCCTAAGATGTTGGCTGAGTTGAGTGAGGATCTCGGTGAGGCGATGGTTGGTATCAACGAGCAGGAGATTGCGCTCCTCATGGCTGAAAGAGGTAAGTAATAGATGATGATATTTTAATTGGAAGGCCCCTCCTGAAAAGAAGGGGCTTTTGTATTAGGAAAAATATGAGAATAGCAGTATTAGCTTTACAAGGTGCTTTTGCTGAGCATAGACAGAAGTTGGCTCAGTTGGGTGTGGATAGTTTTGAGGTGCGTCAGTTGAAGGATTGGGATCAGCCCAAGGATGGCTTGATTATTCCTGGTGGCGAGAGTACTACCCAGGCAAAACTCTTGAATGAACTCGGATTGATGGAACCTGTGAAGGAGGCCATTGCAGCAGGCTTGCCTGTTTATGGTACTTGTGCAGGTTTGATTCTTCTTGCCAAGAAGATAGAGGGTGAGCCAAGTCATCGCATTGCTTCCATGGATATCACGGCTTTGAGAAATGCCTATGGTCGCCAGTTGGGCAGTTTCTACATCGAGGCTCCGATGAAGGGCATTGAGGGCAATATCCCTATGACTTTCATCCGTGCTCCATATATTAAAGAGGTGTGGGGTGATGCCGAGGTTCTTGCCGAGGTAGATGGCAAGATTGTAGCTGCCCGTCAGGGTAACCAGCTGGTTACCGCCTTCCATCCTGAATTGAACGAAAGTTTAGAGATACACAAGTATTTTCTGGGTATGTGCAGGAAGTAGGCTTCATCCTATGATGAAACAGGCTTCGATGACCGATGAAACAGGCTTCGATGACCGATGAAACAGGCTTCATTGGCTGATGAAACAGGCTTCGTTGGCACATGAAACTATATTGCAAGTATCTTAGGATACATTGCCAAGTATCTTAAGATACATGAGCAAGTATCCTAAGATTCTTTTTTTGAATGTCAGATACAATTATTGAAGGCTATTGCTGTCCCAGCAACCACTCGATGGCTGACACAATGCGGATGCTTTTACCGCCTGCCTCATAATCACGAGTAACGGTAAAAGCAATGAGAGTCAACTTATCACAACGCAAGACAGAAGAGGCTCTGATGAGCGAATCCGTCTCTCGCTTGAAAGTTTTTTCTCCCTCTATATCGTAGGCAACCTGAATGAGTTCCACTGCCTTGTCTTGATTGCATACAACGAAGTCGATTTCCTTAGAACGTGGATTCTCCTTGTAATAATAAATATCCAAAAAAGAGTTTGTGCATCGGCGCAAAAGCTCAATGTAAACGACATTTTCCAAGCGCCACCCAATGTTCTCTGCAGCAAAAGCATTGTCGCGATTATTTTGAAGACCAGAATCTACGATATAAGCCTTGGCATTTCTGATGCGCTCCTTACTCTTGAAGGAATGCTTGGTGAGTAGTTGTATAAGGAATGCTTGACGCAGATAATCCACATACTTCTTAACTGTCACATCCGACATGCTCAGGATTTTTGCTAAATCATCATAATTTACCTCTTGGCAAACATTGTTGATAAGGTGGTTGGCTATCTTTCGCAAAGCATTGACGTTGCGTATGTTGAAACGGCGCTGTATATCCTTGGTAACGATGGCTTCCATCAAACTTTGAACATAGCCACGCTTGTTGCGCATATTTTGCATCTCAGGAAATCCTCCATCGGCGATGTAGTCTAAAAAGGCTCGCTTTCTTTCAGCGTCAGCCTTGGTAGTAATGCCAACAAGGTCAACATGATGAAACTTGCAATATTCATAAAAGGAGAAAGGGAACAAGTGAATCTCATTGTAACGTCCCGTGAGATGAGTGGCAAGCTCGCCACTCAACAATTTTGCATTGCTGCCAGTCACCACTAAATGTAAATTGCTGCGGAGCAGACGATTGACAAATAAGTGCCATCCATCTACATCTTGAATCTCATCTAAAAATATATATTTGATATCCGTGCCATACACTTGATAGATGCAAGAGAGAACGGTATTCAAGTCTTCTGTTTTCAACTTTGCCAAGCGATCATCATCAAAGTTGGCGTACCCATATTTCACATGATGCTCCAATAAAACCTTATGACAAAGTGTTGATTTGCCACTTCGTCTCACACCGATAACCACTTGTGCAAGCGGACTATCTAATTCAAAAAGGCTTTCTTCATATCGGCTGACCCACTTTTGGGGTTCATAACTTTGAACATATTCCTGTTGCTCAGCTAAGACTTGCAATATCACTTTTTCATCTACCATAATTGCTCTATTTGAGGATTGTTTCTTATTTCGATTACAAAAGTACAATAAAATGTTTAAAATCAGTAGGTTAGCGTACTTAAACTTTGCTAAAATGCATATTTTTATCCTTCAAACTTTGCTAAAATGCATTTTTTTGTTCTTCAAACTTTGCTAAAATGCAGATTCTACATGAACGAAAAATAGGGTAAGTCTTATACTTTTTTCCGATAAATATTTGCCGTTTACAAATATTCATCGTATCTTTGCATTATGAATTCTTCGTTACGTAAAACTCATAATGATGTAAATGCTTATGGTACAGGTAAATCCATTTATTATAGAAGGCTATCTTTCGTCGGAATACTTCTGTGATAGGGTAGAGGAAACAGCTCTTCTTACGGCTCAGGTGCGGAAGTCCGTGGATGGCCCACCAGGCATGTTAACCGAAGATCATCATCATACGGTACATGAAGAAAGGCAAGTCTGCTACTCCTCTCACCT
>OMDB01000048.1_pt1 | contig 77723 bp, 82 predicted proteins | sample 1645161 | NCBI WGS metagenome assembly OMDB01 (sample SAMEA103958135, study PRJEB25191) | human gut metagenome
ATAGACGGACTAATATAGCTGGAAGATGAATTTACACACAAATTTGGACTTGACTAAAATAAGAATCATACCAATAATTAAATCTCTGATTTCTCTCTTAAATATTAATTTTAAAGATGTTTTTTCCTTTTCTATCTGATTACAAATTGGCATTCCCTTACCATTATCTACTTCTTCAGTAATTTGCATAGAATCTACCGTTCCCTGCTGAAAAGAAGCGTTATTAACATCTCTTTCAAATACATTTACATATGAATTTCCACTAATAATCATTGCTTTCACAAACTCAACAGTTTCATCACAATATTCCATTTCATCACATTCTGTTCGCAATTTTTTATGAATATCTTCATAAGTATAAAAATCTTCTGTTTGCTCATAAGTAACTCTACTATATGTATCTTCCAACTTGTTATGTTCATCTCTGCAGCTTTCAAACAATCGTCTCAATCTCACACATATCAGCTCATCTACTGTATGATGATTAATCTCATTTATAGCACATTTTAAAACATTTACAGCATCTTTGCAAAATCTCTCATGCTCATTCAAATAAATTTTTATATTTTTTTCTTTAACATATACACTATTTTCAAATATTTCTAGTTCAACAATAATATTTTCATAATTATCTATATGCCTTTGATATTTCTCAATTATCTCTTCCTTTGAATATTGCCGAGTTGCGCTCCCCATTTATGCTTCACCTCTTTTGTTTATTGTTCAAAATTCTTTCAAAATTTGCTTTGTTCTGAATTTGTATTTCCCTGTTGCATTTGCACATCTGTTGCTGTTCCCCAAAAATTTGTTATATAATTTGTTATTTCTGTTTTTTCTTGCGCAATCTTTTTTTCTTCTTCTGAAAATGAATAATCTCTCCCAACTATTCCACTTTCTTCTAACGTCAAAGCCCAATCTAAAATATTATTTTTCACTCTACTTAAAATAGAATATATTTGATTTTTTCCAAATTCTAATCTAAATTGAGTATTAAATCCACAACACTTTGCTACATACTTATTCCTCTCAGCAGGTAAATTCATCACTAACATTGAGCTTTCAGCATTTTGGTATAAATCATATAGCTCTGAAACTGAATTTGGCAATTTTGTTTTCGTAAAAGCTCTTTCAGCTACTGCAGAATCCATCACAACCGGAATCCATCCCCTTACAGGATTTAATGCTTTCAATTGTCCCTGTATCATTCTATATTCAGGGACCTCTTTTTTCCCATATCCTTCTTGCTCACACTGTATCCATTCTTGAAATTCTGGCAGCTTCAATTTACGTGCAATAACGTATGATTTTCTTAATAAAGATTCTATATCTGCTTTTTTATCCATAGCTTCTTTTTGTAGTTCCAAGACAATACCATTCATAATTCATTCCTCTTATATAAAAAGTAATTTTATTCCTTCTACAATCCCTGTCGCAATTAGACTTCCAGCCACACCAACAGATAAATTCTTCAATTCCATTAAAAGCATTTTTACTTTACTAGGATTTTCTTTCTTTTGAACTAAAGTATCAATTTCTGTTATTTTCTGTCTGACTTCTGTTGCTTTGTCTCCAAACTCATCTTCTAACAAAGGGTCATACCTCTTAATTTTTGCAACAAACTCCGAAACCTTGTCAAAGTCTACGGTTTCCATATCGGTAATCGTTTGTGTTTGTGTAGAATTAACAGTTCCTTGCTGAAGCTGTATATTACTTACGTTACCGCAAAAATTATTTGTAATGTTACTCATCCGTGCCTCCTGATACTGTTTTTCTTTATCCTTAAAATAATCTATACCTTCCATTGTTAAATAAACCTCCAACCTACCACTAATATACATTGAACTAGCCTTCGTAATACAACCACATAATTTCAAATCTTCTAATATTGCTTTTACATTAAACTTAACATTAGGTATTTCCATAAATTCATTTATATTACAACTTATAGCATCTTGACCTAATTCCCCTCTTTTTTTCAAAAGTATCTCCAAAAATTTTGCACTATCTTTTCTCAATGCAAACACTCCTATCCAAAATTATTGAGTTTCCGTTCAATTCTCTTCTCTGTTTACCAACTCTATTAATATAAGCCTATTATACCATAGAAGTTTCTATAGGGAAATTCATTCTCAAAATTTACATTTTATCAGAACACATTTTTACTGCACATAGATACCACATTATACCCTTTTGTTTATATCCCAATTCCAACATCAATGCTTCTAAAGGAAAATAGGATTATCACACATGTTGCCAAAAGTGATTTTTGAGTTGAATTTTAAACCAATACGTGATATATTAATTATACAAAAAGGGTGCCACCGATAGACGGTTGACCCGAAATTGTTTAGCTAAGAATAGCCGCTCAACTTACCAGGTCGGGGCGGCTATTTTTGTGTCTTATTATTATCCTTACCAAAGGAATACCCTAATCCAAAGCAGGTTAAGCCGAAGCTTACCACTGCGATAAAATCAACAATACTCATATGGCTTAGCCCTCCTTTCCAAGAAATCAATGACTTCTTTAGATTCCCTTGCGGGTTTCTATGTAATCGGAGGGTCACAGTCCCTCCGTAGAGGGTCAACCGCCTACCGTTATGGTGACACCCAATGAAATTCTATCATAGCCCCATGGCATTTTCAATGTAATATCACTCAAACTCTTAGGCGAAAAGATTTATCTAGCTGTTTTTTTGTACACATTTGTATGTTTTATTCTTCATATTCATCCTAATTTGTATTTTTGTGTACCTCGCCCCAAATTTTTAGAGCCAAAATGAAGCCAATTAAATTGCTGAATCACTCATCACTTTTTCTCCCGTTCTTCCTGAAGCGCTTGAATGACTTGGGTAAATCCTTTCATCTCCCGTTTTGAATTTATAGCAAATGCTTGCGCTAAAAGAACCGCTTGTGTCACCTCATCTTTTCCAGATAATTCCTTTAAAATCAATGAAGATGTCTCTGTCCTTTGCTCAAGGGGAATCGAAAGAATATAGGATATTCTTTCCGATGATTTTTTATTTTCCTCAATAATCCTCTTATATTCGTCATTTTCCATAGACAATGGTGTCCCTAACTCATAATACGGTATCCCATTATCCGCTACAATCCATAATAATCCAAACACTCTTTCTTTCTCAAGAGTCAATAATGAATCACTAAACACTGTATTCCAAAGAAGCGCATAAAATTCATGAACTGATAATTTCTGGCTAACCACTTTTCTTCTAACAGAATTTATTGCTTCATCAACGTATTTTCCATAAAGCTCTTTTAGACTATCCACTTCCCCCTCAGCAAAGTATCTTTCCACTTTTACACTTTCGTCAGAATCAACTTCCCCAATTTTTTCACAGATAAACTGAAAACACTGAATTCTTTTTTCTACATTTTCTTTCATAAGCATACTATATAATTCATAACATAAATCCTCTAGTTCTCCGCTCCATGTCTCCAATATTTTAATGTAATTATCCATCTTGTCCTCCATTTCAATTATCAATATATTTAGTCACCCAACTACAATACAAGTCGCTAGGCAAACTGATTAGTAAAGCTAATATAGTTAAGATATCATTTCCTTTACTTCCTAAAACAATAAAATTCCAAAACATTCCAGCCAATATAATCATAAAAAGGAATACTATTACCACTGCCAAACCTGATATAATCCTAAATTTATCTTTCTCATGATTTACTTTATATAAATTACCATATAGATCTGCCAAAGCAATTATAACACCCAACAAACCAATAATTTGTATTCCCTTGCTTTGTTCATCTTTCAGTAATAGTCGAATAATCAAAACTATTAACAAAAACACAAACACTGCCCATTTATCTAACTGTTTATCTTTCATGACAACTTTATTAACCTTGCTCTTTTTAATTCAAATACATCTGCATATTTTTCTTGTATCCCTATATAATCATCTTTAAATATACAATCTAAATATTTCTGTATTTCCTCAATAGTTTCATTTTTAGAATTCGCTATTTCTATTTGTATATGTCTCTTTCTCAAAAATATATAGTATTTTTTTTCATAACCTTCAACAACATCAGGCAAGCCTTTTAACTTATAATACTTCTTTGTCCTTAACAAGATTTGAATAAGTGAAATATATTTAGGAGTAGTAATGTTAATCACCATTTTCATTACCTCCTACAATATTCGTTATGCCGCCCAAAAAATACAATGGATTTTTTCTGTATGGAGCCTGTTTTTCTATGTAAAAATTTAAATTTTCAAATTCATCAATTATTTCATTTGTTATATTATCCTGATTCCAATCTTTCGTTTTTTTCTAAGTTCTTCAATTAATTCATGCGAAAACCCTAATTCTTCTGCCTCTGAAAGCAATCTTTCTCTTTTTTCCTCTCTCATATACATCCGAAGACCAACATCTTTTCTATCTTCTAATGTATTCTTTTCAAGATTTTCCAATTCTTCCATACGTTGTTTTAATTGTAATTTTTCTTGTTGTATTTTCCCCAATTGGTTATCATATTCTTCCAATGGGTTTTTCTTCCATATTCCCACAAGGATACTCTCCCTATCTTTTAGTATAGCATTTTTAGTATATCACACTAGAGTTTCAAACGCAATTTTAAAATACACTATCGTTGTTGACGCAAAATAAAATCTAAATTTCGCTTATCAGCGGGGCAAGTGGAATTTACTTTTTATGTAAATCCTCATTATTTCTCAACTCTCATACCTAAAAAACTCCCTAGCCATCATCTCCGCCGTAGCCCGGTTATACCCCTTTTTCAAATACCCCTGCACAATCGTTCCGAACATTCCCTTAACCATCTCATCCTCAATATCACAATATGCCTGCATTTCCCCGGACAAAGCCATTACCACATACTCTATTGGCTTGTTATCCAACAACCTATGCAGCTTCGCTAATGACTGCTCTGTTGTCCTCAGGGCAGCCTCCACTTCTTCGCACTTTATCTGCAACATATTTCCATCTGTAAACCACACCTCAACATATCCGTTATCCATGTTATAAGCACATTCCACGATATTATCCATTCGATTATCTTTCATCTCATCAATCCATCCTTCCCATTATCTGGTCCCATAAGACCTGTCATACCGCCTTATCTGCTGTTCTGTACGCTCCTGTTCCTTTACCTTACGAACAATCGTATCAATCTGCTCCGCACCGGCATATCTCTTCACACGCTCCAGATCATCAGCCTTTTTCTGCAACAGTTCTGTCATATCGCTCATATCCTTAATCTTACCTTTGTAAAACTCCACATCCTCTGACAATCTCTTCTTTTCTTTTCGCAATTGCAGGACTTCCTCTTTCATCCTTACACATTGGATTGTCAGATTCTTTATCAACGACTTCAGCTTATTCACAAATGGCATAACCACCTTATCCCGAAATGACTTAGCACTTGCAAATGCTCCCAGTTCCGGCAATTGCCACTCCGGTGCTTCATCATACTTTCTTACATCACGCTGTAATAACTGCTCCGACTGCACCATCTGCTCTATATGGCTCTTAAGCTCATTCTGTTGCTTTTCAAGTTGAACATTATTCTGTTGCAAATCATTGTATTTTTGTCTTAATGCCTGATTATCAGATTTCAATGAATCATTCCTTTGCTCCAGAGTGTGATTGTCAGCAGATATCAGATCATTCACATTCTTCAATTTACTATTCTTATATTGTAAATCTTCATTCCTTTGTTCCAGTTCTTCATTATCGATCTGCAACTGTAACTGCTTCTGCTTCAAATCATGATTTTCCATGCGAAGTCTGTCCTTGCGACTTTCAAGCCTTGTATTCTCCATCCTCAAATTCTGATTACCTGCAAGCAGTACTTCCTTCTCTTGTTGTGCTGTAGTTCTCTCTTGTTGTGCTGTAGTTCTCTCTTCTTTTGCTCTCTGTGTAGCTTCCTCAGCCAGTTCCTTTTCAATAGTGACATTCTGCAATTCCTGTTTCTTTACAGAAACCTCTTCTCCAAGCTGTGCAACCACCGAAGATATTTCCCGCTTCTGGCTATCCAATTCAGCTACTTCCCTTGCCCGCTCTTTCTTTTCAAATTCAAGCACCGACAAATGTTTCTCATGTGTACCCTTTTGCAGCCATTCCACACCATATCGCTCCATGACTGTCGCAAGTTCCTGCTTTTCTGATGCAATCCACTGATTTAATTCGGTAGCACCTCTAGTGCCACCGGTGAAGCCTTCTGCCGCTAGTGCAGATTTTAATGATACCCTTGTATCAAGTCCTCGCTTACTTCCTGTAATATATGGCACAAAATCAATGTGCAGATGCGGTGTTTCTTCATCCATATGCAAATGTGCCGAGAATACATACAAGTTCGGATTTCTAGCTTGGAACTCATCCATAAATTCCGTTAAAATCCTTTTTGCCAACAATCCATCTTCATTTTTGGCATTCATATCATCTTTATTTCCGATTTGAAATATCACTTCATGAAATAACTTTTCCTGCTTGCCCCTCCTGATTTTTTCATAGTAATTATCAATCATGCGATCTTTTCGTTTCTGTTTTGCATTATATCGTTCAAGTGCTTCATCAAACAATCTATGATAAACCTGCTTTATATCTTCATTACAAAAATGAAAATTAGCACTACTTCTATTACTATCTACATTCTTAGCTGTAAATGCTCTGGTATTATGGTTCACAGAACCTTTTCCGATCATTGCACTTATCGTTCTCTCCATAAGCAATCTTCCCCTTTCTTTTATCTGTCATATTAGCGCCGGATATCGGCATAGAGCGAGGTTTCCTCGCTCTGGCTTTGTTACTTTCGCCGAAAGTAACGCAAAAGCACTTTTGGCACCTGCGGCATCAAAAATGCAACCTGAAAAGAATAGCAAGCTATTCTTAATCAGGTTTTGCGCCCTGCCGGGAGCTTTTCTGCCTGCGGCAGTCAATGTACACAAGCCTCCACTGTGTCAAGCACACCACATTTTCCTTATCGATTCTAACGGAAGCGTGACACGCAGCCGTTATATATGTTTAAGAAAAACTACCACCGAAAACTCTCCGGCACACCTCGTCTATCCAAATATTCCTTTCGAGCCTTTTCCTTTTCTTCTTCCGTTGGTGCAGTCTTATATTTTGTATACAATTCTCTCATTACCATTGCATCCAGTTTCTTCTCCAGCCCCTGTTTTATCTGAGGCAACAGTTCCTCCTGTTCCAACATAAAATATCTCATTATCGCAACGAAAAGTTCTTCTGAAATCTGTACATTTTTCATATCAATCCACCATTCCTTTCCTAACTCGTTCAAGACCGCAACACTGCAAAGTCTATATGCTTTGCAACCTTGCAAAGTTTATCTCCGCAATTTCTATATAGCCTGCAATGTTGCGTTCTTGTCCTATCTCTGTTTTACTGCATCCAATTTCCAATACCACGAGTTATTGATTTTCTTTGCCCGGATGCCCAATTCTTTCTTTGCATTTTCCATTGTTCTCTTTGAAATGCCCTGTTCATCAGCCATTTCAAAAACTTCATTACTCTGCACCATATTAGTTATTTCTGCCAATTCACGAAGCATTTGCTTTGCCTGTTCCAGCTTATTTGCCTTTGGTGAAATACCGCCAAGTACTTCATCTGCGGTAATCTCATAATCTCCCAACCAATGAAAGCCCGTTTCTGATAGCATAAATGCCTTCGGATGTCCAAATGCCGCAAGATTATTCTTTATCTGAACAACTGCTCTTGTATTAGGTTCTCCCTCTATTCTGCCGACCAGAAGCACACTCCTCGCCACAGCAAAGAAGTCAATGGAACCCATGCCCCTGTATGTTGCTTTATTCCCCGATGCCTTATTCATATGACCAATAAGAAGAATTGCACACTGGTATTTCTCTGCTAATGCTCCCAGCTTCTTTGTCATATCTCTTGCCTCATTTGCCCGATTCATATCCATGCCACCACCGAGATACGCCTGTATCGGGTCTAATATCAATACTTTTGCCCCTGTCTTAGCAAGTGCCTCTTCCAGTCTTTCATCTGCCATAGATAAAGATTTATCACTTTCATCAATAACCAGTATCTTTTCACAGTCCGCCCCGGCAAGTTCAAGCCTCGGCTTTACTGTATCTGCCAGTCCATCCTCTGCTGTCTGATAAATGACATTTACCGGATCCTGCACATCCATATCACTGTCAAGACATTCTCTCTTTGACAACTTTGCTGCTATATTTAACACCAATGTGGTCTTTCCATCACCCGGATCTCCCTGAATAATTGTCAGCTTCCCATATGGTATAAACGGATACCACAGCCATTTCACTTCCTGTGACTCAACCTCCGACATTCGTATCATCTTTAATTCTGTCTTCTGTCCTTCCATAAAAGTCCTCCATTTTCAAATCTTTTATTTGCTCCTGAGAAGAACCTCTGCTATACTCTAGTTGTATTTACAGGTGTAACAGAGGTTTTCTTTTGTTACCGCAAGTCCTAACAGTTGCCGCTGTCAGGACTTTTTTCTTTATCAATCTGTACTCCCTGCCAGAGATACTTTGCACCATCCAGCATTGCAATAATCGCCTGTAACATATCCATACAGTCATTTCGCATATCTTCCAACCCCTCAGCAGTAAGTGTTACCTCCTGCTGTCCCAGTTGTTTTACCAGTTCGGAAAGATTTGTCTGCATATTCTGCAGTTCCTCTACAAGCTGATAAATGACTTCTTTCTTGCCTACAACACATATTCTGTTATAAATGCAGGAACGGACAAAATAATCTTTTTTCTGCATACCGCTTGCAAGTATCTTGGCTTCAATCATTTCCCGCTCTCTGTCCGATACACGAAAGCTGATTGTCGGATGTTTGTGTACTCCGCTCATAAATTGTCCTCCTCATTCTCCAGTTCTAGCCTATTTGCCAGTTCTGCCTGTTTATTCGGATATAAATGTGAATAAGTATTTAATGTTGTTTCTATCTTTTCATGCCCCAGCCGCTCCGCTATTGCCAAGGGCTGAAATCCAAGTTCCACCAGAAGTGATGCGTGGCTGTGACGCAAATCATGAATACGGATTCTCTTAACTCCTGTTTCCTTTATGCCTCGTACAATCTCATGCTCCATATAAGATTTTGTAAACCGGAACATTCTTTCATTTGGCATAATTCCATATAAATGACTGCAATATTCTTTTAGTTCTTCTGCCAGAAATGGTGGAATAGTAATCTTACGATTGCTCTTTGGTGTCTTAGGTGGTGTAATTACATCTTTTCCATCCAATCTCTGATATGATTTGGAAATGCTTATAATTCGCTTTTCCAAATCAATATCTTCATAGGTAAGTGCCAGCAATTCTCCTATACGCATCCCTGTCCAATACAAAAGCATAAATGCCATTCTCGCCTCCGGTTTCTTATCCATAGACGGAAGAAACTGCTTAAACTCCTGTTTTGTCCAGAACTCCATATCATCCGCCTTGCTTTTCCCGATACTTCCTGCTTTCCTGCATGGATTATCGTTCAAGTCATAATATCTGACCGCATAATTGAATAGTGCTGCCAACTGGTTATTAATACTTTTAAGATAAGTCGGTGCGTACCCCTGCTTAATCAATTCATTCTGCCAAGCCCTGATATCTGAAGTCTTAATCTCACACATCTTTTTCTTTTTGAAATAAGGTGTAACTTTCAAATCAAACACATATCTTTTATTCTTGATTGTGCTTTCTCTAAGCCGGTTCTCCATATCAGCAAAATAGATTTCAACAAAATTCTCAAAGTTAATATCCAAATCTTTTCTCTGCTGTTGCCGGAAGTTACGCTCTCACTCCTCTGCTTCAGCTTTTGTCTTAAAGCCTCTTTTGTTCTTTTTATGGCGTACACCCTGCCAGTCCTCATAATAGAACTGGCAGCGCCATGTTTTACCATCTCGTGTAGCTAGCACATCATCATCTCCTCTCCATTAACCAACTGCCATACCATAAAACTTTTCTTCAAAATACTTTGTAGGTACCTTGCCTGAAATCACTCGATAGCCTTTTTCTTTCAATTCATTATTAAGACCACGAATGATTTTGTAAGCATATCCTCTTGATACTCCAAGAATCTGTGCAGCTTCATCTGCTGTTACATACATCTTCATCGTATTCTCCATATTGTGTTCTCCTTCCTGTTTTTATTTTGGTACACTTTTGTGACCTTGTTTATCCGTATTATATAGTACACATTTGTGTCTGTCAAGCAATTTAACCAAATTTTTATACACAAATGTGTCCCATTGTGATAGAATAGGGGTAACAAATCATAGAGGAGCATTTTTTATGACTACTGGAGAAAAGATTAAATACTTTCGCAATATGCGTGGAATATCACAGGAAACGCTTGGTCAGTTGTCCGGCATAAATTCCGCAACAATAAAGAAATATGAATATGGAATCCGTAATCCAAAACCTGACCAGCTTTTAAAGATTTCCAATGCACTAGGCATCAGCATTAATATTTTCATGGATTTTGATATAGAAACAGTTTCTGATGTATTATCATTACTGTTTAAACTGGATGATCAGATTGATATGAAATTTGAGGCAGATAAGGACGATGAGGGCAATTTCAAACCTGCTACTGTTAAACTGTCCTTTAAGAACAATCTCATCAATAAAAAACTCTGTACCTATATGAAAGCTTTGGAAATTCGTGAAAATATGATAAATTCTAAAGATGAATATTCAGAAGAAGAGTATGCTGACAATTTGCAACATATCAATGAAAATATCGAAGAAATCAAGCAACACCTGCTTGATGACAGTATGGTTGTCAAAAAAGGCACTGACCGCCTTACTGTAAAAATTTTTCCAAATTAGTGAAACCTCTTGAATTATTGGACATAAGATAATAATATCTAATTAAACAGAAAGTACCCACTCCAAAGGTGGATGCTCCGAGTTTAGGTTAATGAATGTCCTTAAGGACACCGCCTATCCTGTGGATCAGACAGGATAGGCATTTTTATTTTCGCCTGATCTTCCTCGAAGATCTTTTCTCTTTATCGAGAAAGGCAAGCAACGCTACAATCAAGCTACCAAAGGACATCAGCAATGCTAATATCCCAATGAAAATCGAAATGATCTCATAAGCCGTCATCGGTACTAAGCAAGTGCCCCCAGATGCTTAACGCCCTGTCATGGGTACTTTCCTTAAAGAGTACCCTAGCATATATATCATATGTTCTGCAAGAACAATTGTAATTTGAATCTTATTTCATAGACTCATTCCCTATAAATATTTTAATATATCAGATAAGTTATTAATTTCAATATCAGCTTTTTCACTCTCATCTGTTATATTCCACAAACTTCCAAATCCCTGTTTTACCCATATAGTTTTCATACCCAACTGTTTTGCAGGTACAATATCATTATCAATACGGTCACCAATCATAACTGCATTCTCTGGTCTGCAACGGCTTCTTTCCAATGCAATTTCAAATATTCGCCTATCTGGTTTTGAAACACCTTCTTCTGCTGATGCGATGATCAAATCAAGATATTTTCGTACTCCAAGATTTTCTAATCTCTCAGAAGTTCCTAGTGATTGGTTTGCAATTACACCAATTTTATAAATTCTACTTAACTTTTTCAGACAATCTTTGGTATCTGTATACAGCCTTTCGTATTGCGATTCCCATTTAGGTAGTTTCACGCCCAATTGCCTTGCTACCTCTAAGTCTCCTTTTTTGTTTTCTTTATAAAACGACATGGCATATTTATTAATTTGCTCGTAAGTTAAACCTGATAAATCCGCTATCCTTTTCATCCTGTCTTCATAAACTTTGCTTTCATCAACCAACGTCGAGCCAACATCAAAAAACAGCCATTTTATTTCTTCCTTCTTGGGCAGAAATCCTCTTTTCCTTGCTTCTTCCAGCAGTTTGGGTTGAATTTCCGGATAAGTCCAATTAATCGGTAGTTCATCCATAATTGCTATTTTTTCAATTTCACTGTGAAGCTCTTTTTCAAATGTATATATATCTGAGAAGAATAATTTTCCAAAAGTCTCCATTCCATCGAAATTATCTGGTGCAGTCACAGAATATATACAAATTGGAGTAATATCAAAAGTTATTGCTCCTGTTTCTTCATATAGTTCTCGTTTGGCTGTTTCAAGAATATCCTCACCATCTTCTCTATGCCCTCCCGGCACTTCATATGTATCTCTTTCTTTATGCTTGCAAAATACCCACTTGCCGTTACTCTGTGAGATAATCACTGCAAATTTCAATAGTTCATCATTAACCGTATCATAAAATTTTACTTCCACCATATTTCCTCTCCATGTACATATCTATAATATTTCATTTTCAATAAAACCCGCAATACCATCTTCATCATTTGAACCAATTACAATATCAGCTCTCTCTTTTACCTCATCAATCGCATTCCCCATTGCAACACCTGTTCCACATAATTCAAGCATTCCGATATCTGCATAATCATCTCCAAATGCAATAATTGAATCTGTACTAAATCCACATACTTCCGTAATCTTCATAATTGCGTTTTCTTTCGTCACATTCTTTTTTGTAAACTTGTACCAAAATCCATCAGAGAAACGAATACAATCACAATCAGAGAGACTTCGAGTCAGCTTATCTGCCTTATCTTGATTAAATATCTCAACACACATTTTTAATGAACATTCGTTAAAATCTGAAAAATCTGTATAAATACTATCTCCCCAACTCTTATCTAACTTCTTAGGATCTATTTTATAATTCCAATAATGTGCATCTATTGTGTCTATCGTAATTTCGCAATCATTTCCACAAATATTTCTTGCCATGTCAATCATCACATTCGTTTCTTCTTCGGAAAATTCTGCCCTATAAATATATTCTGTTTTGTATTTTACTAATGCACCTCCACTCGATATTAAAATATCGGGCATCAATTCATTTAAAAATACCAAAGAGTTTTGCTCACTTCTGGAGGTGGAAACACCTATCAATATATCATTTCCCCTGCATTTTTTTAGAGCTGATAATGTTCTGGTTGATATTGTTTTGTCACTCTGTAATAAAGTTCCGTCTAAATCAAATAAAAGAAGTTTGCATTTCTTCATATCATTTTTTCCTTTTCATTCTTCTGAATAATTACATTTGCATCAATTACTCTCCCCACAAATAGAGGCAAACTAGAGCCATTTGATAAAACAAATGCCGGAAGCCCGCATAAATACAGGCTTTCGGCATTTTAATCCGCTATTCAAACTCAATCGTTCCAGGTGGCTTACTCGTCAGATCATAGAATACACGGTTTACCCCGCGTACCTCGTTGATGATTCGGCTCATTACTGTTTGCAGTACTGCAAATGGAATCTCTGCGCTTTCGGCGGTCATGAAATCGACGGTATTTACGGCGCGCAGTGCAACTGCGTAGTCATAGGTTCTCTCGTCGCCCATTACTCCAACGGAACGCATATTGGTCAGGGCTGCGAAATACTGGTTCGGCATCCAGGATGGATCTTTGCCGTTTTCTTTCTTGTAAGCAGCTACTGCCTTGTCCACTTCTTCCCGGTAGATGGCATCGGCATCCTGTACGATGCGGACTTTCTCAGCATTGACTTCACCGATGATTCGGATACCAAGACCCGGACCCGGGAATGGCTGACGGAATACCAGATGCTCTGGAATTCCAAGTTCAAGACCGGCTTTACGAACCTCATCTTTAAAAAGGTTACGCAATGGCTCGATGATTTCCTTGAAATCAACATATTCCGGAAGACCACCTACGTTATGGTGGGATTTGATGACAGCGGATTCTCCGCCAAGACCACTTTCTACCACATCCGGATAAATGGTTCCCTGTGCCAGGAAATCAACGGCTCCGATTTTCTTTGCTTCTTCTTCAAAGACACGGATAAATTCTTCACCGATAATTTTACGTTTTGCTTCCGGGTCTGTTACTCCGGCAAGCTTGTTATAGTAACGCTCCTGGGCATTTACACGGATGAAGTTTAAGTCAAACTGACCGTTCGGTCCAAATACATTTTCCACTTCATCTCCCTCGTCTTTACGAAGAAGGCCATGGTCAACAAATACGCAGGTAAGCTGCTTTCCGATTGCTCTGGATAAAAGACCTGCTGCCACAGAAGAATCCACTCCACCGGACAATGCCAGAAGCACTCTTCCGTTACCGACTTTTTCACGGATTTCCTTGATGGTATTTTCCACAAAGGAATCCATTCTCCATGTTCCGGCACAGCCACAGACACCACGCACGAAGTTGTGGAGCATCTTGGTTCCCTCTTTGGTATGGAGTACCTCCGGGTGGAACTGGATGGCATAGAGATTTTTTTCACGGTTTTCTGCGGCTGCCACCGGGCAGTCTGCAGTATGTGCTACGATTTCAAAACCAGGTGCTGTCTTTGAAATATAATCAAAATGGCTCATCCAGCAAATGGTCTTTTCTTCTACATTCTGGAATAATGGTGAATTCTTATCTACCATTACTTCTGTCTTACCATATTCGCGAACCGGTGCTTTTTCTACCTTGCCACCCAGCACATGCATCATGAGCTGTGCGCCGTAACAAAGTCCCAGAACCGGGATACCAAGTTCAAAAAGCTCTTTGCTGTAAGTTGGTGAATCTGCCTCATAACAACTATTTGGACCTCCGGTCAGGATAATTCCCTTCGGGTTCATCGCTTTGATTGTCTCGATATCCGTGCGGTAAGAATATATTTCACAATATACATTGCATTCACGGACACGTCTTGCAACCAGCTGGTTGTACTGTCCGCCAAAATCAATGACAATAACTTTTTCCTTATCCATGGACGTTTTTCCTCCTAATTTTTGCTGAGACTCGCCCAGCGTCTAAATTTTATTATAGTTGAGCCACCCTGGAAAGACAAGCCCTATTTTGTTTTCGCAAGATATTCTGAGTTGTTATTTGGGGCAGCACATAATTCTTTATTATATGGAAATACTCCCTGTATGCGTAAAGATTATCTGATTAAATCCATCACACAATACATTTTCTTTTTCTTTCTGGGGGCGTTCCTTGGATACCTGTGGGAAGTGTTGCTTTTTTATGTGCAGGATGGCACTTTCTGTAACCGTGGCTTTCTCTATGGTCCATGGCTTCCGATTTATGGTGTGGGGGCTGTCCTGATGCTGCTTATTTTAAGACGTTTTCAGAAGCATCCGGTCAAAGTCTTTTTTCTTGCGGCGCTTCTCGGCTCTTTCGTAGAACTTTTTATCGGGTGGTTCCTTGCCCAAGTTTTCCACCTGCGTTACTGGGATTATCACGATTATCCACTGCAGCTTGGCGGTTATATCTGTCTTTATTCTGCACTGGGATTTGGCATTGCCGGTGTGCTCTGGGTCTGCGTGTTTGCACGGATTGCCTCCCATTTATGGAAAAAAATGCCAGTACCCCTGCAACGCATTTTTCTTACGCTGCTGATACTGGCATTTCTTTTTGATTGCGCCGCCGCACTGATTTTTCCCAATGCCGGGCACAATATTACGTTTTCTTAATTCTATTCTTCCATTTCAACCATGGTTGGATACGAGGCAATAGCTCCGGCTTTCTGCACACTCTTCGCACAATACCGGTTAGAAAAATCAAGGTATACCGCCATCTTATCCGAAGTCAGTTCCGGCAAATCTGCTTCCGTCACACCATCTGCATAGAGTTGATACAGGAGGTTCCAATTCCGTTTTCTTCCAATGCTTCTTCAATTTTATTGCCAAAAGGATCATCTCCAAGCTGCGTTATCATCTCTGATTTACCACCAAGTCTGGTAAATGCACCGCAGACATTCGCCGGTGCACCACCTACTTTCGGGCAGAATCCCAAGACATCTTTCATAGGTCTGCCACTTTCCTGTGGAATAAAATCAATCAGTGCTTCTCCGATTGCATACAGTTTTTTCTCCATCTGATCTGCCTTCCTCTTTTCACCATTTTCTAACTATGTTCAATGGTAAATGTTTTCTTCACAAGGTCTGCCTTTAATACTGCATAGTCTGCTCCGCTGCTTCTTCGAATCTCAAGCAGTCCCTCTTCCGGAAGTTCTACCGCAATATCACCTTCCACATCAAATGCCGGATGGCTGTTGCGGAATTCCATTAATTCCAAAAGTTTCTTTACCACCGGACGCTCTACTTCTTTTGCAATCTCTTCCTTCGAATAATAGTGGCGGTTAATATTTCTGCCTTCTTTCGTTGCTTCCAGAAGCTCCAGGTCATTGCATCCTGCCAGCATGCCTACATAATAGACCTGCGGAATTCCCGGTGCAAAGAACTGGATTGCACGGGCAAGAAGATAAGCATCATCCTGATTTCCAAGTGCAGAATAGTAAGTCGTATTCACCTGATAAATATCAAGGTTATTGTAGGCTGCCGTATTGTAGATTTTCTTGACATTCGCTCCTTCGGAAAACATCATTTCCTTTGTTCGGTCAATTTCTTCATCCGGCATCAGATCTTTCACATCCACAATTCCGATTCCATCATGGGTATCTAACGTGGTAAACTGATGCTTCGGACTCATTTCCAGCCATTTCTTAAGATAAGTTCCCTTTCCAAAGTAAAGGGCATTCAATACCAACACCGGAAGTGCAAAATCGTAAATCCAGAAATTCTGATTGGCAATTTTCATCTGAATACTGTAATGTTCATGAATTTCCGGCAGAATTATCACATCATGTTTCTTTACGATTGCTTCAATTCGATGCAGGAGATTCCAGATTTCCGGTTCTACAAAGAAACAGCTTGTATTCGCTTTCTTAACGGCATAAGCAAATGCATCCAGCCGGATAATGGAAGCATTTTTACTGCACATCAGTTCCAGTGTATCTTCGATAAATTTCTGAACAGCTTCGGATTCCACATTTAAGTCAATCTGTTCTTCTCCAAAGGTGCACCAGACCTTCTCGCTGCTTCCATCAGCAAAATCTGCATCAATATAAGGTGCTCTTGGTTTCCTTTTATAAATCAAATCTACCTGTTCTTCTGTCGGTTCTCCGTTTTCCCAGAAATCCTTGTATCGGATGAAGAAATCCTTATATTCCGATGCATCCTTTTTCTCTAAGAAATCTTTAAAATACGGAGACTGTCTGGAAATGTGGTTGACCATAAAATCAAACATCAGATAGTATTCTTCTCCGATTTTGCGTACATCTTCATAGGTTCCAAACTGCTCGTCTACCATGTCATAACGCATCGGTGCAAATCCCCTGTCTGCCGAGGACGGAAAGAACGGAAGAATGTGTACGCCACCTACCGCCTTATGAAAATAAGTTTCTAACATTTCTTTTAATTCAGAAAGATTTTTTCCAAGGCTGTCTGCATAAGTGATCAGCATAATTTTATTTGTCAGTTTCAAGCTTCTTCCCTCCTTTTAACGTAAATGTAAATTCATATTTTCCCGGCTGTTCCATCCGGTACTGCGGATGTGGTTTGGAAAGCCAGCTATCGTCGCCGCCAACTCCCATCTGATGGAGAGACGGACGGAGAATCGTATATTCACTATCCGGCAGCTCGTAAAGATGTCTGGCATTTTCCAGCTCATGCGGTGTATAAGGCAACGTCGATAAATCCATTTCTTCTGCACTAATCCGGAGTCCATAACCATTCTCATCTTCGATTACTGCTTCTCTGACACCACTGCGTCCGCCACTTTCCTGCGGAGCCAGATATTCTGACAGATTTTCCTTTACGGAAAAATGAAATTTTCCAAGTCTGCTGCCCTGACGGCGGTCCCAGTAATTTTCTTCCGGACCGTATCCATAGTAAGTTACTTTATCATATTGCTCCGGGATTCGAAGCAGCATACCAAATTCCGGCATTTCATGGGTCTTGATCTTCTCATCGGCTTCATATTCCATATGGATGGTGAGTGCTCCGTCTTTTCTGATACCATAAGTCACCCTGCACTCATTTCCCGGGATGTTCTCTGCCACATCAAAGAGACGGTATACATAAGAAATTTCTGCACCATCCTTTGTTTCTTTCAGCTCTGCCGGCATTGCTTTTGCATACATGCTGGCTGTCTTCCAGCATCCGCAACGCAGCGGCATTCCACTTCCTTTGTCATTGTCTGTCGGTGCCCGCCAGAAATTCGGCCTTGGAACGGATACGATAAATTCTTTCTCTTCTACCTGATAAGAGGTCAGTCCGCCACCTTCCTTTGCAAAAAGCATTTTTATATTACCTGCTCTCACACCGATATTCATAAGTCCATCAACCAGCTCAAAATCTTCTGCTTCTCTGATTACTTCTTCCGGAGCTTCCTTTTTTCCTGCATACTGACCAAAGGCAAGCTCATATCCGGCTTTCGCCCACGCAGTATCTTCTTTGGTAAGTAAGGAGGCGGTCACCGTAAATTCTCCGGCTATCTTAAGCCCCTTGGAAAGGCTGCTGATATCTATCGCCTCTTCTTCCTGTGGTGCTGTATGAAGCTCATAAGTGTTCTCTGCACATACACCGTCTTTTGTTGCAACGACAACTTTTAATACATAATTTTTCAGAGAAATAAATAAATTTTCGTTTTTAACAATAACCTTTGTTTCCTCCGGCAAAAGCTTTACACTCTGATACTGGAATTTTACCTCCTGCATCTTTGGAGTCACCTTGCGGTCAGCATAGAGAAGTCCGTTTCCACAGAAGGTTCCATCATTCGGACGGTCTCCGAAATCTCCACCGTAGGCTAAATATCTCTCGCCCTTTTCATTGGCAAGATAAAAGCTCTGGTCAATAAAATCCCAGATAAATCCACCCTGATAACGTGGTTCTTCTTCTGTAAGCCGGATATATTCATCCATTCCACCAGTAGAATTTCCCATGGAATGCATATATTCACAACTGATTACCGGTTTTGTTTTTTCATTGGTAGAGGCTTCACCCTCGCTTAAATATTTCCGCAGTTTTTCTGCCGGTGCATACATAAAGCTCTTCACATCAGAAGTATCCGGATAAGTATCATCAAAGGTAATACCCTCATAATGTACCAGGCGTTCGGAATCATTTTTCCGGAAGAACTCTGACATTTCATATAAATTGCTTCCGCCACAGGACTCATTTCCGCAGGACCAAAGCAGAATGCAGGCATGGTTCTTGTCCCGCTGATACATGGAGTTAGCGCGGTCTAAGACGTTTTCTCTCCACTCTGCTTTGCTGCCCGGTATCGTCTCACTCATCGGTGCCTTTCCTACTGTTGCAAGGAAACAATCCGCATGGGACTCAAGGTTCGTCTCGTCTATCACATATAACCCCAATTCATCGCAAAGTTCATAGAAATAACTCTGATTTGGATAATGTGAAGTCCGCACTGCATTGATATTATTCTGCTTCATGATAAGAAGGTCATGGAGAATTTCTTTTTTTGTAACGCTTCTTCCATGGTCGCAGCTTAATTCGTGACGGTTTACACCGCGAAATACAATACGTTTTCCATTCAGGCACATAATGCCATTTTCCATAGCAAAATGCCGGAATCCAATGCGCTGTTTTATTACTTCTGTTACGGTATCATCGGAGTCTGTTACTTCTATATATAAGGTATAAAGATTCGGCTCCTCCGCACTCCAAAGCTTTGGTGCTTTTATTTTTAACTCTATTTCAGCTTCTGTGTAAGCTGTCTCTGTCTTTACAACACATTCCTTTTTATCATCGTATAAGAAAATATGCAGCTTGCAGCAGGTATCTGCACCGGCTCCTACCAGCTCTTTCTCCTGCCAGTTTTCCTGTGCCGGCTGGTCTTCCTGTTCCGGTACACCCTTCCACTGCAATTTCAAAACTGCTTCTGTCAGATTATCCTGAAACTGCTGACTTACCTTCAAATCATAGATATGATGTGCCGGCATACGACGCAGTGTCACATCACGGAAGATTCCAGACATCCGGAAGAAATCCTGACTCTCTAAAATACTTCCGGTGCAGAAATGAAAGACTTCTGCCGCCAGCTTATTTTCTCCCTCGCAGACCAATTCTGTGATATCAAATTCTGCCGGTGTAAAAGAGTCTTCGCTATAGCCTGCAAATCTGCCATTTACCCAGAGTGCCATAGCACTTTCCACCCCATCAAACCGGAGGGATAACCGGTCCTTTAACATTTCTCCGGTCACTGAAAAAGAATGCACATACATTGCAACCGGATTATATTTCTTTGGAATCTCTTTGCCACAGACAGCTTCTTTTCCATCCCATGGATACTGGGAATTCACATACTGCAATTTGTCATAGCCAAAAAGCTGTATGGAAGAAGGCACCATAATCTCATCCCAGTTGCTGCTGTCATAATCCTTACGATAAAAGCCCTCTATGACTTCTGCTAAGTTATTGGCATATGCAAATTTCCATCTGCCATTGAGGCTGGTGAGAAAACTGCTTTCCACACCGTCTGCCTCTTTTCCGGTTGCATAATATCCATGGTCTGAATGTGCCGGCATCCGCCGGATTGCAAAACAGTCTGGCTCATAAATTACATTTTCGTTAAATTCCATAGCTCTTCTCCTTTATGATTTTACAGAACCGGTAATTCCTTCTACGAAGTTCTTCTGTAATACGAAGAATATAATCAGCATCGGAATTGTAGAAATCGTGACTGCAAGCATCATGCTTCCATAATCAATGGTATATCGTGCGGTCAGTCCAGATACCAGAATCGGCATAGTCTTGGAATTTTCATTCTGTAATACGATCAATGGCCACATGTAGCTGTTCCATGCATTCATAAAGCTTACAATTGCAGCTGCTGCGTAGGTAGATTTCATAATCGGTAAGAACATTTTAAAGTAAATGCCCCATTCACCTACTCCGTCAATCCGGGCTGCTTCAATGATTTCATCCGGAAATGATTTTGCTGCCTGGCGGAACATGAATATCATAAATGCAGTAGAAACGGTCGGTAAAATACATCCAACGGTTGTATTTAAAAGTCCCATCTTTCCAAACATACGGAACAATGGAATTACAGTTGCTGCAGTCGGTACCATCATGGAAAGTAACAAAATGGACATAATTTTATCTTTGTATTTATCATGGAATTTTTCGAATCCATAACCTGCCAGTGAGCAGACAAATACATTTAAAACCATGGAAACTACTGCGTTCCGGATGGAATTCCACATTGCCTGTGAAAGAACCGTTGTATCCAGAAGAGATTTTAAGTTTTCCATCAGGTAATTGCCCGGAAGAATTTTTCCTACAATGACATCCACACTTTTATTGGTTCCACTGACAATCATCCAGTACATTGGGAAGATGGAAATGATTGCGACCAGAATTAGGAATACATATTTCCAGAAATATACGAATTTTCTTTTACTCATTTCTCATCACCTACTTTCATCTGAATAAAGGCAAGGATTGCCACCAGGATAAATACTACATAAGAAATTGCGGATGCATATCCAAAGTTTGGATTTCCTGCAAAAGACAAATTGTATATGTAGTGGGATATTGTCATGGACGTATTTGCCGGTCCACCATTGGTAATATTCATAGACTCATCGAAGAGCTGTAAGGTTCCATTGGTTGACATAATTGCTGTCAGTAAAATTGTCGGACGAAGCATCGGGATTGTAATCTTAGTAAACTTCTGGAATGCATTGGCTCCATCTACAACTGCTGCTTCATAAATAGAACTGTCAATATTCTGCAATGCCGCCAGGAAAAATATCATATTATAACCGGTCCATCTCCACAATAATGCCAGTACGATTACAATTCGTGCGGTCCAGGTATTTCCCAGCCAGTTGATTGGAGATGCAATCAGATGCAGATTCGTAAGAATCGTATTGATGAATCCGTCCACAGAGAAAAGAGAACGAAAAATAATGGAATACGATACCAGGGAAGTAGTACATGGTAAGAAAATTGCAAGACGGAAAAACCACTTTCCTTTTAATCTCTTATCATTCAAAAGCGATGCTAAGAACATTGCTATCACCAGCATGATTGCTACTTCTAAGATCAGATAAATAAAAGTATTGCTTAATGTCATTTTAAAAATTTTATCCTGGAACATTCTTTTATAGTTAGAAAGTCCGGTAAAAGTCATGTTCGTTCCGCTTCCGCGTTTTAAGGATAAAATAAAGGACTGTATCATCGGCACGAAATTGAATATGACAATCATTATTGATGCCGGTATTACGAATGTCCATCCCATAATCTTTCTTTTCTTCGTTTTCACTGTTGTTCCTCCAATTCGTATCGACTTTACAGCTTTCTTCTTGAAAATTCTGCCTGCACAGCAGCTGCTATGCAGGCAGTTTGTAAAGCGCTTCTGCTAAATTATTCGCTCATTGCAAATGATACGGTATCATCTGCTTCTTTTAACGCTTCCTGAATATCCTGTCCCTGCTGAATCTGGGTAAGCGCTGTTCCAAGTGCGGATTTTGCTTCCTCCCAATACTGACCTAATGTGATAGCCGGTACTTCAGCACCATAGTTAGCAAATCTCTCGTAAATCTTATCGCCACCGAAGAATTCATTTTCCTGTGAGTATGCATCACTTTCTGCTGCCGGAAGGTAGGTTGCTACTGCGCCGGTAGTAGGAAGAATAGTATCATAAAGCTCTGTGCTGCTTGCAAATGTATTCTTTAAGAAATCGATGGCAAGGTCTTTGTTTGGTGAGTCATTCATAACCATCCATCCTGCACCACCATTATTACTGTAATTGGTTGCATTTGGAGCATTGTCCAGTCTTGGCATTGTAGTAACGCCCCAGTCACCGGACTGGTCTTCCTGTGCCTGAATGGTACTTGTAATCCAGCATCCGTTGACTACGCTTGCTACTGTTCCGTTGTTGATAGTTCCAATATACTGATCCCAGTCATTTACTTCTACTAAAATTCCCTTGTCAACCATGGTCTCATAATCTTCTACAGCTTCTGCAACTACATCATTTCCCGCAAAATTTGGATTGCCATCTTCATCAAACATGCTGTCGCCTGCACTTCTTAACATTGCAATCAATAAGTCAGGTCCACCAGCCTGTGCGCTTAATAATGGTTTGCCGGTCTTTGCTAATACATCTTCGCCAAGTTCAATGAATTTGGACCATGTAATATCAGTAAAGTCATCAATAGAATAACCAGCTTCGCCGATTACATCGGTACGAATAAATAATGCGGTTACACCACTGTCGAATGGTACATTGTAATTCTTTCCATCTACTGTTCCAATTGCTGTTTTATAACTTGCAAACTTGGAGAAGTCAATTCCGGAATCAGATAAATCCGCAAATAAGTCCGGATAGTTCTTTACATTATTTAATAAAGCAGTGTCATTCATAAGAATGATGTCTGGTAGTGTATCGGTCTGTCCAGAGGTTGCTGCTGTTGTAAGCTTGGTCTGAATATCCTCCCAGGATGTTTCTACTACATTTACGTTTACATCCGGATGGTCTTTCTGATAAATCTTTTCTGCCTCTTCCATTGCCGGAATATTAAAGGTTGCATCCCAGCACCATACGGTCAGTTCGTTTGAAGATGCTTCGGTATTTGAAGCGGAATTGTTTCCATTGTCAGAGCTGCTGGTGGAACCACATCCAACCATTCCAATTGTCATTGCTGCGGTAAGAATTGCAGCCAAAATCTTTTTCTTCATTTGTCTTCCTCCTGTCATTGTAAAAAGTATCTCTTCCCCGTACCTCATATTTTCTTATCGTGAACGCGTTTCACTTGATTACATTGCTAATATAATACCGGTTCTGTAAAATGTCAAGCGGTTAACATGCGAAATATTAGGTTTTCACAAGATAATGCCACGTTTTTTGTGCAGTATGCACTAATGTCAACCAATTTATCCGTTTTATACCACGAAAAAATAGTTCTAAATTCATGTCAACCGATGGACACGAACTAAGAACTATTGTCTTTTCTTTTATTTATTTATCATTTCTGTCAATCTGTTACTTTTCTTTTGTTGTACCACGCTTCATTAAGCTGACCGGAAGTACCACCTTTGCCGGCATTACGCCGCCACCTCGCTTTTTTAAGATGGCATCCACTGCCAGCTGTGCCATTTCCTTAATCGGCTGCCGGATTGTAGTCAGCATCGGATTTACCAGTGTTGCAATATTGACATCATCAAAACCTACAATCTGCACATCCTCCGGAACCCGCTTTCCAAGGGCACTGCATGCCTGAATGGACTGGGCTGCAATGACATCACTGCTGGCAAAAATTCCATCAATCTCCGGATATGTCTGCAGCGTCTGCTTGATATTTTCCAGATATTCCATCACGCTGTAGGACGCTTCGCTTGTCTCTATTTCATGATGCCGGATTCCGTATTTCCCGCATACCTCCCGGAAGCCTACACAACGTCTGTCTGCCGGCATCACCTGTCGCTCTACTCCACTAAAATGCACAATTTCTTTACATCCGCATTTAGCAAGATGTTCTGTAGCAAGCACTCCTCCCATATAGTTATCACACTGGATATTGCAGTCCCCCAATGCATCATCACACTCTATGGTAACAATTGGAATATTCAGATTCAGGAATTCATTGGCACTTACTGTTCCACTGCATAATATGATTCCTGCCACCTGATTACTTTTAAACATCTCTACATATTTCCGTTCGTTGCTGCGCTCCTCCTTGGAGTTGCAGACTATCATTTTATAATTTTCCGCTGCCGCCGCCGATTCAATATTACTTAAAAGCTTCGCAAAATACGGGTGCACGATATGTGGTACGATTACGCCAATCGTGCTGGTATGCTGTTTTGAAAGAGAACGGGCTACCTCATTGGGCTGATAGCCTATCTCCTTCATGACATCATATACCTTCTGTCTGGTCTTCTCACTGATATATCCACGGTTATTAATTACTCTCGAAACAGTCGTAACAGTTACTCCTGCCCGTTCTGCCACATCCTTTAATGTACTCAAAATTGTCCCCCTTCTCCTTGGTTGTTACTATAACGATAGCACTTTTATGCCGATATGTCAACATGACATATCAACCCGTCACATGCTGATGAAGATATTTTTCTCTCGTTGCCAGTCCCCCTCGGATATGACGCTCTGACTTATTGACATCCAGTACTTTCCTTGCTTCCCGCGCCAGGGTCGGATTCACCTGGGATAAACGTTCTGTTACGTCCTTATGTACCGTGCTCTTACTGATTCCAAACTGCTTTGCGGTCTGACGCACTGTCGCATTGTTATCTATAATGTATTTGGCTATTTCTACGGCTCTTTCTTCTATATAGCTTTTCAAAGAAAATCCCCTGCAATACTTGTTTTTACATTGTATGCAGAGGATTTGCTTTTATGTATGGCTTTTTATCTCATCTATATTCTATTTTAAATAACCCTTTTTCCCTGTGAATACTACTGCCACTCCGCATAATGCCAAGAGTGCAAGCAGATATCCAACCGGTGATTCATCACCTGTTTTCAATGCTTTTGTTTTCTGCGCTGTGGTCTGGTCTGCAGTTGCATTGTTACTTCCATTTGTTGTATCAGCTTTCTTCGCAATGGTAAATTCGGCGGTTGCTTTCTTTTCTTCCCCACTGATAGAGGACACAATCGCAACCGTATGCTTTCCGGTAGCAAGGCTTTCTAAGTATTCTGCTGTGAAAGTAACAATGGTAGAGCCTTCTGTTACCGTATAATTTTTCGCATCTACTACGGTGCCATCCACTTCTACACGAACAAAACTGCTGATACCAGCATCACTGCGGAAACGAAGCGTTGCACCACTTTCCTTTGTCCATTCTCCACCGGCACCTTCAATAATAACAGGTGTTGCCGGTTTATAATCCGGGTTCTTCTCATTACAGTCTTCCCGTCTGCAGGCTTCTGCATTGTTGCTAAAGTCATGACCTAATGGATTTCCGCTGGTAAATGTCTCTGTTCCCTTTGCCCCACACAGCTTGCAGGATTTGTAGTAAACTGCCGGTGCTGTACAGGTTGCCGCTGTTTTTAGACAAGAATCTGATACTGTTTCAATCCATTCCCCATGCTTGCATGTAATTGTAAATTCTTTTGTTGCTTTCGTATCTGTTCCAACCGTAACCTGCGCTTTATAGCTGCCCGGTAACTTTGGAGCTCCCCCAACTGTTTCTGCTCCACTATTGTCACTGTTGGTCTTTGTGTCTGTTCCACTCAGATAATATACGATTTCCGGAACCGGAATGTTAAGTCTCTTCCAGTCTTCCGATGTTGTTATATTTGCAGCTTTAACTGTTCCATCATAGTCTGCATTTTCTGCTGACAAGGATAACCATAAAGATGCATCTTTTTCATCACAATCTCCAAAGCCACCGCAGGTTGCAAGAATTCGGCTTCCATCTTTGCTTTCTGTTTCATCTACTGCATAACTCCATGTATGTCTGTGCTCCTTCGGGCTAATCAGGATTGTTTTGGCATTTCCCCTTGTTGTGTAATCTTCGTTATTATTCAGTGCAATATAACTTGTCCAAACCTGTGGAATGTCTGTCAGCTCTGAAACATCTACCATTTCCTCTGTAGAACTTCTCATAGCCATCTCATCCCCTATCGTAATGCTCGCGCTTGGTTTTCCATGTGCAGTGGATGAAAAAATCGCACCCCAGCCATATCCTTCTCCACTTGCATAAAGAGAACCGTTCGGACTATTTTCAATAGTTATGCTTCCATAGCTCAGAAGCCCATGACTACCATAAAATGCAGGATTTTCATTTACACTAATTAACTCATTTTTTCCAACCAGAGTAATATGAATATCATTTACATAACTTAATACACTATCGTAACGAGATTTTATTTTTAAATCAGAAAATGTTACCTTAGAAAAACTGTCAAGAGGCGTGCTATTATATTGTCCCAACTTAATAACATCTGATGTAGGTTCCGCATTTTCATCCATTGCAATGGTAATATCATCCGTTAGAATTGTAAGCGTATTCCAATTTCCATATTCATACTTTCCATATGTGTAATCGACACCCTCTACAATTGCTTTCGAATCTCTTGACAACGTAAATGATCCTGCCTGTACTGAATTTGTGGCTGCCTTTGTCTCAACTGTCATCCCCTGCATAAGACCTGCCATCATAACCAGTGCAAGTAATATAGCAAATAAACTTTTCTTCTTTCGTTTCATTTGCATCCTCCTATTTCATATAACCCTTTTTCCCTGTGAATACTACTGCCGCTCCGCATAATGCCAAGAGTGCAAGCAGATATCCAACCGGTGATTCATCACCTGTTTTCAATACTTTTGTTTTCTGTGCTGTGGTCTGGTCTGCAGTTGCATTATTACTTCCATTTGTTGTATCAGCTTTCTTCGCAACGGTAAATTCGGCGGTTGCTTTCTTTTCTTCCCCACTGATAGAAGACACAATCGCAACCGTATGCTTTCCGGTAGCAAGGCTTTCTAAGTATTCTGCAGTAAAGGTGACAATGGTAGAACCTTCTGTTACCGTATAGTTTTTCGCATCTACTACGGTGCCATCCACTTCTACACGAAGGAAGCTGCTGATACCGGCGTCACTGCGGAAACGAAGCGTTGCACCACTTTCCTTTGTCCATTCTCCACCAGCGCCTTCAATAATGACCGGTGTTGCCGGTTTATAATCCGGGTTCTTCTCATTACAGCCTTCCCGTCTGCAGACTTCTGCATTGTTGCTAAAGTCATGTCCTAATGGATTTCCACTGGTAAATGTTTCCGTTCCCTTTGCCCCACACAGCTTACAAGATTTGTAGTAAACTGCCGGTGCCGTACAGGTTGCTGCTGTTTTCAGATAGGAATCTGATACTGTTTCCACCCATTCACCATGCTTGCATGTAATTGTAAATTCTTTTGTTGCTTTCGTATCTGTTCCAACCGTAACCTGCGCTTTATAGCTGCCCGGTAACTTTGGAGCTCCCCCAACTGTTTCTGCTCCACTATTGTCACTGTTGGTCTTTGTGTCTGTTCCACTCAGATAATATACGATTTCCGGAACCGGAAGATTAAGTCTCTTCCAGTCTTCGGATGTTGTTATATTGGCAGCTTTTGCTGTTCCATCATAGTCTGCATTCTCAGCTGATAAGGATAACCATAAAGATGCATCTTTTTCATCACAATCTCCCAAGCCACTGCAGGCTGCAAGAATACGGCTTCCATCTTTGTTTTCATCTACGGCATAACTCCATGTGTGACTGTGCTTCCACATACCGATCAGGAGTGTTTTGGCAGATTTAACATCCATATAATTTTTGCCTGCTCCAATATAGTCTCTCCAAACCTGTGGTGTATCTGTCAATTCTGATATATCTGCCATCAGAGTGGTAGAACTTTTCATTGACATGGCATCTCCAACTGTAATGCATGCATCACTTTTTCCATATCCTTCTGATACAGAAATAGCTCCCCAGCCAAGTCCTTCTCCGGTTGCATAAAGAGAACCGTTTGGACTATTCTCAATAGTTACACTTCCATGTCCAAAAATTGCATAACCTCCATAGGTTTCCGATTTCTCTTTTATACTGATCAATTCATTGCTTCCAACCAGTGTAATATGAATATGGTCTACATTACTGTATATATTATTATAATAAGATTTCATTTTTAAATTTGAAAATGTTACCTTAGAAAAACTGTCAAGAGGTGGGTTATTAAATTCTCCCAACTCAATAATATCTGATGTAGGTTCTGCGTTTTCATCCATTGCAATCGTAATGTCATCCGTCAGAATGGTAAGCGAATTTCTATTTCCAGATTCATATTTTTCATAGGTGTAATCGACTCCTTCTACAATTGCCCCCGAATCTCGTGACAACGTAAATGGTCCTGCCTGTACTGAATTTGTAGCTGCCTTTGTCTCAACTGTCATTCCCTGCATAAGACCTGCTACCATCATCAACGCAAGGAACAAGGAAAATAAACTTTTCTTCTTTTGTTTCATGTACATCCTTCCCTTCTTAAATTACTTTTTTTCTTTCTTTTTTCACTTTTCACACTCTCAATGCTGTGTTACAATTACACTGTTATTTTACACCGTACATCAATGTACGATGCAATCATTTTACAAATTTTGCCGGTAATTGTGAAAAAATATATGATATGAAAATTTTGTGTGAAATAAAGACCGGCTGGTTTACCTCAAAACACCAGCAGTTCTTAAATGTGTGTTTTGCTTGTTTGTAAGCTGTCTTTCCGTTGCTTTGACCGGCTGCCCGGTTGTCCGTCTGCTACAGATACTTTCACAAACCCGTAAGGAGGTCTAGGCATTCTGGCAAATAAGTTTATGATTCCGGCAACCGGCGCAAATTCATATCCATATTCAACTGCGCCTTGCAGGCACATCCCTGTGCCTGCATTGCCGGTTGCATAACAGAATGCCAAGACCTCCTAACAGGCTTGTTTATGTATCTGTATGCAGGCGGACAACCGGTGCAGACAGTCAAACATTGGAAAGACTGGCTTTCATAGAGAAAAGCAAAACATATATTTTAGAACTACGGTGTTTTGAAGTGATGCAGCCGACTTTATTTCTTCAAAATTTCTAAATCCATTCTTTTCACAATCATCGAATAAATAAAAAGGGGGAACATTTTGAAAGAACTGTTTTCAATTGGAGATGCCGCAGACTTTGTGGGCATCACAAGAAGAATTATTTTAAATTATGAAGCTCATGGACTGGTTTTTCCGGATGTAAAAGAAGACCCCTCCGGCAATCGTTACTATACCATTGATACACTGACGAAGATTCGAACCATCCGCTCGCTGCAGAATCTTGGCCTGTCACTGGATGAAATCCATGGCTACTTTGACAACTCCAACGACCTTTTATCCATGGTTCGAAGGCTGGAATCTTTGCGGGATGAATTAAATGCCAATATCAAAGCCTTATACGAAAGAATCAATCAGGGATTTGAATCAATGGAAATCATTACAATTCCACCACAAACGGTGTACTGCCGCAAAACGGAAAGTGACAGCATCGTAGAAAAGACGAATTTGTTAAGAGAGGTTGCCTTGGAAGCACTGCAGAACTATGGTCCGGCACATACCGGGCAGATTTATTTTACGGAAGCTCCCATTACGGATGCAAAGGATATGTCCTTTTTTGCTGTTGTCCCGGCAGGAAGTAAGGGCGAACATATCCTAAATCTTCCTGCCCAGAAAGCAGTCTGCCTCTATCATCATGGAGCGTATGAAGAATTGCCATCGGTTCATGATACCCTGCTTTCCTATGCCAGAGAGCAAAAGCTTACACCGGCTGGTATCTTCCGCCACTGCTATTTAGAGGGACCACCACAGCATAAAGACAAAAGTAAATTTATTACCCAGGTACTGCTGCCGGTATGCTGATACTGCTCATGCAACAATATTATGCATGTTCTAAATGACATGTATCCGGCTCCACCTGCCGCTTAAATACCGGACGCTGAATGCGATAGCACGAAGCGTCCAATCGGCAAACATGCCAATCCACACCGCCATTGGTCCGAAACCACAGCTGCGGATCAGATATACACACAGTGCTACACGGCAGAACCACATGGTAAGACTGGATAAAATCATGGAGAATTTCACATCTCCGGCGGCACGCATGCCATAAGCCGGGATAAATGCCAGCACCCATACAATCGGTTTTACAATCGTAATTGCTATTATCATTTCCATGCAGAGGGAGGCACTTTCTGCTTCCATTCCAGCTAAAAATGTAACCGGCTTTGTCAATAAAAATACCACTGCACAGGAAATCAGAATAACAATTTCTGCATAGCCGCAGAGTTTCACCATATAATAACGCGCCTCTTCCACTTTTCCGGCTCCAATACATTGTCCTACTACTGTCATCAGGCCGATTCCGATTCCAATGGCTCCGATTCCATTTAAATTTTCCAGTATAATGGTCATTGCCTGTGCGGCAATAGCTGCCGTTCCAAGGGTTGATACGCTGGACTGGATTGCCAGTTTACCAAACTGGAACATTCCATTTTCAATTCCGGATGGAAGTCCGATGGAAAGAATTTTTCCAATCAGTGGGAAATTTGGCCGGATTTTAAGATAATGATTTACCACAATCACCTGATCCGGTTTCCGCAGATTCCAGAAAATTACTACTGCACAGAAGATTCTTGAAAATAAGGTAGAAAGAGCTGCTCCCTCCACCCCCATCTGAAATCCAAAGATAAGCACTGCATTTCCGGCAATATTGAGTCCATTGGAAAGGACAGAAATCATCATTGGAAAACGACTGTTTCCTGCTGCCCGGTAAAAAGCTCCACCGGCATCAAAAAGTGCAATGAACGGAAATGAAATTGCAGTCAGCAGGAAGTAAATCATGGAATTATCCATAACAGCCTCTTCTACCTGGCCAAAAATCAGATGCAGCAGTGGTCCACGAAATATAATACAAAATATAGACAATACCGTAGAAATCGTCAGTACGCTTAAAGTTACCTGTCTTGCAGCCTCATTGCTGGACTCCCGGTCTCCCCTTCCAAGATACTGGGAACAGATAATTGCCGCTCCTGCTCCCAATGCCGTAAATACCTGTATGACCAGCACATTGATGGAATCCACTAGAGATACCGCAGAAATTGCGGCACTTCCCACATTGCTTACCATCATGGTATCCGCCATTCCCATAAAGGAATTCAAAAGCTGCTCTACCATAATCGGCAGAAGCAGCGTAATAAGTTGCTTATTGGAAAACATCATATGTTCCCGGTCTAATTTTGTTGCATCATATAATCTTATCTTTTGCATTTTATCTCACTTCTTACTCTTTTACTACCGGTGTAAAATCCTCTGTATCACCGCAGAAGAAGCCTCCTGCACCGGCGATGATTTTCTGCATGATTTTTTGCATAAATGCATAGTTTTCTATGTCAATTGTGACAGCAAAAAGAGCATGAATATCATGCTCTTTTAAATAAGCATTGGCATATTCATCCTTTAAATTGACTGCAATCTCCTCGATATCCATGGAATGATGCTCTGGAACCTCCACCTCTAATACTCCCGCCTCTTTCCAGATTTCTGTTTCGATGCCATCCATTCCATCTAATGCATTTTCAATCTCTGCTACTGTGATGGAATTTGGATTCATATAAAGCCACTCTTTAGTAACGGTGGCTGTGCCTGCTTTCTTTTCTCTTATTTTCTTTAACTTTGATTTATTCTTCATATCCGCTCCTGTTTGTGTTTATGGATATGTTCATCTTAGCACAAACATGGACTTCTGTCTCCCTACTTTTTTACTTCTTCATCCATAAAATATAAACGGGATGCAAAATCCGGGTAGTGCCTTACCTTATCATTGTATCCGGTTCCGCCAAATGCCGGGCTGACATGAACGCCGCCATACATTAAGATATCTCCATATGCATGGAAGTCTTCCGTCTCGCCATCCATTTTTACCAATTTCGAAAGCACCTGATGGGTCAGGGAATCCTGTTTGATATGAACCGGCGAAACCGTATTTACCAGATCACCGAATTCTTTGATATTATATTTTAATTTCCGGTTGTAGAAATGGTAACGGACATCCGACAGCAATCCCTTCGGATAATAGGTCTGCTGCTGCATATTCGGCACCACCAATTTCTGCATCAGCATACCCACTGCCTTCGTGCCATCTTCCGATACGCAGGTCCATTCCATCTGATTACCGGCTTCATCCGCTAAAACGCTGCCGCCCATTCCACTCTGTGTTCCATCGTAAAAGCTTCTGCCCCGGTAAAAGGTTCCCTGCTGCAACACCTTCCGCCATTTCTTATATAATGCAATCTGCTCCTTCATGGCTTCCTTTTCTTCTTTTTTCATATCACAGAGGTTGCATTCATAGCCGAAGCTTCCAAAGCATGCCACCTGAAATCTTGTCTCTAATGGCGTATTCCGCAGCGTCTGGTGATTCGGGCAGGCAGACACATGAGCACTGACTGCTGACAGCGGATAGCCATAACTATAATTTTCTTCTATCTCCGCCCGGCACAATGCATCCGTATCATCACTGCCCCAGATCTGCGGAAAATAGCATAAGATTCCAAGGTCAAAGCGGTTGCCGCCTGCTGCACAGCCTTCAAATAAAATCTCCGGAAACCGTTCCGTCAGTTCCTTCATGCAGCGGTATAATCCCAGCACATAGCGGTGTGCCACTTCTCCCTGCCGTTCCGGTGGAAGTGCTGTGGAATAATAATCACTGAAGATCCGGTTCATGTCCCATTTCACATAGGAAATGTCTGCTGAAGAAAAGACTTTACTCATGCTCTCAATAATATAATCCTGTACTTCTCTTCTTCCCAAATCTAAAATCCGCTGGTTTCTTCCTTCCGAATGAGGCTGTCCCGGAATCTCAATGATCCAGTCCGGATGTGCCACATAAAGTTTGCTTTTCACATTGACCATTTCCGGCTCCACCCAGATACCGAATTGCAGTCCCAGTCCGCGAATCTTATCGGATAAACCTTTAAGCCCACCCGGCAGTTTCTTCGCATTTGCTTCCCAGTCTCCTAAGGAACTGCTGTCATCCATCCGTTCGCCAAACCAGCCGTCATCCATTACAAATAATTCTATGCCAACTTCTTTTGCTTCCTTTGCCAGCTTCAGTAACTTCTTCTCACTGATGTCAAAATAGGAAGCCTCCCAACTGTTAAGCAGTATCGGCCGCTCCTTCTTCTGCCAGGTTCCACGGACAATATGCTCCCGGATAAAATGATGCAGCCTCTGGCTCATCTGGTTAAATCCGTTTTCTGCATATCCGTTACAAGAAACTGAATTACCAAAATTGGTTTCCTGAATTTGTGGATTTTGACGAGAAGGGGATTTCAATGATGCCAAATGTTCTTCGGAAGTTTTTTGTGCAAAAAAAGCAGACATAAATCACCACCTTAAATGGTAATAAATGTCTGCTTCAAATTGTTTTATTTAATTTAATCTCCTCTTACAGGAAGATATACTTACAAATGAATAATACTGCAAGAATATACATCAGCGGAGTAATTTTCTTAGCTTTACCACAGATTAAGTTGATGATAACGTAAGAGATAACACCAATTGCGATACCTTCTGCAATGCTGTACATAAGAGGCATAGCGATTAAGCAAAGGTATGCAGGAGCTGCTTCTGTAACATCGTTGAAGTCAATCTTAACGATTGCAGATACCATAAGGAATCCAACGAAGATTAATGCAGGAGCGGTAGCAAATCCTGGGATTGCTGTAAAGATTGGTGCAAATAAGATTGCAATCAGGAACATGAATCCGGTTACAACAGATGCAAAACCGGTTCTGGCACCTGCACCTACACCAGCAGAACTCTCTACGAAAGTTGTGGTTGTAGAAGTACCAAGAACAGCACCAGCGGATGTTGCGATAGCGTCAGCTAATAACGCATTTTTAACTCTTGGAAGCTTTCCTTCTTTGTCTAACATACCAGCTTTATCAGAAACACCGATTAAGGTTCCGATAGTATCAAACATATCTACAAATAAGAAGGATAATAATACTACGATAAAGTTAACAATACCTACACCGGTAAAGTCAGCTTTGAAACACTGTCCAAAGGTTTCTCCGATTTTGGTAAAGTCTGTCATTGCAAATGTAGGATATAAAGAATAGAATCCAGCTTCTGCATCAATCTGATAGATACCTGTTGCCTGGCAGATCATACCAAGAATCCATGTAGCAAGGATTCCGATAAGGATGGAACCTTTTACATTTTTTACATATAAGATAATGGTAAGAAGTAAACCAATCAGTGCAAGTAAAGCACAGATTCCTTCTGTATGCCAGTTCTCTGTAAATTTAACATAAGATAATAAAGTAGAGCTGTTGTCAACAACAATGTGAGCACCCTGTAAACCGATGAAAGCGATAAACAGACCAATACCGGCACTTACACCTTTTTTCAGTGTAGCAGGAATGGCATTGAAAATTGCCTCACGTACGCTGGTCAGTGAAAGTACGATAAAGATGATACCTTCAATGAACACTGCCATTAATGCGACTCTCCAGTCATAACCCATATTTCCACATACTGTAAATGCGAAATATGCATTCAATCCCATACCAGGAGCTAATGCAAATGGATAATTAGCCATCAAAGCCATTGCAAGTGTTCCGATAAAGGATGCAAGACAGGTTGCAATCAAAACTGCAGTAGGATCCATGCCAGCAGCAGATAACAGGTTCGGGTTAACTGCCAGGATGTAAGCCATTGTCATAAATGTGGTAAGACCTGCAATTACTTCTGTCTTGACGTTAGTGTTGTTCTCTTTGAATTTGAACATTTTCTCTAACATTTTTCTTCCTCCAAATTGTTTTTTATACCTAAAGCCAGCCTCTCTGGCAATAAGTCATGTTAAACTTCTCTTCTGTAAATTATTTTCCTTCATATGTAATTACAGAAGCAACATCATAACCCTTCAAACGCTCTCTTCCCTTTAATCCAGCCAGTTCCATTAAGAAAATGACCTTAACTACTTCTCCGCCAAGCTGCTCTACTAATTTGATAGCAGCTTCAATGGTTCCGCCGGTTGCGATTAAGTCATCTACTAAAACAACCTTCTGCCCCGGTTTGATGGAATCCTTGTGCATCTCAATGGTAGCCTGTCCATACTCTAAATCATAAGACTGTGAAATGGTCTCACATGGTAATTTTCCTTTTTTACGAACCGGTACAAACGGTTTATGCATTTCGTAAGCAATTGGTACTCCGAAAATGAATCCTCTGGATTCTGTACCGGCAACTACATCAAAGTCCACACCATCTAAAAGCTTGATCATGGAATCTATTGCAAGCTGAAGTCCGTCTGCATCCTGCAATACGGAAGTAATATCTCTGAAAATAATTCCCGGCTCTGGAAAATCCGGTATACTTCTTACATATTCTTCTATTTTTTTCATCTTAATACCCTTCTTTCTATTTACTGCCCTCTGTTTTAAAAAACACTTTTTTATTATAAATTTATACTGCCAGAAATACAAGCAATTTTTTATAAAATGTTTCGTTTTTGGTTATAAAATTTTATGAAAAGTTGCTATTTTATTGCAAATATATTAAGATGTTCTATACGAAAGAAAAGTTCGGAAAGGGGATTTTTTGTGAAAATTCTGATTTTATCCTGCAACACAGGAGAAGGACATAACGCCGCCGGTCATGCCGTGGAAGAAGCAGCTTTAGCAAGGGGACACGAAGTAAATTTCGTTGATGCCATGCAGCTTGGCAAAAGACATACTTCACGCCTTATCAGCGGACTTTATATTGGGATTGTAAAGCATCTGCCGTGGTTTTTCGGTTTCATTTATAAACTGGGAATGCTTATCAGTAACCGCCATTTCAAATCTCCGGTTTACTGGGCAAATGCAAAGCTGGCGAAACCGCTTGCATCCCTCATCGAAGAAGGAAATTATGACATTGTGGTGATGCCGCACCTTTACCCGGCAGAGACCATTACTTATATGAAGAAACACAACATGCTGCCGGTAAAAGCAGTCGCTATCGGAACCGATTATACCTGCATCCCTTTCTGGGAGGAAACCAACTGCGACTACTATGTTATTCCCCATGAGGATTTAGTAGACGAATATATAAAACGTGGTGTTCCAAAGGAAAAATTACTGCCTTACGGTATTCCGGTACGCCACGCCTTTGCCAATCATACACCAAAAGACATTGCCCGCCGCAAATGCCACCTAGATGCTGATTCTCCTACCTTTCTCATTATGAGCGGAAGTATGGGATTTGGAAAACTGGCAGTCTTTGCCATGGCACTTTATAAGCAGTGTAAAAATGACGAACACATTGTAATTATCTGTGGAAATAATAAGAAATTACAGTCAGTTCTCACCAAAGAATTCAGACATTGCCCGCGGGTTCATGTCTTAGGCTACACCAGACATGTTTCCCTTTATATGGATGCCTGTGATGTCATCTTTACCAAACCGGGCGGACTTACCTCTACCGAAACTTTGGTAAAGGGAATCCCAACTATCCATACCGCACCGATTCCAGGCTGTGAAACCGCAAACAGTGCATTTTTCGTAGACCGTGGCATTTCCTATGCCTCTAAATACATGATAGAACAGATTCGCCTTGGAAAGTTGCTGATGCGAAGCCATGATTTACAGGAGGAAATGCATACCGCACAGCTCCGGGAGCAGAAATCCGATGCAGCAGAACGCATTGTAGACCTGTTAGAATCACTGTCTGAAAAATAACGACAATTGCTTTTATTCAAACAAGTGATTGCGGAAGCAGGAGAAAAGATTTTAATAGGAAATTTTGTGGCATTCTATGTACATCTGATTTTCCTGGATGTGAAATGCCAACCATTCTTAGTGGTTCATTTTTCTTGATTATAAACTGTCTTTTCGCTTGCTTTGACAGAATCTCGGCACTGTCCGTCAAAAGCGGATGCCACATAAAGCCTGCAAGGGGCACTAGGAATTTCGACATCATGCTATTTTCATCTGGCAACCGGCACAAATTCACATCCATGTTCAACTGTGCCTCGCTGGTACATCCCTGTACCAGCGTTGCCTGTTGCCAGACGAAATTCCAAGTGCCCCTAACAGTCCTTACCAGGCATCCGTACTTTGACGAACAGTACCAGGATTCTGTTAAACATGGAAAAGACTGTTTTTATCAGAAAAAGAAAAATGAACTACTTAGAACGGTGGTATTTCATCATCGGAAAATCAATGCATATGGAATACTGCAAAATTCCTTTATACAAACGCTATCCCCTTCCGCAATCACCTGTTTATCGAAAAGAAAAGGAGCCTTTATATGAACCAGTCAATTATCACCTGCATCTTTTTTTCCATCGCCGGCTATCTCAGCGGCAGCATACTCTATGCCTACTGGATTCCGAAGATATTATTCCAGAAAGATATCTGTGCATTAAGTCCGGATGGAAATCCCGGCACTGCCAATGCCTTTGTGTACGGCGGATTCCAGGCTGGTATTCTTGCGCTCCTTTTGGAACTTTTCAAGGGCTTTTTCCCGGTTGTACTCGCCCTACGGACATTGGATATTGACACTCCATACATGATTCCGATTCTGATAGCACCGGTTCTCGGACATGCGTTCCCATTGCAGTTTCATCCGAAAAACAGTAACAAAAAAGGCGGCAAAGCCATTGCCGTCTCCTTTGGTGTACTGCTTGGAATCTTTCCGGTTGTTCTTCCGGTTCTTTTCCTTGCTGCTGCTTATATTCTTTTTTCTGTGGTCTTAATTATCCGGCCACATCTTTTCCGGTCCATTATTACCTTTGGCGTATTCTGCCTTCTGGTCTTTCTCTTTGTGCCGGTTCTCTCCATTGACTTTGCCTGCCTTGGAATTGCACTGCTTGTTATCTATAAGCATCTTTGCGCTTACCAGAATGAGAAACTTTCCATCCGGTTTTTCTTTCAAAAATAGCTTTTTTAAGAGATACCTACCAGGAAATAACTTCGGTTCCCTCTTCGGTTACCAGAACCTGAATCTCCCACTGGGCACTTGGAAGTCCGTCTTCTGTATACACGGTCCAGTTATTTTCATCATCTATGTAGATAGCTTCTTTTCCCATATTTACCATTGGCTCAATCGTAAACATCATGCCCGGAACTAAGAGCATCTCGGTTCCTCTCTTGCTGTGATAGCCAACCCATGGCTCTTCGTGGAATTCTTTTCCAACACCATGTCCACCGATTTCTCTTACGATAGTATAGCCATTTTCATAAGCATGGTCATGTACTGCCTGCCCCATATCTCCTAAAAAGCCCCATGGTTTTACCGCTTTTAAGCCTTCTTCCACACATTCTTTCGTTACCTGGACAAGACGCTTCTTTTCTTCACTGACATCTCCAATCAGAAACATTCTGGAGGAATCAGAAAAATATCCATCTAATATTGTGGAAACATCCACATTAATGATATCGCCATCCTTTAAAATAATATCCTCCGATGGAATACCATGGCATACTTCTTCATTAATTGACGTACAGACGCTCTTCGGAAATCCTTGATAATTAAGCGGTGCCGGGATTCCACCCATGGCTGTTGTTTTCTCATATACCATACGGTCAATTTCTTCTGTACTCATGCCGGCTTTGATATGCTCAGCCACATAATCCAGTACTGCCACATTAATTTTGGCACTTTCCCTGATACCTTCGATATCCTTCGGTGTCTTAATCAAATCATGGGTTGGTACAATACAGCCTGCCTCACGATACTTTTCAATCTTTTCATCAAATGACTGATGGCATGTCTTATACTTTCTTCCACTGCCACACCAGCAGGGATCATTTCTACCTATTTTTACAGACATTTCTATTTCCTTCCATTCTAATGATTCAATATGATATTCCCAAAATCCACTCTGTCCCAGAGTTTCTCATTCAGTTTATACTTATGTTCTTTTAAAATCTGCTCATATGGCTCTGCCCCGGCACTGTAACCGTCAAAATCACTGTTATTCTCTGCTGCTATCTGATTCTGATATTTCTGTGCCAATGCAGCTTTCTCTAACTGACGATCCATCTCTGCTTTATCAACGCCCAGTCTTTCCTGCTGTTCCTCTGTCATATCCGTCCAGAAATCCTCCTGACGGCTACGAAGCTGTTCTTCTTCTTTTTCATCCAGCGTCAGTTTCTCTGCCATTGCCTGCCGGTAAAAGATTTCATCATGTACTGCCATTTCGATGACATGGGTCTTTGCTACTTCTTTTACAAACCTTCCACTGGTATGAAGATTCCAATACTTATTCGTATCATAATAATCATAGGCTGCTGCCTCATCTTCTACCTTCAGTTCCTCATAAGCGATATACATTGCCAGATCCCCAAGCTGCAGTTTTTCTCCATCTACTGTCAGGATATCTTCGGAAAGATACTCCCTGTATACAATCTTCCCCCTTCGTTCGGAAGCAAAGAGACTGATTAATAACAGTACCAGTAGAATCAGTATTGTAATGAACCATATGCGCTTCTTCTGTGATTTATTTTCACTCATACACTATCCTATTTGCAAAGCTCTGCTACAACCTGTCCGATTAATTTTCCATCTGCCTTGCCTTTTAACTCCGGCATAACTGTTTTCATAATCTGACCTTTATTTTTGGTTGCAATGACATCTGCAAATTTTTCTGTCAGAATCTTACGTACTTCTTCCTCAGAAAGCATTGCCGGTGCATATTCGCTCATAATGTCATAACGCTGCTGATATTCCGCAAGTAAATCTGTTCTTTCTGCCGGACAGGAATCAATCTGTTCTTTTACGGTCTTCATTTCTTTTAAAATCACACGGTTTACTAATTCTTCTTTTATGTCATCACGACAGCCTTCATCAATTGCTGTTTTCTTCACTGCAGAAACCAGAGAAGAAATTGCATCTTTTCTTGGTTTATCTTTTGCCTTCATTGCTGCTATCATTTCTTTTTGTAACTGTTCTATCTGCATTTCTTATTCCTCCTAAAATATTTTCTACTTTTTCATTATACGCAACTTGAAAGATTTTACAAGTTCTTAAAAACCCGCAGTAGTTTACTTACTGCGGGGAATTTTTATCATTTTTCTTCTTTATTGATAACTTTTTACAATACACGCCGGACAGATATAATGCTTCGATAAGTTGCTGAGCCTGTCTTAATGCCGGTAGACGGTGAACTTGCATGGACAATCTGTCCTCCGCCCATATAAATTGCCACATGACCGGCATAACAGACAATGTCACCTGGCTGGGCATTCTCATAGCTTACTTCACTTCCTGCCCGCTGTAATGCTACCGAACTGTGAGGCAGGCTGATTCCAAAGTTTGCATAGACACTTTTAATGAATCCGGAACAATCCGCTCCATTGGTGAGACTCTCGCCGCCCCATACATACGGGTTTCCAATAAACTGACAGGCATAAGATACTACATCGCTTCCACTTACTGATGTACTAAAAGGAGGATTCAATCCACCTCCCCCTGTACTGCCACCAGTAGTGCTGTCACCTCCGGTATTGCTGCCATTATTATTGTTAGCAGTTGTTGTATTATTGCCTTTATTATTATTCTGAGCAGCGGCAGCTGCTGCAGCTGCCTGCTCCTGTCTTATGATTTCATTCTGCTCATCAACAGTAGCTTTATACTGGGCTGCAAGACTCTGGGCTGATGCAAGCTGGGTATCAAAATCAGACATCTGAGACTGTTTCTCTGCAATCATGCTTTCATAAGAAGCCTGCTGTTCCTGATAAGACTGCTGCACTTCCTCTAACTCTGCCTTCTCTGTCTCCACCTGACTCTTAAGGTCAGCTACCTGCTGCACTGTCTCCTGATACTGCGTCAGCAGATTTCTGTCATAATCATAAATCTGCTGGGCATATTCCAGACGATTCAGTAAATCGGAGAAATCTGTTGCGCCCACCAGTGCCTCAATATAACTGTCATCCCCATTCTCATACATATATACGATACGCTTTTTCATAGCATCGTACTGGTTCTGTTCATCTTCCTGCGCCTGTGCAAGCTGTGCTGTCACATTATCCAGTTCAGTCTGCTTATCCGAAAGTTCCCCTTCCAGAATATCTAAGTTCATAATAATATTTACCAGATCTGCATCCAGTGCATCAATCTGGGACTGCAGTTCCTGCTGCTGGCTCTGTATATTCTCTATATCTGCATTGGCATTATCCAATGCGGTCTGTGCTTCACTCTTCTTGTTTTTAGCCTTTGAAAGAGCGCTTGCTGACGCACTTTGAAAACATGAAATTCCAAGAATTGCTACCAGTCCTGCTGCAACCAACCGCATTTTCCACATATGTTTTTTTCTGTGCATATTTCTGCTCCTTCCACTTTTGTGTATTTCCTATCATCTTAGTATAACATCATGATACCATCTTTACAATTAACAATTTATCGCCTTTTTGAATTTCTTCACTCTTTAAGTCGTTGGTTTCCATTAACTGGGAAATAGTCGTATGATTTGCCTTGGCAATTTTCCAGAGACTGTCCCCCTCTCTTACAATATATCCGGTAATTCCTGGTTGTCTCTGTAATTCTTCCATATCCCGTTCTGTAATTCTGATTTCATCCATTTTCTGGATGTTCTCCTGTGAAAATGCAATCAGATTCAGATTCAGTACTGCCTTTACCTCAATCTGGGTATTGTCTAAAAGAATCGCTGACAACTGCTCGATTCCCGCTTCCAGTTCATAGTTCATATCGTCTGTCATTTCCGGGACTTCAATCAGCTGTTCAAAAGGAAATGTCTCCCGGCAGGTTCCAATCGGCATGGCATCGTCCGTGGTTACATAAAGGATTTCCACATTCAGGCTTCCTTCCACTTTAAGACCGTCTGCCTGTGGCTCCACATGGTCAATAAATGCCATTCCCTCGCAGGAACAAATCTGAAGGATATTCTCCTGATTCTTCTTTAAATTCATGTGGTCTGTCAACCGGCATTTTGCATAATTCTTTGCCAGCAGCCTGCTCATGGTAACTTCTTCATAAGCTGGTGTCATCTCTTCCCTCAGCGAATATACGTCCTCTACCACATCTGCCTCTGTTTCCTTCCAGATACAGATATCTAATTCTAACGTCATATCCAGACTGATTTTCCGGTCTTCTCCATCATAATCCGGTCTGACCTCTACTTCCACACTGGCAGGTGTTACCTGAATCCGATAGATTTTTTCCTCACTGCATCCCTCACAGGCAAGTTCTCCGTTCAGTGGTATCGTCTCTTCTAACCATTCTAACCGGCGTTCTTCTTTCTGGGCATAATATAGCAAAAACAGTCTTATTTCTCCGGTAAGCTGGATTTTTTCTTCTCGTAACCTCGTTTCCACACCCCGAAGCTGCACACTTTTCCATAAAATCTGTTCTACATCTGGCTTGCTCTGGGGCAGCTCTATTTCCTGTTTCAACCGGTAATTATCTTTCTTACAGGTTTCCAATTCCAGAATATTATGCCTGTTCTGAAGGATTTCCAACGGATGTTCCATGGCTACTCCCGTAATCAGTTCCGTCTCCTTGCGCATCCGCATTTCTGCCTTCAGCATCACCAGTGCACGAACACTTAATTTTCTGGAATTAATAATCCCGATATTAATGTCTTCCAGTTCTGCTGTGACGTCCACCGGATCTAATTCATTCACTCCATCCATACTGATGGTTTCTTCAAATGGAATCTGTCCCCGCAGGCAGTCTAATTTATGCTCCTCCATATCGCTGCGGTAGAGCACATGAAAGATAAGATTCCCCTTCACATAAATACGTCCTTCTTTTACCTGTATCTCATCAAAGCGGATTTCACCTTTTTCTTTCAGTACTTTTACAATATCCGGCCGATAATCCGGTAGATTGTAATCATCATCCAGAGTAATCTGACTCATGGCACTGGCTTTTTCATAATTCATATGTATGTTCTGTTTCTTTATTTCCACTAAAAAAATCCCCTTCCTGAATGTTATTTCATTTTATTCAGGAAAAAGGGACTTTATTCTTCTAACATAATTTCATTCGGATATCTCTTGTGATGATATCTGTATAACTGAAAGATAATAACTGTGGCGGATTGCCTTCTCTTTCATCATCTACAAGAATCGTGAATACACTCGGATAAGCATTCTGTATTACACCACGCTGTACATCTACTTTATTACGACCTCTGTCCAGTTGAATCATTACACTGCTACCGCACTGCTGATGCACGGATGCCCGGACTCTGTTAATATCTGCTCTCTGCATATACCAGTTCCTCCTTTTTTATCCACGCTCTTTAGTATATCACCGTGTTAAAATGCTGTCAAAGGGAAAAAAGTACCATTTTTTCACTCAAACAACACGTTCTTGTCACATTTTGTCATCTCAACCACAATATATGGGAAACTTGGTGCCTTTGCCACCGTCTCATTCTCCCCCGGGCCAATCAGCGTTGTAACAAAACAGAGGGCATTCTGAGTCAGATAAACATCTTTTACGGAAATGCTGTAGCCTCCCGTTTCCTTCTCTCCATAACCCCTTGCAATATAGAGTTTTCCGTTATCTTCATAAGTCAGCTTGAAATCCATTTCCTTTCGTTCTTCAATTTCCTGCTTCAATTCTTCCGGCACTGCTTCCTCTTCTAACACGGTAAATTCCACGTCTTCTATTTTACTGCCATTGGTATCTTCGATACCGCAGCCTGCTGCTGCCAGTCCAATCCATGCTACCGCAAGCAGACCGGTGACACTCCGGACAGCTTTCCTTGCTTCTATTGTTTTCCGTTTCACTTTCTTCTCCCTGTTTTTATTCTTTTCATTCTATTCCAAAATCCGGATTATCATGTTGTAATTCTTAAGCTTTACCGCTATAATAGGGAAAGAAATCAGTATTTTGTTTTTGAAATTTATATCCAGAAAGGAATTCTATCTCTATGATACGAGCAATTCTTGCACTTTTATTTGCTGTTCTTTACCTGATTCTTGGTATTCCAGTTCTCTTTGTAGAATGGATTATCCGTAAATGCAACCGCCATGCCGCCGATATCAGCAGTCTTCGCATGGTGCAGTGGGCATTCCGTGTGATTATGTTTATCTGTGGCGTTAAGCTGACTGTAATCGGGGAAGAAAATGTTCCAAAAGATGTTCCAGTTCTTTATATCGGAAATCATAGAAGTTATTTTGACATTATTATCACTTATTCCAGATGTCCGAGACTCACCGGTTACATTGCCAAAGACACCATGGGAAAAGTTCCTCTTTTAAACATCTGGATGAAGCGGCTCTACTGCCTCTTCTTAGACCGTACCGATATGAAGAAGGGCTTAAAAACCATCCTGACCGGTATCGACCAGATTAAAGCCGGTATTTCCATGTGTATCTTCCCGGAAGGTACCAGAAACAAGACTGAGGACGAAATGCTTCCTTTCAAAGCCGGAAGCCTAAAGCTCTCTGAGAAAACCGGATGTCCGATTGTTCCTATGGCAATCACCAATTCTGCTGATATTCTGGAAAATCATTTTCCAAAGGTAAAACCTACCCATGTTATCCTGCAGTATGGTACTCCGATTTATTTAGATCAGCTTTCTGCTGATGACCGCAAACATCTTGCTACCTATACACAGAATACGGTACATGAGCTGCTGGCAGATAACCGGAAATATCTTTAAACCGCAAATATTGATAAAAAAGGAACTGTAGCTTTGATGACTATACTTCAAAGTTACAGTTTCTTTTTTCATTTTTCTATATTATTATCAAACACTTCCTGTATTTACCATTTAAAAAAACATTTTCTTATGCTTCGGTTAATGCTGCCACCACTTTCGGGAATTCCATAAAATGGGATGCCTTGACTAAAACAGTATCTCCTTCTTTTACGGTAGCAAGAAGTTCTTCTGTCATCTCCTCACGGGTTGCATAATGTTTTACGGTCAGAGCCGGATTCTGTTTCTTCGCTCCTTCTGCCAGTTTCCCGGATAATGTTCCAACACAGAATAACAAATCAATCGGCAGTGTTCCGGCATAGGTTCCCACTTCATAATGAAGCTGTTTTTCATCCTCGCCTAATTCACCCATATCTCCAAGAACCGCTATCTTTCGTCCCCCTGCCTTAGACAGGACATCCAAAGATGCCTTCATGGAAACCGGATTCGCATTGTAGCAGTCATCAATAACCGTCATGCCCTTTGTGTGAATCAGATTAGTTCTTCCGCTGATGGTGGAAGCGGCTGCAATTCCACATTTAATTTCATCCATGGAAAGGCCTAACTGTTCTGCCACGCAGGTTGCTGCCAGTGCATTATATACATTATGTTCTCCCGGAATTGGAATAAATACTTCCATGTCTCCCTGTGGAGTGTGGAATTCTGCTGTCATTCCTTCTAAGCCATGCTCTGTAACTGCATCTGCACAGACAGAAGTCTCGCAGAGATTCCTTCCCTTGATTCCATAAAATACAGGCTTTCTTCCTGCCACCTGCTCTACAGTTGAAAGTTTGTCATCATCTCCATTTAATATCACAACACCATCCGGTTTCAAATGGGCAAAGCTTTCTGTCTTTGCTTTTAAGATTCCATCTCTGGTTTTCAAATTCTCCAGATGACATAAACCGATATTGGTAATAACCATAATATCCGGCTGCGCCATATCTGCCAGTTCATGCATCTCGCCAAATTCAGAAATTCCCATTTCCAGAACTGCAACCTGATGCTCTTTTTCAATCTGAAAAATAGTCAGTGGCAGACCAATTCCATTATTAAAATTCCCCTGTGTCTTATGTACCCGGAATTTTGTGTCTAGTACAGATGCAATCATTTCTTTGGTACTGGTCTTTCCAACACTTCCGGTAATTCCCACTACTTTAACGTCAAGAGTACTCCGATAGAAACGTGCCAGACGCTTCATGGCAGTTACGGTATCTTCCACCAGAATATAAGCTCCATCTACATCAAGACTCTGCTGGGACAGTGCATATGCTCCTTTTTTTAATACATCCGGAATAAATTTGTGACCATCGACCTTTTCTCCCGGAATGGCAACAAATAAATCTCCTGTCTTTACTCTCCGGCTGTCAATCTCTACTCCGGTTACGGTATATTCTTTTGCTTCATTTCCACCTATTAATGTTCCACCGCAGGCTTCTGCAATCTGTGCTAATGTCAGTTCCTTCATATCTGCCTTCTCTGCCCTTTCTTATGCTCCGTATTTCTCCATGGAAATATCAACCAGCTGCTGGCATAACTCTTCGAAGTTTACTCCTTCTACCTTGGCTTCCTGCGGCAGTAAGCTGGTTGCTGTCATACCAGGCAATGTATTTGCCTCTAAGCAGTATACTTCATCTTTTGCATTGACTAAGAAGTCGATTCTGGAATAGGTGTCCAGGCCTAACGCTTCCGCAACTTTTACTGCATGCTTCTGCATCTCTTTTGCCACACTGTCTTTAATATCTGCCGGACAGGTTTCCACTGTGCTTCCAGCCTTATACTTATTTTTATAATCGTAAAATCCTTCTTTTGGTGCAATCTCGATAACCGGCAATGCTCTTCCTTTGATGACACCTACTGAAAATTCTCTTCCCTCTACATACTCTTCAATTAAGATTTCATCTTCCCAGAAAAATGCATCATCCAATGCTTTTGTAAAATTGCTTTCTTCTTTTACAATGGAAACCCCAATACTGGAACCACCGCAACATGGCTTTACCACGCAAGGCAGCGTAATTCCGATTTCAGCCAGGCTGTCTTTTCTGTCCTTTTTCTTCATATAAATGCCCTTCGGGCAAGGGATTCCATTGGCTTCAAAAAACTGCTTTGCCATATTTTTATTCATGGCAATCGCACTGCTTAAATAGCCGCTTCCGGTATAACGGATTCCAAACAAATCAAAGGCTGCCTGAATCTTACCATTCTCTCCGTTTTCTCCATGTAATGCCATAAATACAATATCTGCCATACGGCACATTGCGATTACATTCGGTCCAAAGAAGCAGGCAGACTGGTCTTTTCTACTCTTTCTTACCTTATCAAGATCCGGAGCCGTCTCCGGTATATCCGTTACTTTTACACTTGCTTCTTCTGAATGTTCAAAAATTCCAGTAATATCCTGTTCTTCTTCTCCATATCCCATAAACACATCCAGAAGAATAACCTGATGTCCATTCTTCCGCAATGCCTTTGTTACCATATCTCCTGTTTTAAAAGACACATCACGCTCTGTGCTCAAACCGCCTGCCAAAACTACGATATTCATTCTCTAATGCCCTTCTTTCTTTCAGATTCAAATATGTATATTACATCTCTTTTTTCAATATGTATATTATACCTTTTTTTCTTAGAATGACAAGAGAATCTCACAAAGCAATCAAGATTGGTTCTCCGGGCTTTGCATTATGATTTTCAAACACCTGAAAAAGATGCTCTGCACACTGCTGTACATCCCTGGCTTCTTCCGGCTGCTCCATCCATTTTAAAATTCCGGACTTGCAGAGCAAAAGATATGGCAATACCATATATTTATTGCTCCTTGTGCAATAATCGATACCCTTATTGCATAATTCCAGCGCCTCTCTGTAAATTTCCATCTCATACAAAAGATTAGCTTCATTGTAAAGTATCATCGGATATACCTTTTCTTTTTCTTCATCATCTACTTTTCTTACTTCCAGATAATCAGATAACTGCATCCAGATGCGGAGTGCCTGCTTTCTTTCACCAAGCCACTGTTTCTGTACCGCCATACTGTTGATAATGTTGATTTCCTCAAAGGTAAACATCCGCTTCTGCACCAGATTTGCCAGCCCCGCCGGATGTGTCAGATGTAACGCCTCTTCCAGCTTTGCATATACAAGTTCCGGACAGACTCCTTCCTTACTGTCCAGCACCGCCTTTATGTATGAAAAGAACTGTCTGGTCAGTTTATCCTCTTGTTTATGTTCCGGTTGTCTCTGCCAGAGTTCCCTGCTGCCTTCCATATCATTATTTGCTACTGCATGCACCAGCTGTCGCATATAGGCATATAATTCCATTTCTTCCGCCGTTGCATGAATATTGCATATACTCATTGTCTTTCCAAGACGCTGCATAATAGCTTCATAATTTTTCCGCTTTGGTACCACAAATCCGTTTTCAATTTTTGATAAAGTTCCAGTTGAGCAGATGCCAAAAGCAAGTTCTTCCTGTGTAATGCCAAGCTGTTTGCGGGATTCACATATATAATCCCCAAGATTGTAACAAGCCAATTCCTAACCTCCCTTTTCTCATAACCCATCGTATTGACTGTTCCAAAGAAATGTCTTATCGATATATTATAACTACTGTATCATAAAAATAACGGTACCGCTATTGGCGTTTTGTCAAGCCTGTTGTCAAAACGTTAACTGCGATACCGCTGTCTGTTACCAGTTATCCATAAGGAACTGCCGGTGATAGTCTTTTTCGTTATATATCTAGAATTCCGGTTCAATCAGACCGTAGGTGTTACCTTTTCTCTTATATACAACGTTTACATTGTCATCCTCTGCATTTACGAATACAAAGAAATCATGTCCTAATAATTCCATCTGAACACATGCATCTTCCGGATACATTGGTTTCATATCGAATTTCTTGGTACGGATGATTTTAATTTCATCATCTGCTTCCACTTCTTTTTCAATATATTCCTTACGGAAATTGCTGTTGCTCTGCTGTTTTGTAATAATCTTATTCTTATACTTTTTAAGCTGTCTCTCAATAATCTCTTCCACAAGATCAATTGATACATACATATCATTGCTTACCTGCTCTGAACGGATAATGTGTCCAGGTACAGGAATCGTAACCTCGATTTTCTGTCTCTCCTTTTCTACACTCAAAGTTACAAATACGTCTGTGTCCGGAGTAAAGTACTTCTCCAGTTTTCCAATTTTGTCCTCAACTGCTGCCTTAAGACCGTCTGTCAATTCGATGTTTCTTCCTGAAATAGTAATACGCATGATGTCCAACCCCTTTGCCATTTATTTGATACAGACTGATATCATGGTTTTATTATACTATTTTGTACGAATATTTACAAGTTTTTTGTGCAATATTTACTGTATTTTTAGAGAATTTTTCGAATATCTTTCTGAAAGCGGGAAATCTGCAGGATTTTTCAAAAGGGATTGCCTGTATTCTAAAATAAGTCTAAAATATAACTGTATTTTTTAACGCTTTCATCTGTGCTATCATTTTCTAATGCAGATAAAAACCAGAAAGGATTTGTTTCTTATGAATACTGTTTTAATTACCGGAGCTTCCCGGGGCATCGGTGCTGCTATCGCAGAAGTATTTGCCCGCCACGGTTATCAGCTCATTTTAAATTGCTGTCATTCCGAAACTGCTCTTAAGGCTTTGTCTGATGAACTTTCGGACAAATATCATGTCACGGTTCTTCCGGTTATCGGAGATGTCAGTGATCCGGATTTTATTGCCAATATGTTTGCCATGATTCACCAGCAGTCTCTTTCGGTTGATGTTCTGATCAACAATGCCGGAATCTCCCACATCGGTCTGCTGCAGGATATGACTTATGAACAATGGCAGCACGTTATAAACACCAATCTTTCTTCTGTTTTTTCCTGCTGCAAATATGCTCTGCCAGATATGCTGCACAAAAAATCAGGTCGGATTCTTAACATTTCTTCTGTCTGGGGAAATGTAGGTGCCTCCTGTGAGGTTGCTTATTCCGCCAGCAAGGGAGCTGTTAATTCCTTTACAAAGGCACTTGCCAAAGAGGTGGCACCCAGTGGAATCTCTGTCAATGCCATTGCCTGTGGCACCATTGATACTTCCATGAACGCCTGTTTTTCTGCCGAAGAGCGTGCTGACTTAGAATCCGAAATTCCCTGCGGCAGATATGGTACACCTGTGGAAACAGCTGAACTTGCTTATGCTATCGTATCACAAAGTCCATATCTCACCGGTCAGATTATTACCTTAGATGGTGGCTGGTGTTAATTTATATATGTGAATAGTTTGTGCTCCGTTGATACAATTTATCTTTCGTTTATTTTTGCCACTGGTTTTTTAACATGTTTTAAAATAGAGGTATTATTTACGAAAGATGAGGTTTGTATATGAATATCGGTTCTAAGTTACGATATCTGATTGAAGAAGCTAACATTACCCAGCGGCAGCTTGCAGATGCACTACATATCTCTCCCTCTGCTCTGAATGGATATATCAATCAGGGGAAAGAACCTGACTATGCAACTTTAGTAAGAATAGCCGACTATTTTCATACTTCCACCGACTATCTGCTCGGTCACAGTAACATCCGCAATGCCAGTCTGACGCATCTCAACAGCTGTGAAGGTGAACTGCTAAGTATCTATCATACTCTTTCCAGCTATAACCAGCAGCTTTTCTTAGAAGAATTGAAGGCTGTTGACCGGATGGTTTCCCGGGCAACAGCCTCGCCATTAAAATAGTTAATCTTCATCAAAGTAGCCGATGTATTTTACATCATACTTTCCTTTCGGGAACATTTCATGGTACAAATCTACAAAATAGTCATCCGTCATGCTTGCGATATAATCCACCACAAGCTGGTTCGGTTCTGTCTCCATGTATTGTTCCTTCGAAAAGGTTCTGCTGAACCGGTTGTTTTCTGCCACATATGCAATGTGGTGGCGGTAGAGCCAGGAATTTTCATTCTTATCCCTTGCATCTTTCAATAACTGATAGTACATCTCTTCAAACATCGGATTCAGATTTTCCCGGATGACTTTTTCGATTTTCTCATTGTGATAGATATACTCATAATTTTCAGTCTTTGCAAGCTTCAACTGTTGAAAATATGCTTCATCCATGGAAAGATATGGTTTTCCATAGCTGTTTTCAATGATGTTAACTACCATATTATTGATGATTTCCGCATTGCTGCTGCCTATAGTATCTCCGTTAAAACCTCTGTCATCCGGCAGAAGATGCAGGCGTACAGCATCCTGTCTGTCCTTGCCAAGATATGCTATAATATCACAAATCCGCATTACACAGGCTTCCAGGGTTCCCGGCACAAGATGTTTAATTCCATCTTCCTTCTGATAACACATTTCTACTTCTGTATCCAGATCTGCAAAGGTTTTTGCCTTTTTCGGCTGATACTCCTGCTGTTCCATTTCACCATTATGACATAGGACGCCATCCAGAGTCTGCAGACTGATATTTCTCTGTCCCAGTACATCCAGCACACGCACACTGTGCACATTATGGTTAAAATATCGTCCGGTCTCTCCCCGTAAAAGTGCACTTAAAATTCTCTCACCGGCATGTCCGAATGGTGCATGTCCGATGTCATGTCCCAGGGAAATTGCTTCTATTAAATCCTGATTGAGATTTAATACATTTCCAATATTCCTTGCAATCCTTGAAACGAGCTGCACATGCTGCGCCCGTCTTGAAATATCATCATTTCTGTAAAGGGAAAATACCTGCGTCTTGTCTCCATAACGGTTATAATAAGGCAGATGCATGATTTTCTCAATGTCCCGGACAAAGGGAGGCCTCCAGAGATTCGCCCTGTCATGATTCATCTCCCGGCGCAAAACCTGTTCTTCGGAAAAAGCATATGGATTTGCCCTATGCTCTTTTCTGTCTTCTATGATTCTCTGCTGTAATTTTTCTGAAAGATTATGATATGCTCCCATTTTTTGCTCCCTGCTCATATAATAAATATCTTTACTGCTGAAGCTGATGCGTCAGTTCAATTAAATTTTCAGTCTCTGCCATCAGATGTTCTACGCTCTTCTGGTTCTTCTCGCAGGTTGTCAGTGTATTATTTGTATGTGCTGCTACTTCTTCTGAAATAGCGGAAATTGTCTGGATACTATCCATGATACCTGCATTGGCACTTTCTAATTCTTTCACAATACCGGACAATGCATCCGACTGGCTCTGTACACGGTCCGAATTATCCTCTATCGTACGGAAGCTTCCGGCAGTTTCATTGACTGTTACATTCTGATGTTCAACCTGTGAAATCATGCTTTCGATGATGGTCACTACTTTTTCCAGTTCTTCCGATACATTTCTTATCAGTTCTTCAATACTGACCGTTGCTTCCTGTGTCTGGGTTGCCAGACCGGAAATCTCAGACGCTACTACAGCAAAACCTCTTCCTGCTTCACCGGCACGGGCTGCTTCAATTGATGCATTTAATGAAAGCAGACTGGTTTCTGAAGTAATATTATTGATAATCTCAATGATGGAATACATTTTATCCATATACTCTTTTAAAGAAGTAAGTTCTGCTGCCACCTGACTGTTCGTCTGCTCAGTCACACTCACCTGTGATACCAGCTGTTCAATATTTTTCTTACCCGCGTTCAACGCCTCTGCTGTAACTGCCATGCTCTCAGCAATGCTGCCAGAAACCTGGGTTACCTGCATTACTTTTTTCTGGATCGCTTCTGTCTGGCCTAGCTGATTCTGCACCGCTTCCGCTGTATCTGTTGTTCCGCCGGTCAACTCTTCCATGGCATTTCTGGTATCACTGACACCACTGCCAAGTAATTCTACTTCATCAGACATTCCATTAATTTTCTTTGTCATGGCATCAGATACTTCTAAAATTTTCTGAAGCATGGTATCAGACTGTCCCTTTGCCTGATTCATTTCACCCAGCCGTGATAAAAACGATTTCTGCAAAACTGCAGAACTGCAATAAGAAAATGCCGTTGTCAAAATCAGTATAATAATCTCTGTTCCATAGAAAGTAGGTCCCTCACCTTGGCCTTTCATCGTATGCACTGCAATAGAAATAAAATTTACGATAGTTGCACCAATTCCAAGCTCCAATGCATATTTCGAATCTGAAAATACAGAAATCAAAATAAACATCGGTATTACATATACAAAAACCAACTGATCGCCGGCACCTATCAGTGCCACCGTATAATATACTGCAAATCCAATCCCCAAAAGATGCTTGATTGCTTTTGTCTCCTGATCTTTCCTATAGCAAATCCATTCTGCCACCACCGGTCCAAGTGCCAGCACAATAAGCACCGCCACATAAACTACATTCTTGGAAGTTTTGAAAATTTCCAAAAAATTAACCAGTGCCAATAAGATTCCCATAATTGTATGCCCTGTCATTGCAGTCTTATTTACTCTTCCTTGTTCTGTCAATTCTTTCATCCTCCCATATATAACATATATAAACTGTAATTTTTGAACTTTACCAGCAATTTTATTATACCTTTCTCTACATAAATTGAAAAGACTTTTATTTATACGCCTTACCATATGCCTTTCCATTGGACTCTTTTATTATTACGTTCATAAAAAACTTGCTCTTCATCTTTAAACTGGCATGGTCATTTTTATCAAAATTGGATGTTTTTATAATGCCATTTCTGTTTTATGATAAACCGCAAACAAAGAGAAAGAAAAGAGGACTTTATGATGAAAAACGAAAGAATCTACAAACTTGTACTGACTGCTCTTATGGCAGCACTTTCCTATGTGGTATTCACATTCTTACAGATTAAAATTGCACTTCCTGGCGGAGATGCCACATCTCTCCACCTTGGGAACGCGGTATGTGTATTAGGTGCATTATTATTAGGCGGTGTTTATGGTGGAATTGGCGGTGCCATCGGTATGACAATCGGCGACCTTTTAGACCCGATTTACATTGTATACGCACCAAAGACTTTTATCTTAAAATTCTGCATCGGTCTGATTACCGGTCTGGTTGCACACAAAATCGGTAAAATTTCCACTTCCAAAGATAGCAAGCACGTTTTCAAATGGGTTGTTATCGCAAGTATCTGCGGACTGTTATTCAACGTTGTTTTTGACCCACTGTTCGGCTACTTCTACAAACTGGTTATCTTAGGAAAACCGGCAGCAGAAGTTACACTTTCTATTAACATTGCAGCAACCAGCATTAATGCAGTATTATCCGTTATCGTAGCAACTGCTGTATACATGGCACTGCGTCCGGTACTGGCAAAATCTAATATGCTGCCACGTCTTGGAAAGGAAAGCGCATGCGCATGAAATTAAATACTTTACCACCAAAACTTCTGATTATCAATGATATATCCGGTGTGGGACGCTGCTCCATGAGCGTGTCTCTCCCGGTGGTAAGTGCATGTAAGGTACAGGGAATTCCTGTGCCTACTTCTGTTTTCAGCAATCATACCGGTTTCCCTACCCACTTGAAAATTGATTTAACCGGACAGCTTAAGGATTATTTTGCTGCACTGAATATTCTTTCCATGAACTGGGACGGCATCTACTGTGGCTACCTTGGTGCCAAGGAACAGCTCCATGCCATTTCCCATTACTATGATTCTCTCACCGAAAAACCTCTTTTTATTATAGACCCGGTAATGGGTGACCACGGCAGAGCCTATCAGCATATTACACCGGAATTCTGCAATCACATGAAAGACTTTGTATCCCGGGGTGATATTATCACACCAAATCTGACGGAAGCCTGCCTTTTAACAGATACGCCTTATCCGAAGCATGACTGCACCGATTCGGAGCTTTCTGCCATTTCCAAAAAGCTTCATGCACTGGGTGTGAAAAAATGTATTATTACCGGCTGTCCAAAAGGCGACACTTTCCTTAACTATATTTCCGATAGCAGTGGAAATGTGGATACTGTTTCCACGAAAAAAGCCGGTCCGGGGTATCCCGGAACCGGCGACATCTTCGTCAGTATTGTATCTGCACTTACCTTACGGGGCTTCTCCTTACAAGAATGTACCACACAGGCAGCTCATTTTATTGCTTCCTGTATTTCCTATTCGCAGTCGCTTTCGGATGATACTTTGCAGGGTGTTATTTTTGAACCGCTTCTTTCTGACTTAGTGACACTTTAATCTCAAGAAAGAGAGTCTAAGTAACTGCCTATCAGATTTGCCATCTGGACATATTCTGCGGATGTACCACCTGCTGTATAGTTGGCACAACTGTCCACATACTGGTCAGCCGCAGCATTTGCTCCGATGTAAATGCTTTTATCAGCAACTTTTCCTGCAACGGAATTTTCTCCCTGGAACAGGTCTTTTAATTCCTTCTTATCTGCATTTTTCAGAGTTTCCTCATCTATTACAAGTTTTCCATTACTGTCTACGGTAATGCCGACCTTCTGTAACGCTTCACTCTGACCGGAAATAATGCTTTTTAATTCCTTGCTGTAATTTGCAGATTTGTCTGTATCAAGGTCTGACAGGCTTTCTAAGAGACTGTTATAATCTCCGGTAAAACGCTCTATCAGTGAAATCAAATCGGAATAATCTCCGCTTTCTTCTGCCTTGGCAAAAATGGAATCCTCTCCTGTTTCACTTAATACTGCTGCACTTGCTTTGAGTGAGGATGCAGACTTCTTGACACTGTCATATTCTTCACTCTTTTTCCCGGTTGTTTTGCTGCTCTTCTCTGTCTCACTGCTCTTTTTTAACAAGTCCACCACTTTTGTATCATTGTCTGTGTCCGTATTCAGCGAACTCATCAAAAGGCTGTTATTTCCTGTTACACGAATCATATTTCTCCTCCTAATTTTAAGACAAAATTGCCTCCATCCATCTTATACCTGATATATCGTTCTTTTTTCCGAAAAACTTAACCTTTAAGCTAATCTTTTCTTGCCGCTTTTAACATGGCAATCTCTCTGGCATATCCTTCTAAATCATTCGGTGTTTCAAGGTAAAATGGCAGTTTTTTCAATGCCGGATGGTTGATTATCCGCACAATGGCATCCATGGTCAGATTGCCTGCACCCAGACATTCATGACGGTCTTTATGGCTGCCCAGTACATTTTTCGAATCATTCAAATGAATGGCACACAGCTTATCCAGTCCGATAATGCGGTCAAATTCTTCTAATACTTCCTCTAAATGTCCGCTGATATCATAGCCGCCATCAAAAACATGGCAGGTATCCAGACAGACTCCCATTTTCTCCGGATATTTTACCCTGCTTAAAATCTCCTGCAGTTCTTCAAAGTTTCTTCCTACTTCTGTTCCTTTTCCAGCCATGGTCTCAAGCAGCACTGTTGTTTTCTGCTCCTGCCACATGATTTCATTTAAGACTCCTGCAATCTTTTCAATTCCAACTTCCGCTCCCTGCTGCACATGGCTGCCAGGATGAAAATTATATTTGCAGTCCGGTATCTCCTCTAAACGCCGCAAATCATCCGCCATGGTTTCTCTGGCAAACTCCTGTACCCGCTCATCTTTGCCGCAGGCATTTATTGTATAGGGTGCATGGGCAAGAATCTGCCCGATGCCATGCTCCGCAGCATACTGCTGATATGCAGCTATATCTTTCACATCTAAATCCTTTGCTTTGCCGCCTCTTGGATTTCTGGTAAAAAACTGAAATGTATTGGCTCCGATTTCCTCTGCCTGCTTTGCCATAGCGAGGAAGCCTTTTGATGATGATAAATGACAACCGATTCGAAACATATTTTTCTCCTTTTTCCTTTTCCTAATAATAACTATTCTATCTTTTTCATCCGTGTCAGCCTGTCCATTGAAGTCAGATGCGATACAACGTCTGCAAGTGCCACTATGAATTTTGTTCTGCTTATTAGCTTTTCCGGCAACCGGTGCACATTCGCATCCATGCTCAGATGCACCTCGCTGGCACATCCCTGTGCCAGCGTTGCCAGATTTTCTCCAAAATTCCAAGTGCCACTAACAGACTTTTGTTATGCATCTTCCTTTAACAGACCGGCTGACACGGGTTCCAAAAATTATAATCCTTATAATGACTCTAAAAATTCTAATTATCTTGTGGTTCGGTGATTGGGAAATGGGGAAATGGATTTCTAAATATTGGAATAGAAAGAGAATTTTGTTTTTCTCTTTGAAATGCCAGTAGTTCTTAGACACAGGTTTTTCTTGATGGGGAAACTGTCTTTCCGTTGCTTTGACCAAAAGCACTGCATCGTCCGTCGGAGACGGATGCCAGATGATGCTTGGAAGGGGCACTAAGAATTTCGGCATGATTATATATATATTGTCCGGCAACCGGTGCATATTCGCATCCATGCTCAAATGCACCTCGCTGGCACGTCCCTGTGCCAGCGTTGCCTATTACCAGACGAAATTCCAAGTGCCCCTAGCAAGCATCATAAGGTATCCGCGTTCCGGCGAACAATGCAGTGTTTTTTGTCAAACATTGGAAAGACTGTTCTTATCGTCAAAAGAAAAACTTGTGTCTTAGAACTACGGCATTTTAAAGTAAATCAAATTCTCTTTCTATTCCAATGATTTATCGATGTCTTTTCCCCTCTCCCAATCACCGTACACTTGTTATTTCATTATAACCGTTATAAAATGAAAAAGTAACCCCAAACCAGCAATCCGCCCCGACAACTCAACAGGGTACAAACAGAAAAGGAACTTTATGAAAATTGGAATTTTATCAGATACACATGGTGTATTAAAGGATACATTTTTAGACGAGCTGCAAAGCTGTGATTATCTTCTGCACGCAGGAGATATTGGAAGTCTCAAATGTTATGAGACTTTAAAAGATCTGCATGTTCCGCTTTATATCATCAAGGGGAACTGTGACAAAGGCGAATGGACGAAATATCTGTCGGAGACTCTGGCAGCACCCATTGGTGGGAAGATTTTCTATCTCATCCATAAGAAAAGCGATTTGCCTTATCCACAACCGGAAGCAGATTTTATTATTACCGGGCATACCCACCATTATGAAGTAAGTAAAAGGGGAACCACTACTTTCATCAATCCGGGCAGTGCCGGTCGAAGCCGCAGTGGTTCCTCCTGTACTATCGCTATTCTGACTTTGGATGGGGACGATGTTTCTATTTCACCCATTTATACCGAATAGCAATTTATATCGTGTGATAATTTTTATTGCATATCAATTGATATTACATCATGATTCTATGTCATTTGACTCTTCCGGTTACTTTCCAGCACCGGTTGAAAATATTGCTGAAACAGCAGCCTGGTATTCTATCAGGCTGTTTGCTTTCTTTATCTTCTTCAACGGTTTTTCAATTCCGGTAAACTGTGTGCCAAGATAAAACCACAATTCTTTCATTTTAAAGAGGACATTTTTCTCCCTGGACATTTCTTCCTGATAGCCGGCAACTAGCTTATTGTGAAATGCATAAAGCCGCTTTAATTCAACAGCCCTATCTATTACGCCGCCGGAGCGGATTTTCTCTATGAGTGCCGGGTCTCTTATAACACCACGCCCTAACATAATGGCATCTATCGTTGGAAAACGTTCTGTAAACCGCTCATAATCTTCCACTGTAAAAATATCTCCATTGTAAACCAGCGGATTACTGCTGTACTCCAGCGCATACTCTACCATCGTCCAATCCGGCTTATTTTTATAATAATCTTCTCTGACGCGGGGATGTAAAATCAGCTCCTTTATCGGGAAACGATTGTATATTTTTAAAATGCCTTCAAATTCATCCGGATATTCCATGCCAAGTCTTGTCTTAATGGAAATCTCTGCATCCGTCTTTTCAAACATTTCATCCAGGAAATGAAGCAAGGCTCTTTCATCATCTAAAAGTCCGGCACCTCTTCCCTTCGATACTACCGTTCCGGAAGGGCATCCGGCGTTGATATTAATTTCCTGATAGCCAAACGCTTTCAGCTCTTCTGCAATTGCTGCCACATCTTCTCCGCTCTTTGACAGCACCTGTGGCACGGTATACATGCCGGCATTATGCTCCGGGATTAAATCATTTCTTTCTCTGGCATTGAAGCTCCGCTTCGTATGCGGTGCTAAAAATGGTGTAAAATATTTGTCGGCATCTTCATAGCATGCATGGTAAGCCTGCCGGTATACATATCCTGTAATTCCCTCTAAGGGAGCTAAATATAGTTTCATGGGTACATCCTGTTTTTTATTTCATTTCTCAATTCTGTTTTCAAATTCTGCTTTTTATCTTACTCTTCGATTTCAAGCATGCTTGTACAATGTGGACAGCGTGTTGCTTCCAGTGGAATTTTACTCTTGCAGAATGGACAGGTCTTCTCTGTCGGTGCAGCAGGCTCTTCTTTTCCATGGAACAGGCGGTTCATCACTTTTACAATCAGAAATACCACAAATGCCATGATGATAAAGTTCAGCACTCCGGATAAGAACATTCCAAAGTTCACGGTTGCAGTTCCGGACGCCTGTGCCTGTGCTAATGTATCATAATGCTTTCCATCCAGTGCAATAAACCAGTTACTGAAATCCAGTCTTTCAACTACAAGACTAAGAATCGGCATAATTACATTGTCTACCAGCGAGCTTGCCAGTTAATTAAAAGCACCACCGATAATCACACCGACTGCAAGGTCTAACATATTTCCTCTTACTGCAAACTTCTTAAACTCTTTCCACATCTTCATTCTCCTTTGTTCCTGGCACACTATTTAGCAGTTCTTCCTTCTGCCTTCTGACATTCCATAATTTACAAAATGTGCCAATACAGCTACATCATCATCCCCAAAAGCTGCCTTTATATCACCATTGTTAGTAATATAATAATTATAATCAAAAACCGCACTATAGTCTACCCTATTATATACAGTTACAGCTCCCTGTAATGTCTTACATCCGGTTCCTGCTCTACCATCTTTCTTACCACTTGCAATATAATGCATATAGTAAGATTTCAAGTCATTTCATCTTCCTGCGTTACATTTGGCATATGGAATGTTCCCAGCATCTGGCAGTCACTCTTAATATCCACAGTACCTGTTCCATTACTGTTTAATGTTGTGGTTCCCTCCGGAAGTATCAACTGCGCACTATTTTCTCCACCATCAATCGTAATGGATTTTACCTTCGGCCAGCTTGTTCTTGCTACTACATGCTGTCCTTTTAAATTCACAGAATATTTTGCAGTTGAATCTGTCATTGCATTAAATGCTTCATCCATTGTGGCATAGGACTGTACTTTAGTTCCATTCTTATAAAGTATTGCACTTGCATCAGCTGCAGATACCGATTTTACATTTCCAAATATCAGAAATGTAAAACATACTGCCAGAAACATGCACAACCGTAATGTTGTTTTTCTAATTGTGTCTTTCATCTTCATTCTCCTTTCGTTTTTCTTTAATAATATTCTGCTGTTTTATCTTTCACAGCATCTCTGTTTTCCAGTGCCTTCTCTACCGTCCGGTAATAAACAATATTTTTTCGGCCGGTATTATTTCTGTCTGTTCCCAAATAAGTATCTTCTGCTACAAGACTCGCTCTTGAGGCATCAAAGGAATAGGATTCCAATGCGGTGTCTCCACTTCCCATGATATCTCCCAACAGAAGCTGCCGCTCCGGGATATAAGATAAATAATATCCAAACTCCATATAACCAGATATCATTGCTCCATTGCTGCTATTTTCATTAATGGCATTGTCCACCGGCTGGACGGTCTCTGTCGTTTTGTCATAGTAATAAATCTTCACTTCATACAGATATTCATTGGTACAGCCTGCTCCATCTGTAGAATATGTTATGCTATTGCTTTCTGCCGTAAATACATCCGGCTGTTCAATAAGAAGTGGAATATCATAGTTTGTAACATCTATCACCGCATAGCCATTATCAACAGAATTCTGACTCTCTGCAAATGCAAGATAAGCATCCTGCCAGATTTTGTCCTCATCAGCTTCTGTCTCAGTTTCCGTTTCAGTTTCCGTTTCAGTCTCGGTTTCTACCTCTACAACTGGTTCTTCTTTTCTTTCTTCTATGATATCTGCAACCACCGGTTTCTCCGGCTGTCTGCTGGCAAGACTTACCACTGCTGTTGTTACACCGGCTGTAACCACAATTCCGGCAATCACTCCGGCAATAATTTTTCCTGCTGCAACGGATGAAGTCTTAGCTGCTGCCGATGCTGCAGTGCCCATTCCTGCACCACTTCCGACACCGGTTCCACTTCCCGCTCCTGCACCGCTTCCAACACTTGCGCCATTTCCAACTCCAGTGCCGTGAAAGGTAGCTATGCCTGCTGTCTGCAGAATATTCCGCAATGGAATCTGAAATACACCAGCTGAATAGGTATCCCGAAGCAGGAAGTATAAGAAGAATGGGAATGGTGTAATACCATAAAGTTTGGTTCCTTTTCTTTCTAATTCCAATACCTTTTCTTCGATATTCTTACGTCCGTATTTTAACCGGCTCTTTACGGTATTTTCCGAAACACCGGTTACTTCTGCAATGTTCTTTACCGACATCTGCTCAATATAGAACATCATCACGCACATTCTCTGCTCGTCTGATAAACCGGCTATCATTTCCTGCACCAGACGGCTGGTTTCTTCTCTGTCCATTGCCAGCTCCGGTCTGTTTTCCACCCGTTCATCCACAAGAAGTTCTTCCATGCTGACTTCTTCGGAATCCTCTGTCTGCATCTGTGAAAACAGCACTACCTTCTTTTTCCGCAACTCATCCAATGCCTTACTGGCTACGATTTTTGAAAACCATCCCGGAAATTTATCCGGTTCCTGAAGCTGATCCAGATTCTGAAATGCCTTGATATATGCATCCTGCAATACATCTGCAGCCTCTTCCTCCTGTTTCATATATTTTAAAGCTACATAATAGCTCTTCTGGTATGTCTGCTGATACAGGAAATTATATCCTTCTTCCCGACCTTCCAATGCAAGACCTACCGCATCTTTCCATGTCATATAAATTACTCCTCTTTCGTTCATTTTCGTCTTAATCCTTTCATTATATTGTAGAACAGCCTTCTTACCTTTTGCAATGTAAACTTCTGATTTTTGATATCCTCTTTTGCCATCGTTATAAAAGTTTCCATCTCATGCATTGCTCTTCCTCCTTTCACTTACTAGACGGATGAAAAATGGATGAGGTTTTAAAATTTCCAAAAAAATTTTATTTTTTCAAATTTGTTGACCAAATGGCTGAAAATTGGATTTTGTCATTGAAATAAGACTATAAGAGTGCTAAACTTTTTGAATTGCGTGTTTAGTGGGGGAAGGTGAAGTTTTCGCTGTATTCTGGAATATCTGCGCAGATATCCTGACAAAACAGAAATTTCATCTTCCACCATAAACAAAGAAACAAATGAGGAGATTTTATTATGAACGAACTACGACCAAAGCTCTTTGATGTCATAAAGGGCTACACGAAAGAGCAGCTGATGAAGGATATCATTTCCGGTATCATTGTTGCCATCATCGCTCTGCCACTATCGATTGCCCTTGCGATTGCATCCGGTGTTGGTCCGGAACAGGGGCTTTATACTGCAATTATCGCAGGTTTTTTTATTTCATTCTTTGGAGGAAGTCGTGTACAGATTGGCGGTCCGACTGCCGCTTTCGTTGTTATCATCTATGGCATCGTTGCAGAGTATGGAACCGACGGTCTGATTGTTGCTACCATTCTTGCCGGTATTATCTTAGTGATTATGGGAATCTGCCGTTTTGGTTCCCTGATTAAATACATTCCCTATACCATTACCACCGGATTTACCTGTGGAATCGCAGTTACTTTATTTGTGGGACAGTTAAAGGATTTCTTCGGTATGGATATTGCCTCTGTTCCTTCTGAATTCTTAGATAAAGTAATTGTATATGCTAAAAATATCCGATCCATCAACCTGACTGCAATCCTGATTGGCATTGCGGCTGTTGCAATTATGCTGCTCTGGCCGAAGGTTACCGATAAGATTCCTGGGTCTCTGATTGCGATTATCGTAACAACAGCAGTGGTTTATTTTGCCAAGCTTCCGGTCAATACCATCGGAAGTGTTTACGGGGAATTAAATTCTGCATTTCCAGGTTTTCATGCTCCATCCCTTTCCATGAAGCTGGTACAGGAAATGTTATCCCCGGCATTTACCATTGCAATCTTAGCTGGAATTGAGTCCTTACTGTCTGCTGTTGTTTCCGATGGTATGATTGGCGATACCCATAAATCCAATGCTGAGTTAGTGGGACAGGGGCTTGGAAATATTTTCTCCGGTCTCTTTGGCGGAATTCCTGCCACCGGAGCCATTGCCAGAACTGCTGCCAATGTCCGAAACGGTGGACGTACTCCGATTGCCGGAATCACCCACTGCATCACTTTAACCATTATTCTTCTGGTGTTGATGCCGCTGGCTGCACTGATTCCTATGACAACACTGGCTGCCGTACTTTTAGTAGTTGCCGCTAACATGGCAGACTGGTCCTCTTTCTTCCGCCTTTGTAAGATGGCACCTAAGAGTGACATCATCGTTCTGGTTGCAACCTTTTTCTTAACGGTATTTTTCGACCTTGTGGTTGCCATCGAAATCGGTGTTGTATTAGCAGCTCTGCTCTTTATGAAACGTATGGCAGAAACAGCTGATATCAAAGCATGGAAATACACAGATTCTCCTGATATTACACCGGGTGAAGCGGAAAAACTGCGTGACATCCCGCATTCCATCAGTGTTTTTGAAATCTGCGGTCCGATGTTTTTCGCCGCAGCAGACCAGATTCTTAATATCAACAGTAACCATCATACGAAGGTTGTTGTCATCCGTATGCGTAGCGTTCCTGCCATTGATGCCAGCGCAATGCGTTCTCTCCATGAGCTTGCCAACCGTGCAAAACGCAAAAATATTACGCTGGTATTCTCCCATGTCAATGAGCAGCCAATGCGCGTGATGGAAAAAGATGGTTTTATTGGATTAGTTGGAAAAGAAAATTTCCATCACAATATTGTGGATGCACTGGATTATGCAGAAGCACTGGTAAAATAAAAATTAAAAAGAATGTGCCTTGGCACATTCTCGCGCCTGCGGCGGTCGCTTGCGACATCTACCTTATACGCCGCAGTGCGCATCCTCGCGGAGCGTTTTATACTTTACAGGAAAGCATTTCCTGTAAAGTATAAAAGTGTGCACTCTACCAACTGCATTTAACAGATTTTCACTTTTTCTGTTAAAATTCATGGCAAAATGCACACTTTTATTTCTAATCATGCAAGTGCAATAGCATATGCTTCCTGTAATTACAATCTTTTTCCTCTTTTATAATAATCCCTGAATCAAAATAAACAGAATCAGTATCGGAAGGATAAACTGGAAATATGGCTTTAATCTTCTTGCAATCTTAATGCCTTTTCCGGTATTTGCCTCCTCTAAGTAGTTGTCAAATCCCCAGCCCCACTTCGTCACACAGAACAGCAGGTAAACAAGAGAACCGATTGGCAGCAGCAGGTTACTTACAATAAAATCCTCGCTGTCCAGCACATCCCTTCCGCCAATCAGGTGGAGATTGCTCCACACATTGTATCCTAAGACACATGGCAGACTGGCAATAAGAATAATGATTCCATTTACCAGTGCCGCTTTGTTGCGGTTCCAGCCAAACATATCCATGCAGAAGGACATGATATTTTCAAATACGGCAATTACCGTAGAAAAGCTTGCAAATGTCATGAACAGGAAGAACAGTGCGCCCCAGATTCTGCCGCCACCCATATTTACAAAGACATTTGGCAGTGTCACAAAGATAAGGCTTGGTCCTACGCCTACTTCCACGCCATAGCTGAAGCATGCCGGAAAAATAATCAATCCTGCCATAATCGCCACAAAGGTATCCAGTGCGCAGATACGTGTTCCTTCTCCTGCCAGCGTATGGTCTTTTCCCATGTAGCTTCCGAAAATCTCCATTGCTGCCACGCCAAGGCTCAAAGTAAAGAATGCCTGATTCATGGCAGAGGTTATTACATTTTTCAAACCGACTTCCCGGACACTGTCCATATTTGGCACCAGATAGAACTTTAATCCCTCGCCGGCTCCGGAAAGTGTCAGGCTATGTACTGCAAGGACAACAATCAGTATCAGCAGTGCACTCATCATAACTTTACTGATTTTTTCCAATCCGTTCTGCAAGCCGCGGCTGCATACAAAGAATCCAACCACAACAGTCAGTATCATCCAGAATGCCATCTGTTTGGGATCTGCCAAAAGATTGCTGAACACAGCTCCTGTCTGCTCGGCATCCATTCTTGGGGTAAATTCACCTTTTACAAACTTATAGAAATAAGTTACCATCCAGCCGGAAACCGTTGTATAATACATCATCAGCATATAACAGCCGAAAATTGCCACCCAGCCATGAATATGCCATTTACTATTTGGCTTCTCCAATGCCTTATATCCTAAAACTGCACTTTTTCTGCTGGCTCTTCCGACTGCTAATTCCATTGTCAGTACCGGAAGCCCCATGGCAATCAGGAATATCAGATAAAACAGTACAAAAATTCCTCCTCCATTCTGTCCTGCCACATACGGAAATCTCCACACATTTCCAATTCCGATTGCGCATCCTGCGCTTACTAGTATAAATCCCAGACGGGACTTAAATGATTCACGACCCATAACTATAAATTTCTCCTTTTGTAGTTTTCTCCCTAGTATAACATGGAATCACCGGTTTTGATAACTACTTCTTTTTTACTATTTCTCTTCTTCAAAAAAAATAATTCCCGCTGCTGGATTTTGATTACTGTCTCTTTCAGTCTTTTTCTCTTTCCCATACTCTGACAGTGGCTTCAATGCCTGTCCCCCCATAAGATACAGCATTCCGATATTAAATATCGTCATCAGTCCGATTCCCACATCGCCTAAATCCCATACAAAAGTATAGGTTGCAATTCCGCCGATAAAAAGCATAATCAGTGCAACGATTTTATAAAGGGTCTGCCAGATCCATTTATCTCCAAATAAATATGCCACATTGCTTCTGGCATAAAACAATATTCCAAGAAATGTGGAAAAGCTGAACAGAAATAAGGTCAGTGCAATAAAGATAACTCCGAATCTGCCCAGATGATACTGCATGGCAGACTGCAGCAAATCCATACCAGCTTTTCCTGCAATTATCTTTTCCGGTGCAATAAGCATAATCATAGCGGTACAACTGCAAATGATAATCGTATCGATAAATACGCCCAATGCCTGTGTCAGTCCCGCACGTACCGGATTATCGCATTCCGCTGCTGCCGCTGCACAAGGTGCAGAACCGGAACCTGCTTCATTAGAAAACAGTCCTCTCTTAACTCCATTCATAAGCACTGCTCCAAATCCACCGGATACTACCTGCCGGATACCAAATGCCTCTTCAAAAATCCTGCCAAATACGCCCGGAACACTGCGGAAATTTACGATAATAATAAATAATGTAATAAAGAAATAACACACTGCCATAATCGGTACTATCATATCCAGTACTTTTACAGTTGCATTTTTCCGCAATACAATCACTGCCGCAACTGCCACCAGCACAATTGTTGTATACAAGGGTGGAATATGAAATGCATTTTCAAAAGAAGATGCCACTGAATTACTGATTACCTGGCTGATTCCACACCAGCAAATCAGACCGGATATGGCAAATAACACTGCCACCAGCACATGTTTTTTCTTCTTTCCTGACTTTTCTTCAAAAAAATGATGGATATAATATGCCGGACCACCGCGGTAACCGCCATACAGCGGATCTTTTTCCTTATGCAGCTGTGCCAGTGTTGCTTCAATAAACGCTGTAGCAGAACCAATCAGCGCTGTAATCCACATCCAGAATACCGCTCCGGCTCCACCTGCCGACACTGCTGCAACTACACCTACCAGATTTCCCATTCCCACACGGGTTGCCGTGGACACAATCAGCGTCTGAAAAGTTGACAGACTGTCTTTATGTTCCTTCTTTGCTACCAGTGCCCGCACCATATCCGGGAACAGTCTTATCTGTAAAAACTTTGTCCGAATCGTAAAATAAATTCCTGTTGGAATTAACAAAATAATCAGCAGTGAAATGCCAAGACTGCCTCCCCCCGGAAGCGGAATTTTAATCCAGTCTCCCCATAAAAATGAATACACTTTTTCAATAATTGAAACTACCATTATAAAATACCTTTCTCTCTCCGTAATAACCCTATTGTGGTATTTTAACATTTAATTTCACATTTGGCTATCATAATATGACAACTCTTTTTCTATCCAGGTCATAATCACATCCACCAAGTATTCCTTCTGCACCTGGCTCAGTTCTTTTCCCGGCTGTATCTTGTGCCACTTTCGAATGCATTCCCGGCAGCAGCCATATCGGTAATACATATATAATCATCCATATCAGCTTCTGCTATGGTAATAGGTATATTTTGTACTTTGATAATTCTATTCTTCGGCATTTTTAACTTCCTTCTCCTGCATCAATTTCTCATATTTTAACTGATAATCGATTAATCTTGGAATATATTCCGGTGGAGTCCGTCTTGCAGCCTCCCAATCCTCAAGAGTACGAACAGGAATGCGTGTTTTTACAACCAGACTGGTCTTGCCGCTTCCATTTTTTCCACTGATAAATAAACCTTTACTCTTGCCTGCAGCTTCGAAAGCTCCACATAATCTCTCCACAGTTCAAGATTTGCCTTGAATTCTTCCGATAAATCCAAGTTTCCAGTCCGTATCAATAGTGAAAGAAACATTTTCGAGTAACATATAGCCTCCTATCTGTCGCCAAATAGTGGTTATGTCCTGTCAGCAGCAATTTCTTATCATATGCTTATTAATTGCAACAAAAAAGAGTGGTCATGAGAACATAATCCACTTTTGGCAACATGAATTAGCGGTATGTTTACTGCAATTAAAATCTTCATGCTCTCAAAAGTCGATTATATTCTCATTAGACACTCTCCCTTCAAGATCAAATTCAGGGTTGGTACACGGCAGTGTGGGGTGGTTGTCAATGATGGAAAACGGGGCTTTTTCCTATAAGTCAATTATATATATCGATTATTCTATTTTACCGGATAAGCCAACTGTAATCCTTGCGGCAGTCAAGAATTGTATCCACATACACTGTGTCATCTTCAATTTGATAAAGAACCAGATACCACTTTGCCACAAACATCTTATGATATTTATTTGGTGGTATGTAAGTTCCTTCAAAGAAAGGAAATCTCTGTGGCATACTTTCTAAGGAACGCATCGCTGTCATCAGTTCTTTCTTTTTTACAATTGCAGCTTCCTTATTAACCTGTGCCACAAAACGTATGTGCGTCCCTAACATTCTCTTTGCCCGTTCAGAAACAATTACTCTATATTTTTTATCTGCCATACACTATACCTCTTTCATCACATTATCAAGGTATATATCCAATTCATCAAGAGTACAGCCTTCTCTTCCTGCCATTCTGTCTTCCTCAACAGCAAGCAACTCTTCCCGTAATTTCAGCATTTTTTCCCGGCGATTGTAAGTTTCAATATCCATAACAACCAAATCTCCCTCGCCATTCTTTGTCAGGAATACCGGTTCTGCCGTTTCACGACACATATCGGCAATCTCATTATAATTTTGACGAATTGCTGCAGACGGACGAATATTCATATTGCCACCTCCCTGGAATTGTTGTGATAGTAATATTCTAACTATATTTTACTCATTTTATACAATGGAGTCAATGTCTTCACTTATAAAGTTTTTCAAAATGCCCTTTCTCATACTTAGAACAGTCCGATCAAAGCAACGCTATAAGAATTGTCTGAATGATACACTCTCTCCAGCAAAAACAAAAAAATTCCCTGCTCTATACCGAAAAGTTAAGGGATTTGCACCACTCCTTCCATAACATCTAATCCTCTCACTCAGTTTGCGCTATCTAATCTGAAGTCACAACCTGGCACTTATTTATCTTTTCGTGTCATCGATACAATATTTTCTATATGATACGTCCACGGGAACATATCCACCGGCTGGCACCGCTCCACCCGGTAGCCGTGGCTTATAAGATACTTCAGGTCCCGTGCCTGGGTGACTGGATTGCAGGAAATATAGACCACACGCTTTGGAGAAAGCCGTAGCAGTGAAGATAGGAAAGCCTCATCACTTCCGGCACGAGGCGGATCCATGAATACCACATCGGCAGTTTCGCCCTGTGCTGCCATCTTGACCATGAATTCTCCGGCGTCCTCATTGTAAAATGTAATATTTTTCATGTTATTGCGCTTCGCATTGGTCACGGCATCACGCACCGCATCACGGTTCACTTCCACACCAATGACAGAGCCGGCTTTTCCTGCTGCTGCCATGCCAATGGTACCAATGCCGCAATACGCGTCGATTACCTTTTCTTTTCCGGTCAATCCGGCAAACTCGATAGCTTTGCCATAAAGGATTTCTGTCTGCACCGGATTTATCTGGTAGAATGAGGATGGAGAAATGCGGAAACGGAGTCCACACAACTCGTCCTCGATAAATCCTTTTCCATAAATGGTAATATTCCGCTCCCCTAAGACAACGCTGGTGCGCCGGTCATTCACATTTACCACCACCGTTGTAACTTCCGGATGCTTTTCACGAAGTGCTTTTACAAAATTATTTTTTGACGGCAGAATTGGGGATGCCAGCACCAGAACAACCATAACTTCGCCGGTACGAAAACCTCTTCTTACCAGAACATGGCGCAGTAATCCATATCCGCTGTCCTCGTCATATACTTTTATTTTAAAGGAGCGAAGCATTCCACGAATATCATAAATGATGCCATCCGCAATTTTATCCTCAATCTGACATTCATCAATCTTTACCACCGAATGTGTTCCCTGCTGATATGCCCCTGAAATCACTGTTCCATTTTTCAGCCGCTGAAACGTAGCATTGACCTTGTTCCGATAATGAAATGGCTCCTGCATTCCGATAACCGGCTCCACTTTTCCAAAGCTGCCTAAAAGCTCTTTTACTTCCCGCTGTTTCTTGTTGAGCTGCTTTTCATAATCCATTCCCTGATACTGGCAGCCGCCACATTTTTTTGCAAGATCACATTCTCCCGGTGGGCAGATGTGTTTTTCCGGACGTTCCGATTTCGAACCATACTGCTTTTTTGCATTTTCCTTTTTTCTAAATTTATTGTTCTCTTCTGACTTTCTCATTTCCTGTACCGTTCCTTATTTTTTCAAATACTATACTATTTTTTAGTTTAACGCATTTAGCAGCCTTTTTCTATGGTTATTGCAGAAATATTTTCATACCTAAATTTTCATAAATGAATTAAAATAAACTGCGAAATAATGACACCTGCTGAGCCTGCCACTGGCAGTTTCTTACGGATATACAAAACGCCGATACAGGCTGTACCGACGTTCCTTCAACACTTCACACTATTTAATTTTTGCAATCAAACTGCAATCATCTCTTTTTGTAAAGAAGTAATTCCGGATTTTCGCCATTTTCCTCATAGGTGCATACCAGGATAAAATCCATATTTGCAAGAATGCCAAAGCATCTTTCACCGCCAAATTCGGATTCCAGCTGGTTTCCAAGATATGTCTTCTGGTCATCCAGAAATTTTACCTTTTTTCCATTCGGAAGTGTATACTCTAAATTCACATATTTTCCTACCAGTGCATTTAATTTTTCAACCTTAGGAAGCCCGTCTATGTGAAGTTCATTTATTTCCTTTATTAGCTGTTTCTTAAACTCCTCAAACTCTCCATTGTCACTAAGTTCATCATATCTTTTCCAATAATCTAACTTTGGGAGCATTTCTTTCATATATGCGCGCGCCTGCTCCTCTGTAAAATCATCGCTTACCATGTTTTTAACGCATATGTCGATTAATTCATCAATATCGTTATAGGTATATGTTCCGTCGGCATAACACCACTTACAATATTCCTCGTTTAATGTGCCGTCTTTTTCGCGGCCTAATATAGTATCGTCAATCGGCATTCCGCAGCACTGACAAATCAGTTTTCTCGGTTCTCCCAAAAGTGTATTAATCGAAACATCAAATTCCTTCGACAAAAGTTTCAACGTTTCCGTATTCGGCACCGTTTCATTATTTTCCCAGCGGGATACTGCCTGCCGCGTTACCATAAGTTTTTCCGTCAGCTCATTCTGGGACATTCCTCTTTGTGTACGAAGTTCCAGAATAATATTTTTTGTCTCCATCGTTGCTACCTCCTTTATCCATATCATACCGGTAAATTCAGTTTCAGAAAAGCAACTTACTGTTGCTGTACGATAAGGCAACTAAAACTTTAGATGCAAAATACACTATATAGCGGAACTGATTTTATTCCTTTTGCCATCCCAAAATTTCTTGTTGAAATCCGGATTGCATACGAAGGATTATATTTTTCCATATAAACCATCATGCTTTTGGCTTTTACATGGTTACCAGCCTTACACTCTACCGGAATAACGTGACTTTCTTTTTGTATCAGGAAATCCACTTCCGCCGTATTATCAGACTCCCAATAATGAAGATCATAACCATTTGTTTTCAAAGCAATTGCAACATAGTTTTCTGTCAGTATGCCACGAAAATGCTCTGTTTCCATGCTTTGTAATGCTTCCAACGTCATTCCTATTCTTGCAGACATAATACCCATATCACTGTAATATAATTTGAATGCACTTACATCCTGATATGCCGCAACCGGATAAAATCCCTGACTGCACTTCATGCATTTATTCACAATTCCAGCCCGAATCAGCCAATCAATTGCATCTCCATATTGAGATGCCCGTGCTCCTGATTTTATCAGCTTGTATTGAAATTTTTTAGCATCTTTTGCCAACTGTGCCGGCAGGGAATCATACGCTTCAAAAATACGCACGGTGTCCGTCTGATTTGCATATTTTGTCATGTCTGCAATATAAGAATTTAACAGCATCTGACGAATTTCCGTCTGCTCCAATGGACTATCTTTTGCAAGGTCTGCCTTTACTGCTGCCGGCATTCCTCCCACGATGCAATAATGATAAAATTCCTGCAAAGCTTCCTCGTGCAATATCTCATCTAACGGCTGATTATTTTCATAATGTTCCCGTATGGTATCCGAAAGCATCTGCTTTCCCTTAGCCCACAATACCTCTTCCAAATCCATCGGGTACATGGTAACCATCTGAACTTTTCCTACCGGAAATGAATATTTTTCACGGTTGACTGCTACACCCAGCAGACTTCCGGCAGCTATTACATGGTATTCCGGTGTCTCTTCTGAAAAATATTTTAAAGAAGTTAATGCTCTTTCACACATCTGTATCTCGTCAAAAATAATGAGCGTATTTTCCGGTACAATCTTTACCTGATAATATTTTTCTAATATGGCGATGATATAATCTGCATGAATATCTGTATCAAAATACTTCCCAATTCTTTCGTCCGTTTCAAAATTTACATAGACTGTATTTTTATAATATAATGCTCCAAATTCACGCATTTCAAACGTTTTTCCAACTTGTCTTGCACCATAAATAAGTAACGGCATTCTGCCTTTTTTCATATTTTTCCATTCATATAATTTAGCAGTTATTTTACGCTTCATGTGTGTGCTCTCTCCCTTCTTTAAAATATCATCGTGTCTTTTAATGTATTATATTACTTTTTTCCGTACGAATCAATGTGTTTTTGCACACAAAAAAGTGGCAATCCACTTAGGACCTGCCACTTTCAAAATTTTTACATCTCATCAACAACCTGGAACACATAGAACTTCAGATAATAGGATTCGTCCGCCGCCCAGAGAATCGGATGATCCGGTGCCTGGGTGCGGAATTCCACCTGACGCAGACGCTTGTGGACGCTGTGAGCTGCCTGTCCGATTGTCTTGGTAAACAACTCATACGTCATAAAATGGGAGCAGGAGCAGGTCGCAAGAAATCCGCCATTTTTCACAAGCTTCATGGCACGAAGGTTAATCTCACGATAGCCCTTGATGGCATTTTTAACAGAATTTCTGGACTTGGTAAATGCCGGTGGGTCTAAGATTACCACATCATACTTTTCGCCTGCTTCTTCTAATTCCGGCAGCAGTTCAAAGACATCCCTGCATAGGAATTTTACCGTGCCGGAAAGACCGTTCAATGCTGCATTTTCTTCTGCCTGATGTACGGCAAGTTCCGAAGCATCCACTCCGGTGACTTCTTTTGCTCCGGCAATTCCGGCATTTAATGCAAAGGAGCCGGTATGGGTAAAGCAGTCTAACACTCTTGCATCCTCACATAATTTCTGAATGGCAAGACGGTTGTATTTCTGGTCTAAGAAAAATCCGGTCTTCTGACCATCCTTTACATCTACGATATAATGCACACCATTTTCTACAATTTCCACATTGGTATCAAATGCTTCTCCGATAAAGCCCTTCTTAAGCTCCATGCCTTCCTGCTTGCGGACTTTTGCATCACTCCGCTCATATACGCCGCGGATTGTAATGCCGTCCTCTGCCAAAATTTCCTTTAAACACTTTACCATAAGCTCTTTGTAACGGTCGATGCCAAGTGCTAAGGACTGCACTACCAGCACATCCGAAAACTTATCAATAACCAGTCCCGGCAGAAAATCTGCCTCTCCAAATACCACGCGACAGGATGAGGTGTCTACCGTCTTTTTCCGGTATTCCCATGCCTGCTGCAATCGTGTCCGGAAAAATGCTTCATCAATAACTGTATCTTCTTTTCTGCTGAAAAGGCGCACCCGGATTTTGGAATTGCGGTTGATAAATCCAATGCCCATCGGATATCCGTCAAAATCGTGTACCAGCACCAGATCTCCGTTTTCAAATGTTCCCATGACACTTTCTATTTCATTATCGAAAATCCACATGCCACCGGATTTTACCATTCTTCCTTCGCCTTTTTTCAATGTTACAACTGCACTCATGTTAGTCCTCCTTCGTAACCTCTTTCTTATAATTTACCACAAATATACCAATGCATACCAGTATCAGGGCAATCACACTTTTGATACCTGCTGCCTGCTCTTTTTCTCCTAGAAGCCATGCAGAAAGAATCACACCAAACACCGGGTTCATAAATCCAAATACCGCTACACGGGAAATCGGATTATATTTTAATAAAATGCCCCACAGCGTGTATGCGACGGCAGAAATGCATGCCATGTAAAACAACAGCCCAAAGGATGACGCCGTAAATCCGCTCACCCGTCCACCTGCTGCAAAGCCGCACAATGCCATAATAATTCCACCCACCAGGAACTGGTATCCACTCAGCATGACAGGATTTTCGGATTTGGAATACCGCTTTAACAACACGGAAGAAAATGCATACGCTACCGTTGACAGGAAAATAAATCCTTCTCCGGTCACGCTCATATGAAAATCAAATCCGCTGCTTCCCATATTTACCAGTGCCACGCCTGCAAATCCAATGATACAGCCTGCTATTTTCCGCGCCGATAATTTTTCCTGATGGAATAAAAGACTTGCTACCAGAATTGCCACGAATACATTTAACGCTTCGATGATGGATGCTTTTACCCCGGAGGTGTGCGCCAGTCCGATATAGAAAAGCAGGTACTGTCCCACAGTCTGCAGACTGCTTAATTTAAAAACTTTTCCAATGGAGTTCTTTGTCGGACGCAGAAACCGTCTGCTTCCAATACTTCCCAATAATATTGTTAAAATTCCCGCCAGCGTAAACCGATAGCCAGCATACAGAATCTGGGATGCCACCTCATCCGATGCAATGTGCATCATCTGATAGCCGATTTTAATGCACGGAAATGCACTGCCCCACAACAGGCAGCACACCAATGCTCCCAGCCAGACTACTATGTTTTTCTGCATGAATTTTTCTTTTGTTTCCATTGCTTTCATCCTTTTCTCAAGCTTTCGCTTTTCTTCTCATTCTTGTCTCATTTCATCATAGACACCAGTGCCGGCTCTGTCAAATAAATTCTGTCCCTACTGATATACTTTTTCCCTGAAATATGCGATAATAAATATGTTTGTATAGGTGCTTGCGAAAGGAGATAATTTGATGATAACAATAAGCCTTTGCATGATTGTAAAAAACGAGGAGCAGGTTCTCTCCCGCTGTCTGGATTCACTCGCCGGTCTGATGGATGAAATCATTATCGTGGATACCGGCTCTTGCGACCGCACCAGAGAAATTGCTGCCCGCTATACCGATAAAATCTATGACTATATCTGGAAAGATGACTTTGCAGATGCCAGAAATTTTGCTTTTTCCAAAGCTTCCATGGAATACATTTATACCGCAGATGCAGATGAAGTCTTAGATGATGAGAACCGGGAACAGTTCCGGCTTTTAAAAGAAGCCATGGTTCCAGAGGTCGAAATTGTACAGATGAAATATGTGACCAAAAATGAATTTAATACGGTGCTTAACTTTAAAGAAGAATACCGTCCGAAGCTCTACCGGAGACTCCGTACCTTTACCTGGATTGACCCGATTCACGAAACGGTGCGCTTAGACCCGGTTGTCTTTGACAGTGATATTGCTATTACGCATCTTCCGCAGTCCCTGCACAGCAGCCGTGATTTCAAAGGCTTCTTACTGGCATTTGACCGGGACGGACGGCTTTCCGAAAAATTGCACCGGATGTATGCCAAAGAGCTCCTCATGACCGGGGAGAAAGAAGATTTCATTGCCGCCGCAAAAGTATTTCTTGCTACCTTAAAGGATGAAACCGCCTCTGGAGATGCCCGCAAGGAAGCCGTCTGTATCTTAAGCCGCTGCTACCGGATTACCGGAAATGTCAATGAATTTTTCAAGCTGGCACTGAAGGATATGATTACTACCCCTTGTGCAGAAATCTGCTGCGAATTGGGAAATTATTTTTTTGACGCAGAAGATTATGATGAAGCAGCCATGTGGTACTACAACGCAGCCTTTGAAACTGCCAGCATTCTTGATGTCCATACCAGTGGAAATATTCCGCTGAACGGACTGGCTGACTGCTATGAAAAATCCGGGAATGCAGCCCAGGCGGAAGAATATAGAAATACAGCCAGACAATGGCAGCTCCCAGACGATAATTCTTAGTCCCTTCGACTTGAATAATCATGTACGAAGTGGTACTATGATAATAATTTAACAAACAAAATATATAGGAGGTTTTTCATGGATTACACACAGGAATATAAACAGAAATTAGTCTCCGCAGATGAGGCTGTCAAAGTCATCAAATCCGGTGACTGGGTAGATTATGGATGGTGTACTGGAACTCCGGATGCACTGGATAAAGCCCTTGCAAAACGTACGGATGAATTAAAGGATGTCAACTTAAGAGGTGGTATTCTGTTAAAACCGTTAGCTGTCTTCGAACGTGAAGATGCCGGCGAACACTTTACCTGGAACTCCTGGCATATGTCCGGAATCGAGCGTAAATATATCAACCGTGGTTTTTCTTACTACGCTCCAATCCGTTATTCCGAGCTTCCAAGATACTATCGTGACTCCGCTACTCCGGATGATGTAGCAATGTTCCAGGTTGCTCCAATGGACAAACATGGATATTTCAACTTTGGACCAAACGCTTCTCATATGATGGCAGTTTGCGAGACTTCCAAGAAAGTTATCGTTGAAGTAAATAAAAATATGCCTCGCTGCTTAGGCGGATTTGAAAACAGCATCCATATTTCCGATGTTGATTTCATCGTAGAAGGCGAGAACCCGGCTATCGGTGAATTAGGCGGCGGCGGAGCTGCTACTGAAATCGATCAGGCAGTTGCAAAATTAATCGTAGATGAGATTCCAAATGGTGCATGTCTCCAGCTTGGTATCGGAGGAATGCCAAATGCTGTTGGTTCCATGATTGCAGAATCTGATTTGAAAGATTTAGGTGTACATACCGAAATGTACGTTGATGCATTCGTTGATATTGCAAGAGCAGGAAAAATCAACGGTTCCAAGAAAAACATCGACCGTTTCCGTCAGACCTATGGTTTCGGTGCAGGAACTCAGAAAATGTATGACTACTTAGATGAAAACCCGGAACTTATGAGTGCTCCGGTAAGCTATACCAATGATATCCGTTCCATTTCCGCACTGGATAACTTTATTTCCATTAACAATGCAGTAAATGTAGACCTCTACGGTCAGGTAAATGCAGAGTCTGCTGGAATCAAACACATCAGTGGTGCCGGCGGACAGTTAGACTTCGTTCTGGGTGCATACCTTTCTAATGGTGGTAAGAGCTTCATCTGCTGTTCTTCTACCTTTACAACCAGGGATGGTCAGTTAAAATCCCGTATCCTTCCTACCTTAGATCCAGGATCTATCGTAACTGATACCCGTGCCAACATCCACTATCTGGTAACAGAATATGGTAAAGTCAACTTAAAGGGACTTTCTACCTGGCAGAAATGTGAAGCAATTATCTCTGTCGCACATCCGGACTTCCGTGATGAATTAATCGCAGATGCAGAGAAAATGCATATCTGGAGAAGAAGCAACAAATAACTACGTAACTTATAAAAATCCCATGGGAATACGTCATAATTTCACCACTGGTGAATCTGACCTAATCCCATGGGATTTTTGGGGTTATAGGACAAAACGTGTTGATGGCTAATCCCATTCTGTAAAAGATTTATCC